>Ga0075011_10000004_pt1 | contig 161316 bp, 127 predicted proteins | sample TARM_MetaG_T_14_FD_72354 | JGI IMG/M metagenome (GOLD analysis project Ga0075011, IMG submission 72354) | Freshwater microbial communities from Pennsylvania, USA, analyzing microbe dynamics in response to fracking - TARM_MetaG_T_14 | ecosystem: Environmental > Aquatic > Freshwater > River...
TGATTGGTCACTCAGTTCATTGATAAATCTTTTTTGATTATCATCAACGAGTGCCCACACAGATTGATAGGTTTATATTGTTAAAGAGCTTGCTTGAATGCTTACCTAAAAGCATTCAAAGCGGACGAACATTCTAGCGATATAACCTTAAGTGTCAAACACTTTATCGATTATTTCTTTTAAACAAGTGTCCATCTGTTATCAGCAGAAGTAACTAGCACTGCCCTGACAACGAGGCGCATTATAGGTAGTTTAGAGAAGGACACAAGTCTTAAAATGAAACTTTCTCATAAAAACGAACCAACAGCTCACAAAAGAACCAATGAGAGTGATTTTCAAACAAAAAGGGCCATTTCTGGCCCTTTTGAATGTAAATGTTTAGTCTTGATGAGCAATAATTTGGTCATTGCTAACAACTAGCTTAACTTTTTTATCCGGTAGGATTCTTCCTGCCAAGATTTCTTTCGCTAATGGATTTTCAACGCTTTGTTGAATCGCGCGTTTCAATGGTCTTGCTCCGTAAACAGGATCAAACCCAACTTGAGAAATCAGCTCTAACGCTTTTTCAGATACCTCAAGCTGATAACCTTTCTCTTCCATTCGTTTACCAAGACGGGCTAATTGAATAGAAGCGATCGATTTAATTTGTTCTTGCGCCAACGGATGGAATACTACACTTTCATCCACTCGGTTTAAGAACTCTGGTCTAAAATGTTTACCTACAATCTCCATTACCTCTTTTTTAATGCCTTCATAATCCAAGCTTGCGAATTTTTCTTGAATTTGTGAAGACCCTAAGTTTGAGGTCATAATTACCACTGTATTACGAAAATCAACTGTGCGTCCTTGTCCATCAGTTAAGCGCCCATCATCTAATACCTGTAGCAGGATATTAAAGACATCAGGGTGTGCTTTCTCAACTTCATCCAACAAGATAACCGAGTACGGTTTACGACGAATAGCCTCGGTCAAGTAGCCACCCTCTTCGTAGCCCACATAACCTGGAGGCGCGCCGACTAATCGCGCTACTGAGTGTTTTTCCATAAACTCAGACATGTCGATTCGCACCATGGCATCTTCACTATCAAACATAAAGTTTGCGAGTGTTTTACACAATTCAGTTTTACCCACACCAGTTGGCCCTAAGAATAAGAAGGAACCAATCGGTCTATTTGGATCAGATAACCCAGCTCGGCTACGGCGAATCGCATTTGATACCACTTCGACGGCTTCAACTTGTCCGATAACTCGTTGATGCAGCGCATCCTCCATTTGCAGCAGTTTTTCTTTCTCAGCTTCCAGCATTTTAGAAACTGGAATACCAGTTTGCTTTGAAAGTACTTCCGCAATTTCTACATCAGTTACTTTGTTGCGTAGCAAAGTCATCTCTTGCATTTCAGCTTGGGTTGCAAGGTCGAGCTGCTTTTCAAGTTCAGGAATTCGGCCATATTGAAGTTCTGACATACGGTTCAAGTCACCCGCTCTACGTGCGAAATCCATATCCATACGCGCTTGCTCTAATTCGGACTTAATATGCTGAGTACCCGAAAGAGCTGCTTTTTCCGCATTCCAAACTTCTTCCAGCTCAGCAAACTCGCGCTCTTTCACTTTTAACTCTTCGTTTAACACCTGTAAGCGTTTTTCACTCGCTTCATCGTGTTCATTCGTTAGCGCTTGTTGCTCAATTTTCAGCTGAATAATTTTGCGCTCAAGCTTATCTAAAGATTCTGGCTTTGAATCTATTTGCATTCGAATACTTGAAGCGGCTTCATCGATCAAGTCAATCGCTTTATCGGGCAACTGGCGATCAGAAATATAACGGTGCGATAAGCTCGCAGCAGCAACAATAGCGGGATCGGTGATCTCCACATGGTGATGGAGCTCATAACGCTCTTTCAAACCACGCAAAATAGCTACTGTGTCTTCTACGCTAGGTTCATCAACCAGTACCTTTTGGAAACGTCGCTCAAGTGCCGGATCTTTCTCTATATATTGACGATACTCGTCTAAAGTGGTCGCACCGACACAGTGTAGATCTCCTCGAGCCAGAGCGGGCTTAAGCATATTCCCCGCATCCATTGCGCCTTCGCCTCGACCTGCACCGACCATAGTGTGCAACTCATCAATAAAGAGGATGACATTACCCTCTTCTTTCGCTAGCTCGTTAAGCACCGATTTTAAGCGTTCTTCAAATTCACCACGATACTTAGCCCCTGCGACCAAAGACCCCATGTCTAATGACAATACTCGACGACCACGTAGACCTTCTGGCACTTCATTATTAATAATGCGCTGCGCTAACCCTTCCACAATCGCCGTTTTACCTACACCGGGCTCACCAATAATCACGGGGTTGTTTTTGGTCCGGCGTTGCAATACTTGAATGGTGCGACGAATTTCATCATCACGCCCGATGACAGGATCAAGTTTGCCTTGTTCCGCTCGTTCAGTTAGATCTATTGTGAATTTCTCAAGCGCTTGTCTTAGCTCTTCTGCATTTGGATCATTCACTTTCTGACCTCCACGCACTTTTTCTATTGCTTCAGAAACTTTTTTCTCGGTAAGCCCTATTTCTTTGAGTAATTGACCAAGCGCGCCCTTATCTTCTAGTGCGGCTAGCAAAAATACTTCCGAAGAAATGTAGGAATCTTGCCGTTTTTGCGCGAGTTTATCGCACAAATTGAACATAGTACCCATTGCGCTAGAAAGCTGAACATCACCACCGATACCGCTAACTTTTGGCAAACGGTCTAATATCTCACTGAGCTTCGAGCGCAATTGCATAACGTCCACACTTAACATAGTAAGAAGTGGACGAATTGGACTGCCATTTTGATCGAGCAATGCCACCATCAAATGAACAGGCTCGATATATTGATGATCACGGCCTAATGCCAATGATTGAGCATCAGAAATGGCAATTTGAAATTTGCTTGTAAATCGATCAAGACGCATACCAACTTTCCTCACCTTAATTGAGAAACTAATCTTACGTAGCTAAAGATGGCTACGTACTAGTGCTTTTTCAAGGGGCAAGTTAGGGAAGATTGATCTTGCGTAAGTTACTCTTCGATCCAAATAAATGAAGCTTGGCGACCTGTGATTCCGTCGCGTCGATAGGAATAAAACTGATGAGGATTATGGAAGGTACAAAGGCCGCTATCTGATATTTCTGAAACACCGCATTGATGCAACCTTAACGTGGCTAACTGTGCAATATTTGCTAGCCATTTTCCATTCTCTTGAAGAGAAAATGCGGCCTTTGCTTTGGTATTTTGATCAACAAAGGCATGGTATACATCATCACCGACTTCAAATGCCGTAGGACCGATAGCAGGACCGAGCCAAGCTAGGATATCACTAGAAAATTTGGCGAGCGCATTTTCGAGTATCCCATTAGCTAAACCGCGCCAACCAGCATGAACTGCAGCCACTTCGCTGCCTTGGTGATTAGTGAGTAGAACAGGTAAGCAATCAGCGGTCATTACAGAACAAACCACATTATGCTGATGGGTAAAAACACCATCGGCACTCAGAATCTGCTGAGTAGGTTGAGTAACCTCTAGCACTTGTGTTGAATGCGTTTGTTCAAGCCAAATAGGTTCAGAGGGCATCGCCGCTTGCTGCGTTAGCCATTGGCGATTTTTTTCAACGGATAAAGGATCATCCCCAACATGCATGCCTAAATTCAGCCCTTGATAAGGAGCTAACGAAAAGCCACCGACTCTAGTCGAGGAGAAAGCTTTTACATGTTTAGGTGCATTCCAGTTAGGGATGATCTTCTCCATTAGAACTCGTCTTTTTTATTCAACTTAGTATCTACGCGTAAAGCTTCCGCCATAATGATCATATCGTCAGGTACTGGCGCATGAAATTCTAGCATTTCACCAGTCACAGGATGCTCAAGTCGAAGCATAACGGCATGCAAAGCCTGACGATCAAAACCACGGATCATATCGGTCAGCTCTTGCGTTGCCCCTTTCGGAATCCTAGCGCGGCCACCATAAGCGGTATCCCCAAGCAAAGGATGCTGTAAATATGACATATGCACACGAATTTGGTGAGTACGGCCCGTTTCTAAACGCAAACGAAGTCGAGTATGTTCACGAAAATGCTCAGCCACACGGTAGTGAGTTACCGCTGATTTACCCATCGGGCTTACCGCCATCAATGTACGTTTTGTTGAGTGGCGGCCAATCGGCTTATCGATCATCCCACCAGCCGTCATAGTACCGATCACAATCGCTTCATATTCACGCGTAATCTTACGCTTTTGCAACGCTCGAACTAAGTGTGTTTGTGCAGGAACCGTTTTAGCGACCACCATTAAACCAGTCGTATCTTTATCCAAACGATGCACAATCCCCGCACGAGGTACTTCTGCAATAGCTGGATAGTGGAACAACAGTGCATTTAACACTGTGCCATCTGGAGTACCCGCGCCTGGATGAACGACAAAATCTCGTGGTTTGTTGATGACCATAATATCGTCATCTTCATACACGATATTTAAAGGTATATCTTGCGCTTCCCAACGCTCTTCATCTTCAAGCTCGGCTTGGACCGTAATGATTTCTCCCCCCATGACTTTCGTTCTTGGTTTAGTGATCACCTCACCATTGACCTGAACTTTGCCTTCTAAAAGCCACTCTTTTAGACGTGAACGAGAGAAATCTGCGAATAATTCAGCGACAGCTTGGTCTAAACGTTGACCTAACTGGCTATCTTTTACTGTATTTGTTAATTCAATCTGCTGAGCCATATCGAACTTTTTTAAAAACCGTGAGACTAATAGCGTCTAGTATGGATAAAATATGGCGTCATTGTATCTGTTACTGCTAAGAAAGTAACGAAACGATTTGTAAAGCGATTACGCACTCAATTAAGAAGCATTAATTCAAGGAAACGACTCCTGTCATGAAACACCACACTTTATCAGGCTTACTCGCATTATCACTGTTATTTGGCTGTTCAAGCAGCGAAGAGATTGTCCCTGATGTGCCGCCTTCTGAATTATACTCAGAAGCACAAACCTCACTGCAAAGTGGTAACTGGTTAACGGCCATTCAAAAACTTGAGGCGTTAGATTCACGTTATCCCTTCGGCGCGTATTCAGAACAAGTTCAACTTGACCTTATTTACGCTTACTACAAAAACGATGATCTTGCGTTAGGTTTAGCGACCATTGAACGCTTTACCCGTTTGAATCCAACCCATGAAAAAATGGATTGGGTACTCTACATGCGTGGTTTGACTCATATGGCACAAGATCGCAACTTCATGCATGACCTATTTAATGTCGATCGCGCGGATCGTGATCCAGAACCGGTAAAAGCTGCGTTTGCTGATTTTAAGAAACTGCTGCAACGCTACCCAACAAGCCCTTATGCAGAAGATGCTCATAAACGCTTATTCGCGTTAAAAAATAGGCTGGCTGAATATGACCTTGCCACAGCTGATTTTTACTTACGCCGTGAATCTTGGATTGCGGCCATCAACCGTGCTCAAGAGCTACAAAAAACGTATCCAGACACTGAAGCGGCTCGCAAATCATTACACATTCAGTTGGAAGCGTATAAACAGCTCAAACTGAACGATGCCATTGCCAGAACTCAAAAGTTAATTGCACTCAATCCACAATAGTTTGCAATAAGCTTAGGTACGCCATGAAAACCACTCACGCTTTGAGTGGTTTTTTTATTTGGAGTCGATGGGAATAATAACACGCCAGCAAAAGACGGCTGGAAAATGAGTGGTGCAGGGAAAACTGAAATAAAAAGGGAGGTGCTCAAAACATCGTTAGAATAAAGATCACAAAAAACACTTGAATAAGAAATGAGCAGCGCTCTTTTTAGGCCGCAAAAACACCCTAAAAATGGGAAATTCTTAGCTTGATCCTTTAACCAATCTATCCAGATTGATAGGAATCACAAGCTTTTTCTTTACTCTTTGTCAGCACTCTTTGCGTGAGATCACGTTTAAACTCGCCCTTTGAAATCACATTCAATAAAGTGATCTATATCACATTACTTTAGTATTAAATCAGTAATCTGAAGTTAACCCATGAGGGATGCAACAGAGGAAAACATCTATGAAAGTAACTATCACTGGTAAAAATATCGACATCACCTCTGCAATCCGCACTCACATTGAGAGCAAATTTAAAAAACTAGAAAAATGGCAAGTGGATATCATAGGATGCCAAGCTAGCTTTAGTGAAGAGCCCAATAAACAAAAAAGATTCGAAGCTATTATCACGGTACCCAAAGGACAATTAGTCGCTTCTGCAACCCACGAAGATCTTTACGCAGCTATCAATGAGGTAGAACAAAAATTAGAACGCCAACTTAACAAACTGCGCCATAAACCGGAAGCTCGTCGTACCGACAAACCGGAAGTAGAAGAAGAAGTTGAATAAAGTTTAATATGATGAAAAATAGCGCTTTCAAGCGCTATTTTTTTGCTTGACGCTCTACGGTTGCTTGCTTATTGTGTCTTTACATTCAAAGAGGAATCACCTTCTTATGCACTTAACCTCACTGTTCTTTTTTGACTTCTTTTTTCTCCAATAACCTTGGAGGCATGCTCGTTGACAGAAGATAAGTCAAAAACGAACAGGAAGCCTCCCACTGGGAGGCTTTTTTACAAGGACATTTTTATGACTGAAAAGCACTATTCACTTGAAGAGATCCGCTTGCGACTGAACGAGCTTGATGATCAACTGCTGAACCTACTGGCAGAGCGTCGAAAGTTCAGCATTGAAGTCGCTAAAAGCAAAGTGGAAACCGCAAAACCAGTGAGAGATGCAATACGTGAACAGCAACTTTTAGTCAAATTGATTAATACTGGTAAAGAAAAATACAATTTAGATGCTCAGTACATTACTAAACTATTTCATACCATCATTGAAGACTCCGTCTTGCTACAGCAAGCATACTTGCAGAATCTAGCCAATCCGCAACTGAGCCGTAAACCGCTGGCAAGGGTTGCTTTTTTAGGTGCTAAAGGTTCTTACTCCCATCTTGCAACCCGTGAGTACTTCAGTCGTAAAAATACAGAGTTGATCGAACTCAATTGCGATCAGTTTAAAGAAGTCACTAAAACAGTTGAATCGGGTCATGCCGACTATGGGGTATTGCCGATTGAAAATACCAGTTCAGGTTCAATTAACGAAGTGTATGATTTGCTGCAACATACTACCTTGTACATTGTCGGTGAGCTCACTTTACCGATTGAGCACTGCTTGGTCGCCACCTCTGAATTACGTTTGGAAGAGCTTAAAATCCTTTATTCACACCCACAGCCCCACCAGCAGTGCAGCGAATTTTTAAGCCGCCTAAAAGGCGTTACACTTGAAACCTGTGCGAGCACCGCTGATGCGATGCAAAAAGTACAGCAGCTTAATCGCAACGATGTTGCCGCAATTGGCAATGCCTCCAGCGGTAAACTGTACGGCTTACAATCGATCAAATCTAATATCGCCAATCAAACAGAAAACCAGACTCGCTTTATTGTTGTTGCGCGAAAACCCGTGGAAGTCTCTACTCAAATTCCAGCGAAGACGACATTAATCATGTCGACATCGCAACAAGCTGGTTCACTTGTTGAAAGCTTGTTAGTGCTGCAACGCTACGGGATCAATATGACCAAATTGGAATCGAGACCTATTATGGGTAATCCTTGGGAAGAAATGTTCTATGTTGATCTTGAATCTCATCTTGATTCCATTGAAATGCAGCAAGCATTGAATGAGCTAACAAAAATCACTAAGCATTTAAAAGTATTAGGCTGCTACCCAAGCGAAAATGTTAAACCGACCCAAGTAAAACTTCAATAATCACATTTAAGTCAAATATTTGACATAAGTCAGCTGACAGACATCAACATAGTTCATATAATGCCCAATCATTTCACACATAATTAATCACTATGTTTTGGGCTGTCAGCTTACTTTGAATTCACGGAATATATTCCACACGTCATAAGATATCTGTGACACTTTCATTGTGAACGATGCCCTTTTCCAATAAATAAGGTTCATCTACTTATATCATGATGAAAATCCATCCTTTGGCTTTAATGCTATTTCTGCTAGGCATTTCAGCGCACATTCGAAGCTCAGAGCTCAATATTTATTTGTGGGAAGACACTATGTCACCGCAAATCGTTGATCAATGGCGGCAAAGCAGCGGCATCGATATTAATCTATATCATTTTGATAATGACGATGAACGCAGTCTATTGATGGTCAAAAGTATCCAACTGCCTTTTGATATTGTAGTGTTAGATAACGTATCAGCTCTTATCTACTCTCAGCTCAACACCTTTGAAGATCTGAGTACTCTGCCCAATAGAAAGCATAATGATACGAAATGGAATCAAGCTTGCGGTAGCCACGCCGTTCCCTACTTTTGGGGAACCGTAGGCATCGTCTACAAAAAAAGTAAATTTCCAGCCAAACCCAAAAACTGGGCTGATCTCATCGACATGCCACCAGCACTCCAAGGCCATGTTGGGATGCTTCACGATACCGTTGAAACCCTGTTGCCAGCATTGTATGCCCAACAACAATCGCCAATTACAAATAACGATAATGCACTGAAACAGGCTTATCAAAAGATGCTATCCGTGAATCACAACATCTTAACCTATGAATATATATTGAGTTACGTCCGAAGCCATCCTGACAGTGATAGCTTAGATATGGCACTCGCATACAGCGGTGACCAATTTTCATTGAATAAGTATTTCGGCAGCAATGATTGGGATTTTGTCACCCCGCAAGGCCGACCCTATATTTGGGTGGATTGTTTAGCCATCAACAGCAATTCAAAAAATAAAGAGCATGCAAAAGAGTTTATAAACCACTTATTGAGCCCAGAAGTTGCCGCAATAAATGCAAAAGATATTAAAGCTGCGACACCAAACTTAAGTGCCCTAAATTTAATGACAGATAATTACCGAAATGATGCATCATTATTTCCAAACCCAGCTTTGTTAGAACAAGGCATTATTGATAGCGAATTGCTCCCTGCCGATATTAGTTTGAGAGCAAAAATCATTAACAGTATTTTGGAACAACATGAAGCTCAACAATAGAATTCTGTTGCTGATAACACCGGTTATTCTTCTCAGTGCAGTGGCATCTAGTTACATTATCTACTCCAATCAAAAAGATGCTTTGCTGAAAAGAGAAGAAAGCTATCTTCAACTGAGTATGGAAAAACTCGCGGGTCACTTTCGTCAAACCCAATACCTGGTGAATAGCTACGCTTACACCCTAACGAAAAGCGATATCATTCGTCATTACGTTGCACATGAGCGCAACCCTTATCGAGAGTTAGAACTGGTTGATAACTTTCAGCAAACATTGGACATTCTCCAATCACAAGAGAATAATTTCATTGCGTTATCGATTTTGGATGGCAGCAAAAATGTTCTTTATTATGCCGAAAATAGTGGTGATCCCTTCGCCAAAATCGATACAAAAATTCTCAACCACATACAAGACACTTTCGATAGCACACAGAAAACCTCTTATGTTGACTATACGACAAATTCCAGCGGTGAAGGTATTCTAGTTCGGTATGATGTTTTAGATACTCAAACACTTACGACACCGCTTAGCTATAACCGCGATAAAATTTTCTTTGTTGTTGTTTTCGTCGTACTCGAACCCTTTAATCGACTGATGAAGAAAATAGAATTTGATAACCGAAGTACCATTTTTTTCACTGACGCAGCAGATATTAGAAAGGTAGGATTAACACAAACTGTTGAATTAAAATCAGATCTTTATGCCACGCTTGATCCTGCACAGTATCTAATTAACGACAAACTTTATGCCATTAAAAAACGGTTAGCGTTGTCGTTTGGAATATCGACTCTAGTGACTGTGTTGCTGCTTTTGTATTTATTATACCGATATGTAATCAAGCCCATATCCCAATTAGATCAACAATTGAAAGAAGTAGAGAATAAGCAGCGTGACAATATCGAAACTCTCAAGAGTAACGATGAAATTGGCCGGCTATCCTCTCGTTTTTACGATATGTATCAGGAGCTTGATACCACATATAAGAAAACAAAAGCACTTGCAGAATACGACCACTTAACAAAACTTGCCAATCGCCACCACTTTCAACAATCAGTAGAAAGAGTGCTAGCAAACGCAAGACACACAGATAACATCTGGGTTTTGTATATTGATTTAGATAATTTCAAATACGTCAATGATAAATATGGACATCAGGTCGGTGATGCATTATTAGTCAACTTTGCACAGCATATTGGCTCATTGCGCAACTTTTTCTTTGAAAAGTATCAAGTAAAAAGCCTAGCAGCGCGACTATCAGGGGATGAGTTTTCAATTTTTATTTCTACACCTGATAGTAGTTTTATACAAGCGGCAAGCGAATTTGCCACTCAGCTACTGATCCCATTACAAAACCAGCATAACTCACCACTCGGAAATTTCCCTATCACAGCAAGTATTGGTATCGCTACCTACCCAACCGATGGCTATACCTTAGAAAAATTATTATCTAATGCTGATACGGCCATGTATCAAGCAAAAAATGCTGGGAAGAACCAAATAGCTTACTACTCGCCAGAGCTCAATAAGGGTGTTCAGCGCAGAGCCAATATTGAGCAAGCATTACGCCGAGGTGATTTTGATCAGGAATTTAGCTTGGTCTATCAACCTTATTTAAATCGTGCTGGCAATACAGTCTCAGGATTTGAAGTTTTACTTCGTTGGGAATCCAACCTGCTCGGTACGATTTCACCAAAAGAATTTATTCCGATAGCTGAACAAACTGGGTTATTTGGCAACATTGATCGCTGGGTCGTCCGTTCAGCTTTCGAGGAGTTCCATGCACTGCAAGCAATGTTTGAACACCCTGTTCAGTTATCGATTAACCTTTCATCAGCAGAATTAAACTCTTTACAGTTAGCTCATTACATTCATAAACATGCGCAGGAGAATGCAGTTCCTCCCCATTTGATTGATTTTGAAATTACAGAAACTTTTTCTGCCAATTCAAAAGGTTTTCCACTGCTTCACGAACTATCGCATTTAGGCTACGGATTGGCGATTGATGATTTCGGTTCTGGTTACACCTCCATTACTCAATTGGTGCAATATCCAGTACAAAAAATCAAGTTCGATCGGCTTTTTTTAGATACACTCATCACCACTGACAATCACAAGATCATTAAGCCTTTGATCGAACTTTGCCACTCTCAATCAATGCAAGTCACAGCTGAAGGTATTGAAAGTAAAGAGATGCATAATTGGCTTGCTGATTACCAATGTGATTTCATGCAAGGCTATTATTTTGCCAAACCAATGCCATTAAATGCGTTGGTTTCATGGTATCAACAACAAAAAGAGTTAAACGCTGTTTATGAAAAATGTGATCATTGCCTCTCTTAACCCAGCAAAAATCAATGCAGTCAAAAGTGCATTTGAAAGTACCTTTCCACAGGATACTTTCTCATTTAAAGGGGCAAGTGTGCCCAGTGGTGTCGCGGATCAACCGATGACAGATGAAGAAACCCACCAAGGCGCACTTAACCGAGTACGAAATGCGAAAGAACAAGATCCCACGGCAGATTATTACGTCGGGTTAGAAGCGGGCATTGAGAATACCGTGACTTTTGCGTGGATAGTGATTGAATCCGCCACTCATAGAGGAGAATCGCGTTCAGCCAGCTTAATGCTACCACCTCAAGTATTAGAGCTATTAAGTCACGAAAATGAGCTAGGCGATGTGATGGATAAACTGTTTGACTGCCAAAATATCAAACAGAAAGGCGGTGCGATAAGCCTACTCACTCATAACCAGCTCACTCGCAGCTCGGTCTATCATCAAGCACTGATCCTTGCTCTGATCCCTTTTATCAACACAGAGCATTTCCCTGCTAATTTATAAAAAGTTAGCGAACTCAAGGGGTCACTAAGACACCTTGAGTAGCAGAGCGGCTAATTGCGACTTTTCTTGTTCTGATTTACTTTTGAGCTCATTTGAGCCACGCGTAATGGTCGCAATTCCTACTCCGAGCAATTGGCTAATCTGCCGCTGTGATAACTCCCCTTTAAGTAGCTCACATAAGATGTTCGCACGCGCCACGAGCGCATCTCGCTCATCTGGGGTCATCATCATGGTGAGTAGCATTGCGTGCTGCTCTTGCTCTGTGGCTGATTTAACCAATTCCATTAGCTGCTGCCAATCAGTGTACTCAGGTTGGTGTGGCATGAATGTACTCGCAAAGTGATACGTTCCGCTATTGTAGAACTTTCACTTCGTATTGGAATTAATATTTTGTATTGAGCTCATCTTGGTTGAGAAATTCACCTTCAATCCCCATCAAATCTCGATAGTAAGTCTCAAACATCAAAATATTTTGCACATACCCGCGGGTTTCCCGGAAGGGAATCGCTTCAATAAAAGCGTAAGCATCTAACTTGCCTTGTGTTTTCTCTCGCCATTGATTGACGCGATTTGGCCCAGCGTTGTAGGCAGCAAATGCAAAAATTCGATTGTCGCCGTATTGCTCTAATAATCCATTTAAATAATGGCTGCCTATTTCGATATTTTTGCCCACCTCATATAGCTCTTGCTCATCGTTATAGGTCAGCTGATATTTTTTAGCCGTATACTTAGCCGTGCTCGGCATAATCTGCATGATACCACGAGCGCCAACGGGCGATTGAGCCTCAACATCCATTCCACTTTCTTGACGAGCAAGTGACATCAGCATAATTGGGTCGATGTCGTGTTTTTGGCCATAGAAGTTAAACCACCATTGATGGGCTAATGGAAAACGCAATTGCATGTTGTCCCACATCCGCGCCGAAATAGAGGCTGTCACAGTTAAACTATACCAACGTTGGGAGTCGGCGTAGGCCGCTAGCATCTCTTTTTCTTTTGTATCTGCACGATCGAGTAACCATTTCCATTCACTTTTTGCAGCCGCGATTTTATCTCGTTCAATCAGCTCTTGGATCCGTACTAAGGCTTTTTTATACGGCGTCAATAAATTGGGATTAAGCTTAATCGATGTACTGGGATAATTTACTGACTGTTTCACCATATTAGCGGCCGCGACACTGTAGAAATTACGTTGCCCAATCATCGCATTTAAACGTTGTAATCCTTTGGCTTCATCACCCAACGCAATATCAGCGCGCCCAAGCCAATATTGCCAACGTAAGCTGGCTTTTTCATCAGCAGGGAGCTGCTCTGTCCAGAATTTCACTTCATCCCAACGACCAACGGTCAGTGCCTTGCGGATCCTCTGCTCGAGCAAAAGACTGTTTGAGCTTTGCGCTATCACACTATCTCGCCAGTTTGCGAGTGCTTGCTCCTCGGTATCGAGCAATATTCTGGCTATATATTCTGCAATAGGACGCTGATAAGCATCCGCCAGTATTTTCTGATCGAGAAGAGTTTGGTACACACTTTGCGCAAGCTTTGCATCTTGGCGTGCTAGCTTTTCTAACGCAAATTGAATCGACTGCTGATTAAACGTGCCATCGGTGTATTGTTTAGCAAAAGTCAGCACATTTTCTGGCGAGCGGTAGAGATCCATCATCGCTTGCGCTGTCGCCTGTGATTTTGGCTTAACTAATTTTTTCTGTAAGTATTTCATTAGCGTTAAATTACGCCCATCAAACGCCAATAACATTCGTTTAAGCAACCAGTCATCGGTTAACCCGCCTTGCTCACTCCATGCGGTGAAGAGTGGATCACAGGCGTCAGAAATGCTACTGCCACTGAGCCATAGTTTTTGTGCGCCTTTGAACGCAATATCTCGCTGGCCTGTTTGGTAATGCGCATTGTAGTAATGACAGCGATAAGGCTCATCATTCGGTTCCACTTTTTGAAAATCAAGCAAGGTGGCCCATTTTCCTTTCGCCGCCAACGCATCTAGATACGGTGCTCGAATGCGGTTTGAAAACGGGAAATCTTGATGTGTATCGATAAAAACCTGAACCGCTAATGGCGGTTTATTACCAATATCGACCAGCAGAGATCGATAATCCAGATAAGGCGTCAATGGATAGTTTTTGATCTTATTTCTAATTTTTTTAGCTTCATCAACTTTATCTTCATCAAGCCACCTCTGAGCTTGATCGTACAGCTCTCGTTGACTATCCAAGTCCTCTATTGCGCCTGAAAACGCAGTGCCGCACACCAAGGAGCTCAAGGCTAATATTGATGATAACAATCGCTGCGGTCTTATAAAATGCATGAGCGCCATGTGCTCTCGTCCTATCCAAAGCAAGGGAATTTCCGTTTCATTACGCTGATTCTAGATAAAAAAGTAAAGGCCATAGATGTAAATAATATTAAATTCATAAAAGTGCGACATATGAACTTAGTAACTTAATGTTTCGTTACTTTTTTATCGATGGAAAACACCATCTAAGCTCTAAAAATTAGGTACCTAGTAACAAATGCGATCGCTTTGGTATAAAATGACCACTTTCTTCTGTTACTAAGATTAGGAACAATCGGCAATGGCTGAATACGTATATACCATGTCGCGGGTGAGTAAAATTGTCCCGCCTAAGCGTCAAATTCTCAAAGACATCTCTCTGAGCTTTTTCCCTGGAGCTAAAATCGGTGTTTTAGGTCTCAATGGTTCAGGTAAATCCACCCTGTTACGTATCATGGCTGGCATCGATACTGATATTGATGGGGAAGCACGCCCGCAAGCAGGATTGAAAGTCGGCTACTTGCCTCAAGAACCAGTACTGGATGAATCAAAAACCGTGCGTGAAGTGGTGGAAGAGGCCGTTTCTGATGTGGCTGGCGCACTAACTCGCCTCGATGCTGTTTATGCGGCATATGCAGAACCCGACGCCGATTTTGATGCGTTAGCCAAAGAGCAAGGTGAGCTCGAGGCTCTGATTCAAGCCAAAGATGGCCATAATTTAGAGAACGCTTTAGAACGTGCGGCCAATGCACTTCGTCTACCAGAATGGGATGCTAAAATCGCCGTTTTGTCTGGTGGTGAGCGCCGCCGTGTGGCGATCTGCCGTTTGCTACTTGAAAAACCAGACATGCTGCTGCTTGACGAACCAACCAACCACTTAGACGCGGAATCTGTTGCTTGGCTAGAGCACTTCCTTGTCGACTATTCAGGCACAGTCGTCGCCATCACCCACGACCGTTACTTCCTTGATAATGCTGCTGGTTGGATTTTAGAACTTGACCGCGGTGAAGGCATTCCTTGGCAAGGTAACTATACCTCGTGGCTCGAACAGAAAGATGAACGCTTAAAACAAGAATCATCTCAAGAAAGTGCTCGTCAAAAAACGATTGAAAAAGAGCTGGAATGGGTTCGTAAAAACCCGAAAGGCCGCCAAGCAAAATCCAAAGCACGTATGGCACGCTTTGAAGAACTTAATAATACTGAACATCAAAAACGTAATGAAACCAACGAACTCTTCATACCGCCGGGCGAACGTTTAGGTGACAAAGTATTGGAAGTTCGTAACTTAACCAAATCGTTTGGTGATCGCGTACTGATTGATAATTTATCATTTAGCATGCCGAAAGGAGCGATTGTCGGCATCATCGGTGCTAACGGTGCGGGTAAATCAACACTGTTTAAAATGCTAAGTGGCGTAGAGCAACCAGATTCTGGTGAAATTGAATTGGGTGCAACCGTGAAATTAGCCTCGGTTGATCAGTTCCGTGACAGCATGAACGACAAAAATACCGTCTTCCAAGAGATCTCTGAAGGGGCGGATATTATCAAGATCAACAATTTTGAAATTCCTGCGCGTGCTTACTGCTCTCGCTTTAACTTCAAAGGCGTCGATCAACAAAAAGTGCTTGGTCAACTATCGGGCGGTGAGCGCAACCGTGTTCACTTAGCCAAATTGCTTAAAGCTGGCGGTAACGTCCTATTACTCGACGAACCAACCAACGATCTGGATGTTGAAACGCTACGCGCATTGGAAGAGGCGCTGCTGGAATTCCCTGGTTGCGCCATGGTTATCTCGCACGACCGCTGGTTCCTAGACCGTATTGCGACCCACATTCTGGACTACCGTGATGAAGGTGAAGTGAAGTTCTATGAAGGCAACTACAGCGAATACACTGAGTGGTTAAAACAGACGTTGGGCGCTCAAGCGGCAGAACCACACCGCATTAAATACAAGCGTATGACCAAATAACTCTGTATTTGAAGTCTCTGGCCGCAATCTATTGCGGCCTTTTTGTTACTTGTACATCACGCATCACACAACAAGATGCAGGATTCGCGACACTGCCTTCAATTAGGTCTAAACTTAATGGGTATAATTTTTCAATGATCGATACAGAGCCGAAGCTGGCACAGGTCAACGCTCAACAAGAGAGAGTACCATGATTGAAAGACGTCGCTTTTCACGCATCATCTATCAGATGCCTGCCACCTTATTGCAAGGTAAACATACCGTCACCACAACGATTCAGGATTTGTCGCTGCATGGGTTATTGCTCTCATGCCCTGACGCGGACAAATTAGTGCTCAATGAAATGGCACAAGTCCATTTCACACTACCAGACAGCGATGTCACTATTAATCTAGTCGCCAAGTTGATCCACATTCAAAACAACATTATTCGTGTCAGCATCAATCACATTGATATTGAAAGTATTGGCCATTTGAAACGTTTAGTTGAATTGAACATGGGTGATGAAAGTTTGCTCCATCGCGAGCTGGAATACTTGTCTGATTTAGGGGATGAACCGGAAGAATGAGCGGCGGCCGTATTCACAACAACCGCACTCGCCGTTCAGACAGTCTTAAGCACGATGAATGGCATCGTTCGCTTGTTTTAACAAGTTTTGACTTTCAAGCATAAATTGTTGTGAATAACTGCCAAACCAATCACTCACTTTGCTAAAGTTTTCCACAAAAGCTTGCTTCTCACGCCCGTCAAGTAAGGTTAACGCCTCGCCAAAACAAGCATGAAAACGTTTTATCATCTCAACGTTCTCTTCCGATGAGAAAATGATATCGCCATACAAGTGAGGGTCTTGACCAAAAAGCCGTCCAACCATCGCCAGTTCTAAACGATAAATCGGTGAACTCAGCTGCAGTAATTTTTGGATATTGGGATTTTCTTTAGAAAGATGTAAACCGTATACAAATGAAGTGAAGTGACGCAGTGCTTGGATCAAGGTCATGCCGTGATCGTGTTCTGCGGCATCAATCTGGCACAAACTCGCTCCCCATATCGAAAACTGTTTTAGCAACCACTGATAATTCTCTTCTCCTCGCCCATCGCAATAGACGATCACTTGCTTGGCCATGCTAGGGACATCTGGGCCAAACATTGGGTGTAACCCAACCACTGGGCCAGAGTGTGTTTTAAGCATCGCCTGTAGCGGCTTAGACTTAATCGATGTGAGGTCGCACAAAATACAATCGGCAGGCAAATGAGCGAGTTTTTCAATCACACCGACCGTTAAATGAATAGGAACCGTCACCACAACCAAACCGGCATCATGCAGTATCTCATCGGCTTGGTGCCAATCTTTACTGCCTAATACTTTCACCTGATAGCCCGACAGTTTGAACATACGGCCAAATAAGCCGCCAAGTTGACCATGACCGCCAATAATCACCACAGAGCGCAGCTCTGGGTTTAAGCACTTAAAGCCAGAATCCTTTTCACTGGCATAAGATTCACGCATAGTACGGCGCAAAATATCTTCAATCAGTTGCGGGGGTACGCCTTTTCTTTCCGCTTCAGCGCGGCGAGAAGCCAGCATTGCCGCTTCTCGATCGGGAGCATAAATCGGTAGACCATGTCGGCTCTTGACTTCCCCCACCTTTTCAACCAAAGCTAATCGGCGTGCAAGCAGCTCGACCATTTGTTTATCGACAGCATCAATTTGATCACGTAATTCGTTAAGTTCAACAGCCATGGCACTTCCCTTTATTCATCTTTTTTTAGGCGATTTTCTAAGAACGGAACGAGCTCTTGATGAGCATGTCGTAATAGTGCCTCAGTTGATGGCCAATTAATACAGGCATCCGTAATCGATACACCGTATTCCATTTCGTTGCGAGGAAGGTCAGAAGATTGATTACCTTCATTGAGGTGACTTTCAATCATCAAACCAATAATAGACTGATTTCCTTCACGAATTTGATGAATCACATCTTCAGCGACTAACGGCTGACGACGGTAATCTTTACGTGAATTAGCATGGCTACAATCCACCATTAACGAGGCATCCAACTGATGTTTTGCCATCTCTTGCTCACACTCGGTGACCGACACTGAATCGTAGTTGGTTTGCTTACCGCCACGTAAAATGACATGTCCATTTGGGTTGCCTTGAGTGGTAAGTAAGGCCACTTGCCCTTCACTATTAATGCCCATAAAGCGGTGGCTGGATGATGCCGCCTGCATCGCATTGATTGCCGTTGCTAAATTGCCATCGGTGCCGTTTTTAAACCCAATCGGCATCGACAAACCACTGGCCATTTCTCGGTGTGTTTGAGATTCCGTGGTGCGCGCACCAATCGCCGCCCAACTGAATGTATCGGCTAAATATTGAGGGCTGATCGGATCAAGCGCTTCGGTCGCCAGAGGGATCTCCATCTCCGCTAGCTCAACTAACAATTGACGACCAACGTGTAAACCATGTTCGATATCAAAACTGCCATCAAGATGAGGATCGTTAATCAGCCCTTTCCAGCCAACCGTTGTACGCGGCTTTTCAAAGTAAACACGCATGACAATGTACAGTTGATCACTCAACTGCTCTGAGAGTGATTTCAAGCGCTTTGCGTACTCTTTTGCCGCATCAATATCATGAATAGAGCAAGGACCGCACACCACCAGTAAACGGTGATCTTTTTTATGGATAATATTGGCAATTGTCTGACGAGAGTGTTGAATGAACTGGCGAGCTTGATGACTGAGCGGCAGCTTAGCTTTTAATTGTTCCGGAGTGATCAGCACTTGCTCATCACTGATATTAATGTTAATTAGTTCACTTTTTTGCATCTCATCACCTGTAATTATTTGTTTACACAAAATCTTTTTGCATACCTAAATACCAATAAAAGACAAATTAACAGGCTTTAAAAACATTTCAAGTGTAAATTTAAAAAAACATAATGTGTAAAAATAAAATTACACATGTGTTTATCTTCTATTAAAGCAAAAAATATAAGCTGACGCGTATTTTATTCTCTCTATCTCACCTAAAATAGTGAGGATGAATCGTAAATCATACCCAAAGAGATTGGTGTTACAGTCTGGCCATCCGTACATAAATCCTAATGTATATAGAAAACTCTACGCTTAGGAAAATGAACAAAGCCAATACTACTGTAGCTTCAAGTGAAAAGGGGATCACCAAACCAACGGGTTTTTGACATGGATTTAATTCTTTCCTTACTGCAACAGATGTGTGTTTACCTCGTTCTCGCTTATATGTTGAGTAAAACACCCATTTTCTTGCCGCTGCTTAACATTTCCAGTCGAATTAGCCACAAAATCAGTACCTATGTTTTGTTTTCCCTCTTTTGCATCATGGGCACCTATTTTGGTTTGCAGATCAACGATGCGATTGCCAATACGCGGGCGATAGGTGCCGTCATGGGTGGGTTATTTGGTGGCCCCATTGTGGGCTTTGCGGTTGGATTTACTGGCGGTATGCATCGCTACACTTTAGGCGGTTTTACCGATGTGGCATGCGCTATTTCAACCACTGCAGAAGGGTTGATTGGTGGATTGCTGCACACCTATTTACTGAGAAAGGGCAAAGGGCGACTCCTGTTTAGCCCCAGCATTGTCTTTGCCGTAACACTGTTTGCTGAGATAGTGCAAATGTTGGTAATTTTGTTAGTCGCTAAACCGTTTGTTGATGCGTACGCCTTAGTCTCGACCATCGCCGCGCCCATGATCATCGCTAACTCAGTCGGCGCAGCGCTATTCATGAGCATTTTACAAGACAGAAAAACCATTTTTGAAGAGTACTCCGCCACCTTTTCTCGTCGCGCACTGAATATTGCTGAGCGTTCAGTTGGCATTTTGGCCAACGGTTTTAATCCACACAATGCAGGTAAAGTCGCTCGAATTGTTTACGAAATGACCAATGTTGGCGCGGTATCCATCACCGATAGAGAAAAAATACTCGCGTTTATCGGTATCGGTGATGACCACCACAAACCCAATACGCCGATCTCATCACAAAGTACACTCGATGCGATCACCAAAAACCGCATTATTTACCTCGACGGAAAAGATTCCCCTTATCAATGCTCACTCTCTAAAAACTGCAAACTCGGTTCAGCGTTAATCATTCCACTTAGAGCAGGTGATCGCGTAATTGGAACCATAAAGCTGTACGAGCCGAAGCGTAAACTTTTTTCAACCATTAACATGTCAATGGCGGAAGGGATTGCACAATTACTGTCGAGCCAAATTCTGTACGGCGAATACCAACAAAAGCAGATGCTGCTTTCCCGTGCCGAGATCAAACTGCTGCATGCTCAAGTCAACCCTCACTTTCTGTTTAATGCGCTCAATACCATTAGTGCCATCACCCGCCGTGATCCCGACAAAGCGCGAGAACTTATCCAGCATCTTTCGCACTTCTTTCGTAGTAACCTCAAACAAAATATTGAGACAGTGACTCTTAAAGAAGAATTAGCACATGTCAAAGCCTACTTAACCATAGAACAAGCGCGTTTTGCCGATCGCCTTGAAGTGGATATCGCCATCGATGATGCATTACTGCTTGAGCGCAATGTACCCAGTTTTACTCTACAGCCACTGGTAGAAAATGCGATAAAGCACGGCACCTCTAACTTGTTAGAAGGCGGGCGGGTACGAATCTACAGCCAAGTGCAAACGGAAGGATACAAAATTGTAGTGGAAGATAATGCGGGCAGTTACCAAGCTCCGAATGAAGATTACGATGGTTTAGGCATGCAAATTGTCAATAAACGCTTAACTAATAAATTTGGCGAACAAGCCGCACTAAAAACGGAAGTATTGGCTAATCAATACACACGAATGAGCTTTCTCATTCCTCATCAAGGATTTAACTAAGGGAATAACATGCTATCGGCACTGGTTATTGATGACGAACTGCTCGCTCGGGAAGAACTGACTGAGCTACTAGAAGAGACGGGCGATGTTGATGTGATTGGTCACGCCAGTAATGCGATCGAAGGGTTAAAAAAAATCAATCAGCTAAAGCCAGAAGTGGTGTTTCTCGACATCCAAATGCCACAAGTTACTGGCATTGAGCTGCTAGGGATGCTTGACCCAGATACGATGCCCAATGTGGTGTTTGTCACCGCTTATGATCAGTATGCGCTGCAAGCGTTTGAGGAAAATGCGTTTGATTATCTACTCAAGCCAGTTGACCCTGAGCGCTTAAAGAAAACGCTGCAACGTTTAGTTCGCCAAGGGCACAAAAAGCAGGATTTTTCGATTTTATCACCAGCAGGGTTAGATCAAGTTCCCTGCATTGGATTAAATCGAATTGTGATCATTGCCACCAAAGATGTCGAGTTTGCTTTAAGCGACATTAGTGGTGTTCATGTGCAAACCCATTTACAACGAGCCACCAGCCAATTAACGCTCAAAATTTTGGAAGAAAAAACCCCACTGGTTCGCTGTCACCGCCAGTATTTAATCAATACTAGGGCCATTAAAGAGATCAAATTATTAGACAATGGGCTGGCGGAAATCATCACCCTTAGTGATCACAAAGTGCCCGTCAGCCGACGTTATCTGAAAAATTTAAAAGAAGTTCTGGGTTTTCACTAACCGCAACGAATAAGAAATAACGGCGCTGAAGCTTTCACGCACAGCGCCATTTTTTTACTCACCAAGCAGTCGTTTCATCGCTTCTGAAGCTTGCTTCCACTGTTCAGTACTTTGCAGTTGAGGAAGATTAAAAGCACGACGTTTGAGCAGAGACTCTGCCGCTGGCACATCCAAAATCGGCAAATTATCCAACACTTCAATTTGAGCTGCGCGTTGATTGCACACTAAAATCATGTCACATCCAGCGGCTAGCGATTGATGCGCACGCTCGGATGGCCCGCCCATGACAGATGCCCCTTCCATTGTTAAATCATCAGAAAAAACTAATCCTTTGAACCCTAACTGCTGGCGAAGTACTTGCTTCAACCAAAACGCAGAGCCGCTGGCAGGTTGATCATCATAGTGAGGATAAATCACATGTGCAGGCATCATGGCATCGAGCACTCCAGCTTCAATCTGCGCTTTGAATATCGCCATGTCCTCTTCCATCACCGTGCTGCGCTCATCATAGGGCGTCTCAAGATGCGAGTCAGCGATTACCCCGCCGTGACCGGGAAAGTGTTTACCTGTTGTTGCCATGCCAGCCTCTTTCATGCCTTGCATATAGGCTGAACTGTGGCGAATGATGCTCTGTACATCATCGCCAAAAGCACGATTACCAATCGCTTTACACGCATGACCTTTATCCAATACAGGAGCAAAGCTGAGATCAATATCATGAGCAATCAACTCCGCCGCCATCAGCCAGCCACCTTGGCGAGCTAATGCTTCACCATTATTCTGCTTGGCATACTGCTGCGCGGCGGGGATCAACGAAAACCCATCACGAAAACGCTGTACTCGCCCACCTTCTTGATCGACACCAATTAAAATCGGACGTTTTGCTGCGTGGCGAATCGCTTTATTAAGCGCAAGCAACTGCGCGTTATCGTGATAATTACGCGCAAAAAGAATGACCCCGCCGACAGTGGGATGCTCAAGAATCTCTTTGTCTTCAGCGCTCAATTCACAGCCTGCCACATCTAGCCACAACGGTCCCATGCTCACTCCAAAAATTTACTTAAACAGTTAATTTAACGAGGTTATTCGCTTTGAATTTCTATTACAATGATTTTGTTTTCGAGTTGAAGGAGAAGCGAATGAAGAGCATTGAACGCTACATTGGTGTGATGTCTGGCACCAGCATGGATGGTGTCGATACAGCGCTGGTCGAAATGGATGGCAACCAAATTCGTTTATTGGCTCACGCTGATTTCCCAATGCCAGAAGATCTCAAACAGCGTTTGCTGAATGTCTGTATTGGGCAATCAACCAATGTGCAAGAGATTGGCGAGTTAGACCACTTGCTCGGCCATCTGTTTGCTGATGCAGTCATCGCTTTACTGGCTCAATCAGGCTATCAAGCGTGCGATATTCGCGCGATTGGCTGCCATGGCCAAACGGTTTTTCATCAACCCAACGGTAATACGCCTTTTACGATGCAACTCGGTGATGCCAATATCATCAGCAACAAAACTGGCATCGACACGGTGGCTGATTTTCGTCGCAAAGATATGGCGCTCGGCGGCCAAGGAGCGCCATTAGTCCCTGCATTTCACGACACCATTTTCAAATCAACCGATTCGAGCGTTGTAGTACTCAATATTGGCGGCATCGCTAATATTTCGGTACTGCGGCCGCAGCAAAAAGTATTAGGCTACGATACGGGCCCGGGCAATATGTTGATGGATGCGTGGAGCTTTGAACAGACAGGCCATAAGTTTGATGATAATGGCATGTGGGCGAGATCGGGAAAGGTACACCAACCACTACTCGAACGTCTCAATCAAGAGCCGTACCTTGCGTTGAATGCACCGAAAAGTACAGGTCGCGAGCTGTTTAATCTCCCTTGGCTTCAGCAGATATTGGCTGAGTTTTCGTTAGCAGCAGAAGATGTGCAACGTACACTCTGTGAATACACAGCACTCACCATCGCCACGCAAGTCGCACACTACCAATGTGGGCCAGCGCCGGAATTGCTGCTGTGTGGGGGCGGTGCCCGTAACCCGCTATTGGTTGAACGTTTGCAGGCCCATTTAGCACACTGGAGCATCATGCCCACCAGCGATAAAGGGGTGGATAGTGACTACATGGAAGCGATGGCTTTTGCTTGGCTTGCTCAACGTCGTCTGCATAATTTACCCAGCAATCTACCAGAAGTAACCGGAGCAAGCGCTCTCGCTTCGTTGGGTGTGGTCTATTTTACTCATTAATAAGTAAGGAATGGTATGACTAATGACGCGCTGCTCTCTGCGCTTTCTCACCTTATTTCCGAAGGTCGCAACCCTGACACAATGGATATTGACCTACTATCAGCACAAGAAATTGTAGAACGGCTCAATCAACAAGATAAGCACGTTCCGCTGGCCGTCGAAAAAGTCCTTCCGGAGATCGCCTTAGCCGTGGATCGAATTACCTATGCATTCAAACATGGTGGTCGATTAATCTACATTGGCGCAGGAACCAGTGGTCGATTAGGCGTTCTTGATGCCTCAGAGTGCCCTCCAACATTTGGGGTTAGCGATCAGATGGTGATTGGTTTGATTGCCGGTGGGAAAGAGGCCATGTTCAGTGCTAAAGAAGGGGCGGAAGATTGCGCAGAACTCGGCATTCAAGATCTCAAAAGTATTCATTTTACGGATCAAGATGTGGTTGTTGGCATTGCCGCTAGTGGGCGCACACCTTATGTCATCGGTGCCTTGGAGTATGCTAATGATTTGGGCGCGACAACCATTGCCCTATCATGTAACCCGGATTCCCCGATTGCAGAATTGGCGCAAATAGCCATTAGCCCTGTCGTTGGGCCAGAAGCTCTGACCGGTTCAACGCGCTTAAAATCCGGTACAGCGCAGAAGCTGGTACTCAACATGCTCACCACCGCTAGCATGATCCGTCTTGGTAAGAGTTACCAAAATTTAATGGTCGATGTTAAGGCCACTAACCGAAAACTCATCGCCAGAGCGGTGCGAATTGTGATGCAAGCAACCGACTGTGAACGCGCTGAGGCTGAATACTTATTAGCCCAAAGCAACAACAATGTAAAAGTAGCGATATTGATGCACTTGACGGGGTTAAGTTATGCAGAAGCTATGGATAAATTGACTGAGTCTGATGGTTTTCTTCGCCGGGCAATGGAAAGTGAACACGAGAGCCACTAGTGGCTCTGGCTCTGTTTGATCAACGAGACGACTATTTCACCTTCCGTAGGTAAAAACTCCTGAATAGAATGGTGCATCTGGATACGGCCTTTGACGTTCACCATAAACAGTGGCAAAACAAAATGTTCTTTGTTCTGCTGGAGATAATCTTGGTAGGTGAAACTTTCGCTCAGTTTTGTGTGCTTAATTTCTGCACCTTGGTTGATCAAACTGGCTAATTTTTTATAACTCACTTCACCATTAAAAAGTGATAAACCGTGATATTCCTGAGCCACTTTGTGTTTATCGCTGCTATTGTCATTGGCATGATCGTTCAAACAAAATACGCGTTTTTCACCGAAATCACTGAGAAAATGCATGCAAGCCATAATATTGAAATGCTTATCAGGGCTAAGTGCAACCACATGACCAATACCAATCAAATCTAAATATTCATCGGCGTGGCTTGATATCGGATTACCATAATAATTGGCTAGCCCCGCCATTCGCGCCTGACTAATGTAGTCCCAGTTAGAATCGGTGAGCACAACGCGACAATCATATTTCGCAAACGCCTTTCCAAGCGCTCGAGCGACGTCATTCGCACCAATAATCAAAAAACCACGCGGAGCAGGTTCTGCCACCTTCAATGCCATTGCAATAGGACGCGCCGTCGCACTTTGTAAAATCACCGTTCCAATAATGACCATAAACGTTAAAGGCACTAATAGTGTCGCTCCCTCTACACCTGCCGCTGTCAGTTTGATAGCAAATAGAGAAGAAATAGAAGCAGCCACAATACCGCGAGGCGCCACCCAAGCCAAAAAAGCTTTCTCTTTGAAAGATAATGAGCTGCGCACGGTTGCAATAAAAATGGACATCGGACGGGAAACTAACTGCATTACCACCAACAACAGCAATGCACTCCACCCTAATGCTTGGAAATCAGCCAGCTCGATGCGTGCAGCCAAAAGGATAAAGAGGCCAGTGATTAGCAAAATAGTCAGGTTTTCTTTGAAATGAAGAATATGCTGAATATTGACGTTTTTAGCATTTGCCAGCCACATCCCCATCACCGTCACCGTCAGTAAGCCAGACTCTGACTCGATGGCGTTAGAAGCGGAAAAGACGCCAAGTACCACAGCCAATACAGCAAAAGGCTGTAAATATTCAGGCAACATGCCTCGCCTCAATATGACAGCGACGGCTTGGCCAGCGGCCGCTCCTATACTTAAACCAACACCAATAATTAAAGAGAAAACGTATAAGCTATGCGCTTGACTGCTAGAGATAATAAACTCATACACCATCACCACAAACAGTGCACCCAACGGGTCGATGAGTATTCCTTCCCAGCGCAATATATTGGAAAGTCGAGCATTTGGCCGCACGGTACGTAGCAGCGGTACTATGACGGTCGGCCCGGTAACTACGGTCAAACTGCCAAACAACAGCGCAAGTGACCAATCAAAGTCCAATAAATAATACGACGCAACGCTGGTTATTCCCCATGAAACTAAAGCTCCAAGCGACACAATGCTCCACACAGTGTGGTTGACGCCGCGAATATCTTTGAAGTTGAGTGTGAGGCTACCCTCAAACAAAATCACCGCAACCGCAAGAGAAATCAAAGGGAATAATAATTCTCCCAATAGCTGCTGAGGTTCTAACCACCCAGTCAACGGACCAACGACAATGCCCGCAATTAATAAAAATAAAATAGCAGGAAGACGCAACTTCCATGCTAACCACTGGCACGTCAAACCAAGAACGCCAATGGCTGCAATAGCTAAAGCAATAAACTCTTCATGCATATATTTTCTCTAATAGCGATATCTTAAATGGATAACCCATCAATAGGTGGGTTAATTAGAAAACTCATTCCAACCCCGTTGCCATTCCATGCGAAAGCGCTGTGCTTGCTCGGTTCCTTCGCACGCACCTTCATAATATAGTCCTGACAATCCAATTTGATAGGCGAAATTGGGGTTACAATACTCGCTTAGCCCTTTAACGTATCCCGCTTCGTAATCGGCTTGTTGCACCAAACCCAGCTCAGAAAGCTTTTTATAGCTGCGCTGAGTATGACCTGTGACTCCATCTTGATAACCAATTTGTTGCCAATCTCCGTTTTGTGCTAATTCAGCATCAGAGGCCGCACACCCAATCATCAATATAGCAGCGCACAATACACTTAATTTTTTCATTGTTGTCCTTAAGTTCTTATTTTCATTCAATTAGCCTAGCAGATTGCTTGTAAGATGCCACTCATTGCCTCCCAGCAGCAAAGCATTATTGATCCAGATGATGAGACGAGCCCTAAACCACTTATTGTGTGAAATAGCCACTTAACTGGCTATAGTGCCGCTCACTGGAAAAGCAGATGTTTCTCGTCACAGAGCCCTTTATTATCCACAGTGAGCTTAATTCATTCATAAAGGACAATTGCTATGATGTGGTTTCTTACCTGTGTCGCAGCCCTACTGGCCGGATACTTTATCTACGGCGCTTTTGTAGAAAAAGTATTTGGTATTAACGAGAACCGTAAAACACCGGCCCACACCATGAGTGATGGCGTGGACTATGTTCCTATGTCGACCAAAAAAGTCTACTTGGTACAATTGCTTAATATTGCTGGCGTAGGCCCAATTTTCGGCCCAATCATGGGCGCACTCTATGGTCCTGCAGCAATGTTGTGGATTGTCGTTGGCTGTATTTTTGCAGGTGCGGTGCATGACTACTTTTCAGGCATGTTGTCGGTACGCAATGGCGGCGCTTCAGTGCCCACCATTACTGGCCGTTACCTAGGCAATGGCGCCAAACATTTTATGAACATTTTTGCCATTGTACTGCTACTGCTTGTGGGGGTTGTTTTCGTTTCTGCGCCTGCGGGGATGATCACCAATCTGATTAACGAGCAAACGAGTCTAACGGTGAGCATGACCTCAATGGTGGTGATCATTTTCGCTTACTACATTCTCGCCACCATCGTTCCTGTCGATAAAATCATCGGCCGTTTCTACCCACTGTTCGGCGCATTGTTAATCTTTATGTCGGTTGGCTTAATGACCGCGATTGCACTTTCCAGTGAACACACTGTGATGGGCGGTTTTGAAATGAGCGACATGTTCAGCAACATGAACCCGAACGACCTACCACTTTGGCCAGCGCTCTTTATCACGATTGCTTGCGGTGCTATCTCTGGTTTCCATGCAACTCAGTCGCCATTGATGGCTCGCTGTATGGAAAATGAAAAAAATGGCCGCTTCGTGTTTTACGGTGCCATGATTGGTGAAGGCATTATCGCACTTATCTGGTGTGCGATTGCACTCTCTTTCTTTGGTTCATTGGAAGGATTATCAGAAGCGGTGAAAAACGGCGGCCCGGGTAACGTTGTGTACAGCGCATCCTTTGGCTTATTAGGTGTGTTTGGCGGCATCATCGCCTTCTTGGGTGTGGTTATCCTACCCATCACCTCAGGCGATACTGCATTTCGCTCTAGTCGTTTGATCTTAGCTGAATATTTCAATATGGAACAAAAAACGCTGCGTAATCGCTTGTTCATGGCACTGCCGCTGTTTGTTTTGGGTGCCATTCTCACTCAAGTGGATTTCGGTATTATTTGGCGCTACTTCGGTTTTGCCAACCAAACCACAGCAGTAATGATGCTTTGGACCGCTTCCGCCTATTTACTACGCCATAACAAACTGCATTGGATTGCGACTATCCCCGCGATGTTTATGACCACGGTTTGTGCCACCTTCATTCTTAATAACAGTGCATTAGGCTTTGGCTTACCGATGCAAGCATCAACCATTGCCGGTATTTTGTTCTCACTGTCCGTAACCATATATGTAATTAGAATCTCCAAAGGTAAAGGCGACATCGAACTTACCGATGAAGAAAAACCGAAAGCAGTCACAGAAACTGCATAGTGTGAATGACGCTTCGCTTGCGTTATAGAAAAGGGCTTCCATTTGGAAGCCCTTCTTCTTTTATTGGTACGTCTAATTCAAATACTTTTTATTGACTAGTCGATTTGCTTGATTTGCAGCTCTTTGGGCACTTCAAAAAACATGTTCTCTTCTCGTCCAAGCACTTCTTCAACCGATTGAGCACCAAGCTCTTTAATTCGATCTAGGATCTGATTCACTAATGCTTCGGGTGCCGATGCGCCGGCCGTGACGCCAACGGTTTTCTTACCATCGAACCACGTTGGATCAATATCTTCAGGGCAATCAATCAAGTAACCCGGCGTTCCGAGCTTTTCCGCCAATTCTTTTAAACGCGTAGAGTTTGATGAGTTTTTCGAGCCCACTACCACCACCAAATCAACATCCAATGCAAGTTGACGCACTGCATCTTGGCGGTTTTGTGTCGCGTAACAGATATCATCTTTACGTGGTCCCTGAATATCCGGAAACACTTCACGCAATTTATCAATCACATCGGCTGTTTCATCCACCGACAAGGTGGTTTGGCTAACATAATGTAAATTAGTCGGATCTTTAACGATAGCTTTTAGTGATTCAACATCTTCCGGTTTTTCAACCAAGTACATGCCGCCTTTTTTACTGGCGTATTGGCCCATGGTTCCTTCCACTTCAGGATGACCTGCATGGCCAATCAGCACTACTTCCATACTGCGGCGACTGGCTCGAGCCACTTCCATATGCACTTTAGTCACCAAAGGGCAAGTGGCATCAAACACGGTTAATGCACGCGCTTTCGCTTCAAGTCTCACTGCTTGCGAAACGCCATGAGCAGAAAAGATCACAATATTGTCATCAGGTACTTCGTGTAAGTCCTCAACAAAAATGGCCCCGCGCTGCTTCAGCCCTTCCACCACAAAGCGGTTATGCACCACTTCATGCCGTACATAAATCGGAGGCTGATACAGCTCAAGTGCGCGTTCAACAATGCTGATCGCACGATCAACACCGGCGCAAAAACCACGAGGGTTGGCTAACAATATTTTCATTTCATTGCTCATTGAATAGGGTTATCGCAAGTTGCCAATTATTCTACAGACAAAATTTCAACATCAAAAATGACATCTTGTCCTGCAAGTGGGTGGTTAAAATCAACCGTTACCGAATCGCCCGCAATAGCGGTGATAATGCCAGGAATTTCTAAGCCATCGCGGCCACTAAACGCCATAATCGTGCCAACTTCCACCTCAGTATTACCGGCAAATTTGGCGCGATCCATATGGTGGATGTTATCTGGGTTAGACAAACCAAACGCGTCTTCGGCTTTTAACTCAATGGTTTTGGATTCTCCGGCACTCAGACCGATTAAGCACAACTCAAAATTGTCGCTTAGACTGCCATCACCAATAACCAATTTCGCTGGTTTGCCCATATTATGAGTGCTATCCGCAATAGAGCCATCTTTTAATTTAATGGTGAAGTGTAGGGTTACCGCACTGTTTGCTTTTATTGTCGTCACGTGATTTCTCTTTATTTATTTTAGTGTGGAGACAAGGCATCCATAACGACATAAAAATGCCCGTTTTTAGTACGCCTATCACCACCGTATTTTTAGAGATGAAGAGTAAACAAAAAGCGCCACCTGAATCAACAGACAGCGCTTAGGGTTATTCAACTATTTTAGCCATTATGAGTGCGCATCGTCTTTTTTACGAAAGCCATCAAGGATAATCATTGCTGCACCAAGGCAAATGGCACTGTCAGCCAAGTTAAACGCTGGCCAGTGATAATTACCCCAGTAGAAATCAAGATAATCAACCACAAAACCGTGCACGATACGATCAAACACGTTGCCGATTGCGCCACCAATAATCATGGCATAAGCGATATTATGCCACTTCTCTTGCGCAGGCAGCTTACTCATCCAGTAAGTGAGGAGCCCCGTCACAGCAAAGGCAATAGCGGTAAACAACCAACGTTGCCAACCCGCTTGATCGCCTAAAAAGCTAAATGCCGCACCATAGTTATGTACATAAAGTAGGTTAAAAAAAGGCATTACTTCGATGCGATTTGCCCAACCATACCCCATGTTATCCATGACCATCAGCTTTATACCGACATCAAGGGTAAAGACCAGAAGCGCTAGCCATAGCCAGCGAACTCCTGATTGTTTCCAAGTAAGCGTCTGCTCTGCCATATTGAATCCCAATATTATTAAGCGAACTTACGAACTTCGCCTTCACCATCCACGTTCGACACACAACGGCCACAAATAGTTTCATGACCAGTGATAGTGCCAACGTCAGGAGTATGATGCCAACAGCGATCGCACTTCTCTGCTTCCGTTGCGCTCACCAACACAAACAAACCTGTTGTTTCCGTTGCTTGTGCCGCATCGCTTTTCTCAGCCAGAGGCTTCACTATCGCTTTTGATGTCAGCAGTACAAAACGCAGTTCATCTTCAAGCTTGTTCAACTGAGCCACTAAAGCATCATCAGCAAACAGCACCACTTCAGCTTGTAATGAGCCACCAATGATTTTTTCACTACGAGCGGTTTCAAGCAACTTGTTCACCGAGCTACGAACTTTTTGCATCTCTGCCCAAAATTCATTGTTCAACTCTTCGCCTTCAGTTAACCCAAACAGACCTTCAAACCACTCACCCGTGAAGACAAATTTTTCACGCGGCTCGCCATTAGCTTGCATCGCTGGCATTTCGTTCCAAATTTCATCAGCCGTAAATGACATGATCGGTGCCATCCAACGAACCAAAGCCTCAACGATGTAATACAGCGCCGTTTGACAGCTACGCTGTGCATGTGCACCTTGTTTAGCGGTGTATTGGCGATCTTTAATCACATCAAGGTAGAACGAACCCATTTCAATTGAGCAGAAGTGCATCAAACGTTGGATCACGCCATGCGTATTATACTCTTCATATGCTTTGACAATTTCTTGTTGCGCCGCAAAGGCACGGCCTACGGCCCAGCGATCCAGCGACACCATCTCGTCAGCTGCAACCATATCCGTTGCTGGGTTAAACCCATTGAGGTTGGCTAAGAAGAAACGTGCTGTATTACGGATACGGCGATAAGCATCCGCCGAACGTTTTAGAATTTCGTCAGAAACCGCCACTTCACCAGTGTAATCAGTCGATGCAACCCATAGACGCAGGATGTCTGCACCCAGTTTATTGGTGACATCTTTTGGCGCAACCACGTTGCCGATTGATTTTGACATCTTGCGGCCATGACCATCGACCACAAAGCCATGCGTCAATACTTGTTTGTAAGGCGCAGCACCTTTCATTGCTACCGATGAAATCAATGAAGATTGGAACCAACCACGATGCTGATCTGAACCTTCAAGGTACAGATCTGCACCGTGGCCATTGAACTCTTCACGCTTATCAACAACGGCGTAGTGAGTTACACCAGAGTCGAACCACACATCCAGTGTATCGAGTACTTTTTCGTAATGCTTGGCATCTTCCTCGCCCAAGATCTCAGCAGTGTCGACATCCCACCACGCTTGAATCCCTTTTTGTTCTACCAATTGCGCCACTGTTTCAATCAGCGCAGGGCTATTAGGATGAAGTTCTGCCGTCTCTTTATGCACAAATAGCGCAATCGGTACACCCCAAGTACGCTGACGAGAAATACACCATTCAGGACGACCTTCAATCATTGCTTCGATGCGGCTTTGACCCCATTCCGGCATCCATTGTACGCCTTTGATCGATTCTAGAGCTTGGGCGCGCAGACCGGCTTGTTCCATAGAGACAAACCATTGTGGTGTTGCACGGAAAATGATTGGGGTTTTATGACGCCAGCAATGAGGATAACTATGCTCGTAGGCATGGTGGTGCAACAAAGCACCTTTTTCTTTCAGTACTTCAAGTACAGAGTCATTCGCTTTAAACACATGTTGACCAGCAAATAGCTCGGTGTCTGCTAGATATACGCCGTTTGAACCGACAGGGTTGGCTACTTCAAGGCCGTATTGCTGACCGACCACGAAGTCTTCTTGACCATGACCAGGAGCAGTATGAACGACACCAGTACCCGATTCAGTAGTTACGTGCTCACCCAAAATCGCAGGTACAGTAAATGCGTAAAATGGATGATTAAAAGACATTAGTTCTAGGTCTGCACCTCGGCAAAAACCAAGATTGTGGTAATGACTGATACCAGCACGATCCATGACACTTTTTGCAAGTTCTGACGCAACGATAATGCGTTCAGCAAGGCGTTCACCGTCTGCTTCAATTTGCAGCAAAACATATTCAAGATCATCACGTAAGCAGACTGCGCGGTTAGCTGGCAAGGTCCAAGGTGTGGTTGTCCAAATGACAATCGACACTTGACCGTGGCCGGCGTGATCAGCCGCGAGCGTGAACTTTGCAAGCAGCGCCGCTTCATCGGCTGCTTTGAATCGTACGTCAATCGAAGGTGACACTTTATCTTTGTATTCAACTTCCGCTTCAGCCAGTGCTGAACCACAATCAGTACACCAGTGAACGGGTTTGAAACCTTTCAGCAGGTGGCCTTTATCGGCAATTTTACCCAATGCGCGAATAATGTTCGCTTCGGTGGCGAAATCCATGGTGCGATAAGGTTTATCCCACTCACCCATGATGCCCAAACGCTTAAAGCTCTCTTTCTGGCCTTCCACTTGACCTGCTGCATATTCACGGCATTTTTCACGAAACTCAGCCGCGGTCACTTTCTGTCCCGGTTTGCCGACTTTTTTCTCTACCATCAATTCGATAGGTAGGCCGTGACAGTCCCAACCTGGGATGTAAGGCGCGTCAAAACCAGATAAGGTTTTCGATTTGATAATAATGTCTTTAAGAATCTTATTCAGTGCGTGACCAATATGAATATCACCGTTGGCATAAGGAGGGCCATCGTGCAATACGAAAGATTTTTTGCCTTTTTTGGCTTTACGGATTTCGCCGTAAAGATCTTCTTGATACCAACGCTTTAACATTTCTGGCTCACGTTTAGCCAGATCGCCACGCATTGGAAACCCTGTTTCAGGTAGGTTCAGGGTATCTTTATAATCACTCATCGATTCTTAATTCCGTTATATTGGGCGACGTTAGACATGATATTAATCGGTGGAATAATCCGACTAATTCTTTAGCTGATGCAACCACACCCTTGCCGCATCAGCATCCAATTCAATTTGTTGCTTTAACGCTCCAAAAGATTCAAATTTCTTTTCATCTCGAAGCTTATGTAAAAGTGCCACTTCTAGCTGTTTGCCATATAAATTGGCATAAAAGTCAAACAAGTGTACTTCAAGTTGTTGGCGAACCCCGTTGACTGTTGGCCTATTACCAATATTGGCAATTCCTCCGATAGGCGAGTTATCAAGGCCATAGACATTGACGACGTAAACACCAGAGACCGGTGAAACACAGCGCTTAAGCGGAATGTTCGCTGTAGGAAAACCAATGGTTCGCCCTAACTTTTGACCATGCGACACTCGACCACTGATACCGTAATCACGACCGAGCATCTGCTTAGCTAACACTAAGTCATCGCTTGCTAAAGCGTTACGAATAGCAGTACTACTCACTCTTTGTTGTTGCAAGCAAAAACTGTGGGTACTTACCACCTCAAAACCAAACTGTTGTCCAGCTTGCTGCAGCATACTGAAATTACCTTGGCGATTTTTACCAAAACAAAAATCATCACCAATCACCAGAAACTTAACACCCAACTGAGCGACCAACAAGTCACGAATAAAAGCTTCTGCCGTTAAATTAGCAAAGTGCTGGTTAAAATTCACACATAACAATCTGTCAACCGACTGCTTGTTCAATTGCACAAATTTATCACGTAATCGAGTTAATCGAGCTGGTGCATTGTGCTTGGCAAATAATTCTAATGGCTGCGGTTCAAACGTCATGACCACCGAAGGTAAACCCAATAATTGCGCTTTCTTGGATACTTGCTTCAAAACTTGCTGATGCCCTAAATGAACACCATCAAAGTTTCCGATGGTTAATACACAGCCATGATGCTGTGGCTTGATATTGTGAATGCCGCGAATCAATTCCATTAGAAAATGCTTAAAACCTATAGTTCTCAATTAGCAAGGTGCGAAACCGACGGATTATATACTAATCACCATTAATCTGTCGCCGCTTTTAAGTCTTTTAAACGCACGCCAAGCACGGCTAGGCAAAGCAAATAACTGACCGCACCGATACTGATCAGCATCACCAATGATGTAGCCCTCTGTGTCAGACTCCACTCTAGCCACGTTGACATTTCTTCCAATTGCCAAACAATGACCACAACCATCGCACTGCTGGCCACCATTAAGCGAATAATAAAACCAATAGTTTTACGGGTGATCTGATACACCCCTTGCACATGTAACCCTCGGTAAAGCAGTGCCATGTTGATAAAAGCAGATAATGACGTAGCTAACGCCAAACCAACATAACTTAAATGCCACGCTAAAAGTGCATTGAAGACCATATTAGAGATCATGGCGATAATGCCATAACGAACTGGCGTTTTGGTGTCTTGCCGAGAGTAGTACCCTGGTGCGAGCACTTTGATCAGCATAAAACTGATCAAGCCCAAACCAAATGCATAGAGTGACAACGCCGTTTGATTGACATCATTCGGGGTAAACTCACCTCGCATAAATAGCACCATAAGCATCGGTTTTGCCAACACAATCAGGCCTAACATCGCAGGAAAACCGAGCAGACAAACCATACGAATACCCCAATCCATGGTTTGCGAAAATCCTTCGCTGTGGGCATCGACATGTTTACGGGATAATGCGGGCAAAATAACGGTAGCAATCGCAATACCAAATAAGCCTAACGGAAATTCTAGCAAACGGTCTGAATAGTAAAGCCAGCTAATGGAGCCCGTTTGTAAGAAGCTGGCGATGAAGGTGTCCAGCAATAAGTTAATTTGACTGACCGATACCCCAAAAAGAGCGGGCAACATCAAGGTGCGAATTTTCACAACCCCCGGTTCATTCCAACCCCATTGAGGCCAAACCAATAAACCTGCTTTGAGCAAAAATGGAATTTGAAATAGAAACTGGACCAATCCCCCAAGAAGGACGCCAATCGCCAAGCCAATTTCAGGTTGCTGTAAGTGCGGCGACAAAAACCAAGCGCAACCGATGATCATCACATTCAAAAATACAGGGGTAAAAGAAGAGACGGCAAACTTGCCCAGGGTATTGAGAATCGCTCCTGATAAAGCAACAAAAGTGATGAACCATAAGTAAGGAAAAGTGATTTTTAATAATAAACTCGCAAGCTCAAACTTATGCGCATCAGGACCATCATTAAGCCAATCTAAAAACCAACCAGCCCCAAACAGTGCCGTGACCGCACCAGAGCATAAGATCCCCACAACAGTCACCAAAGTGACAATAACCCCCAATGTGCCAGATGCTTTAGCGATCAGCTCGCGTGTTTTATTGATATCTCCGGATGAATGGTATTCGGTCAGTACTGGAACAAACGCTTGAGAAAAAGCCCCTTCGGCAAATAGCCGACGTAAAAAGTTAGGAATTTTATTAGCAAAGAAAAAAACATCGGCACTCGCACCTGCCCCCATCAAATTCGCAACAACTACGTCACGAACTAGGCCCAACACACGAGAAATCAACGTCATAGCACTGACAATCAAGCCAGATTTGAGTAGGCGTTTGCTCACTATTACCTCGAAAAACAAGCCAAAACGTCATTATCCACAGCAACACATAAGGAATGTCAGTGCGAGATCAGATAAGTATTAGCATTGGAAAAAAAATACTGTTAGAATCCCCGCATCTTAACCGCGATGACCTTCCTATACCAAAATTTGTTTGGCCTAGAACGGTTTTTGCACAAATCATTTGACAATTGAGAGCAAATAAGGGATATTCCCCGCCCTTAAATTGTCACCGAACTAAGTTTTTGGGAGTTAGACCCTTGGCAAATAGTAAATCTGCTAAGAAGCGCGCTATCCAAGCTGAGAAACGTCGTCAGCATAATGCTAGCCGTCGTTCTATGATGCGCACTTACATGAAGAAAACCATCGCAGCTATCGCAGCTGGCGATAAAGAAGCTGCAACTGCTGCATTTGCTGCAGTTACACCAATCCTTGACCGTATGTCGACTAAAGGTCTTGTTCACAAGAACAAAGCTGCTCGCCATAAGTCTCGTTTCGCTGCAGCAATCAAAGCTCTATAATTTAGACTTGGTTCCACGCGAAAATAAAAACCGGCTAAGGCCGGTTTTTTTATATCTGCAATGTCAAGTAAAGTATTTACTCTAATTTTAATATAAAAAAATCCGAACTATGTTACTGAAACATAATTTCGGATTGTGTATTTTTCAAAACACTAGCGGCAGTATAAACCGTGTAACAACTCAATCATCGCCTTGATCTCATGGCTGCTGAGTGTGTAGTAAACCGTCTGAGCTTCTTTTCTTGTATCCACTAACCCATCTCTTCTTAACCAAGCAAGATGCTGCGAAAGTGCCGATTGACTCAATTCTAATTTCCCACATAGCTCACCAACCGACAGTTCTTGATTGTGTAATAAACACAATATTTGTAGGCGTCTTTCGTTAGCCATAGCCTTTAACAACACCACTGCTTTAGCGGAATTTTTTTCCATTTCTTGTAGGTTCATGAATAAGCTCCCTTGGAACAACTTCTTACATCAAACGCATCACAAGTTTGCATCTTCCTTAACCCAACAGGTTATGAGTTTATAAGTAAGGTTAGTACCTTTTTCTACGTAGTTTAATTGTTATACCGTTTATGACGGCAACCATTCAATAGAGCGTCAATAACGGCATCAGAAGGCGTATAACCAGTTTAGATTAGTATTACTTGGCAAGCGATAATTAATAATATTGCTAGATAATGAGATAGTAATCTATTTATCGTTAGTAGTGAAAGCATCATACAAACAAATTATTAAAATCTGCATCGCAAACATTTTTCACTGCCGGATGTTGGATCATCCTCTCAGCAAAAATGACGTAGTACTCTTCTTTTAAATCATCAATCTGACCAATGAGTTGCAAAGGAAGATCATCACCAACTTCAGTCACATAGATTGAGGGCGCTAAAAAAATCACATCATGATGATAACGCGCAAAAGCTTTCATCAATGCCGCATCATCAAACTCCCCCAGAATATTCGGCTTCAGGCCTTGACGGTCAAACCATTGCAATAGATTACGCCCCATCGCGGTTCGGCTTCCCGGTATCAACAACTTTCTCTGCTCTAAAATGGCGGGAAAAGAGACATTTTCAACCTTGCCTGAACAAAAAAAACTCATGTGACTCTCACCCAGTTTTTTGCTGAACAGGCCAGGGCTTTGGCTGGAATCGACGGGATAATCAGAGAGAATCATATCCAATTTGTGTTGTGAAAGTTGCTCTAACAACATTTCATGGGTCGATTCAAAACAACGCAAGTGGATACTGCTATCGGCCGGGACCGTCGTCATCAGTATTTTACTGACAAGCCGTTTAGAGAGGGCATCCGCCACTCCTACATCAAACAGCAGATTAGAGCGCTGACTATAATTGACAATATCGAGCATCTCATAACTTAAGCCGAACATCCGGTCAGCATATTTAAAAACCAGTTGCCCAAGTTCTGTCGGTTCAATGCTACGACCATTACGCTTAGTAAGCTTACCATCCATGCGCTCTTCAAAAGCCTTAATTTGCCCAGTGACGGTTTGCGGAGTCAAGAAGAGTGCTTCTGCAGCTTTAGTGACCGATCCCTGCTTGCATACCATCCAGAAGTAGTAAAGATGATTGTAGTTGAGGTGAAACATGATAAGGACACTCAATTTTATCTGGTCGTTGTTTATAACAAACCCAAGCCAAATGAGCAATTAACTCGGAAAAACCGAACTTAAGAACGTTAGCTAATCTTAATACCGAGCAGTTAGAGTTCAAAAATGACAACTTCGTCATAAAATATCTAAAACTAGCGTCCCTCGCCCTCCTCCTCCACGTTGTTAAAATCGCATAACATCATGAAAATTCAATAAATAAAGAATTAAAAGTCACCGTGAAACTTGTTTTTATCAGAGTTATCAATGAGAAACACGCTGTCATATAAATGAAATAATTATTCTCTACTATCTCGCTCAGATTCAACAACAGACCGAACAACACTCAAAAGGTCAATGGAGAAAAGAAAATGAACCAAGCGACAACTACTGCTGCACCCATTGCGAGTACCACTCGTTGGCTGCGTTGGGCGAACTTGGCATTCATGCTCTACCTACTGCTACTTGCAGTGGCGATGGTAGGTAGTGGATTTAAATGGGCGACAGGTGATCAAGCTAAGGTACTGTTTGAGTTTGCCTCACACCCAATAGCGGGGTTGATGATAGGGTTAGTCGCCACAGCATTGATTCAATCTTCAAGCACCGTAACCTCTATCATTGTCGGTCTTGTGGCTGGCGGATTACCTGTTGAAATGGCGATCCCAATGGTTATGGGTGCCAATATTGGCACCACAGTAACCAACACGCTTGTTAGCCTTGGACACGTTCGTTGCCAAGTCGAATTTAAACGCGCTTTTGCAAGTGCAACAATTCACGACTTCTTTAATCTTTTGGCGGTACTAATTTTCCTACCGTTAGAGATGATGTTTGGTATTTTAGAGAAAATTTCTCATTGGCTTGTGTCACCTTTGCTCTCTACTGGTGATATGAGCATGAAAGGACTCGATTTTATCAAACCTATCACGAGCCCAATTATCACGGCACTAAAAGGCCAGCTGATCACTTTTGGTGAAGTTGTAGGTGGCGTGATGTTGATTGTTCTTGGTATTGCGACCATTTTTGTGGCTATCACTGTCATGGGTAAGCTCATGAAGAGTTTGATGGTGGGCCGTGCGAAAGAGATACTCAAAGATGCCATTGGGCGCGGACCGCTGCACGGTATCCTTTCAGGTTCAATCGTCACTGTATTGGTTCAATCTTCTTCAACTACCACCAGTTTAATGGTTCCGCTGGTCGGCACTGGTGTATTGAAAGTACGCGATGTTTACCCATTCACTTTAGGGGCTAATATTGGCACTTGCATTACCGCCCTACTCGCGGCAACGGCCGTTTCTGGTGAGTTTGCGGTATTTGCCTTGCAAATTGCTTTAGTCCACTTAACCTTTAATGTATTAGCCACTGTGTTGATCTATGGGGTTCCATTTTTACGTGAACTGCCAATTAAAGGCGCAGAAATGATTGCTGAGATGGCAACAAAGAATAAAGCGGTCGTTGCGGGTTATTTACTATCGGTCTTTATCATTATGCCTGGCGGTATACTGGCACTAACGGCTTAAGTAACGAACAAACCACACGACAGATCAAAAAAATCCCCGAGCAACGCTTCGGGGATTTTTTACAACTAGAAAACAGTACTTTTTAATAATGCGAGAGGGCAACTAAACCGAAAACGGGTACTGAATCGCATCATGGCATTGGTAGCCTTCAATCCAGAAATCATCCAAGGTAACCCAAGTCTCAAGATCTTCTAGCGTTTTAATTTTCGGGTTAATATGAAACTTCGCCATAGGGAGCGGTTCACGCTTAAGTTGTACACCTTTCATCAACGCCAGTTGGTCTTCATAGATATGCGCATTGACGATCTTATGGTAGGCCACGCCCGCTTTTTTGCCGGTAATTTGCGCCATAATTGCGAGGAACACGTAGACCTGAACCATATTAAAATTCAAGCCAAGCGGGACATCACACGAGCGTTGCGTACTATTGAGATACAAAGTATCACCCAACAACGAAAAGTGATGACTGTACATGCAGGGGCGCAAGCAACCCATATGAAACTCACCTGGGTTGTAAAAGTTTAGGATTTCACCTCTATCATCAACGCCACGTGAAAGATCATCAACAATCTTACGCAGTTGATCAATATGCCCACCATCCGCCTTGGCCCACGCACGTCCTTGAACGCCGTACACGCGGCCCATATCATCTTCACCTTTGCGGTATGGATTGTTAAGCCAAGCTGCATTTAAATTCGCATTCGCATCCCACGTTTTGGTTCCTAAAGCGCGAAAATCGGCTGCATTATCGTAGCCACGAATATAACCAAGCAGTTCAGCAACTGCGGCTTTCCAGAAGCTTTTACGCGTTGTCACTAACGGGAATTGATTCTGACCTACATCGTAGGTGAGATCAGCGTTAACCACCGTTAGGCAGCGTTTGGCTGTACGTTCATTTTCGATCCAAACGCCCTCATCAACAATTCGCTGACAAAGTTCAAGATACTGTTTCACAAACTATCCTTAACACTATTGAGTCACTTTATGGTTAACCTTGTACGCCCATACCATCATCAGTGCACCGACAATGATCATCGGTAGCGACAGGATTTGCCCCATGGAGATAAATCCAGCGAACAATCCTAATTGTGCATCAGGTTCACGAACATATTCGACAAGGAAACGGAATGTTCCGTAGCCTATCAAAAATAGCCCTGAGACTGAACCAATTGGCCGATTTTTGCGGATAAACAGGTTCAATATAATAAACAGCACAATCCCTTCTAAGAAAAACTCATAAAGCTGTGATGGATGGCGAGGCAAAGGCCCGCCGTTTGGAAAAATGATCGCCCATGGAACATCGGTTACTCGCCCCCACAATTCACTATTCATGAAGTTGCCTAGTCGTCCCATACCTAAACCAAATGGAACCAAAGGAGCCACAAAATCGGCGACACCAAAAAAGGTTCGGTTATTTTTCCGTGCATACCAAAACATTGCACTGATCACGCCAAGTAGACCACCATGGAAAGACATCCCACCTGTCCACACTTTAAAGAGATAGAGCGGGTCTTGGAGAAACAGATCAAAATTGTAAAACAACACATAACCGACGCGACCACCAATGACCACCCCTAAAAATCCAGCAAACAGCAAATCCGAGACTTGCTCACGAGTCCAGCCACTATTTGGTTTGTCCGCTCTGCGATTGGCAAGCCACATCGCAAAAACAAAACCAACTAAATACATTAAGCCGTACCAGCGAATGGATATAGGGCCAATCGCAATCAGCACGGGATCAATATTTGGGAACTGTATAAAACCCTGAGACATAAACGTGTTCTCTTACTAAAAATGAGGTGAAGATAATAAGTGATTAAAACAGCATAGTTGCCGCTATAACCATCAGAAAAACGGAGAATATTTTTTTCAATACCACCGTCGGTAACTGAGTCGCGTAACGCGCTCCTAATCGAGTAGTGAGAATTGAGGTCGAAGCAATAGCGACTAACGCAGGTAAATAGACATAGCCAATGCTGTAAGGTGGTAAATTCTCCACTTGATAACCGTGCAAAATAAAACCAATCATGCCAGAGATTGCGATCACACACCCACAGACAGAAGAAGAACCGACGGCTTTACGCATTTCAACGCCATGACGATTCAAAAAAGGAACGGAGAGCGAACCGCCACCAATTCCCGCTAAACTAGAGACAATACCAATACCACTGCCACATAGCATGGTCACCCACGCACCGGGCATCGATCTTTGCATTTGCGCTTTTATCGATAAAAACATTTGAATCGCTAGGCAAAAAACAATCACGCCAAATACTTTCGGTAGATATTGAGTCGGGATCACGTCTGCGATCATTGAGCCAACAAACCCACCGACGATAACGCCGGGCATGAGCCACTTGACGACAAACATATCCACATTGCCCAATTTAAGGTGATTTAATGCCGAAGAAGCCGAAGTAACAATGATGGTCGCTAGCGATGTCGCTAACGCTAAATGCATACTAAGTTCGGGGGAAATACCCGCCTTGGGAAGCAAAAGAAGCAACGCCGGAACGACAATTAAACCACCACCAATGCCCAGTAAACCAGCCATAAAACCAACGACTGAGCCCAATAACACCAGCAAAACCATCAACTCAAAATTCACATTAGTTCCTATTTTTTGCCTGCGCGGATAAAGCCAGCAAAGCCTTTATCTTCAAAGTATGAGTGCATCATATTATAAATGTCGTTGCCGTAAGGTTGCATCAACGCTTTGTCAGCAAGTTGCCGTAACTGTCCTAATTGAGAGTGCCTCACCAAATATTTGACCTTGGCTACGTTGGAGGTATTCATACTTAGCATGCGATAACCCAAACCAATTAATAACAGTGAACCGATAGGATCCCCGGCCAACTCACCACACACACAAACAGGTATACGATGAGACTGGCAAGTCTCTAAAATCTGTTTAAGCGCCATCACCACCGCTGGATGCATGGAGTCATAGACATCAGCAACATGTGCATTGTTCCGATCAACGGCCAACAAATATTGGGTTAAATCGTTGGTTCCAACCGAAACAAAGTCCACTTTGCTCGCAATCAATGGTAGAAGATAAATCATCGATGGTACTTCAATCATAATGCCAATCTTGGGCATTATGATCCGATCATCAACGCTAGAAACTTCTCGATACGCTTGCTCAATCAACCGCATTGCGTCGTCCAACTCTTTCGTTCCTGAAATCATTGGCAATAAAATGCTGAGATTTTGGTTATCGCCGCTGGCACGCATCATCGCCCGCAGTTGAATCAAAAAAATATCGGGATGATCGAGCGTAAAACGAATGCCTCGCCAGCCAAGAAAGGGATTGTCTTCTTCAATGGGTAGATAAGGCAGTGCTTTATCGCCACCAATGTCTAACGTTCTCATCACCACCCGTTTATCAGGATAAGCGTTCAAAACGCTGCGATACTGCTGCACTTGTTCTTCTTCTGATGGAAAGCGATGTTGCAGCAAAAAGGAAATTTCGGTTCGATACAGCCCGACACCATCAACCCCTTGGTTAATTGCGATGTTGGTATCCGCACTTAATCCAGCATTGAGCATCACTTCAATACGTGTGCCATCTTGCGTAAAAGGAGCTTCTGCAATGGTTTCATTAACCATTTGAGAAAGTTCGCTTTCTTCATAAGCTAAAGCACGATATTCCGCTAGAATTTGTCTATTTGGTGAGATAAAAACCTTGCCGCTATAACCATCGACAATGCCCTTTTTACCGTTGATCTCCTTGAGATTAAGTGAAATTCCCATCACTGCGGGAATGCCCAACGCCCGTGACAATATTGCTGCGTGGGAATTGGCAGCCCCTTCTAAAGAGACCACCGCCAGTAATTTATCTTTAGGAATAGCGGCGAGAATTGAAGCAGTAAGTTCGCGTACCACCAAAATAATCGGTTTATCAAGTTGCTGCTGATCATGCTCAGTGTTGTGCAAAAAAAATAGCAGTCGCTGACCTAGCTCACGAATATCCTGTGCACGCTCACGTAAGTAAACATCTGACATCTTCGCAAAACGGTTGGAATAACTCTCCACAACCTGCCGTAATGCCCAATCTGCACGATCGCCTTTTTGGATCTGGCTTTTAAGATCGTTGCGTAGCATCGGATCATTGAGTAGATGAGTAAAGAGATCGAAGATGGCTAACGCATCTTTATTAATATCACTATCGAGTTTTTTTCTTAAACGACGAAAATCGTTCAAGGCGCTTTCTACCGCCAGCACTAGCCATTCTTGTTCTCGTTCAATATCGAGCGTTGAGGCGGGGTAAACATCAGACAGTTGAGGTTGGGTGTCATCCCACCAAAACTCACCAATCGCGATGCCAGATGACGCAGCAATGCCACTGGTGGATAACTGCTTTTTCGAAAGCAGCCACTGCCCTTGTGTTTGAGCATGAGCAATAATCACGGCCACTTGCGCCGCCAGAGTGACAATAAAAGACTCTTCCATCTCACTAAATAAGCGAGGTGTTTTTTGCTGCACGACCAAGACACCCAATACTCGCTTGCGATGAATAATCGGCGTACCAAGAAAGCTTTGATACACCTCTTCGCCAAGCTGTTTGAAGTATTTAAAATTAGGATGTTTCGACGCTTCAGCAATGTTGATTGGCTCAGCTGAACGTTTCACTAAGCCCACTAAACCTTCGTCAAAACCGATGTGGATTTTGTCGCCTTTAAACTTTAAGCCTTGCGTTGCCATCAGTTCTAGACGATGTTTTTCTTCGTTAGCAAGATAGACAGTGCAACACTCGGTACTCATCGCATTGCACGTTTGCTTAACCAAAATATCCAAGGCTTGGTGTACATCTTCTACCTTGGATACTTGTTCAACTATTTCCCTTAGCTGAGAGAGCATGTCTATCCTCTTTTATTTTTGCGCTTACCTTTGTTATTACGTTCTTTAAATGGCATCGCGAATGATGCAAACTCTTTCATGGCGCGACGATAAACATCTCGCTTGAAAGAGACTACTTGCCTCACTGGATACCAATAACTGACCCAACGCCAACCATCAAATTCAGGGGTACTGCCGCGCTGCATGTTGATTCTTGATTCATCACACTCTAAGCGCAGAAGAAACCATTTCTGTTTTTGCCCAATACAGACAGGTTGAGAATCCCAACGAACGAGCCGTTTTGGTAATTTATATCTTAACCAATGACGACTTGTTGCTATGATTTTCACATCTTTCTTTGTAAGCCCAACCTCTTCGTAAAGCTCTCTAAACATCGCTTGTTCAGGAGTTTCATCGTCGTCAATTCCACCTTGTGGAAACTGCCAAGAGTGTTGTCCGTATCGTTTCGCCCAGAATACCTGACCATGGTTGTTACAAATCACAATACCAACATTGAGTCGGTAACCATCGCCATCGATCACTGGCCAACCTCTAGTAAAATCTTAATTGCTTTGATTTTTCCACATATCCCCAATAGGAGCAAACTTACTAGTGTGATTAACACGAGATTTATGTGTTCCTAATCATTAATTGGATAACTTTTCATCAAATTTAAAGTTATCAACAAAATAATGCGACACCAGCCACATTTATTCACCTTTTCTGTGAGTAACTATGTGAAGAATCTCTAGATAGCGACTTACTTCCCCAAAAAGCAAAAGAATACGGACCAATACAAAAAAGATAATAATAAATTAAATACATTAAAAACAATGAATTAATTTGATTTTTCATTATTCACATTACGTTTCGATTAACAAAAAATTGATCCTTTCACAACATGCTCAAAGATCCATCAATTCGCTCGTTATCCACATCCCCACTCTAGTAGAAATAAGATTTACTGATTAAGAGGCCCACTCTCTCAAGCAAAACCCTGTAAATGCATACAGATAAACAAAAAATGGAATATTTTTCCGATCAACCTGTGGATAACTTGGATTGCGATGATCTTTTAAGCAAAAGAAACGACAGCACATTGTGTATAAGAATTTGCTACAATCGCGTTTTTATCATTCAAAGTATCATGAAACCTGCACCTAAAACTGAACATGAATTAATGCTTAGAGCTCAAGACATTGCAGGCTTAAGCTTTAGTCAACTGGCCGAAGAAGCCAAGATGACCGTGCCCCCTGACTTAAAAAAAGATAAAGGATGGGTCGGTCAGCTATTAGAGTGGCATTTGGGTGCAACGGCAGGCAGCAAACCTCAGCAAGATTTCGAGCAATTAGGTATCGAGCTCAAAAGTATTCCAATCAGTTACACTGGAAAACCGCTAGAAACAACCTTTGTGTGTGTGGCCCCACTCACCGGTGTTCATGGTTTAACATGGGAGCAAAGCCACGTGCGAAATAAACTCTCTCGAGTACTGTGGATCCCAATAGAGGGTGAGCGAGAGATCCCCCTAGCCCAGCGCCATGTCGGATCGCCATTGCTATGGAGCCCTTCTCCTGCACAAGAACAGCAGCTCAAAAATGATTGGGAAGAACTGATGGAGTTCATCGTTCTTGGCAAAGTTGAGCAGATCACCGCTAAGCACGGTGAAGTATTACAGCTCAGGCCAAAAGCAGCAAACGGGCGAGCATTAACCGAAGCCTACGGTGCTAATGGCAAACCTATCAAAACCCTGCCACGAGGCTTTTATCTTCGAACTCAATTTACCGCGAGCATTCTTGAGCAACACTTTATTTAAAAGTGCTCGTTATTCATCATGAAAAAACGTAACCGTTTGATCTTTCACTGCACAATTCGTTTCCGTTTCACTGCCATCTTCGCTTATAGTAAAAACGTCACACACTCCACCAGCGAGAGCATCAAGGAAGGAATATGCAATACACCAAACTGCCTCATTCCACACTGGAAGTGAGCAAGATCTGCTTAGGTACCATGACTTTTGGTGAACAAAATAGCCAACAACAAGCCTTTGAGCAGCTCGATTACGCCTTAGACCAAGGTGTGAATTTCATCGATACTGCGGAAATGTACCCAGTTCCCCCCAACGGTAAAACCCAAGGTCTGACCGAAAGCTATATTGGCAACTGGTTAGAAAAATCAGGTAAACGTGAAAAAGTGGTGTTAGCGACTAAAGTGGCAGGCCCGCGTAACGTGCCTCACATCCGCGAAAAGATGTCACTCGATAGACGCAACATTCATTTAGCGATTGATGATAGTTTAAGACGCTTAAAAACAGACTATGTCGATTTGTATCAATTACATTGGCCTCAACGCCAAACGAACATGTTCGGCCAACTTAACTACCCTTATCCTGATCAGCAAGAAGAAGTCACTTTAATCGAAACGCTCGAAGCGCTTAATGATCTCGTCAAGGCTGGAAAAGTGCGTTACATCGGTGTATCAAATGATACCCCGTGGGGTGTGATGACATTGCTAAAATTGGCAGAAAAACACGATCTAGCAAGAATTGTCTCTATCCAAAACCCTTATAATTTACTGAATCGCAGCTTTGAAATTGGCTTATCTGAGATTAGCCACTTCGAAGGTGTTCAACTGCTGGCTTACTCGCCACTGGCGTTTGGTTGCCTGAGTGGTAAATATTTAAATGGCGCAAGACCTGACGGTGCTCGGTGCAGCCTATTTGAACGCTTTTCTCGCTATTTTACGGCGCAAGGTGTACAAGCCACTCACGCTTATGTTGAGCTTGCTAACCAGTATGGCCTTGATCCAGCACAGATGGCGTTGGCGTTTGTCAATCAACGTCCGTTTGTCGCATCCAATATCATTGGCGCGACAAACCTAGAGCAGTTGAAAACAAATATCGATAGTTTAGATGTCGTACTCAGTAATGAATTGCTTCTTAAAATTCAAGAGATTGGGACGACTTACTCCAACCCTTGTCCGTAGATATCTTCGGGGCTAGCGAAGCCACTAGCCCCTCGTTTTACGTTGTTATTCGCATACTTAACACACGGCGAAGATGACGAATATGACGTTCAGCTTTAGTTGAGTCAGGGACTGAAACGCCAATAGTGCGTCCATCACTTTCTAAGCCAATATCTTTAAGCAAGTGTTGGCTATTAAAAGGCAGATCAAAAGCATGACGGCGAACATTTCGTTGCCATTGACGCTCTTCACGGCGTAAATCAGCACGGACCAGTAAAGTAGCAAGTTGTAAATAAATTGAATGACGCATGAGTATTCTCCAGTAGTAAACTAAACGTTGACGGCTGGAAAAATGGGGGCAAACAAGGTGGATCAACACTTTGATAAGCTGCCATTTTCCGCAGCCTATCTCAAGGTTACGGATTAACTAAAAATCGGTGCCTTTTTTATCATCAAACATACGACAGGCGTCTGTAGTAAGAGACGATTTAGGCGCAGTAAGATCGATAGAAACGCGAACAGTATGAACAAAAACGAAATGATTCATGTTGCGCCTCCAAGCAAATAGTTAATCCAAAGTGAAATGAGTGTGTGAGCACGGCTCACGGTTAAATTCTATGCAACTGAGGTGATTATTCAACTCTTAATTTTCAAACAATTAAAAAACAATGCATTAACCTAAAATGAAAGCCGATGACAGCAAATAAGTGACACATTCAGCTAGAGAATAACTTATTCGCAAAAGATATGATTATAAAAAATGGCCACATGGATTAAATGTGGCCATTTTTACTTGAAGAATCATCAAGTTAATAGGTATTTTCAGTGATTAAGTTATGTTTATTAAGCAAGCGATACATAGTAGCTCTAGATACACCTAGCTCTTTGGCGGCCATTGATACTTGCCCTGAGTTGGATTCTAGAACCAGTAATAGCGCATCTCGCTCTGAACGCTCACGAATGCTTTTTAGGCTGCGCTTACCATCACTGCGTTTTGGTAAGTCGAGTTGCAATTCATCCAACATGACTGAATCGGACATCAGCACCACACGTTTGATCTGATTCATCAGCTCACGAACGTTACCCGGCCAGTGATAACGGGCCAATGAGCGCGCCGCTTCTTCAGTAAAACTACGCGCCTGCGCGTTAAACTCTTTTGAATACTCCTGCAAGAAGTGTCGTGCCAGTAAAGCAATATCACCCGCCCGCTCTTTTAAGCTCGGGACATTAATACGCAATACGTTGATATAGTGGTACAGCTCTTCGTTAAAATTGCCATCAATCAGCGCTTTTTCAATATCGGAAGAGTTGGCGGCCAAAATACGCACATCCACCTCTTTGACACCCGTTGAAGTTTCTATCGTTCCTTCTTGCAGGAAGCGCAAGAGGTTAGCTTGTTGGCTTTTAGGTAGCGTGAGAATATCTTTAAGTAGGATCGTCCCACCATCTGCCCGCTCCAATAATGAAGTTTGAGATGAGTCTTCACAACCAATACCGAACAGCTCACATTCAAAGCGGCTCTCCGATAAAGCTCGGCAATTCACTGAAATAAAAGGTTTTTGTGCGCGAGACGAGGTTTTGTGTACCGCTCTCGCGACCGTCTCTTTGCCCGTTCCATTTTCCCCATAAATGAGGATACTGACATCTGTAGGGCCGATGCGTTTGATCTGATCACGCAAGCGCTTCATGGGAGTGGACTCACCAATTAAACCAATATCCCCTGTTGATCCATAATGTGGCCATACTTTCTTCTCTAACTTAAGCATTCCAAGTTGGTGTCCAATGGTGCTCAGTAGCTGCGCATCGGGAATCGGCGCCGTAAAAAAGTCGATACAAAAGTTAACAATGAATTGGCAAATCGTATCCGAGCTCAACTGTGATTCGCGAATGAACGCCAACCAACGTACTTGTTTATGGTTGCTGACCAAATTGGCAATGCCATTGAGGCTGAATTCATCATGGCTCAAATCAACAATACCAATGCATGGGCCTGTTTCTGCAAACAAGGCATCCGCTTTACGTAAATCTGCGCATTGTGTACAACGCCAACCAACCTGTTCAAGTACAGATAACCAAGGCTCGTATGTCCCACCAACGACGACAAGCGAACCAGGGACAGAATCCATTCGGAATTGAGTGCCCATCTATTATTCCTTATCTTTAAATTTATATGCAGTGCTACTTTTGGCACATTAAACGGCTGTTACATTAACGAGACTTGGCGCTGTAGTCTGTCTCAATCATAAGACTAGACAACAAATAAGCGCTTTGCCATTTAATATAGGGAACTATTTCATAATCCTTTCGAAATTTTTGTCTGTTAGTCCACGCTAGTGAACAAAACTTTTCAGACTAATGCAAAAAAAAACCGCCTATTTAGGCGGTTTATCGGAACGAAAGTAGCAATTACTGCTGTGGGCGCATCGCAGGGAATAGGATAACGTCACGAATCGTATGGGTGTTGGTGAGTAACATCACCAAACGGTCAATACCAATGCCTTGACCCGCCGTTGGTGGGAGACCGTGCTCTAACGCAACAACATAATCAGCATCGTAGAACATGGCTTCATCGTCGCCAGCATCTTTGGCATTCACTTGCGCTAAGAAGCGCTCGTCTTGATCTTGAGCATCATTAAGCTCAGAGAAGCCATTGGCGACTTCACGACCACCGATGAAGAACTCAAAACGGTCAGTGAAGAATGGGTTGTTATCGCTACGACGCGCCAATGGTGAAATATCCGCAGGGTATCCAGTGATGAAGGTCGGTTGCATCAACTTAGGTTCAGCCGTTTCACCGAAGATCTCTTCAAGAAGTTGGCCACAAGTCCAGAAAGGTTCAACGTCTACATGAACCGATTTCGCGATAGATACCATGAGCTCACGGTTTTGCAGATCCTGTTCAGTTAACGCTTGGATTTGAGCGTGCTCTGGGTTGTAGTGTTTGATGGCTTCAAACATACTCATGCGAGCATATTGACCACCAAATTCTACCGTTTCATCACCATAAGGCATTGAAGTCGAACCTAAAACTTCCTGTGCCACAGTGCTTAATAACTCCTCGGTAAAGTCCATCAGATCATTGTAATCTGCGTACGCCATATAGAATTCCATCATAGTAAATTCAGGGTTATGGCGAGGAGAAAGACCTTCGTTACGGAAGTTACGGTTGATTTCAAACACGCGATCAAAGCCACCCACAACTAAACGCTTAAGGTAAAGCTCAGGTGCGATACGCAAGTACATTGGCATGTCGAGCGCATTGTGGTGAGTGATGAATGGACGCGCACTAGCACCGCCAGGGATCACATGCATCATTGGCGTTTCTACTTCCATGAACTGTTTTGAGATCATGAAGTTACGAATTGCAGTCATTACTTTAGAGCGAACAATGAACGCATTACGTGAACTTTCATTAACAATCAAATCCACATAACGTTGGCGGTAGCGCATCTCTTGGTCAGTCAAACCGTGGAACTTCTCTGGTAATGGACGAAGTGCCTTTGTCAGCAATTCGTACTCTTCCATATTAACGTAGAGATCGCCTTTGCCAGATTTGTGCAACGCACCTTTCACGCCGATGATGTCACCAATGTCTAGACCTTGGTATTTTTCCTTCAGCTCAGTTTGAACCTCTTTTGAAGCATAAGCTTGAATACGACCAGAGGTTTCTTGAATAACAAGGAAAGGGCCACGTTTCGCCATGATACGACCTGCAATCGCCACAACATGGTTTAAGGCTTCTAACTCTTCTTTGCTCTTTTCACTGAATTGCTGTTGAAGATCGCCCGCAAGGCTGTCACGACGAAAGTCATTTGGGTGGCCATTCGCTTTACAGCTCTTACGGATGTGATCCAGCTTGCTGCGACGCTCTGCGATGAGTTTGTTCTCTTCTTGCGCAATTTGCTCTTGATTCATTTCGTTTTGAACAGCATCAGTCATTTTACATGTACCTTATATGTCGGTAAAAAAGCATTAAAGGCCTGATTTCAGGCTTGCTTCAATAAATTTGTCTAAATCACCATCTAATACCGCTTGGGTATTACGGTTTTCAACGCCAGTGCGTAAATCTTTGATTCGGGAGTCATCCAATACATAAGATCGGATTTGGCTTCCCCAGCCAATGTCAGATTTCGCATCTTCATTGGCTTGCTTTTCTGCGTTCTGCTTTTGTAACTCAAGTTCAAACAGTTTTGCACGCAATTGTTTCATCGCTTGGTCTTTGTTTTTATGCTGCGAACGATCGTTTTGGCATTGAACAACGGTATTGGTTGGAATATGCGTAATACGCACCGCCGATTCGGTGGTGTTAACGTGCTGACCACCCGCTCCCGAAGCGCGATAAACATCGATACGAAGATCGGCTGGGTTGATGTCGATAGCAATATTTTCATCAATCTCAGGATAGATAAACGCAGAGGCAAAAGAGGTATGGCGGCGGCCACTCGAATCAAATGGGGATTTACGAACCAAGCGGTGTACGCCAGTTTCGGTGCGCAGCCAACCATAAGCGTAATCACCGATAATGCGCACGGTTGCGCCTTTTAGGCCAGCAACATCACCTTCAGACACTTCAATCACTTCAGTCTTAAAGCCTTTCGCTTCTGCCCAACGTAAATACATGCGTAGCAGGATTGATGTCCAGTCTTGAGCCTCGGTGCCGCCCGAACCAGACTGCAGATCAATATAGCAATCTGAAGAATCGTGATCGCCAGAGAACATACGGCGAAACTCAAGCTGTTCAAGCTTAGCTTCCAGCTCATCCAGTTCAGGGCCAATTTCATCGAAGGTTTCTTGGTCTTCTGCTTCAATAGCCAGTTCCAGTAGTCCTTCCACATCATCCACACCTTGATCTAACTGATCAATGGTATCGACAATGGCTTCGAGCGAAGCGCGTTCTTTACCTAGCGCTTGTGCACGCTCAGGTTCGTTCCAGACGTTGGGTTGCTCTAGTTCTGCATTCACTTCTTCTAAACGCTCTTTCTTAGCGTCGTAGTCAAAGATACCCCCTCAGGATATTTGTGCGCTCTGACACATCCTGAAGACGGTTTTTAATAGGATTGATTTCAAACATGTTTGCTCAACATTTATGAGTAGAATTTAACCGAAGAATTCTACTTAAAAATGTGACGAAGATACAGGAAAAATTCGTTTGATCTCTTGGAATAAAAGCTGGCGCACGCCTAAAAAAAGAGGCTGAACAATCGTGTTCAGCCTCTTTAATGCTTACGGGTAAAAACGCGATTATGCCGCTTCTTTAACCACACTTTGTTGAACGGTAGTTGCAATAAAGAACATGCAAATCATCGCAGCGAGTGTAGGAAGTAACCACCCCATGCCGACCTCAAACAGTGGCAGCATATTGAACGCAGACACATCAACGCCAGCCACTTTTGCCGCGTCGATCAACGCAAAAAGAAAAGAGACAAGTAGCACTACACGGTATGCCACTGCTGGGTTTGGTAGTTTCCCTCTCAAGAAGGTCAACATAATCAAGGCAATCGCGACTGGATAAAGCGCATACAGTGCGGGGATAGAAAGCGTGATCAATTGCGATAAACCAACGTTTGCCACGATAGCGCAAGCAACACCAATAATGATCACCCAAGATTTATACGCAATTGGAGTCAATGTGCAAAAGTAATCTGAACATGCTGAAATCAAACCAATTGCCGTGGTTAGGCAGGCTAGTAGCACGATGACAGAAAGCACGATCTGCCCATAAGGGCCAAACAGCGCTTGCACATATTGGCTAAGCACCGCGCCGCCATTTTCTGCACCAAAAGCGACCACAGAGCTTGTCGCACCAAGATAAAACAGTGAAATATAGACAAAAGCTAAACCAACCGCCGCAATGCACGCCGCGCTGATTAAATACTTTGTGGTTGCCGCGCGCTCTGTAATGCCTTTGCTACGCAGTGCATCGACAATTAACATCCCAAACATCAGTGCGCCAAACGTATCCATGGTGTTGTAGCCTTCAAGGAAACCTTTCGTCAACGGCTGAGTCAGGTATTCGCCTTGTGCAGTCACCATCTCACCTTGCGGGTCAACAAAAACCGCAACGGCTAAAATAATTAATCCAACAAATAGAGCAGGAGTTAGCACTTTACCAATGATGTCAATGAGCCGACCTTGAGACCAGGCAAAAAACATCGCAACGACAAAAAAGAGAATCGAAAATAGTGTCAAATGCGATTGTTGCGCATCAATGAAAAATGGTTTCACTGCCATTTCATACGCCACAAGGCCGGTACGCGGTGCTGCAAAGGCAGGACCAATGATGATAAAGATCATCACTGCCATGATAGTTGCAGCTTGTTTAGGCAGATCTTTGGTTAAATGCTCCCAAGAACCACCCGCGACAGCAATCGCAATAATCGTCATCAATGGTAAACCGACAGCGGTAATAAGGAAGCCAGTCATGGCTGGCAGTAAATGCTCTCCAGCAAGTTGGCCAGCGATTGGCGGAAAGATGATGTTACCAGCACCCAAGAAAAACGCGAAAAGCATAAAGCCGACCGCGATAATATCTGTTAGTTTTAACGTCTGCTTCACAGATAACCCTTAATTATTATTTGATAAATGTTGTGTATGCATTGTTGATGAGGTTGAAACCGCATCTAAATCTAAAAATTAAGGGCGAATAATGACGAAACACTCAAGACTTCGCAAGGGCAAAGCAAAAAACGCTACATTAATTTATAATATCGGTGAAAAACCAGTTTAAAACTCTAAATGTTAAAAAATAGAAAGAATGATGTGTTGATCATTTTCTCATACACTTTCATAACAGATAGAAGAATAATCCGAACAAATAGATAACAATAGTGGTTATCACTTAATTAGAGCTATATTTTGAAATAATGATGAAAAGTCACACGCCCAAAAATAAGCGTTTCAAATTTAAACAATTTTCCATTGACGGTGGACAAGCGGGAATGCCTGTCAGTACCGATGGGGTTCTATTAGGCGCGTGGGCTTTCACGCACCATCCCAAAACCATTCTCGATATTGGCACCGGTACTGGGTTATTGGCATTAATGTGCGCACAACGTTTTAGCGATGCACAAATTACGGCCGTCGATATCGATGCCTTTGCCTTTGAAGCGGCCCAATACAACAGTAATGCTTCTTCATGGGGGCTACGCATACAGGTTTTACAAGGTGATATTTTAGACACCTCTTTTACGCCGTCCTTTGATGCAATTATTTGTAACCCACCCTATTTCAACAGTGGTGAACTGTCTCATGATCCCCAGCGAGCTACTGCTAGGCACACCAATCAACTTGCTCATCACGCTTTATTAGTCAGAGCAAAAAGTCTCCTCAACGATGAAGGGCAAGCTTGTTTTATTTTGCCCGTGTATGAAGGGGAACAATTTATCGAGCAAGCACTCACGCTCGGCTGGCAGCTTAAGCGTCGCTGCACTGTACAACCCGTAGCACACAAACCCGCTCATCGGCTATTGGTTGAACTAAGTTTAGCCTCGGCTTCTGTGATTGATTCATCGTTGGTCATTCACTCATCAAGTGGTTATAGCGAAGCCTTTATTGCCCTAACTCAAGATTTTTATCTCAAGATGTAGAAATAACATGTGATCCTAATCACCAATCCCCCTATAATGTTCGACCTTAATTTTATAGCCAAATAAGCCTAACGGCTTGTGGAGTACTCACTGTGATCAAAACCTTTGCTGACCTCGATCTTGACCCTTGCATCATTGCGGCCATTGAAGATATGGGCTTTGAACGTCCCACCCAAGTTCAAGCTGAAGCGATCCCACAAGCCCTAGATGGTCGAGATATTCTTGCCTCTGCGCCAACGGGAACCGGTAAAACCGCTGCATTTGTTTTACCCGCTCTACAATATCTTTTAGATTTTCCGCGCAAGCGAGCCGGCCCTGCACGCGTCTTGATTCTGACCCCAACTCGTGAACTGGCGATGCAAGTGGCGGATCAAGCTCGTGAACTGGCGAAGAATACTCGCCTCAATATCGTCACTATCACCGGCGGCGTACAATATCAAGAGCACGCCGACATCTTAGCCAAAACGCAAGATATTGTGGTGGCAACGCCTGGTCGCTTGATGGAATACATTGAAGGCGAGCGTTTTGATTGTCGTGCGATTGAATGGCTTATTTTGGATGAAGCTGACCGCATGCTGGACATGGGCTTTGGCCCAATCGTCGATCGTCTCGCTGCGGAATGTCGCTGGCGTAAACAGACCTTGCTTTTCTCTGCAACACTGGAAGGTCATGGTGTGGAAGGTTTTACTGCCGATCTCTTAAAAGAACCAGCAACAATCAATGCCGATCCTTCTCGTCGTGAACGCAAAAAAATCACTCAATGGTATCACCGCGCCGATACCATGGTGCACAAAGTTGAGCTATTGAAGAAAATCCTCACCGAGCAAGCCGAACGTTCTATCGTGTTTATCAAAACTCGTGAGCGCTTAGCTGATTTGCGTACAGAGCTAGAAAAAGCGCAAATTCCTTGTGCTTGGATTCAAGGCGAAATGCCACAAGATCGTCGCAATAACGCCATTACGCGATTCCGTGAAGGCGCAGTCAACGTACTACTGGCAACCGACGTGGCCGCACGCGGTATTGACTTACCTGACGTAAGTCACGTGATCAACTTTGATATGCCACGCTCAGCGGATGTGTACTTACACCGCATAGGTCGTACGGCTCGTGCTGGTAAAAAAGGCAATGCGATCTCTTTGGTTGAAGCCCATGATCAAGTGATGATGGACCGCGTCGCGCGTTATGTCGACGAGGAGATAAAAGAGCGCTTCATTAAAGATATGCGCCCGCAGCACAAAAAGCCGGTATTCAAAAAGAAAAAGAAAACCGATGACAAAAAAGTCAAAGTGGTTTCGAAGAAGAAGAAAGCGAACAAAAAGAAAAAATAGTGTTCCAATACCACCTATAAAAAAATGCCGATACTGAAATATCGGCATTTTTTTATCTTTAATGTTTGAAGAGAGTATCACTCTCTTCAAACTCACCAAGGTTTAATGTTCGCGTGTCGCACGGAACTCCACTTCAGGAAAACGCTCTTTGGCCAGATTCAAATTGACCATAGTCGGCGCGATGTAAGTCAGGTTATCCCCACCATCCAGTGCGATGTTACTTTGGTTTTTGCGCTTAAACTCTTCGAATTTTTTATCATCTGCGCACTCAATCCAACGTGCTGTTGCAACGTTAACACCTTCGTAAATTGCCTCGACGTTGTATTCAGATTTTAAACGAGACACCACCACATCAAACTGCAGCACACCCACTGCACCCACAATCAAATCGTTATTTTGTAGTGGGCGGAAGACTTGAACCGCTCCCTCTTCCGACAACTGCACTAAACCTTTAAGCAATTGCTTCTGCTTCAGTGGATCGCGCAAGCGAATACGACGGAACAGCTCAGGAGCAAAGTTAGGAATACCTGAGAATTTCAACGATTCACCTTGAGTAAAGGTATCACCAATCTGAATTGTTCCATGGTTATGCAAACCGATAATATCGCCAGCATAAGCATTTTCAGCACGAGAGCGATCGCCCGCCATAAAGGTAACCGCATCAGAAATACTCACTTGCTTACCAATACGCACGTGGTTCATTTTCATGCCTTGGGTATAAGTACCCGACACAATACGCATAAACGCAATACGATCGCGGTGTTTAGGATCCATGTTCGCTTGGATTTTAAACACAAAGCCTGAGAATTTCTCTTCCGTGGCTTCAACAATACGCTCATTAGCTTGACGTGGCATCGGCGCCGGAGCCCACTCAGTTAAACCATGCAGCATATGGTCCACACCAAAGTTACCTAATGCCGTTCCGAAGAAAACAGGGGTCAACTCACCTTTTAAAAACAGCTCTTGATCAAATTCATGAGAAGCACCTAATACCAATTCAAGCTCATCACGCAGCTGAGCGGCAAGGTCATCACCCACGGCCTTATCCAGATCAGGGTTGTTGAGGCCCTTAACAATGCGCTCTTCTTGAATAGTGTGGCCCTGGCCGGTCGCGTACAGAATCGTCTCATCACGGTGAATGTGGTACACGCCTTTAAACTCTTTACCACAACCCACTGGCCATGAAATCGGGGCGCAGGCAATCTTCAGCTCATTCTCCACTTCATCAAGCAATTCCATTGGGTCGCGGATCTCACGGTCCAATTTGTTCATGAAGGTTACAATCGGTGTATCACGTAAGCGAGTCACTTCCATCAGCTTACGAGTACGATCTTCAACACCTTTTGCTGCATCAATCACCATTAAGCACGAGTCAACCGCCGTCAATGTGCGGTAAGTATCTTCCGAGAAGTCTTCGTGCCCTGGAGTATCGAGCAAGTTAACCAAACAATGATTGTAAGGAAATTGCATCACAGAGGTCGTGACCGAAATACCACGCTCTTTTTCCATTTCCATCCAATCTGATTTAGCATGCTGGTTAGAGCCGCGCCCTTTTACCGTTCCCGCTTTTTGAATGGCATTCCCGAATAGCAGAACTTTTTCAGTAATGGTGGTTTTACCCGCATCCGGGTGCGAAATAATAGCGAAGGTTCTACGTTTAGAAACTTCACTCAAAAAAGGAGTATTTGACATGAAACAGGTCTTCTCAATATGCTGATATAAGGGAGAGCCGAAGCGCTTACGCTGATCAGCAGTTCGATTCAAATTTGCGCGGTATTCTCCCCTATATTTGATCTGGGAGCAACTTTCGTCGCTATACAAATCAACAAGAGAATGACGACCTTTCTATTTGTAATTAAATTATCAATAAATATGAGCTATAACTAAAAAGGGCGAAGAGAATAAGCGAGTATTATGCTGATAACCAAACAAAGAAATTCTCTGGCATTTAAACAAGCCAAAACAGTGTTCCTAGTCTCGGTGATCCTTGGGATAGGCTTTAGTTTGTATCATACTTTGCTCGACCTACACCATGAGCAAGCTCGCATTGAAGATCACTACCGTTTTAAACTGCTGCAAAATTATTCAAATGCCAGCCAGGCTGCTTATCACCTCAACAACTTATTAGCCAATCAAGTCGTCTCTAGCCTAATGGTTGACAGTGCCATTTATCACGTTGAAATTATTGATGATTTTGGCGATACACTGGCAAAAAAAAGCAGAGAAATTCCAGCGCAGACGGCTTTTATTCGGCTCTTATCGAATTATCTGACACCTGAAATACCCATCTTTAAAACTGACTTGCATCAACCCAATTCGAGTGTGGTGGTAGGTAGCTTAAGTTTTTCCGTCAACGGCTCTTCCATTGCCAAAGAATTTATTGCAAAAACCACACGAGTATTGCTGTTTGATCTCTTTCGAAATGTGTTGCTGACTTCGATCCTTTTAGTCTTTTTTTACTACAAGCTGTCAAAACCCATCACCACGTTAATTTCGTGGGTTCGTTCATTGCAAAACAATCAACGCCCAACACAGCCGCCACTACAACAGCAAAAAAATGAGCTCAGTGAGTTAGCCGGTACTTTCTATACTTTATGGAAAGAGCGAGAGCTCGCGGATGCTAAACTTAACCAATTAGCCTACTACGACACGTTAACTGGCCTTGCTAATCGCAGCTTGCTGCTGCAACTGCTCACTGATGCGATTGATAACAGTATTCGCACCCACACTTCTGGTGTGTTGTTTTACCTTGATCTCGACCGTTTCAAAACGATCAATGATTCACTTGGACACACAACGGGGGATCATTTAATCAAAGCTATCGCCATGCGTATGGATGGCTGGCTTAAACACGATTACACCGCCGCACGCATCGGTGGCGATGAGTTTGCGGTGTTGATTCCTCATCTCTCTCGCCAACAAGCAGAGAAGGTAGCTCAGCAGCTTCTGGCTCTGATTTCCAACCCTTACTCGATTGATGACCACCAGCTTTATTGCACTGTGAGTATTGGTATCTCGATTTTTCCGTCAGTGGGCAAAACCAATATCGATGTCCTTAGACAAGCCGATACAGCGCTTTACCGCGCAAAAGCGAATGGACGCAATAAATACATGTTTTATGAGCCAGAAATGCAGGCTCAAGTCGAATCGTTTCTGGAAATTGAAAAAGGCCTCCATGAAGCCCTCAATACCCAACAGTTAGAACTCTATTACCAACCTCAAGTCGATGAGCGGCACAATATTGTCGGTGTGGAAGCCTTGATCCGCTGGAACCACCCAACCAAAGGTGTATTGCCACCGGGTGTGTTTATGACCATAGCAGAAGAAACGGGGCAAATTATTCCGATTGGAAACTGGATATTAGAGCAAGCGTGCTATCAATACGCCGCTTGGAAGCGCCAAGGAGTATTACCGCCCCATTTTCGCCGTTTAGCCATCAACATCAGTCCGTTGCAGTTTTCTCAAGATTCTTTTGTTGAACACATTAACCATGCAATGCAACAAGCAGGTATTACTGGTGAACATCTTGAATTGGAGATTACTGAAGGGCTATTGCTGGAAAATGTAGAAAGTGCGATTCAAAAAATGGTGCAACTTAAAAAAAGTAAGCTGAGCATCTCGATTGATGATTTTGGCACTGGTTATTCATCACTGCGTTACCTCAAACTTTTATCGGTGGATGTGCTCAAAATCGATCGTTCTTTTGTCACTCAATTGCATCTAGATGAGAGTGACCAAGCAATTGTGGATACGATTATTATGATTGCGAAACGTTTAAATTTGGAGGTAATAGCCGAAGGTGTGGAAGAGTGCCAAGAACTCGAAACTCTCAAACAATTGGGTTGTGATCAGTTCCAAGGTTACTTATTTGATAAGCCGTTAACCGCTAAGGAAGTCGTCAAGCGTTTTGCAAGCCCATGTTATCAAATCAATGAACATCAAAAAGATAAGGCGCACCAGAAATAGTTCCGAGACGCATGACCATGAAAAAAACCTGAGTTTGCAAACGATCTGCTGATGGAAAATAAGCTACAAAAAATAGTAGCTCATGATGATCGCATCTTCTGATCCTTTCGGAGTGGGATAGTAGTTCACTCGACGATCGAGCTCATTAAAACCCAGCGATTCGTACAAGCTATAAGCGCGGATGTTACTTTCGCGAACTTCAAGCCACGCACTTTCAGCTTGCGCTTTTTCACAGTAAGTTAAGAAAAACTCCATCAACAATTTTCCGTAACCCTTACCTTGCTGCTGCGGATCGACAGCGATATTCAACAAAGTCACCTCTCCAACAATATTCTGTGCATAGAAATAACCGACAACTTTGCCATCAACCAACATAGCATGGTGGCATGCACCACGACTCGCCAAGTCGCGTACGAGTGATTCAGCCCAAGGGTAACTGTGAGCTTGCTGCTCAATAGACCAAATAGCATCAAGATAAGGAAGTGATAAAGGCACAACATCAATATTCATGGTTTTATGACTCATAAGAACAAATTTGCTGCCACAACGCCCGGCGCAGCTCGGTATTGCCATCTATCTCAACTAGCGGCGGTGACGTTAACACTTTCTGGGCCAACGGGCTTTCTTTCTTTTCACAGCCTGAAAACCACACCCATTCAATGCTGGAGCCTGTTAGTTGGCTAAGAGAGTGAGGCTCAAGATGACACGCCTGACTGATTTCGAGCCCCATACTCTTCAATACTCTTGAAAACAGCAATAGAGCACCTTGTTGCGGGTATTGGGGGGAAACGAGTAATAATCGGCACGTGCTCGGCAGCGTCACCGGATCGGGTTGATAGCCAGCCAGCCGCTGTGGATGGATAAGCTCCCAACGCTGGATGCCCATTTCTTGTAAATATTGATTTTCGTGATGTGACATCTGTTTATGACCTCATTGAACATCGCAATCCTAACAAATCAGCGCCAAGACAGAAACCGTTAATCATCCAATGACCCAAGAGCTATGCCCAAACAACTTGAAGTTGCAGATAGGTGGCAAGTGAATTCATCCCTATGAGCCTAGATAAACAAGGTGATTGGGGTGAGCGAATATAGCCAACACCACGGTAGCTTCAAATGAGAAGAGCATAAAAGTAAACAGGGAGCACTGGGCTCCCTGTTTTGAATAGAAATACGGTGATTAAAGTTCGTTGAACTCTGGGCAATACTCAATTAAACCCGCTCGCCCGCTCAATTCGCCGTCGACTAATGCAACGATCTGAAACGCGCCAACTGGAACATCCCAACGACAACGAAAATCAGATTTCGCCGCCTCTTTAAAGCCAAAGCGTTGATAATAATCCGGGTCACCCAAAACCACACAAGCTGGATAATCGAACTCAGCCAAACAGATTAACCCCTCTTTTACTAACGAGGCGGCGACACCTTGATTTCGCCACTCTTTTTTCACGGCCAACGGTGCAAGCCCTTGCCAATTTAAGTCTTCACCATTGAGTAATACTGGGCTAAACATCACATGACCAACGACTTCGCCGTCATCATCACAGGCCACTAAAGAGAGCGTCAAATGGCTGTTTTCCCTTAATGTCATGACCAAATTAGCTTCAGCATCTGTCTCAAAGGCTGATTTTAATAAGCGGTCAATCGCTAAGATATCCGCTGGCGCTTCAGTTCGAATAAGCATTCATTACCTCATTTTGTGTCACTGGCGATTGTACGCCCTTATGCACAAAATCTGCTAGCTGATTTATTAACATCTGGAACGGTTTTGGTAAAAGCTCTAGGTCAACACTGTCCATCAGATTCTTCACCTCTAACCCCAGTTCGGTATCCCCTTCAATGGAGAGTCGACGTTGAAAGAACAGCGTGTCAGGATCTTCTTTTCGACCAGCAATCAACACCATATCATTTAGGTTACCGCTAAAGCTGACATCTTCCACTTCCGTCTTATCAGACACAACAAGTTGTTCCGCTTGATAGCTGATATACCAATTCAAATTCAAATCGCGAATTGAAACCTTTAACCATTTCCCATCAAGAAATTCAAAGTCACCTTCTTGCAAAGCCTCATGAAATATAGTTTTCAACCCTTCTAGCAAGGCTTTTTTTTGTACAACTTGCGGTAAGAAGTGGACTGGGGATCGCAAAATTGAAGCGGCGTTTTGAACTAGTTGAGTACGAATCTTGTGAATCACGAGCGTTATCCGTTACTTTGTAATGCAATAGTACCTAATCATAATGGATGTGGGGGTGCAAATTCCTGTGATGCATCAAAAAACGTACATTGTTTGAGAACCTTTTCTAGCTTAGTAATCAAAGTTATAGTTAATGTGTTACTTACGTTGTAACATCCTCATGAATATAAGTGCTCTGGAGAGTGGTAGTAGCTTGATGCCTTCGCAACATTTACAACATTGGTTTGCAAAAATCACGTCGAACAGTCCGTTCTTTTTTGCCATCTTGAACGACCAACATAACTATGTGATGGTCAATGAACGTTATTGTGATATTGCAGGGCTGAGCACAACCGAATTGGTTGGAATGAATGACTCACAAATTCTGGGTGAGCACTTCTACCGCCATCTCAAACCTTATTATGAACGGGCATTTCAAGGAGAAACGCTTGAGACCGAACTGACTCTTCACGAGATCGATTTAGAAACGAGTTTGCATTTCTCTTTATCACCTATCATGGGTGATAAAAAAGTCGAAAATATTGTGTTTCACGCCATCGACACCTCCGAAAAACAGATCCTCATTCGCTCATTAGAAGAGTCGGAAAATAAGTTTTCAACCTTGACTAGCTTACTGCCCGATGGATTGTTATTAGTCGATGACGACTGCATTATCTCTGCTAACCCCGCATCGGCTCGTTTACTCGGTTTTGAAAATACCTCAGAGCTTCTTGGTGAAGAGTTATCGCGCTTGTTTGTCGATGAAAAAAGTAAAACCGTATTCAGCTCTCCATTTAGTTTATTACTCGCAGGGGCACCATTGGTCTGCCTCACTGGGCCAAAGTGTGGCTTTGAACGTAAAGTTCAACTGCACGCTGGAGCCACCGTCGTGCTGGGCAACAGCTCACAACTGATTTTGATTCAAGATGCAGAAGATGCACCTAAGCAGTTGTCTTCGACTATGCATGCCGATATCCACATTGACTCGCTGACTAACTTGTATAACCGTTTTGGTTTCACTAAACGTTTAGAGCAGTTCATTCAAAATGAAACACCCCTTGTGATGCTCTATTTAGACATTGATAACTTCAAAAACATCAATGACTCTTTAGGCCATCATATTGGCGATAAAGTCATTAAAGAGGTCTCAGCACGGCTGAAACGTTTACTACCGCAACAAGCGATTGTGGGCCACCTTGGCGGCGATGAATTTGGACTAATACTGCCTGATCCTGAAAATAGTCGCGCCGCTGAAATGTTGGCTGAACGCATCATTTCTTTGATTAACCAACCGTTTGATCTGCACCATTTCAGTAAACGCTTAGCCTGCTCCATAGGTAGTGTCGCCTACCCTGGTGACGGTAGCGATGCACGCGTATTGTTGCAAAACGCCGATACGGCGATGTATGAAGCCAAAGATCGTGGTAGAAACCGTCTGATTAAGTTCAACGATCAAATGAACAAAGAAGCGCGCATGCGCTTATGGCTTGAAATTGAACTGCAAAAAGCGCTGCAACAAAATGGCCTTGAAGTGTGGTATCAACCGAAAGTAAATGCTCGCGACTTCAGCATCAATGGTGCGGAAGCTTTGGTGCGCTGGAAACACCCTGTGGAAGGGTATATCAACCCGGGCGCTTTTATCCCTGTCGCGGAAAAAGCTGGGCTGATTGAACATTTAGGCCGAGTGGTGATGCGTGATGTCTTCTCGACCGTAAAACGCTGGAAGCTGCAAGGTATTTTACCAGGTCGCGTGGCGATCAATTTATCGCCCGAACAGTTTTGTAACCCGAAGTTGATTGATTATATGGAAAAACTGCTTCGCACCACGGAGCTTGATCCAAACTGCATCACATTTGAACTGACCGAAAGTGCCGTCATGAGCGACAGCGAACACACCTTGCAAATGTTGAACGCGATCAAAAAACTGGGCTTTTCTCTGTCCATTGACGACTTTGGTACGGGGTATTCCTCGCTCTCTTATCTCGCTCGCTTCCCGATTGATGAACTTAAAATTGACCGCGCTTTTATAACGGATATCGATACGCTCCCTAAACAAATCACCGTCATTGAAAACATCATCAATTTAGGAAAATCACTCAACTTAACGGTCGTTGCCGAAGGTGTGGAAACTCAACAACAAGCCACACTGCTCTCTAATCTCAACTGTAACTCAATTCAAGGCTTCCATTTTTATCGGCCACAACCGAGGCAGGAAGTAGAAGAGTTATTCGTTCAAAATCGTCGTCATCGTTCTACTCCCAAATAAGTAAATCTCGTTTATTCGCCCCAAACCTGCCTTACATCAAATTTGCTATTCATAATGCTTCATAAAATACCACTACTTTCCCTTAGATATCGTACGGATCAATGGAACTTTTATGTCCTGCAGGTAACCTGCCTGCTCTAAAAACAGCGATCGATTGTGGTGCAGATGCGGTTTATATCGGCTTCAAAGATGATACCAATGCTCGCCACTTTGCTGGCCTTAATTTCGCAGGTAAGAAGTTAGATAAAGCGGTGCAATATGTTCATGATCACCATAAAAAAATTCATGTCGCGTTAAATACCTTCGCCCACCCTAATGGCTTCGAGCGTTGGACTCACGCCGTCGATAATGCCGCCAGTTTAGGTGTGGATGCGTTGATCATCGCCGATATCGCGGTATTGGATTATGCCGCTAATCGATATCCAGATCTCGAACTGCATCTTTCTGTGCAAGCCTCCGCCACCAACGTCGCCGCTATCGAGTTTTATAAGCAGAATTTCAATATTAAGCGGGTGGTGTTACCGCGAGTGCTATCAATCCATCAAGTCAAACAGCTCTCACGTAATATGATGAGTGACGTCGAACTTGAAGTATTTGCCTTTGGCAGCTTATGCATTATGTCTGAAGGGCGCTGTTATCTCTCTTCCTATATGACGGGAGAATCACCCAATACTGTCGGAGCCTGTTCGCCCGCGAAATATGTCCGCTGGCAAGAAACGGACTCGGGTTTGGAATCTCGCTTAAACGAAATTTTGATTGATAAATACGCAGCCGGAGAAAATGCAGGCTACCCAACCTTGTGCAAAGGTCGTTTTGAAGCGCAGATCGATGGGCAACCTAAACGCTACCACGCACTGGAAGAGCCAACCAGTTTGAATACGTTATCACTATTGCCAGAACTGTTTGCAGCCAACGTTGCTTCCGTCAAAATTGAAGGTCGCCAACGTAGCCCTGCATATGTGGAGCAAGTGACTAAAACGTGGCGAGCGGCGATTGATCGCTACCAAGCAAATCCACAAGCCTACCAAGTAGAAACGGCTTGGAACACCGCCTTAGCCAACGTTTCTGAAGGCACGCAAACCACACTCGGCGCGTACCATCGCCAATGGCAATAAGAGAATGGAGAAGAGAATGAAATATGCGCTGGGTCCTTTACTCTATTTCTGGCCTAAACAAGAGGTAGAAAGTTTTTATCAACAGGCAATCAATAGCCCTGCTGATGTGATCTATTTGGGTGAATCGGTCTGCTCCAAGCGACGTGAGATAAAACCACAACACTGGTTTGAGATCGCCAAAGCGCTTTCACAAGCGGGTAAACAGGTTGTGATCTCAACCATGGCGCTACTGGAAGCGCCGAGCGAAATCAATGTGATGAAAAAGTATATTGAGAATGGCGATTTTGCGATTGAAGCCAATGACGTTTCGGCGATTCAACTCGCCAGTGAAAAACGCCTTCCTTTTGTGGTTGGGCCCGCCGTGAATGCTTACAACGCGCGCACACTGCAACTGTTCCTAAAGCAAGGGATGATCCGTTGGTGCATGCCTGTTGAACTCTCCCGTGATTGGCTAATCAATGTATTGCAACAATGTGATGAGCTTGGTATCAAAAACCAGTTTGAAGTAGAAGTTTTTAGCCACGGATACCTGCCACTGGCTTACTCCGCACGCTGCTTTACCGCACGGGCCGAAAACCGTGCGAAGGATGAATGTGAGACTTGCTGTATCAAGTATCCAACCGGAATTCAGGTTCACAGCCAAGAAGGCCAAGCGGTATTTAACCTCAACGGTATCCAAACCCAGTCGGGCTATTGCTATAACCTTGCTAATGATTTACCAAGTATGGCGGGATTGGTCGATGTCGTTCGTTTAAGCCCACTTGGTTTTGAGACATTCGAACATCTGTCGCAGTTCAAGGCCAATGAAAAAGGAGAGCATCCCTCCCCTTTAACCAATCACCAGTGTAACGGCTATTGGCACCAATTACCGGGCCTAGCGATTCAACAAAGCTGAGCGTAGCCTCCCCCTAGAGACAAGGGGGAGGCTCTTGTTAAGCGAACACGGTTTGCTTCGCGTTATCACAAGGTAGTGCACGCAAATCTCGCCACAACATCAAACCCACCACCAAACTTAACGCAATATTGGAAATGGGGAAGGCAATCCACACACCAGTCACGCCATATAACTTAGGTAACAAATACAAGAACGGTAGTTGGATCGCCATATTACCAATGGTGACAAACATCGCCTTACTGCCGCGATTGGTCGCTTGATAAAAGGCGGCGGCGACAACTAAAAATCCATCCAAAAACAACGCAAACATATGCAGTTTTAAGCCCAGTACAGCGCTTGCCATCAATTGCGGGTCAGTTGAATTGAAGACCGCAACAACCTGAGTGGAAAACAAGTTCAGCAGCACCACAAAACCCAGCCCGCCAAGCACGGCAATGCTCATTGCAATTTTGAGCAGTTTTCTAATATGAAGATAGTTTTTGGCACCATAATTGAAGCTAACTAACGGCTGCATACCATTCGCGATGCCCTCTGCCGTTAAGTAATAAACCGTGACGATATAGCCTAATATCGCGTATGCCCCAACGAGTACCGCGCTGCCATAGTGAGCAAATAGGCTGTTGTGCACCGCCACCATCATCGAACCGTAGGCATACATAAAAAAGCTTGAAGTACCAATCGCAACAATCTTAGGTAACAACGACCATTGCACCCTCATCACCGAGAGTGACAGCTGCAACTTGGCTCGCGTCGAAAAGAAATAGCCTATACCTAATACAGTCACACTTAATTGTGCGAGTGCCGTTGCTATGGCGGCACCAGTAAGTTCCCAATGTAAAACGGCAATAAACAGATAATCAAAGAGAATATTGATTATCGCACCACTCACCATCAGCAATGTGGCTAAATTAGGGCTGTCGTCGTTTCGTAACAAGAAAGGCATCGCAATAGAGCCAAGCGTAAAGACACAAGCGATCACTAATACCTGCAAATATTGCAAGCCAAGTTCGTAGACTCGTCCTTCAACGCCTTGCCACGCAATGAAATCGTCCGCAAGAAACCATAGAATTGTCGCCACCGCAGGAGCTAGCATCACAAGCAACAATAGGCCAGTCGCAAGCACTTGCTTGGCTGCCGTCATGTTCCCTTCACCTTGCTTGATCGAAGCCAGAGCACCAGTTCCAACGCCCACCAACATGCCAAGCCCTAAAATAAAGCCAATAATAGGCCACGCAACGTTAATGCCCGCCAATCCCTCAGCACCAACATAATGACCAATAAAAATACCATCCACCACTTGATACAAGCCATTGACTAACATAGCTGCCACGGTCGGAATGGTATAGCGCCAAAATTGGCGGTAAATTGAATTTTTCATAACAGACACCATAGTTAGCAAAGCTAACTATATAAGTAAATTAAAGTAATACTTTGGATAACAACATATTAAAACACAGTGCTTCTTCTTCCGAGAGATGCTTAGTCACTTGCTCTGCGACAACAGCGTACACTTTCGCTTCATCCGCTAAATGCTCACGCGCAGTATCGGTGAGAGAAACTCGGTAAGAACGCGCATCATCTTGGCATTGTGCCGTCTGAACCAACCCTTTATTTTTAAGCCTTTTAACCATATTTGATACCGATGGTTTACTCACTTCCATCTCATTGGCTAAATCAGTTAAGCGCAGTGGCAAAGAAGAGCTTTGAATCACTTTAAGGTAATCATATTCATTAAAGCTCAATTGTGAAATGGGATCAGCTTTGCTATACCTACGCCAGATTTTGGCACTAAAACGCTCTAATTTTTCTAAGTTAGCTTCTAGTTTCACTGTTTTTCAAATTAAAATGGTTATCAAGACTAACTATTTTATGGATCTTTAGATCGTTAAGCAACAAAAAAGCCGCTGAAAAAGTCAGCGGCTTTAAGGAAAAGGGTATAAATAAGGTACTTATTGCTGAGACTCTGGCTGCTCAGCTTTCGCCTTAGCTAAATAGTCAGCTCTTACTTGCTGGAAAATTTTCCCCAATTCAAGATAAGCGTATCGATGCTCAACATATTCGTAGACGTTAAATGACAACGCAAGCTTGTACAAGGCGATCGCGTGCGCGTAATTTCCCTCTTGTTGGTAACGCTTAGCGAGATAAAAATAGACCTCAGTTAAACGCTGTGCTTGTATCGCATTACCGCTGCCTTCTTCTAAGATCATCTTAAAAGCTTGCTCTTCAGATATCTCTTTAAGCGTTAACGCAACCAAGAGCCATCCCCATTGATCATCTCGAACTTGATAGCGATTGAAGAGATCCACACGTGCCTGCAAAGGCTCGCTTTCACTTTGAATAATGTATAGCCACAATGCACGAAAGGGATCGCTAGGATCATGTTGATAATGTGCGCGAATCTCTTCCAGCGCAAGTTCTGTACGGTCGCCGTAATAAAGTGCGATGGCTCGGTTACGCTCAGCGTAAAAATTGTCAGGTTCAAGTTCTAATGTCGAATCAAATGCCTCATAAGCGGCATCAAACTCTGCAACTTGCGTGTAATACACGCCTAATAAATTAAAGATATCAGGCTGCGCCGGGTTAAGCGCGAGTGACTGCTCAAAATCTAAACGTGCTAAAGTGCGTAGCCCAACACTGTCGTAGTTGTTACCACGCTCATAAAACATTTTGGCCCGCACATCATCAGGCAGATCAGTACGTTGCAGCAGTTGCGTCAAACGCGCTATCTGAACCTGTTGCTGTAATGAAGACTGCAATGGCACTGCCATCGGAGGGTATACCCATTGACTTTGATTGTCATTTTGAGTTGACGCGCAGCCCGACATCATCAGTATCAAAGCACTCAATGCGGCCGTTGGAAACCATTTCACAAATAAAACTCCTGTGTACCCCAAAGCCCAAGATAAGTGGGTGTATCGCATTAATCTAGGCATGAAAAAGGGAGCGAATAACGCTCCCTTTATATCATGCTTTATGTTGAAAAGGCGACTAAAGCGCCGTGCTTCTCAAGCTTAAAGTGGCTTATTCAGCCGTTGGTGCTGCAACAACTTCTTCAGCTGGTTTCTCTACCGCTTCTTTCATGCTTAGACGAACACGGCCTTGGCGGTCGATTTCAAGTACTTTAACTTGAACTTCTTGGCCTTCTTTCAAGTAATCAGACACTTTCTCGATGCGTTGATCCGCGATTTGAGAAATGTGTACCAGACCATCTTTACCAGGAAGAATGTTAACGAACGCGCCAAAATCAGCCAGACGAGCGACCTTACCAGTATAGATAGCGCCGACTTCAACTTCAGCCGTGATCTCTTCAATGCGACGAATCGCTTCTTTCGCTTGAGCGCTATCGGTTGCCGCAATCTTGATTGTGCCGTCATCTTCGATTTCGATGGTTGTGCCCGTCTCTTCAGTTAGAGCACGGATCACCGCACCACCTTTACCGATCACGTCTTTGATTTTCTCAGAGCTGATCTTCATGGTGTAAATGCGTGGTGCAAATTCAGAAATCTCAGCACGAGCACCAGAGATCGCTTGATCCATCACAGAAAGGATATGCTTACGTGCACCTTGTGCTTGGTTTAGCGCAATTTGCATGATCTCTTTGGTGATACCTTCGATCTTAATGTCCATTTGCAGTGCAGTGATACCTTGGTTAGTACCCGCTACTTTAAAGTCCATGTCACCTAGGTGATCTTCATCACCAAGAATGTCAGAAAGAACAACGAAATCATCGCCTTCTTTAACAAGACCCATTGCAATACCTGCAACAGAAGACTTGATAGGTACACCTGCATCCATCAGAGCAAGAGAAGTACCACATACCGAAGCCATTGAAGATGAACCGTTAGATTCTGTGATTTCTGATACGACACGAACTGTGTATGGGAACTCTTCCACTGAAGGCATAACGGCAGCGATACCACGCTTAGCCAGTTTACCGTGGCCGATTTCACGACGCTTAGGAGAGCCTACAAAACCAGTTTCGCCCACACAGTATGGAGGGAAGTTGTAGTGTAGTAGGAAGTTATCTTTACGCTCACCTGTTAGCTCATCGATGATTTGAGCATCACGCTGAGTACCAAGAGTAGCGGTTACGATTGCCTGAGTTTCACCACGAGTAAATAGTGCAGAACCGTGAGTACGAGGAAGAATACCAGTGCGTACGTCTAGCGCACGAACCATGTCTTTTTCACGACCGTCAATACGTGGGTTGCCAGCAATGATGCTACGACGTACAACCGTCTTCTCTAGATCGTGGAAGATAGTGTGGATTTCTTTCGCATTTGCTTCAGGATCTTCAGCAAGAATCACTTGGTTTACTTCAGCAGCAATTTCATGAATACGGTCGTAACGAGCCATTTTTTCAGTGATTTTGTAAGCTTCAACAAGCTTAGCTTCTGCTAGTTCAGCGATCTTGCTGTTAAGTACTGTGTTCTCTTGAGGAGCAACCCAATCCCAAGCTGGAGTGGCAACTTCAGCAGCAAATTCATTGATCGCTTTAATCACAGCTTGTTGTTGGTCGTGGCCGTAAACAACCGCTGCTAGCATTTCTTCTTCAGTTAGGTTATCCGCTTCTGACTCAACCATCAGTACCGCGTTGTCTGTACCTGCAACCACAAGATCAAGACGAGATACAGCAAGCTCGGTCATGCTTGGGTTAAGCACTAATTGACCATCAATGTGACCCACGCGCGCCGCGCCAATAGGACCATTGAATGGAATACCAGAGATGGCAAGTGCTGCTGAAGTACCAATCATAGTTACGATGTCAGGTTGAACGTCTGGGTTTACAGACATCACTGTCGCGATGACTTGAACTTCATTTTTAAATGCATTAGGGAAAAGAGGACGAATTGGGCGGTCAATCAGACGCGCAGTCAACGTTTCGCCTTCTGATGGACGACCTTCACGCTTGAAGAAGCCACCTGGAATTTTACCCGCTGCGTAAGTACGCTCTTGGTAGTTAACAGTAAGAGGGAAGAAGTCTTGACCTTCTACTGCTTCTTTTTTACCAACAACAGAAACGAATACCGCAGTATCGTTCATAGTGACCATAACGGCCGATGTAGCTTGGCGTGCGATAACGCCGGTTTCTAGAGTGACGGTATGATTACCGTATTGGAATGATTTCACTACTGGTTTATCAAACATTGTTTATCCTTGCTCTAGAGTTGCCTCTAGATTGAATGAAATAACACTCAAGACATTACGAATCGCGACTAGTAAAAATAGGCTCTATATCACGGGAAACAAAGCGTTGGGCTTGCCGCTCCCACTGGTATCTGAACGCTACTTTTAATAGCCGCGACCTGCTGGCCGACTTCGGTGACTGTAATGCTATGAGTATGAAGCGTTAAAGTACATACAACACACTTTAACGGCGGGTAGTATAGCGACTTAGGAGAGATTGTGCCAAATTTAGATAACAAAAAAGGGGCTAAAAGCCCCTTTTCTGAACAAACTGATCTTAGCGACGTAGCTCAAGACGTTTGATTAGGTCTTGGTAACGACCTAAATCTTTACCTTTTAGGTAGTCTAGAAGCTTACGACGGCTTGAAACCATACGTAGTAGACCACGACGGCTGTGGTGATCGCCTTTGTGAGTTTTGAAGTGACCTTGTAGGTGGTTGATAGAAGCAGTTAGTAGTGCTACTTGTACTTCTGGTGAACCAGTGTCGCCTTCGCCACGTGCGTATTCAGCAACGATTGCCGCTTTAGTTTCTGCATTCAGAGACATAATGCTCTCCTAATAAGAGTAAGTTTAAAGGTGTAGCAGCCAATCTCTGATTCAGCCGCTACGCGAAGCCGGGATTATAGGGAAATCCCCAACGTTAAGCAATAGCTATTTAAAGCGACTCTTCGTCTCTAAAAACGACCAATCGCTTAGGCGCAACACGACCATCTTGGTCAATTTCACCCACACCGATAAAGAGTTTCTCTTCACCCATGGTCATGCGCACTGTGCCATCAAGTGGCACACCCAACACTTGCACTGGTTGGCCATGTTGTACCATGTCTGCCAACTCAGTAATAAGGTTAACTTCCGGCAAATCTTGCACCGCACTGTCCATTGGCATCAATAACGAGTCCAGCACATTTTTCGGTGCGACATCATCACGCAGCGCCTGTTGCAGCAATGCATCAAGTTGCTCTAAAGTCACCATCTTCTCATATGGGTACTTCGCGACCGCAGTACGACGCAGCATGGTCACATGTGCGCCACAACCAAGCATTTCACCTAAGTCATCCACGATAGTACGGATATACGTGCCTTTCGAACAGTGCACATCCATTTCAACTTCATCACCTTCGAAACGGATCAATTCAATATCATAGACAGTGATTTTTCGAGATTCGCGAGGAATATCAATGCCTTCACGAGCGTATTCATATAGAGGACGGCCTTGATATTTCAGTGCAGAAAACATTGACGGAATTTGGTCGGTTTCACCACGAAAACGCTCGATGCACTCTCGTAGGGTATTTAATTGCACATTGACAGGGCGTGTTTCCACTACCTCTCCGTCTGAATCAGAGGTATTGGTTCTCTCACCCAGTTTTGCAATGACTCGATAACGCTTATCTGAATCAAGTAAAAACTGAGAGAATTTTGTCGCTTCACCAAGGCAAATAGGCAACATTCCTGTTGCCAAAGGATCGAGCGCGCCAGTGTGTCCGGCTTTTTCTGCAAAATAAATACGTTTTACTTTTTGTAAGGCATCATTCGAGGAGATACCCGTTGGCTTATCCAGTAAAATTACCCCGTTGATTGGGCGACCTTTACGACGACGAGCCATCTATTCATTCCCTTCTTCTGCAGACGCTTCATCTTCACGCCCTGCATCTTTCTGTCTGCGCTTATCATTGCTGACCACTTCAGTCACCAAGTTGGACATGCGCATACCTTCAACCAAAGTATTGTCATAAGTGAAGCGAATTTCTGGTGTCAAACGTAAGCGAATACGTTTACCAAGCATCATGCGGATATGAACTTCATGCTCTTTTAACGCAGCTAAGCAGCTTTCTGGGGTCTGCTCACCAACGCATAGAAACGTCACAAACACTTTTGCATAAGCAAGGTCACGTGACACTTCGACTTCTGAAATAGTCACCATACCTAAGCGTGAGTCGCGGACTTCACGTTGTATGATCATAGCGAGTTCTTTTTGCAGCTGTTGGGATACGCGCTGCGTGCGGCTAAATTCTTTTGACATATCTTTTCTCACATATAGAAAGAATGGGGGGATGGTTCAACCCAGCCCCCCATGGTGTATTCAACAACCGATTACTGTCTATTTCAATACAGCAACGTCAGTCAATTAATCCAGTGTACGTTTAATTTCCACTGTTTCGAAGACTTCGATTTGGTCACCAACGCGAACATCATTGTAGTTCTTAACGCCGATACCACATTCGTAGCCATTCTTCACTTCTTGTACGTCATCTTTAAAGCGACGTAGTGACTCAAGTTCACCTTCGTAGATAACCACGTTATCACGTAGAACACGGATAGGGCTATTACGTTTGATAACGCCTTCAGTCACCATACAACCAGCAACTGCGCCTAGTTTAGGTGATTTGAATACTTCACGAACCTGAGCAAGACCAATGATCTCTTGCTTAAACTCTGGTGCTAGCATGCCGCTCATGGCCGCTTTTACTTCATCAATCAATTGATAAATGATTGAGTAGTAACGTAGGTCTAAGTTTTCAGATTCGATAGTACGACGAGCTGATGCATCAGCACGAACGTTAAAGCCAAGTACGATAGCGTTAGAAGCTGCTGCAAGTACTGCGTCAGTTTCTGTGATACCACCCACACCAGAACCCACGATGTTCACTTTCACTTCATCAGTTGAAAGGTTACGCAGTGAATCAGCAATGGCTTCAACCGAACCTTGAACGTCTGCTTTTAGTACCACGTTCAGTTCAGCCACTTCGCCCGCTGTCATGTTAGAGAACATGTTTTCGAGCTTAGATTTCTGCTGACGTGCAAGCTTCACATCACGGAATTTACCTTGACGATAATTTGCTACTTCACGTGCTTTACGCTCATCACGTACCACTGTTGCTTCATCACCGGCAGCTGGAACACCAGACAAACCTAGAATTTCAACAGGAATTGATGGGCCCGCTTCCGTAACTTCGTTACCAGTTTCGTCGCGCATCGCACGAACACGGCCATATTCTTGACCACACAGTACGATGTCGCCTTTGCGTAGTGTTCCTGATTGAACAAGAACGGTTGCTACAGGGCCACGGCCTTTATCAAGACGAGATTCAACCACCACACCAGACGCCATACCATCTTTAACAGCATGAAGCTCAAGAACTTCAGCTTGAAGTAGGATAGCTTCTAGTAGGCCATCAATATTAGTTCCCTGTTTCGCAGAGATGTGAACAAACATGTTCTCACCGCCCCACTCTTCAGGAATGATGTTGTGTTGAGCAAGCTCATTTTTCACGCCATCTGGGTTCGCACCATCTTTATCGATTTTGTTCACTGCAACGATAAGTGGCACATTCGCCGCTTTCGCATGTTGAATCGCTTCAACCGTTTGTGGCATCACGCCATCATCTGCTGCAACAACCAATACAACGATATCTGTCGCTTGAGCACCACGAGCACGCATTGAAGTAAACGCAGCGTGTCCAGGAGTATCAAGGAAGGTGATCATACCGTTTGGTGTTTCAACGTGGTAAGCACCAATGTGCTGAGTAATACCACCGGCCTCGCCTGATGCAACGTGTGTGCGACGGATGTAATCAAGTGTTGATGTCTTACCGTGGTCAACGTGACCCATGATAGTCACAACTGGCGCACGAGGCACTGCTTCAAACTTGTTATCACGGTCTGAAAGGATCGCTTCTTCCAGTTCATTCTCTTTACGGATGAGAACTTTATGACCCATTTCTTCAGCGACTAATTGCGCGGTTTCTTGGTCGATCACTTGGTTGATGGTTGCCATAGCGCCCATCTTCATCATCACTTTGATAACTTCAGTTGCTTTCACTGACATTTTGTTTGCCAGTTCAGAAAGAACAATCGTTTCACCGATCACAACATCTTGCTTAGCGACAACCGCTGTTTTATCAAAACCATGTTGCATCGATGCAGGTTTAGCCATACGACCTTTACGAGCTTTGCCTCGGCGCGTACCGCGCTCTTGCTTATCATCCTGAGATGAGATTTTGCTCTTATTAGCTTTCGTAGATTTACGGCTAGCACCTTCTTCACGGCGATCTGCTTCATCTTCGGCTTCACGTGCATACGTTGAAGTCGTAACATGGTAATCTGTATTTTCTTCCATACTACCCTTTTTCTCTTCTTCAGCAGACCAACGCTCTTTATTCTTCTCAGCCAATTCACGTGCTATTTCTAGCTGGCGCTGACTTTCCTCTTCAGCTTTACGTAATGCTTCGGCTTCTTGACGACGTTTAAGCTCTTCGGCTTCTTTTCGCGCTGCTTCTTGCTTCATTTTATTTTCAGCAGAAAGTTCTGGTTTCACTGCAGAACGTTTTGCTTTCTCATCCGCGTTAGCTGTTGCATTCGTTTGTGCTTCAACCTTCGCTTTCTCTTGTGCCTCACGCTTCGCTTTTTCTTCGGCTTCACGCTTTGCTTTTTCTTCGGCTTCGCGCTCTGCTTTTGCTTGTGCTTCACGCGCTGCTAATTCTTGTGCTTCACGTTGTGCGGCTTCTTCCGCTTCACGTGTTGCTTCATCGTCTACTGCACTGCGCTTAACGTAGGTACGTTTTTTACGCACTTCAACTTGAACATTCTTACTTTTGCCGCCGCCGGCATTGACGCTCAATGTGCTGCGTGTTTTTCGCTGCAACGTCAAACGAGTCGGCTCTGAGTCACCAGTGGTATCACCGTGCTCTTTTCTAAGATGTGACAGTAGCTTATGCTTTTCATCATCAGAAACGTTATCAGAACTCGTTTTGTTCATGCCTGCATCAGCAAGTTGTTCTAACAAGCGGTCAACTGGCGTACCAATTTCTTCACTCAGTGCTTTAACTGTAAGTTGTGTCATGCCGCTCTCTCCCCTTGCTGAGAATTATTCTTCTTCGCTAAACCAACAAATATTGCGCGCTGCCATGATCAATTGACCTGCACGCTCTTCTGTTAGACCTACAATATTTTCGAGGTCATCAATACCTTGGTCAGCAAGATCTTCTAATGTGACTATGCCTTTCGCTGCGAGTTTAAAGGCCATTTCACGCTCTAAACCTTCTAGTGCGAGCAGATCTTCTGCTGGCTCTAGCCCTTCAAAAGACTCTTCTTGTGCTAGCGCAATCGTGGTCAACGCATTCTTCGCGCGAGTACGCAATGCTTCGATGATATCTTCATCTAGGCCGTCAACTTCAAGTAGCTCAGCAACTGGCACATAAGCCACTTCTTCAAGCGTTGAGAAGCCTTCTTCAACCAATAACTCAGCGAAGTCTTGCTCGATATCGAGGTACTTCATAAAGTTTTCAATAGAAGCCATCGATTCTTCTTGATGTTTTTTCTGTAGATCAGCAACCGTCATAACATTCAATTCCCAACCAGTCAGTTGAGAAGCGAGACGTACGTTTTGACCATTACGACCGATTGCTTGCGCTAGGTTATCCGCTTCAACAGCAATATCAATTGAATGCGTATCTTCATCCATGATGATCGATGCAACATCTGCTGGTGCCATTGCATTGATAACAAATTGAGCTGGGTTATCATCCCAAAGAACGATATCAATGCGCTCACCGCCGAGCTCACTCGATACGGCTTGAACACGTGCTCCACGCATACCGACACACGCGCCCACAGGGTCAATACGTTTGTCATTGGTTTTGACTGCAATTTTCGCACGCGAACCCGGATCACGAGCCGCGGCTTTCAATTCAATCAGCTCTTCACCGATTTCTGGCACTTCTACACGGAATAGCTCAGCGAGCATTTCTGGTTTTGAACGAGTAATGAAGAGTTGGAATCCGCGCGCTTCAGGGCGTACAGCATATAGCAGACCACGAACTCGGTCACCTGGACGAAAGTTTTCACGCGGTAGCTGGTCATCACGTAAAATAACCGCTTCAGCGTTATTACCTAAATCCAGAATAACCGAATCACGGTTTACTTTCTTAACAACGCCAGTAACCAACTCACCTTCGTTATCAATAAACTGTTCGACGATTTGCGCACGTTCAGCTTCACGCACTTTTTGTACGATCACTTGTTTTGCTGTTTGTGTTGTAATACGGTCAAAGGTCACTGATTCAATTTGATCTTCAATATATTGACCAAGTTCAGCTGTTTCGTCGTCGTATTTAGCTGCATCGTATGAAATTTCTTTTGTTGGATGTTCAACATTTTCAACGATTAACCAACGGCGAAAAGTTTCAAACTCACCCGTTTTACGGTCGATAGCAACACGTACATCGACTTCAATTTCATGTTTCTTCTTTGTTGATGTGGCAAGCGCAGTTTCAAGCGCCTCAAAAATACGCTCACGAGGTACGGCCTTCTCGTTCGAAACCGCCTCAACTACCGCTAAAATTTCTTTACTCATTTAATCTAGCCTCTTAAGCTCTTTTCTCTAGGAGAACTAAAATTTAGGGATCAGGTTAGCTTTAGAAATATTGCTTAGCGCAAATAGTTCTTCTTTCCCATCAACGCTAATTGCAACGGTTTCGCCATCAATAGAATGGATAATTCCTTTCCATTTGCGACGGTTGCCGACACCCATTTTCAAAACGATGCTGACTTCGTGACCAATAAACTGTTCATAATGCGCTGCTTTAAAAAGTGGTCTCTCTAAACCTGGTGAAGAAACTTCTAGGTTGTAAGCCACAGAAATTGGATCTTCAACATCGAGCACAGCACTCACTTGATGGCTCACTTCTGCGCAATCATCAACGTTAATACCGTTTTCATGATCAATATAGATGCGTAATGTTGAGTGCTCTCCGGCACGAATAAATTCTAATCCAACTAACTCATAACCTGATGCAGCTACTGGAGCGTCAAGCATTTCAGTAAGTTGTCTTTCTAAACCAGTCATTTAAACCACTCCAGAAACAAAAAAAGGGCACAGAGCCCAATTTAAATTCCAAGCAACTATCTGAAAATCTCATACTTGAGAAACTCAGATAACAAAAAACCCCGATTAGTCGGGGTTTTTTGTTGCTGGACCCTGATGATTGAGAATCTAAATTCTCAATTGCAGTGAGGTTGACACTGCACAAACTTGCATCCAAAACCCAAAAAGAATTGGTTGCGGGGGCCGGATTTGAACCGACGACCTTCGGGTTATGAGCCCGACGAGCTACCAAGCTGCTCCACCCCGCGTCCGACTTGCGAGCATTATACGCTCTATCAAGTGATTTACAAGTTTGTAAATAATGGTGCCGAGAGAGGGACTCGAACCCTCACACCTAAGGCGCTAGCACCTCATGCTAGTGTGTCTACCAATTTCACCATCTCGGCAATTATTTGTACTTATCTAAGATAAGTTATTGCGGGATTTCGTCACCAGATTTTACTGGCACGTCACTCGCTGTATCCGTAGTTTGCTCAATCACTTGACCTTTAGTTGGGTCAATCCATTGTGATTCAGTTTTATGCGTAGACAAATTGCCCAATGCCAAACTAAGAATGAAGAATACGGTTGCAAAAATTGCAGTCATTCGGGTTAGGAAATTTCCTGAGCCACTAGCACCAAACACAGTGTTTGACGCGCCAGCACCGAAAGAGGCTCCCATATCTGCGCCTTTACCTTGTTGAATTAACACTAGGCCAATGATACCAAGCGCTGCCAACAGGTAAATCACAAGTAGAACTGTAAACATTACTTCCACCTATGTTCCAAATAGTTGAGCCAGCGCCGTTCTTATCAACTGACTTGAACAAGGCTAGCGACCTCCTCAACGAAGGCGGACGCAATACTAACGAATGCATCCCATGCTGACAAGGAGTATTTTATAAAAAAATGGAGTTTATGCTTCAAGCGGTTAAAAAAAGGGCAGCAACACCCTATGTGTATAACTAACCATAAGATTTCAAGCCGAATTACGGTCATGAAATCCTAGGTTAACTCATATTATTTGCCTGGTTAGCAATTATCTTTAACCGCTTGAGCTATCTTTAATGCTGAATTTTTTACTAGCTCAGCATCTTCCCCTTCCACCATCACGCGCAATAAAGGTTCAGTACCTGATTTACGCAAGAGCACTCGACCTTGGTTACCAAGTTCCGCTTCTACGGCAGCTACAGCCGCTTTTACCGCTTCGGCTTCTAATGGGTTGGAATCACCACTAAAACGTACGTTTTCTAAAACCTGCGGGTAAAGCGTCATGCCTTTAGCCAGTTCATTGAGCGACATTTCACTGCCCACAACGGAAGCAAGAACTTGCAACGCCGCAACAATCGCATCACCCGTAGTCACTTTGTCTAGCAGTATGATGTGCCCTGAATTTTCTGCGCCAATTTTCCAACCTTTTGCCAGCAATTTTTCCATCACATAACGGTCACCAACCGCCGCTCGCACAAAAGGGATACCTAACTGCTTTAAGCCGTTTTCCATACCAAGGTTTGTCATTAGCGTTCCAACAACACCACCTTTTAATTCTCCACGTCGCAGGGCATCACGGGCGATGATATAGGCAATTTGATCTCCATCCACTTTATTGCCAAACTCATCAACCATAATTAAGCGATCGCCATCACCATCAAATGCCAGCCCTAAATCTGCTTTTTCTGCCACAACACGCTGTTGCAACGCACGGACATCCGTTGCTCCAACTTCGTCATTAATATTCAGACCATCTGGCTCAACCCCCATTGCTATCACTTCAGCGCCAAGTTCCTTAAAGACATTAGGCGCGATGTGATAGGTGGCACCATGAGCACAGTCAACGACGATTTTCAGCTTTGATAAATTCCATTGCGATGGAAAGGTACTTTTACAAAACTCGATATACCGCCCTGCAGCGTCGACCATACGTGAAGCCTTACCAAGTTCGGCAGACTCGACACACTCAATCGGTTTATCCAATTCAGCTTCGATCTCCAATTCAATTTCATCAGGTAATTTAGTCCCTTCGGATGAGAAGAATTTGATGCCGTTATCGTAATAAGGGTTATGCGACGCTGAGATAACGATCCCCGCTTCGGCACGAAAGGTTTGAGTCAGGTAAGCAACAGCGGGCGTCGGCATAGGTCCGGTAAAAATCGCCTTTAATCCTGCAGCGGCTAAGCCCGCTTCTAGAGCCGACTCAAGCATATAACCTGAAATACGCGTATCTTTACCAATAATGACTTTTTTCGTGCCTTGTTTTGCCAATACACGTCCAGCCGCCCAGCCAAGTTTTAATACGAAATCGGGAGTGATAGGATACTGTCCAACTTTACCGCGGACACCATCTGTACCAAAGTAACGTCTTTTGTCAGACATGATTTTTCCTTAATTATTATTGTTAACTATTTTGAATAATGGTTTGTACTATTTTCATTGCTTCAATGGTTTCGTTCACATCATGGACACGAATAATCTGTGCACCTTTCATTGCAGCTACAGCTGCACAGGTAACGCTCGCCACCATACATTCAGCTGGTTCTTTATTGAGTAGTTTAAAAATCATTGACTTACGGGACATCCCAGCCAATATCGGCAAACCTAGCTGATGAAATGCGTCTAGATGTGCAAGCAGATAATAATTATGCTCAATGGTTTTGCCAAATCCAAAACCGGGGTCGAGGATAATATTTGCACGCGCGATCCCCGCGCGCTCGCACGCTGCGACTCGATCTTCTAGAAAGAGCTTAACATCCGCTAACACATCTTGGTAATGTGGACTGGTTTGCATCGTTCGTGGCTGGCCTTGCATATGCATGATACAGACAGGCACTTGTGCTTTAGCCGCAACCTCTAATGCCCCCGGCTCTTGCAGTGCACGAACATCATTAATCAAGTCAGCACCAGCCTCAACCGCCTGACGCATCACTTCAGCTTTACTGGTGTCAATTGAAATCCAGACGTCATACTTTGCACGAATAGCTTTAATAATAGGAATAACACGAGATAATTCGTCATCGAGAGTCACTTCTGGAGCCCCCGGCCGAGTTGACTCCCCTCCAATATCAATAATGCTGACACCTGCGGCAATCATTGTATCGGCATGCTCTAGTGCCAAATCTAGCGCGTTAAATTTTCCACCATCGGAAAATGAATCCGGAGTCATGTTCAAGATACCCATGACATGAGGACGATCGAGGATAAGTGTCTTTGTTGGGGTTTGAATCTTCATTTTGCTCTAAAACACAAAAACCCCGAGAAAGCTCGGGGTTTAATTTGAATATTAACGATTACTCAGCATCTTTCTTTTCTGAGGACTCAGTGGCTACTTCGTCTTCTGCTGCTGGCTCTACTTTTGGCTCTTGAGCTTTTTCCGCTTCCGCTTTTTCTGCTTGAGCTTTGGCTTGATCAGCCCAACCTGCAGGTTCGCGAATCTCGGTTTTACGCTCCATTAAGTCATCAATTTGGCCTGCATCAATCGTTTCGTATTTCATCAACGCATCTTTCATTGCATGCATAATATCCATATTCTCTTCAAGGATTTTACGCGCACGATCATAGTTGCGGTCAATAATTTTACGAACCTCGTCATCAATCAACTTAGCAGTATCTTCAGACACATGCTTAGTTTGAGTCACGCTACGCCCTAAGAAGACTTCACCTTCATCTTCTGCATACAACAATGGGCCAAGTTTTTCCGAAAAGCCCCATTGCGTAACCATTTTACGAGCAATGGCTGTCGCACGTTCGATATCGTTTGATGCACCAGTTGAAACGTTTTCTGGGCCGTAAATTAACTCTTCCGCTAAACGACCGCCATACAAGCTTGAAATCATAGACTCAAGATGCAGCTTCGACATGCTAACTCGGTCTTGTTCAGGCAAGTACATCGTCACACCTAAAGCTCGACCACGTGGAATAATCGATACTTTATAAACAGGGTCATGTTCAGGTACCAAACGACCAACAATGGCGTGTCCTGCTTCATGATAAGCTGTCGATGCTTTAGTTTCTTCAGACATCACCATCGAACGACGTTCAGCACCCATCATGATTTTGTCTTTTGCTAACTCAAACTCAACCATTGAAACATTGCGTTTGTTACCGCGAGCAGAGAATAACGCCGCCTCGTTCACTAAGTTCGCCAAGTCGGCACCAGAGAAACCCGGTGTTCCGCGAGCAATCAATGAAGGTTCAACATCACCAGCTAAAGGTACTTTGCGCATATGAACTTTCAAGATCTGTTCACGGCCGCGAACATCAGGTAAACCGACCACCACTTGACGGTCAAAACGCCCCGGACGCAGCAATGCTGGGTCTAAAACGTCTGGACGGTTAGTTGCCGCAATGACGATAACGCCTTCATTGCCTTCAAAACCATCCATTTCAACCAACATTTGGTTTAACGTCTGCTCACGCTCATCGTGACCGCCGCCGACACCAGCACCACGTTGACGACCTACCGCATCAATCTCATCAATAAAGATGATACAAGGTGAAGCCTTTTTCGCTTGCTCGAACATGTCACGTACACGAGATGCACCGACACCAACAAACATTTCAACGAAATCAGAACCAGATATAGTGAAGAACGGTACTTTCGCCTCACCAGCAATTGCTTTTGCCAGTAATGTTTTACCTGTACCAGGAGGACCAACCATCAAAACACCCGTTGGAATTTTCCCACCCAGTTTTTGGAAGCGACTCGGATCACGCAAGTAATCCACAAGCTCTTTCACATCTTCTTTCGCTTCGTCACAACCAGCCACATCACCGAACGTGGTTTTGATTTGCTCTTCACTCATCATTCGAGCTTTGCTCTTACCAAATGACATGGCACCTTTGCCACCGCCACCTTGCATTTGACGCATGAAGAATATCCAAACACCGATCAGTAGGATCATGGGGAACCAAGAGATAAAAATGGTCCCGAGCAAACTTTGCTCTTCTGGTGGTGTACCTTGTACTTTAACGTTTTGATTAATCAAATCATCAAGCAGTTTTTGATCGTACACGGGCATGTAAGTTACATAGCGAGTACCACCGCCTCTACGAGTAAAGGAAATTTCACTATTGTTAAATTGAGCTTCTTGAATCTGGCCTTGGCCAACTTCCTGTACGAACGTGGTGTAATCCACTGCTTTGCCGTTACTATCACCAGGGCCAAAGCTCTGGAATACCGACATTAAAACGACAGCTATAACTAGCCACAGAATTAAATTTTTTGCCATATCACTCAAGGTGTAAGCCTCGCGATAACTAATTGTAATTAAAGGTAGGGTACTACAGTTTGTAACCTGTAGCCATATGTTAACTTATGCCTTGTACAGCAAAAACGTTAACCTTTGTAACCAGTGGCTACAACAAAGACTTCTCTTGAGCGAGCTCGCGAAGAGTCTGGTTTTCTTATTTTCACGACTTTAAACAGGTTTCGAACTTCTTTGACATAATCATCAAAGCCTTCTCCCTGAAAAACCTTGACCACAAAACTACCATTTGGAGTAAGAACTTGTCGACACATATCTAGAGCTAGTTCAACCAAATACATTGCCCTTGGCTGATCAACCGAATTATTTCCGGCGATGTTAGGTGCCATGTCTGACATCACTACATCAACCATATCAGGCTGTATACGATCTAATAGTGCTTCCAGTACGGCCTCTTCACGAAAATCGCCTTGTAAGAAAGCAACGCCAACAATAGGATCCATCGGCAAAATATCACACGCGATCACTCGGCCTTTATCACCGACGATACCCGCTGAATATTGAGACCACCCGCCGGGAGCCGCCCCTAAATCCACAACAGTCATTCCTGGCCTAAGCAGTTTATCTTTATTTTGAATCTCTTCTATTTTGAAAATAGCACGCGAACGATAACCTCTCTTTTTGGCTTCATTCACGTATTTATCATCAAAATGTTCTTTCAACCAGCGACTAGAGCTGGCCGAATGCTTCTGTTTACTCATTCGATTCCTAACTGAAATGTTTCCATCCAAGAAAGTATGGTAGAAAATATAGTCTTCAGGGATAGATGGCGTTAAAATAGCTTTTTTCAACCCTTATATTAAATAAAATTGGCCGCATAATGAACCTAAGCACCAAACAAAAGCAGCACCTTAAAGGCCTAGCACACAGTTTGAAACCTGTTGTACTGATGGGCGCGAATGGACTCACTGAGGCTGTTCTAGCGGAAATCGAGATTGCCCTCAACCACCACGAACTGATCAAAGTGAAAGTAGCATCCGAAGATCGCGAAACTAAACAGTTGATTATCGATGCTATCGTGCGTGAGACTGGCGCAGAAAAAGTACAAACCATTGGTAAGATTCTCGTACTATTTCGTCAAACCGAGCAACGTAAAATCGAGATCCCTCGTAAGTAATCAGTCGCGTTATCGACGCTCTGACTCTGATGGATACAGACAAAAAAAGGTCGCACACTGCGACCTTTTTGATTGTTGTTGAAATGAATTAGAGGTATTCAACTTTATCGATTTCGAAATCTTTATCACCACCAGGAGTGGCGATAATCACCTCATCACCTTCTATTTTACCGATCAAACCGCGGGCAATCGGTGAGCTGACAGAAATGCGCCCAGATTTAATCTCAGCTTCATCTTCACCCACAATCTGGTAGCGTTTCACTTCATCAGTATCACTGTCAATCAATGTCACTGTTGAACCAAAAATCACTTTGCCTGTATTTTCCATTTTAGTGATATCGATCACCTGAGCAACAGATAGCTTATATTCAATATCACGAATTTGAGCCTCACAAATACCTTGCTCTTCTCGAGCAGCGTGATATTCCGCATTTTCTTTTAGGTCGCCAAGTTCACGTGCGGTTGCAATAGCTTGGGTAATTTGTGGACGTAATTTTAGCAGCCTATCTAACTCTTCGCGCAGCAATTGTTCACCACGAACTGTCATTGGAACTTTTTCCATTTTATACCTCTAATGCCAAAATTCGTATTTGGGCAAAACAAAACTACCCAACACAACAAAGGTTAGGTAGTACATGGATTAACATAGTTGCTAATCAGTGTAATCAAACTTCGTGACTAAATCATCTTAAATCACACGTGACCCCTGTCAGGTTTCTGTGAATGAGTTTGGGGGAAAGTGATAAAAAACAGACACAAAGCTCATTTTCACGAATGTTTTCGCACAAAAAACCGACCCACTTCACTAAAAAAAAATAAAAAACAAACTATTCAGACCAGTTGATAAAAACCAATAAACCAAATAAAAAACAAAGACTTGATATTTATTTACACAAAATAAAACGGTGTTCATAAACCTGTTTTATATCATTTTACTAACTAATTTCGGAACTTAAGAGTAAAAAGTAGAACACGAAATGCTAGTAACGTTTGGTTGTACGTTAGTGAAGGTTAACAAAACCCAACCTATGCAACTCAATGTTCAAAAGCACTCGAAGGACGATATAGACGTCGCAAATAAAAATATTTATGGACAGTAAATTAGGACTAATAAGATGAACAAAACTCTGATTGCTTTAGCAGTATCAGCTGCTGCAGTAGTAACTGGTGTAAATGCTGGTGAGCTATACAACCAAGACGGTACATCTCTAGAAATGGGCGGCCGCGCAGAAGCACGTCTTTCTCTTAAAGATGGCAAAGCGGAAGATAAAACTCGCGTACGTCTAAACTTCCTAGGTAAAGTAGCGATCAACGATAGCCTATACGGTGTTGGTTTCTACGAAGGTGAATTTACTACTGCTGACGACGGTAAAGCGGACCAAAAAGGTGATTTAGAAAACCGTTATACTTATGCTGGTATCGGCGGTAACTTCGGTGAAGTAACTTACGGTAAAAATGACGGCGCGCTAGGTGTTATCACTGACTTTACTGATATCATGTCTTACCACGGCAACTCAGCAGCGTATAAAATCGCTGTAGCAGACCGCGTAGACAACATGGTTGCTTATAAAGGTCAATTTTCTGATCTAGGCGTTAAAGCAAGCTACCGTTTTGCTGACCGTCAAGAAAGCACGTCTGCAATCACAGACAACAATGCAGATGGCTACTCTCTATCAGCTATCTACGCAATCGGCGACACTGGCGTTCAGCTAGGTGCGGGTTACGCAGATCAAGATACAGCAGCGAATGCGTCTTCTGATCAATATATGCTAGCAGCGTCTTACGCTATCTCTGATTTCTACTTCGCTGGTACTTTTGTTGATGGTCAAGACAAAGCAGCAAATAGCAAAACAGATAAAACTGGTTATGAGCTAGCAGCAAAATACACTATGGGTCAAGCTGTATTCACTTCTACTTACAACTACCTAGAATCTAAAAATTCTGGCAATAAAGCAGATGAAGCTGATAACTTTGCAGTTGATGCAACTTACTTCTTCAAACCTAACTTCCGTTCGTACATCTCTTACAACTTCAACCTACTTGATTCAGACAAAGTAGGTAAAGCTAAATCTGAAGACGAACTAGCACTAGGTCTACGTTACGACTTCTAATTCTTGGCTTAATGTCATAGATTTAAAACGCCTGCTTGCTAGCAGGCGTTTTTTTATCTCGCTATACTGTATGCACACTCCGCCCTGAAATGCCGTGTTATGCTCTTATTAAACCGCAGTGCTTTTTTATTCATCCTCTCCTTCTTCTTTCCTTTATCGACTTTGGCGTATACGCCTTTGCAAACACTGCCACAAGGTACTCGGGTGGGTTTATTCGTTCACTCTTTAGCCACTGAACAGGTTTTTCAAGATACTAATAACATACAAGCGCTTTTCCCTCCTGCCAGCACTTTAAAAATACTCACCGCGCTTGCCGCCACGCTAGAGCTTGGCGAACAATTTCGCTTCACGACTCAGCTAACTCAACATGGCGATGACATTGTTATTCACTTCTCTGGCGACCCTACGTTAACCAGCCAAAATATGAAGCAGCTACTCAGCGAGCTAAAAAAACAGGGCATCTCACAAATAAAAGGCAACCTTTGGTTAGATAATTCAGCCTTTTCAGGTTACGACCGCGCGGTTGGATCACCTTGGGATATTCTGGGGGTATGCTATAGCGCCCCATCAAGTGCAATCACTCTGGATGGTAATTGTGTACAAGCCTCTATTTATACGCAACCGAACGGGAAAACTCGGGTTTATGTGCCTGAGCACTATCCCATTCACGTGACCAGCTACACAAGGAGTGTCACTAAGACTGAACAAGAGAGTGCTCGCTGTGATTTAGAACTGCGCACTTCAGAGCAGAACCATTACCAGCTCGACGGCTGTTTGGCCGAGCGAACACAACCTCTGCCACTAAAGTTTGCCGTGCAAGACCCAAACTTATACGCCACACGTATGATTTATAAGCAACTCAAACAAGTGGGCATTGAATTGCTAGGCGAGGTTAAGCTGGGTGTAAAGCAAGATGAACTGAGCATAGAAAAGGGTTCATTGATAGCAACACATCAATCTATGCCACTGTACCCGTTGTTAGAAATGATGCTTAAAGAGTCTGACAATTTGATTGCTGACAGTTTAACCAAAACACTTGGCCAGCATTTTTTTATTCAACCCGGCAGTTTTAGTAATGGCACCGAGGCGATCAAGCAGATCCTTTTTTCTCGAACAGGCATCAACTTGGCACAAGCTCAGTTGGCTGATGGTTCGGGTTTATCACGTAACAACCGCCTGTCAGTACAAAATATGGTGGATGTGCTGAATTACATTTGGATTAAGAATCAAACCCTTAAGCTTATTGACATCATGCCTAAAGCCGGTGAATCCGGTACCTTACAGTACCGACGTAGTATGCGTGGCCAAGCTATACAAGGGCAGCTGATTGCCAAAAGTGGTTCGCTTTATGGAACGCATAACATGGCGGGCTTCGGTTTAGATAAACAAGGAAAACCGAGTACATTATTTGTTCAATTCATCACTGATTATTATCCGCAAGATCAAGGCGATAACACTAGTGTTACCGCCCCAATTGCTCAATTTGAGACGCTCTTCTTTGAAGATGTCGTTAAGTTCAGTCAGCTCAGTCCTAATGAATAGTTCACCACGTTAAAGTAGATCCACATACCCGAAATATCGACGATAGAAGCCAGTACTGGGCTAACTAATACCGCAGGATCTAAGTTAAAAACGCGCGCAGCAATGGGTAATAAGCCGCCAATCGTCGTAGAAATGGTGACTTGGATAAAGAGCGCAACCGCAATTGCAAACGCAATGTTTTCTAGTGGAAAGCCTCCGGTTGAGTTGGCATCACTAAACAACATAATGCGAGCCACCATCACCGCAGAGATAGCCAACGCAAGGCAAACCGCAACACGGCACTCCTTCCACAATACACGCAACCATTGACGTTTGCGTAATTCACCAACCGCCAACGCGCGCACGACTAACGTCGCAGCTTGCGAGCCAGTATTCCCACCTGCAGCGGCAATAACCGGCATATACACAGCCAAGAGCACAAGCTGGCTCAATGTATCTTCGTACTGGGTAATAATCAGCCCGGATACGATACCAAGTAGTGCCAATACAATAATCCAGCCAATACGCTGCTTTACATGTTCAATCACGCTAGTGGTTAAATAGCTTTGCGCCGTTTCAACTTCTGAGTAAATAAACCCCAATTGGTTAGCGTAATGGCGAGCGCGAATGTCATAGCCCCCTTTATCTAATTCACTGAGTAGTTGCTGAACATAACCAATAGTACAGTGACGTAAAATCGCCACTGCCTCTTCGATAGGCATCACTGCCAATAAATGTACCTGTTTTTGCTGTTCGTACTGCAAAAATGCATTACGAGCCGCACCAATCTCTTCCAAAGAAAAGTTAGGTGAATTTTCAATATAAATGTTGCTCATTACCGTCATGGCGAATCTCCCGATTGGCAAAGGTAACGACCATCGAAATGATACCCAAATGCAATATATTCATGAGCAATGACGTCATTGTTCATCAATGTAATTCATAGATAGGTTTTCATCTCAAACTAGAGAGCAGGAGAAAAATCGAGAGGAGTAAATCAGAAAAGATAAGCCCTACCACTGAAGGTAGGAGCGAAGATCGCCAATACCGAAAGCGGTTATTTTTCTCCCTTCATACTAGGGGGATGGTCGGTATTGTTCATAAAAATCTCCGAAAGTACTGCTCAATTAGCAGTGCGCAAATTGTACCAAAGCCTTTGGCGAAATACACTCTGATCTTTGCATCCAATGCGTTCCAATTTCACACATACCCAACCACACCATTCAGATTGAAGATTTAATGACTAATTAATATGCCAAGATCAGGCCCAGCAAAAAAGCGCCCTTAGGCGCTTTGATGAATAGACGGTTCACTTTACTGTGATTTTTACTTTACAGTAACTCGTGCGAACTTACGCTTGCCGACTTGGTAAACATAAGTCCCCGCGGCTGGTACATTTTTGCTGTCGTCGATTTTTTCGCCATCTTGTTTGGCACCGCCTTGCTTGATCATTCGCATCGCATCAGACGTTGAAGCCACTAAACCCGCCTCTTTGAGCAGGTTAGTGATAGCAATACCCGCTGCAAATTCAAATTCTGGCATCTCTTCTGGCATCGCACCTTTTTGGAAGCGGTTGATGAACTCTTGCTCAGCCGCATCCGCCTCTTCTTTAGAGTGAAAACGTGCAATGATCTCTTTCGCCAGTAAGATTTTGAGATCGCGTGGGTTTGTGCCATTTTCAACATCAGCTTTGAACTGTGCGACTTCTTCCAATGGACGGAAAGAAAGCAGCTCGTAGTAGCTCCACATTAATGTGTCAGAGATCGACATGATTTTGCCAAACATTTCACTTGGCGATTCACTGACACCAATGTAGTTGTGCGCTGATTTGGACATTTTTTTCTCGCCATCCAAACCAACAAGCAGTGGCATCATCAAGACAACTTGTGGTTTTTGACCATGTGCTTTTTGCAGTTCACGGCCCATCAATAGGTTGAATTTTTGGTCAGTGCCGCCAAGCTCAACATCTGTCTCCATTGCGACTGAATCATAACCCTGTAGGAGTGGATACATGAATTCATGAATGGCAATAGGCTGACCATTAGCGTAGCGCTTTTTGAAATCATCTCGCTCTAGCATGCGTGCCACTGTTTGGTTCGATGCAAGACGGATCATGCCTTCCGCGCCCAGTAGAGACAACCATTCAGAGTTAAACTGAATTTTCGTTTTAGCCGGGTCAAGAATCTTAAACACTTGTGTCTTATAGGTTTCAGCATTACGCAAAACATCGTCACGAGTGAGCGGTGGACGCGTGGTATTTTTACCGCTTGGGTCACCAACCATACCCGTGAAATCACCAATCAAAAAGGTGACTTCATGGCCCAAATCTTGAAATGCACGTAATTTATTGAGGATCACCGTATGTCCAAGATGGATATCTGGAGCCGTTGGATCAGCACCTAATTTAATGCGCAGTGGACGGTTTTCTTTCAGTTTCGCGATCAATTCATCTTCTGGGATTAGCTCTTCAACGCCGCGTTTAATTTCAGCTAAAGCCGCTTCAATACTCGCCATTCTTGTTCACTCCTACAGATTTGGCAAAATTTAATAGTTGAACATCTTACTTGAATAGCGATGCTTTTTGAAACCAGTTAGACTAACGAACCGGCTAATTTCTTTATAATTTACTAAACGAACCTAAATATGCTTTCAATTTTCGCTCGTCTCCCTTGGGTGCATCGAATCCTCATCGCCTTTTTAAGCGCTCTCATGGTTTTCGCGCTGCTATTTCTGCCAAATCCTGAAGATCTCGCTCAGGATCCAAATCGTCTAGAAATTGGTCGCCATTATCCATTAACCATTAACGCAGAAGCACTCTCTCCGGGAATATCTATCTCGCCTTCCACCATGCTGCGTTGGGAAACTTATCAAGTTAAATCGGGTGAAAGTGCCGCCGTATTATTTCAGCGAATTGGGCTTTCGGCTCGCTTACTCTATCAACTCACGGCAACAAATCGTGATATTGACAGCCAGCTTTCACGACTTAAGCCAGGAGATGAGCTGCAATTTGGCTTTGATGAAAATAATGAACTTGTTCAACTCAATCGCATTATTAGCGCCTTTGAAACCTTTCGTATCACTAAATCGGGCGATGGCTTTACTTCTGAGTTTGATAAAAAAGAGCTGATGTTCCAGTACAACTATGCCGAAGCGATCATTACTTCAAATTTTTGGAATGCGGGGATAAGCGCGGGTTTAACGGCAAACCAAATCATGGAGTTAGCGGGTATATTTGGTTGGGATGTGGATTTTGCGTTAGATATTCGTGAAGGTGACCAATTTAAGCTGCTATTCCAAGAAAAGGTGGTGGAAGGTGAGGTAATTGGCCGCGGAAATATCATTGCCGCCGCCTTTACCAACCAAGGTACGACGTTCACAGCAATATTGGACGATGCAACAGGCAATTACTATGACGAAAATGGCCGGGCCATGAAAAAGGCCTTTTTACGCTCGCCGATCGATTTTCGTCGCGTGACATCGAATTTCAATCCTGTGCGTCGCCACCCCGTCACAGGAAAAGTCACCGCACACAGAGGAACCGATTATGCCGCGCCAGTAGGTACCCCAATTTGGGCCGCCGGCGATGGTGTGGTTGAGAAATCTAGTTACAACCAATTTAATGGTAATTATGTGTTTATTCGTCACAGCAACACCTACATTACCAAATACCTACACTTACAACGACGTATGGTCAAAACGGGTCAACGAGTCAAGCAAGGACAAACGATTGGTACTTTAGGAGGGACAGGAAGAGTTACCGGCCCTCACCTCCACTATGAATTTTTGGTCAACGGTGTACACAAAAACCCAAGAACGGTCTCTTTACCGCAATCTAAATCCTTAACGGGCCAAGCAAAAAGCACCTTTATCGCCAATGCTCAAATTAGGCTTGGGAAGCTAGAACGCTATAGCCAATTACTCTATGCCAATAAATAATAAGAAAAGGCCCACCAATAATGTGGGCCTCATTGTGTAAGATTGAGCAGATTACTCTTCGAGAATAGGTGGTGGTTCCTTACGCCCCAACATCAACAAGCAAGGCGTCAGCACTAACGTTAAGACAGTGGCAAAAGCAAGGCCTCCCGCAACGGCCGTGGCGAGTTGTGACCACCATTGCGTGCTGGGAGCACCAAACTCAATTTTCTGGTTAATCAAGTCGATGTTCATCTCCAGTACCATTGGCAATAACCCTAAAATAGTCGTCACTGTGGTCAATAAAACGGGTCTTAAACGCTGAACACCAGTGCGTAAAATGGCCTCTTGTTTGGACAAGCCTCTGCGTATCAGTTGGTTATAAGTATCTATCAATACGATATTGTTATTCACCACGATGCCGGCCAAGGCGATGACCCCAATACCTGACATAATAATGCCGAAAGGTTTTTGGAAAATCAGCAGACCCGCAAATACTCCGACCGTTGAAAACAGTACTGCACTTAAAATGAGGAATGCTTGGTAAAAACTATTAAATTGCGTAACCAGAATTAACCCCATAACCACCAGCGCAATCAAAAATGCATTTTTTAGAAATTCTGAGGAATGTTCCTGCTCTTCATTTTGCCCTCGTAATTTAAACTCCACCCCATTAGGTAAATTCAGTTCCGATAATGCTTGAGTAACTTTCGGTAATTCAAGGGCCAGATTATACCCTTCCTTTAGATCCGCCATAATATCGATAACCCGTCGACCATCAATCCGTTTGATCGTATCTTGTTTGTGATCCGGTTTTATCTGCGCAAAATTGGTTATCGGCACCAGACCTGCGGGTGTGTTGACCCGTAACTGATCAAATCGACCAATATCCCGCTTATCCTCTGGATAACGCACCAAAATATCGACCTCTTCGTTTGCATCATCAGGCAAGTAGTCACCAATTTTTAGTCCATTAGTCACAAATTGCACTGTGTTACCCACCAATGTCGCATCGGCTGAAAATCGAGAAGCATCATCACGTCGAATATCAATTCGCCAGTCAATTCCTTCTTTATTTGAGGTATCACTGATATTAGTCAACGCGGGATTGTTATCAGCCCACTTTCTGACCATTTTAGCGGCCTCATTAAGATTTTCAGGAGTACGCGCCGACATTTCAATCACCAGATCATGCTCAACCGGTGGCCCTGCATCTGGAAATTTATACTCGATTTCCACCCCTGAAAACTGATCTGTGGTGCTTTTAAGCTCTTCAATAATCGCTTTGACGGTGCGGCGATATTGCCAATCAACAGGGGTAATTTGAATCTGGCCAATTTCATCCTCTCCCCCCGTTCGAGTATAGATGCTCTCAAATTCCTCATGACCAAGCATCACCTGCTCAATTTCTCGCATTAAGGTGTCTTTTTCTTGGATGGAAAGATCGCCATAAGAACGAACTTTAACGGTGAAATAAGGCGGATCCACCTCTGGGAAGAATTCGGCACCGAGCCCTGCTTTGGCATAAGCAAAACCAATCACAATCGCGAGCACTATCGCACTGAACAGTATTTTAAGTGGGTGACGAATCGCAATGGCCAACGTGTGATAATAGAGCTTGGTGATGCCCGTCGCTTGGGCAAAATCACCTTCATGTAAAGCAATCATCCGTGCTTGACTGGCAGCCGAAGCATGTTGCGGTCGGCCAATTAAGCCTCCCAGCACAGGTACAAAAAGCAGTGCCATAATCAGTGAAGCGGCCAGTGTAGCGATAAGCGTGAGAGGCAAGTATTTCATAAACTCGCCCGTGATATCCGGCCAAAAAAGCAGAGGGGCAAAAGCGGCTAAAGTAGTAGCGGTTGATGCGGTAATCGGCCATGCCATCCGTTTTGCGGCATCTCGATACGCTTCTTTACGCGGCACACCTTCTTGCATACGCCGATCAGCAAACTCAGTTACCACTATGGCTCCATCAACCAGCATGCCAACCGCCATAATTAATGCAAATAACACGACAATATTGACGGTTAGTCCAAACACCGACAAGACTAGTAATCCGGTCAAAAATGAGCCTGGTATTGAGATACCAACCAGCAGCGCCGTCCTCATTCCCAAAATAGCGATAATCACGATCACGACTAAAATAATAGCCGACAGAATATTGTTTTGTAGATCGTTGAGCATAATTTCAACGTCTTTCGACTCATCCCACGTGTATTTCACCAACAAATTACTTGGCCAATCTTCCCGTTTTTGCGCCTCTCCCATTACCGTTTTTACCAGCTCAACGGTTTCGATGATATTTTCACCAGCACGTTTTTTAACGTCCAACACCACCGCCGATTTGCCATCTAAACGAGCAAAGCTTTCGGGGTCCCGAAATGCTCGTCTGACGGTCGCGATATCGCCAAAGGTGATTACTTGCTTACCATCAACCTTCACCGGAAGCTCTAATACATCTTTCAAGGATTCAAAAACTGAAGGAACCTTTACGGAAAAACGTCCGTAGCCCGTATCGACGAAACCCGCCGCAACGACTTTATTATTCAGTGCGATTAAGTTATAGATATCGCCTTGATCGAGTCCGTAACTTTCCATCAATAGGGGATCGACGATGATCTCAACAATATCTTCGCGATCGCCAGCGATATCGACTTCTAATACTTGTCGGTAGCTTTCTAATTTGTCTCTCAACTGCCTTGCAATTTGTACGATAGCTCGCTCTGGTAAAGTGCCATAAAGCACCACTGATAATACCGGTTGCTCTGATGCCAATGTTACTTCGTTCACGGTCGGCTCATCGCTGTCTGCGGGTAGCTTCGGCTCGGCCAAATTGACCGCATCTCTCACATCCGCCATCGCTTTATCAAGGTTAACGCCAACGTTAAATTCCAAGACCACCGAAGCATGACCTTCGGAGGCATTCGACGTCATCTCTTTTACGCCTTCAATAGAGCGCATCTCTTGCTCTAGTGGGCGCACGATAAGGCGCTCAGCATCACTCGGTGATATGCCTTGATGACTTACGGAGACATAAATAATAGGAATAGTAATGTCAGGGCTCGATTCTTTAGGGATCGAAAAATAGGTCGCCACGCCAGCGATCAAGATAAAAATCAGCAGCGATAACATAGTGCGCGAGCGAGATAGCGCCGCATCAATAATAGAAAACATGGCGCCCCCTACTGCGCTGAGTGGTTAGGTTTCTTGACCGCAATCACTTGATCACCATCTCGAACAAAACCTTGCCCAACGGTGATAATATCCACCGTCTCCCCTAGCCCAGTTAGCCACACACCATCTTGCTCCGCTTTTACCAATTGAATGGGGATGAAGCGAACACGATCTTGCTGCAGAGTTTTAACACCTAAATTTCCTTGATCATCAAGCGCAAGCATGGCAGGCGTGATTTTCACCGCCAGTTGTGTTTCCAAACTCATCTCCACTTCAGCGCTCACACCCGCGGGGATCGTTTGATTGGGATTGTCTAATTCCACTTCGATAGCAAACGTGTTGGTGGTAGGCGATGAGACGCGAGAAATATAACGAACCTTGCCATCGACAGTAGAACCATCGATAAAACGTACACGAGCAATTTGGTCTTGTTTGATTTTTTGGATGTGTCGTTCGCTGACATCCGCTTCTATCACTAATTTACTGAGATCAATAAAGGTGATCATCGGGTCACCCACTCCGACAAAATCGCCTTTTTCTATCAATATGTCTTCAACAATGCCATCGAAGGGAGCCACAACTGACGTATTACGTAAAGCCAATTGGGCACGACTTTGCACAGCGCTGGCTTCCGCCAAAGCGGCTTGCGCCGAAGCAAAGGCCACTTCGCCTTGCAAACCTCGATTTTTTAACGACTCAGCGGCACTGAATTCTTTTTGTTTGAGTTTGAACAAGGCTTGCGCACTCTCTAATTGAGCCGCTAGATCAGCTTGATCAATTAAGAGGATCTGTTGTCCTTTATTGACAGGCTGCCCTTTTGCTATCGATATTTGAGTAATTTTCCCTGCGATTTCAGCACCAATTTTAGCTTGACGATTAGGTGCGGTTCGACCGTAAAGATCGATATGCTTATCGGTCAATTCGGCCTCAAAAGATTGGTAAATAACTTTCGCAAGAGGAATGGTGTCATTGGCAGTTTGTCGGGGCTCTTCCGCTTTCAATGCCCCAAAACCTAACCAAAAACTGAGAAGTAGAATAAAAATCGTTGAGAGTAGCCAAGGTCGTTGCGAAAAAAAGCGGCCAATAGATGCACGGCTTATTTTGGTATCAGGCATAAATAATCCTTTATTATGTTCTTGCCTTCTTAAGGTTAAGGCAAAGCCCTACATAACATCCAAATACGTAGGGCTATTAAGCTTAATTAGCTACAGTAGATTAATTGTGCATCGAACCTTTTTTAGTTAAACACTAAATGATGCACCACAACCGCATGTTGTTGTTGCATTAGGATTATTGACAAAAAAACGAGAGCCTTCTAGGCCTTCTGTGTAATCGACAATGCCACCTATCAAATATTGTAAGCTCATCGGGTCAACCACTAATGTCACGCCACTATTAACTATTGTGGTATCGCCATCGTTTACATTTTCATCAAAGGTAAACCCATATTGAAAACCGCTACAACCACCACCAGTAATATAAACGCGCAGTTTTAGCGCTGGATTCTCTTCTTCAGCAATCAACATTTTTACGCGTTGTGCTGCAGTATCAGAAAATGACAATGGTACATTTACTTCACTCACGATGGCCTCTCTCACTCGTGTTAATACCTGTCAGACTTATTATGCTTAACTTATGCCTGTAAAGGTGATTCTTTTTTAATAATGCAATGATTATCTAATACCTGACCTATTCGTTCAAGTATTCACCGTCACTTAAGCTAAAACTCCAACTATCGAGGCATTATGCACTGAAAAAACACTCACTGTCGCGTGAGTTGTACACTATACGGCGCTTATTTGGCTGTGAATGAGCTCAGAAAATGAGTGAAAAAAAGTGTCTTTGGTGAGTTTGGGTATACAATGCGACACCAACTGGTCCGAACAAGCAGAAGAGGATAAATCCATGACCAAATCAGCAGAGCTTTATCAAAAGGCACAACGTGCAATCCCCGGTGGAGTTAACTCTCCTGTACGTGCTTTTAACGGAGTTGGTGGCTCGCCGATTTTTATCGACCGCGCAGACGGCCCGTTGATTTTTGATGCTGATGGCAAAGCTTATATTGATTATGTCGGCTCTTGGGGGCCAATGATACTAGGCCACAACCATGCGGTCATTCGTGAAGCCGTGATAGGCGCAGCGCAGCGCGGTCTCAGTTTTGGTGCGCCGACCGAGATGGAAATCGATATGGCAGAATTAGTTTCTGAGCTGGTTCCATCAATGGAACAGTTGCGTATGGTCAGTTCCGGTACCGAAGCGACGATGAGCGCCATTCGTTTAGCTCGTGGATTCACTGGGCGCGATAAAATTTTAAAATTTGAAGGCTGCTATCACGGTCATGCGGACAGTTTGCTAGTAAAAGCAGGCTCTGGCGCCTTAACATTAGGCCAACCAAGCTCTCCTGGTGTGCCTGCTGATTTTGCTAAACATACACTGACCGCCACTTTTAATGATTTAGAATCTGTACGTGAATTGTTCGCGGCCAATAAAGACCAAATAGCCTGCATTATCGTCGAACCAGTCGCGGGCAACATGAACTGCATTCCACCAGTAGAAGGGTTCCATGAAGGCTTACGTGAGATTTGTGACCAAGAAGGCGCTCTGCTGATCTTTGATGAAGTAATGACAGGTTTTCGTGTTGCACTAGGTGGTGCACAGGCTTACTACAACATCAAACCAGACTTAACAACGCTAGGGAAAGTGATCGGCGGTGGTATGCCTGTTGGCGCTTTTGGTGGACGCCGTGATGTGATGCAATACATCGCTCCAACGGGCCCGGTGTACCAAGCTGGTACGCTATCAGGTAACCCTGTGGCTATGGCTGCGGGTTATGCCTGCTTGACGCTTCTAAAAGAAGAAGGCAATGAAAAACGTCTCGCGGCCAAAACAAAGCAATTGGCTGATGGATTCAAAGAACTCGCAGACAAACACGGTATTCCTTTGCTGGTCAGCCAAGTTGGTGGCATGTTCGGCTTCTTTTTTACCGATCAAGAACGCGTCACCTGTTATGAAGAAGTCGCAAAATGTGATGTTGAACGTTTCAAGCGCTTCTTCCATTTGATGCTCGATCATGGTGTCTATTTAGCGCCTTCAGCTTTTGAAGCAAGTTTTACCTCTTTGGCGCACGGCTCCAAAGAAATTGAAGCGACATTAGAAGCGGCCGATCGCTGCTTTGCGATGATGGCAGCTCAAGCGGAATAAGCACCATTAGGCTGACTCATCATAATTATAAAGGGCTGTAAATCAGCCCTTTATTCATTTCAGACTCAATAAGCAAGCTATTATTGCCAGTAATAAATCACTAAAACGACCAACGCCATCATGCTGATGGCAAACCACGGTAGCTTCAACTTTTTTTTATGCTGGTTTTGACACCCTTTTTCATTATCACAACATCCCATCTCATCAGTTCCTCATTGATAACACGCTGATTTGCAGTCATTATAACCCTATTACTTTACAAGGTTGGATTAACAACGTGTCAGAAAAAGTGAAAATCACCTCTAGCCACTGGGTGCTCATTGCGGCACTTGTCGCTGCGGCTATTGCTTGTTATCTGTTGATTGCACCTTATATCAACTCGATTGTGATGGCTTTCATCATCTCGTTATTGATGTTTCCCATTCATGAGTGGCTCGAACGAAAAATCCCCAAATACAAAAATACCGCCTCGTTTCTCTCGTGTATTATTTTGACGTTTATTATTGTGATTCCACTGCTGTTTGTCTTTGCTGCTATTGTGCAGCAAGGGTCGGTATTTTCTCAGAACATGTACCAATGGGTCACCCATGGTGGCATTCAAACCGCCTTTGCTCATCCTTGGATTGTCAAAGGACTCGCCATTACGAATCAATATTTGCCCTTTGATGAAATTCAGCCACAACAAATCGCACAAAAAGTGGGGCAATTTGCCAGTTCATTTGGCACCAACTTGGTCAGTATTAGCGCAAAAGTGCTGGGTGATGCGACCAGTTTTTTGATGGATTTCTTCTTAATGCTGTTCGTGTTGTTTTTCCTACTCCGTGATCACGATAAGCTCATCAGCGCTCTTAGGCACATCTTGCCATTGTCGCGTAGTCAAGAAGACAGGTTGCTCTGCGAAATTGAGCAAGTCTCCAAATCGGCTGTCATGGGGTCATTTTTAACCGCAATAGCGCAAGGCTTTGCGGGTGGGTTTGGTATGTGGCTCGCCGGTTTCCCTGGGTTATTTTGGGGCACTATGATGGGGTTTGCTTCGTTTATTCCGGTTGTCGGCACTGCTCTGATATGGATTCCAGCCACTATTTATCTCTTTCTAACCGGAGATAGCACATGGGGCATATTCTTGGCCCTCTGGAGCGTTATAGTTGTTGGCTCAATTGATAATTTATTGCGGCCCTTTTTAATGCAAGGGAGCGCGGGCATGAACACCTTAATGATCTTCTTTTCTCTGCTCGGTGGTATTCAGCTGTTTGGCCTGATTGGGTTAATTTACGGCCCACTCATTTTTGCCATCACTATGGTGCTGTTTAATATTTATGAGGAAGAGTTTAAAGGTTTTCTCAATCAACAAGATAATAGCTAACTTTTGACTTACTGACGATCAAGCTAGAAGCAAGGGGCAGACTGTGCGAGAATCTTCCCCTCTTTTTTAGCGCAGAGCCCACTATGTCCAGTTACACCGCACCAAGTCAAATTGCCCAGCGTCAGCTTGCTTATTTCGAAGGAAAACATCTTTTAGTGGCTGGAGAAGCGGAGGATTTATTTCCTGTAGAGTTAGCTAATCATTGTCGCTCTGTTTCGGTGTTCACCACTCATTATGGTTACTACCGCCAACTCGAATCCTATTCGCAAATTACATGTCATTTTGGCGCTCAATTTGAGCAAGAAACCGATGCTGACATGATTCTGCTTTACTGGCCCAAAGCGAAGCAGGAAGCTGAATATCTGCTTGCAATGCTGTTGGCCAAACTGGGCAAAGAGACTGAGATTGTGGTCGTGGGTGAAAACCGCTCGGGCATAAAAAGCATTGAAAAAATGTTTGCAGCTTATGGGGTGGTTAAAAAGTATGATTCAGCTCGACGATGTTCATTCTATTGGGGGCAATGCACCCAGCAGCCACCAAGCTTCCAAATTGCAGACTGGTTCAAAACTTATCAGGTGCAGTATCAGCAACACTCACTGATTGTAAAAAGTTTACCTGGCGTATTTAGTCATGGCGAGTTTGACCTCGGCAGCCAACTGTTACTCGATACACTACCTAAACTAAGAGGAAAAGTTCTCGACTTTGGTTGTGGTGCTGGTGTGTTGGGTACTGTAATGGCCACATTAAACCCAGATATCGAGATTGAACTGTGCGATATCAGCGCGCTTGCGATTGAATCAACCAAAGCAACCTTGATAGCGAATAACATATCAGGGAATGTATTTGCCTCTGATGTCTACTCAGATACCGCTAAAGATTATCAATTTATCGTCTCAAACCCCCCTTTCCACTCCGGATTAGAGACCAGCTATAGTGCGACAGAAGCCTTACTGGCTAACGCACCAAGCCATCAAACCGTGAAAGGCGAACTTTTTATTGTGGCCAACAGTTTTCTTAAATATACCCCGCTGATTGAACAGGCTTATGGTCATTGCGAGGTGTTAAATAAGACTAACAAATTCATCATTTACCACGCAAAAAAAACATTACAAAAGTCACAACAATAAGTGTAATCCACTCTCAACTGGTCACTAAACTGGATGATTTTTACGAATTTTGCGTTAGTGACCACGCTTTCCACAGGACTTACTTGTCAAAGTAAAAAAACTCGTTAATTTCGTCACTTTAGGTTTTCTTTGTTTTTTTCATTCACTTTAACGACTACCTCATGTCGTTAAAGCCTCACGGAAAGTAATGCCTTTTTCTATGTTTAGGTTCTCTCGTAAGCAAAAATTTAAGCGCCTGCAAAATACTCTTATGCTGGCTTTTCTCGTTTTGAGCATCACGCCTTTAACTGTGACTGCCATTTTTTTTCTGCAATCACACACTAAAGATCTTCAAGAACAAAGCACGTCTCACTTATTGTCAGTCAGAGACACTAAGCAACAGCAAGTTCTCGATTACCTCACGGCCAAAGAATCAGAAGTGATGGGGTTTGTCCGTTCAGAGTTAGCTTATGCTAGTGGAGGGCGCTTTTACGGCTTAGTCAATGCGTTCCAAAGACTTGGTCTGGATATTGATCAAGCTCGTGAGCATGCCCAGCAGCGTTATATTCCTGGTTCTGGTGATCAGATAAAAACGTCAATATTGCCACAATCGAGCAGCTATGTAGGCAGTGAACGGTATCGCCTACTGCACAAACGCTATCATTGGGCGTATTTAGAACTGCTTAAACGTTCTGATTTTGACGATATTTTACTGGTGGATCTCGATGGTGATGTCGTTTATTCCGTTTATAAGCACGACAACTATGGGACGAATTTACTGACCGGAAAATACAAAGATAGCAATCTGGGTAAAACATTCCGTCAGTTAGAGCAGCAAGTTGGCGAACAACGAAAAATCAATGAAGAATATACACCAGTCATTATTTCTGATTTTTCACAACAAGAAGGGCAATCAGTTGCTTGGCTTGGCGCGCCCATTATTCAACAGGGCTACCTGCACAGCTACGCCATGTTCCGCCTACCAAACAATGGCATCACAAAGCTCGTTGCTGACACCAATGCGACATCGCAAATAAGGACTTTACTCGTCGGGCAAGATCATCATTCTCGAATACTCTCTTACACGCAGCAAGAAATCGAGACTAGTCAAAAAGTGATCAATCTTGCGCTTTCTGGGTTGAGTGCCGTTGGTACTTACACCAATACATTGAATGAGAAAACCATTGCCGCCTATGCACCTGTTGCAAACAAAAACATCAATTGGGCCTTGGTCGTAGAGATACCAGAAAAAGAGGCTTATGCGCGAGTTCATCAGCTTGAGAAGTTATTTATTTTCGCCATGCTAACCGCGATTATTTTAGTCGTCATCGCTTCACATTATCTCTCTAATTTTATTACCTCTCCCCTACTGAAGCTCACTTGGGCGGCAGAAAAAGTCTCAGCTGGGGATTTAGATGAAAATGTTATCAATACCGATCGTAAAGATGAGATTGGTCGACTCGCAGTGAGTTTTGAGCGTATGCAGCGTTCAATCCGAGAAAAAATGCAGCTGATTAAAGCGCAAAATAAAGAGCTCGAAAGCAACATTCAATTAATCCGCAAACAGAACGATGAGTTGCATCTCGCTAACAAACTAAAAGATGAATTCCTAGCCACAACGTCACATGAATTAAGAACACCGCTGCACGGTATGGTCGGTATTGCAGAAGCACTGATCTCTGGGTCAAGTGGAACTATCACCGCCGATCATCGTTATCAATTGGGCATAATCATCAGCAGTGGACAACGGCTGACAAACTTGGTCGATGACTTACTCGATTATCATAAGATGCGCTATGGCAGCTTGGATATCAAACAGTGTGCTGTTGATCTATCCGGTGCAACACGCTTAGTGTTAGAGCTGTCTAACCATCTACTCAACAAAAAGCCCATTCGCGTAATAAACCAAATCCCTGATGAATGCATTTGGGTCTCTGCCGATCCACAACGATTAGAGCAAGTGCTTTATAACCTTGTAGGAAACGCCATTAAATATACGACTGAAGGGAAAATTGTCATTTCAGCCAATGTGGTTGATGACAAGATTCGTGTCCAAGTTGTCGATACGGGGCAAGGCATTCCTGCTGAACAACTTGAACACATCTTCGAACCACTGATTCAAGCAGGGCAAGATGCCAGTCGTTATCGACAAGGCGCAGGCTTAGGTCTTTCGATCAGCCGTCAATTGATCGAATTAATGCAAGGAACGCTTTATGTCAGTAGCCAACCTATGGTCGGTACGACATTCAGTTTTACCTTACCATTAGCATCAAAAGCGGAAATTGAATCGACAAGCTATATGGAAGCTGGCCATTTCCAATCTCCGACCATTTCAGACATTGAACTGCCTGAAATGCATTCACTACCTGAAAATAAAGAAGGCCCAGTGCTACTGATAGCAGATGATGAACCCGTCAATCTGCGTGTCCTAGACAGCTTCCTACGTTTAGAAGGCTATCAAGTCCGCACCGCTAAAGATGGCAATGAAGTCATTAGCGCGGTCGAAAAAGAAAAACCGGAACTTCTACTGCTCGACATTATGATGCCAGGATTAAGCGGCTACCAAGTCTGTGAAAAGTTAAGAGAAACATACGATCATGCCGAGCTACCTATCATTATGTTGACGGCATTAAATCAAACTGACGATAGAGTTCGTGGTTTTGCAGCGGGAGCGAACGATTACTTATCGAAACCTTTTAATAAGCAAGAGCTCGCTGCACGTATTACGGCGCATTTAACGGCCAGCAAAGCTGAACAAAGACGTATTGAGAACAACCAACTGCAACAAGAGCTGAAGCATAGAGCAATGGTAGAGGCCAGTTTATTGGAAACCCAAGGCCGTCTACTAGAGCAGCTTGAATCCGCTCCTGAGGCCATTATTTGCATTCGAGACGATCATAAAATCCGCTTTGCGAACGAAGCGGCTGCTCGGTTATTTAAGCGCAGCCAAGAACAACTAAAGCGCTCAAATGCGGAAGAACTCATCGCCTCCAAATACTTAGTCGTCGAGCAAGAGCATTACTGCGGTAATATCGATATCTATGTCGAAGATACACGTCAGCATATGTCTGCTGATGTGTTACGACTACCGGATGGCTCTGGGTTGCAGGCTATGTACATCTTTAACGTAGGTGGAAACATCAATGCAGCGCGCATCAATAACCTTGAAACCGCTATTGAAGCTTTATCCAGTTACGCATTTGAAGGCGATAAAGAAAAACTGCAACAGCTCAAAGAACTCGGTGGCGAGTTCACTCGTATCGCCGACAAAGTATCGGGAGAGAGTCAATCTAAGCAAGATTTAATGCGCGAAGTACTGGTTGAAGCAATGACCAGTGCTTTAGATTACTGGGAACGGGTCAGTAACCAAAGCAAGTTTACCTTTGCAGAGCAGAGTGGGCTATGGCGAGTGTATCTCGATAGAAGCACATTACAGACTCGGACACTAGACAAGTACTTACGTATCGAGACACTGCCTAAAACACCTCGCTGGCGTACCGTTCTTAATTCGTTAGATTACATTCTTGATCATTGTCAGGAGCACGGCCCTGAACGCTCTCACATCGAAGCGCAGCGCGATAAATTGCAAAAGCTACTGACCTCATCACTCTAAGTACATCAACACCATTAAGCCTGCACTCTGCAGGCTTTTTTATCACTATATTTCCATGACCATCAACGGAACAACCACCCCATTGATGCATCCAGAGTGATGACTAGTTAAATTTAATCAATGTTAACCTCAAGCATCCATTACTCTGCTGCGCCTTATTCACTGCGTATTACAAACCTTACTTCTCAATAGAAAAAAAGAGGCAAAATGATGATAAAAATTGGAAGTAAAAACTGATTTCTAGGCAATTTCACCAGCAGATTTTCAATTGAAGATGAATAAAGATCCAGATTGCGAACCGAATCACAACAATTCGGCAGAATTAATTTAAGTAAAAAAATTAACGATAAAACTATAAGTGAGCAAGATCTCATTATACAAAAAAAACAAAAAAACATTAAAAATAAAGGCACAAAAAGATAGCGAGCGCTTACAACCATAAGTTAATCGAATTGAGTATGAGAGGCAGATCACTGACCTAAATGAGAGTAAAAATCAAACCAAAGATGGTAAATTGACGTTTATAACGGTCACTTTCTACAAATTGACGTTTTTAACGGGAATTCAAATTGATAATTTTCTCTCCAAGGTGTCTTCTTACTCCTGCCAAAGGTCTACAGGCCACTCATGTTGACCAACTCCTCCGGTTTGTTAACACGCAATGAGGTAGGCCTTGGAGAGTGTTTATCAATTGATGACATTCATATCCATTAGTGAAATGAAAGCAAATAGTAAGGAACAGCTATGCTTGCCAATATTAAAAAAACAGCGCTAGCCGCTGCAGTAATCGCCGCCGCAGCGAGCCTTTCAGCTCCAGCAGCCGCACGCAGTGAGCTAACGATCGTACCTGATTTCTACCCTACAATGGTACGTAACTTTAACCCGTATCTAGCAACAAACCTACGTACGACCACTGATTTCATCTATGAACCACTGGTCATCTTCAACGAAATGCATGGTAATACACCCGTTATGCGTTTGGCTGAAGGCTTTAAAATGTCTGATGACCTAATGAGTGTTACTTTTGATATCCGTAAAGGTGTTAAATGGTCAGATGGTCAAGCATTTACAGCGGATGATGTCGTGTTCTCTTATGGCTTATTGAAAAATAAACCTGAACTCGACCAACGCGGTATCAACAAGTGGGTAACGAGCGTAGAAAAACTGAACGACTACCAAATCCGTTTCCGTTTAAGTGAAGCTAACTCAAACGTACCTTATGAAATCTCGTTAGTTCCTATCGTTGCTGAACATGTATGGAAAGATGTGAAAGATCCAGCGACTTTCACCAACGAAAACCCTGTAGGTACTGGTCCGTTTACTGAAATCGACACCTTCACTCCACAGCTATACATCCAATGTCGTAACCCGAATTACTGGGATGCTGCAAACCTTGAGGTTGACTGTTTGCGTGTACCTCAAATTGCAAACAATGACCAATTGCTAGGTAAAATTGTTAACTCTGAACTCGATTGGACCTCTTCATTCGTTCCAGATATTGACCGTACTTATGCCGCTGCAAGCCCTAGCCACCACTACTGGTATCCGCCATCAGGCACACAAGCATTTATGGTTAACTTCAAAAACCCAGATGCAGTAAAAAATGAAGCGCTAAGCAACGTTGATTTCCGTCGCGCATTCTCTATGGCTCTTGACCGTCAAACTATTATCGATATCGCTTTCTATGGCGGCGGTACCGTTAATGACTTCGCTTCAGGCTTAGGTTATGCATTCCAAGCTTGGTCTGATGAAAACATCCACAATAAGTACAAAGGCTACAACACGTACAACGTTGAAGGCGCGAAAAAACTGCTTGCTAAAGCGGGCTTCAAAGACGTGAACAAAGACGGTTTTGTTGATACTCCATCAGGTAAATCTTTTGAGCTACTTGTTCAATCACCAAATGGCTGGACTGACTTCAACAACACAGTACAACTTGCCGTTGAACAGCTTGCCGAAGTAGGCATCAAAGCACGTGCTCGTACTCCAGAGTTTGCGGTTTATAACCAAGCAATGCTTGAAGGTACTTATGACGTCGCTTACACCAACTACTTCCACGGTGCGGATCCACATCTATACTGGAACAGTGCATACAACTCTGCACTACAGAAAGGTGAAGGTATGCCTCGTTTTGCTATGCATTTCTACAAAAACGACAAGCTAGATACTTTGCTAGACAGCTTCTACAAAACAGCGGATAAAAATGAGCAGCTAGAAATCGCTCACGGAATTCAGAAAATCATTGCTGAAAACCAAGTGACCATCCCTGTAATGTCAGGTGCTTACATGTACCAATACAACACAGCACGCTTTAGCGGCTGGTGGAACGAAGAAAATCCTAAGGGTCGTCCAAACATTTGGGCTGGTATCCCTGAGCGTCTATTACACGTACTGGACCTAAAACCAGTTAAGTAAGTAGAAGTTCATTCCTTGCGGCGTACTTCGTGCGCCGCTAAATAAAATCCCCTAAATACCTAGCAAATGTATAACGCTCGTCGTTAGGGGATTTTTCGCTCTAAATTTCGCTAGGAGCGACCTGAAACCAGGTACAGGATAAAACTGGGTGAGTAAGGTGTGAGTTATGGGTTATTTTTTAAGACGTTTGTCATTTTATTTTATCGCGTTGCTGGTTGCAGCAACATTGAACTTCATTATTCCGCGAGCCATGCCTGGAGACCCAGTGACCATGATGTTCGCAAACGCAACAACGCAAGTAACGCCAGAACGAATCGAAGCGATGAAACAGCTTCTCGGTTTCGTTGATGGTCCGTTACCCGTACAGTATTTGACCTATTTAAAAAGCATTCTAAGTTGGGAATTAGGCACGTCGATTAAGTTCTATCCGTTAAGTGTCAATGAATTACTGGGTAGTGCATTTGGTTGGTCGTTATTTCTAGCGGGTACTGCGGTTGTGATCTCGTTCTCAATCGGTTCTCTACTGGGCATTTTTGCCGCATGGAAACGAGGCAGTCGTTACGATACGTTTATTACCCCAGGGATGTTGGTTATACAAGCCGTTCCGCAAGTGGTTATTGCGATGATCGCTATGTTTACTTTTGCTATCGGCTTGCAATGGTTCCCTACGGGTTATGCCTACACTGCTGGTACGATGCCAGATTGGACAAATTGGGCATTCATTAAAGATGTGGCTTACCACGCTTTCTTGCCTCTTGTCTGTGCGTCTCTAGTACAAATCGGTGGGTTTCTCGTCAACATGCGTAACAACATGATTAACCTGCTCGCTGAAGACTACATCACGATGGCGAAAGGGAAAGGGCTCAGCGAAAACCGTGTGGTTTTCCAGTACGCCGCTCGTAATGCTTTATTGCCAAGTGTCACCGCTCTATCAATGTCTTTGGGTATGGCTATCGGTGGTCAGCTCATCATTGAAATTATCTTTAACTATCCTGGCCTTGGTACCGTTTTATTTAATGCGATCAACGCTCGTGATTACCAAGTTCTGCAAGGGCAGCTACTGATTATGACGCTCTTTATGCTGTTCTTTAACCTGTTGGCGGACATGCTTTATGTCGTACTAGACCCTCGCCTACGCAAGGGAGGTAAATAATCATGAAAGATCTCATTAAACTCATTCGCGGCAATACCGTTGCCATGGTCGGTGTCATTATTTTGGGCCTATTTTTATTCATCGCCCTTGCTGCGCCACTGATCACCAAACATGCGCCAGATAAACGTACCGGAAATCCACACGAGTACCCATCGTTTGTCGTCAAAGCCGCTAAAGCAGATCCGAATGGCTGGATTGCTGAAAACTTGGCGACTGACCGCCGCACCTTACTCCTCTCAAAAGGTGAAAACCATGTGCTAGGCACCTCTCGTATGGGACGCGATGTTTGGTCACAAGTGGTGTATGGCGCACGAGTCTCACTCGCCGTGGGTTTTGGCGCAGGAATGACCGTCTGTTTTCTTGCGACTGTGATTGGAGTTTCTGCCGGTTACTTTGGCGGTAAGGTCGATGACATTCTAACCGCCGCTATGAATATCATGCTGGTGATACCGCAATATCCTCTTTTATTCGTGGTCGCGGCATTTATTGGAGAGGCCGGCCCATTAACCATTGCACTCATCATTGGCTGCACCTCCTGGGCTTGGGGCGCTAGGGTCGTACGCTCACAAACGCTCGCACTGCGTGAGAAAGAATTTGTCAGAGCGGCGGAAGTCTTGGGTGAATCATCATGGCGCATCATTTTCGTTGAGATTCTACCTAACCTCATCTCCATCGTTGGCGCTAGCTTCATCGGCTCAGTGATGTACGCCATCATGATGGAAGCCACCATCTCCTTCCTTGGTCTTGGCGATCCAAACACCATCAGTTGGGGCATCATGTTGTACAACGTTCAAACGTCCTCTTCTATGCTGATTGGCGCTTGGTGGGAACTGCTTGCTCCTTGTATTGCTTTGACTCTGCTCGTTACTGGTTTGGCTTTACTGAACTTTGCGGTCGATGAAATTGCCAACCCACAACTGCGTTCACACAAAGGAATGAAGCGTTGGAAAAAACTCGCAGAGCAAGACAAGAAAGAGCGTCAGCCTGATCTGCCACCACAAAATGCACTTTGGAGCGGAGATAAATAATCATGACAAACCCACTTATTTCAATCCGTAACCTATGCGTTGACTACATCACCGACGCAGGTGATGTTCGAGCATGCAGCAACGTCAGTTTTGACATTGCACCTGGCGAAGTATTTGGCCTTGCTGGTGAATCTGGCTGTGGTAAATCAACTATCGCGTTTTCACTGATGCGTCTGCATAAGCCGCCCGCGTTTATTACTGGTGGAGAAGTGATTTTTAATGGTGAAAATATCATTAAATACAGCGATGAACGCATGCAATCCTTTCGCTGGAGCCAAATGTCGATGGTGTTTCAAAGTGCGATGAACGCTTTGAACCCAGTATTGACGATGGAAGAGCAATTTTGTGACGTGATCATGCGCCATACCAACATGACTCGTGAACAAGCTAAACGCCGTGCTGAAGGTTTGTTAGAAATTGTCGATATTCACCCAAGTCGCTTAAACGATTACCCACACCAATTCTCTGGGGGTATGCGTCAGCGCTTGGTGATTGCAATTGCTCTCGCGCTCAATCCTAAAATGATCATTATGGATGAGCCGACTACGGCACTTGATGTGGTTGTCCAACGTGAAATATTGCAAAAAATCTATGCGCTGAAAGAAGAGTTTGGCTTCTCTATCTTGTTCATCACCCATGATTTGTCGTTGATGGTCGAGTTCTCCGATCGGATTGGCATCATGTATTCCGGTGAATTAATTGAAGTGGCTCCTTCTAAACAGATTCTGGAAAGCCCTTTCCACCCTTACACCAAAGGGCTGGGTAGTTCTTTCCCTCCACTGACAGGCCCTAAAACGAAGTTAACTGGAATACCAGGTAACCCGTTGAACTTATTGGATATACCTCAAGGTTGTCGTTTCCAAGCTCGTTGCGATCGCGTACATGAAGCTTGCACCAAAATTCCAACGAGTTTGCGCCAAATAGAGCTTGGACGCTTCTCCAGTTGCCACCTTTACGGTGACCCAATTGCTCAAGTGAAACTGTAGAGCACAAGCTGTATTACAAAAATTTCTGGAGACAATTATGAGCAAAAATTTCGGTGAATTACTGGTTGAAGGGAAAAATCTAGTTAAAGATTTTCCAATCAACAGTAACACCCTAAAACAACCTATGATGCGAGCGATCAACGACGTATCGTTCAAAATGTTCAAAAGCCGCGGCTTGGCTGTCGTGGGTGAATCAGGCTCTGGCAAATCAACAACCGCTAAAATGATTGCCAAAATGTACGCCCCAACATCCGGTGTAATTGAATACAAAGGACGCGATATTTTAGACATCACTTCACGCAATGACCTGATGCACTATCGCGAAGGCGTCCAGATGGTATGGCAAGATCCATTTGGCTCACTCAACCCAACTCATACCATTTTTCATCATATTGCTCGTCCACTGCTTATCCATAAAAAAGTGACGTCAGGTAATAAGAGAGAGTTAGAAGAACGCGTTCACGATTTACTGGAACAAGTCGGCCTTATTCCCCCAAAAGAAACTGCCGCGAAATATCCGCACCAGTTGTCTGGTGGACAGCGCCAACGTGTCAACTTAGCGCGTAATATCGCGGTTGGTGCCGAAGTGGTACTGGCTGATGAACCAACCTCCATGTTGGATGTGTCGATTCGTGCGGGTGTTCTCAACCTGATGGAAGAGATGAAGTTTGAAAAGCAGATGTCGCTGCTTTATATCACGCACGACATCGCCACCGCACGCTACATCGCCGAAGACTTAGCCGTCATGTACGTCGGACATATGGTGGAATGGGGCGATACCGAAGAGATCATTCACGATCCTCAGCACCCATATACTCAACTATTGGTTTCCGCAGTACCCGATCCTAGTAAATCGATACACGAGAAGCTCAAAGGGAACAAAGGCGAAATTCCACTTTGGACTCCAGTATCAACAGGCTGCCCTTTTGCTGGTCGATGCATGCAGGCAAGTGACAAATGTCGTGAACAACTTCCAGCGGTGACTCAGTTGTCTGATAACCACTTTGTTCGTTGTTACTTATTTGAATAATCACTAACGCACACCTTAAGCGATTGAAGCCGCTGACATAACCTCATCGGCTTCAATACATTAGGTAAACCTATAAAACAAAGTCAGCACATGCCTCAACTGGTTAAGTGCTGGCGAGAAATCAAAGATCTGGCTTGGAGATGTTTAATGCTGCTACTGATTAACCATATTGGTTATGAGCCACAAGGGCCAAAACAGGCGATACTAATGAGTAACACGCTCCGTGTTTCTTCCGATATCGCCCTGCTTGTTTGTGCAAACAGCCATCAAACGGTGTCGACTTTCGTTGTTGAACCACAAGCTAAAGTCGCACATTGGCATTTAGGTAGCTTTTATACGATCGACTTTTCTCAATACACCACTTCAGGGCAGTATTACCTGCGTTTTGAAAATACCCACTCCCCTATTTTTGAAATTGGTGAAGGGATACTGATGAAAAAAACGTTTTCTGATGTATTGCACTACTTCAAATCACAACGTTGTGGTGGCATTTTCGACCAGCAAGATAAGCTCGTACCACTGCTTGGTACATCAACCACTGCCGATGTACACGGTGGCTGGTACGACGCTTCCGGTGACGTCAGTAAGTATCTGAGTCACCTTTCTTACGCCAACTATTTAAACCCTCAACAAACCCCAATGGTGGTTTGGAATATGCTAAAGGGATTGGCACAACTAGAACACCACTCGAGTTTTGCTGCATTTTCTCGCACTCGCCTTAAGGAAGAGGCGTTATTTGGTGCTGATTTTCTGATCCGCATGCAAAACTCCGAGGGGTTCTTTTATACAACGGTCTTTGACAAATGGAGCAAGGACATTAAGCAGCGAGAGATCTGCGCCTATGCCACTCAATCTGGCCACAAGTCTGACGATTATCAAGCCGGATTTCGTCAAGGGGGAGGCATTGCGATTGCCGCTCTTGCGGTGGCAGCACGTTTAGATGTTCACGGTGATTTCACCTCAGAACACTATTTAACAGCGGCGGAGCATGGTTACTGGCATTTAAAAGAAAATAACACGCGCTATCTCGACGATGGTCAAGAGAACATCATTGATGCCTATTGCGCTCTGCTTGCATCGGTTGAACTCTACCGCTCAACTCATCAAGCAAATTATCTGGTTGAGTGTCGTCTTTGGGCACAAAGGTTATGCGCTTATCAACACAGCGACGCTAACATCGCTCATTATTGGGCAGCCAATAGTGATGCCACTCGTCCTTATTATCACGCCGCCGAAGCTGGACTACCAGTGATTGCACTGTGCGAATATCTCGAGATTGAAACAGAAGAACACCGCAAACAATCGGTCGTTCAAGTGATTGAGAATGCTTGCCGCTTTGAGCTCACTATCACTCATCAAGTCAGTAACCCATTTGGCTACCCACGCCAATATGTAAAACCTGTGAATGGCGACAAACGCTGCGCATTTTTTGTCGCTCACGACAATGAATCCGGCTACTGGTGGCAAGGCGAAAATGCGCGTTTAGGATCGCTCGCGTGTATGGCTTATCGCGCCCAAGCCTTCGTCAACGCAGATCTGCATGCCCCTTTAACCACCTTTGCACAAAATGCATTGAACTGGATTATCGGATTAAATCCATACGATATGTGCATGCTCGATGGGCACGGTCGCAACAATCCAGACTACCTACCCCATTTGGGCTTTTTTAACGCCAAAGGGGGAGTGTGTAATGGCATTACAGGCGGTTTTGAAGATGAAGAAGATATCGCTTTTAACCCAGCGAAACAGAAGGATGACATGCTGCAAAACTGGCGTTGGGCTGAGCAATGGATTCCTCATGGTGCTTGGTATCTGCTGGCCATCACAACCCAGTTTTGCCACTTCTCAACACCAGACTTAGAGAGGCAATCATGACCTTTTATTATGTCGGTATTGATGGAGGCGGCACATCATGTCGCGCACGCATCCGCAACGAGCAAGGCGCGCTGTTAGGTGAAGCGAAAAGCGGTAGCGCCAATATTTTATTGGGTGTGGAACTTGCCATGCAGACGATCATTGATGCAATTACTCAAGCGGCGCACCAAAGCGGGCTGACGAAAGAGAATTTTGCTCAGATGCACGTGGGTCTTGCTCTGGCTGGCGCAGAACAAAAATCCGCATGGCATGCGTTTATGTCTCAGACACATCCTTTTGCTTCACTAACGCTCAACACAGATGCTTACGGTGCGTGTATTGGTGCTCATAATGGCGACGATGGCGCAATTATGATCGCGGGAACGGGCTCTTGTGGCCTATTTTTACACGCCGGGCAGCAGCATGTGGTGGGTGGACGAGAGTTTCCCATATCCGATCAAGGCAGTGGTGCCATCATGGGTTTACGCCTAATCCAGCGCGTGCTGCTCATTGCAGATGGCATCGGCGAGCCTTCATTATTAAGCGCTCATGTGATGCAACATTTTAACCACGATGTTGATCAGATTGTCGAATGGTCAAAAAACGCACTCCCACGAGACTATGGCCAGTTCTCTCCCGTTATTTTTTCTCTAGCGCAACAAGGTGATGCGCTGGCGATAGAGCTTCTCAAACAAACCGCGGCAGACATCGAAATATTTCTTGTCGCTCTTCATAACAAAGGAGCCAAGCGGATCTGCCTCATGGGTAGCATTGCAGAGCGTATCTTGTATTGGCTTTCTCCACCGGTACAGCAGTGGATTGTTCAACCTCAATTCGACGCTATCGAAGGCGCGATTATGTTTGCCGGCAAAGCCGAGCATAATTTGTATTAAGGAATCACTATGAGCTATCGAATTGACTTTGCGGTACTCTCAGAACAGAAGCAATTTTGCCGTTTTGGTTTAACGTTCCATAACTTAAGCGATCAAGACCTAAAAGACTGGTCGTTACATTTTGTGATTGATCGCTTCATTCAGCCAGACAGCATCACCCATGGCAACGTAGTGCAAATAGGCAGTTTCTGCTCATTAACGCCAGATATGACCGTGCTTGCTGCAAACTCGCATTTTTACTGTGAATTTAGCATCAAAACCGCCCCTTTCCATTTTTACACTGATGGCGTAAAGCACGCTTTTGTTCAATGCAATGGTGAGCAACCGCTCGAACGTCATGATGTGATCGTAACTCCGATTGCTCTCGCCTCGCCTTATCGTGAGCGCAGTGAAATACCCGCAACAGAAGCCGCGAGCCTCAGTCTCATTCCATTACCAAACAAGATTGAATCCGGCACAGGGCATTGCACCTTAACGACTTCGAGCCAGATTACCTTGCAATCCACGTGCGCTGAGCAAGCTGCGACTTGGTTACAACAGGAACTCAACCGTATATTTGATTTTCAGCCCAAACCCATTGGCAGCGCTGATATTATCTACCGCACTAACCCGACCTTTGACGAGGGCGCGTATCAACTCAACGTCGATCGTACCGGCATTCGCTTAGAGGCGAGTGGCCATCAAGGCTTTATGTATGCTAGCGCGACCCTGTTGCAGTTGATTCAAGTTCAAGATCAATCGTGGTTAGTCCCCTGCGTCAAAATCAGTGATGCGCCACGCTTTAAGTACCGAGGCATGATGCTCGATTGTGCGCGCCATTTTCATGGAATCGAGACAGTTAAGCGGCTTATTAACCAATTAGCGCATTACAAATTCAATACGTTCCATTGGCATTTGACCGATGACGAAGGATGGCGTATCGAAATTAAAGCACTGCCACAACTCACCGACATCGGTGCATGGCGAGGGGTTGATGAAGTGCTCGAACCTCAATACAGCTTGTTAACGCAGCGCCACGGTGGTTTCTATACACAACAAGAGATCAAAGAGGTTATCGCATACGCTCAAGAGCGTGGTATCACAGTGATCCCTGAAATTGATGTTCCCGGACATTGCCGCGCCGCGATCAAATCTCTGCCTCATCTGCTGACCGATAAAGAGGATCAATCACACTATCGCAGCATTCAATATTATAACGATAACGTCCTCTCCCCCGCCCTTGAAGGTACGTATGAGTTCTTAGATATCGTCTTGCAAGAAGTCTCTGAGCTATTTCCATCCCCCTTTATCCATATTGGTGCCGACGAAGTGCCCGATGGGGTCTGGATTAACAGCCCTAAATGTCAACAACTGATGGCTGATAATGGCTATACCGAGGCCAAAGAATTACAAGGACACTTACTACGTTATGCCGAACAAAAACTGCGTACGCTTGGCAAACGCATGGTCGGCTGGGAAGAAGCGCATCATGGCAATAAGGTCAGTAAAGATACTGTTATCTACTCTTGGCTTTCTGAAGCGGCGGCATTGAACTGCGCGAAACAGGGGTTTGATGTGATTTTACAACCCGGTCAGTACACGTATCTGGATATTGCTCAAGATTATGCACCAGAAGAACCGGGCGTTGACTGGGCTGGTGTCACCCCATTAGAAAAAGCCTATCGCTATGAACCCTTAGCCGAAGTGCCCGAAAACGATCCACTCCGTAAGCGAATTCTCGGTATTCAGTGCGCTTTATGGTGTGAATTAATCAATAACCCACAGCGTATGGAATACATGATTTACCCACGCTTAACTGCACTCGCCGAAGCAGGATGGACCCATAAAGTGCATCGTGATTGGCAAGATTATCTGTCACGGCTCAAAGGACATCTGCCTATGTTGGACAAGCAAGGCATCCGTTACCGAGCACCATGGAAATAAACACAACACTTGGAGTCGGCATTACCTCTCCTTGGTTTTCACTAGCATAATTTTTGGCTGCAAAAGACGCAGTTTGTTTAAAAGGAAATGACAATGAAATACGGCTATTTCGATAACGACAATCGTGAATATGTCATCACACGCCCTGACGTTCCAGCGCCTTGGACCAACTACTTAGGGACAGAAAAATTCTGCACCGTGATCTCTCATAACGCGGGCGGTTACTCTTTTTACAATTCACCAGAATATAACCGTGTTACCAAATTTCGCCCGAACGCTTCTTTTGATCGCCCAGGGCACTATGTTTACTTACGTGACGATGCAACTGGCGACTATTGGTCTATTTCTTGGCAACCTGTAGCAAAAAGCTTAGAAGAAGCGAAGTATGAAGTCCGCCACGGCCTCTCTTACTCCAAATTCAAATGTGAATACAGCGGCATTAGTGCCACTAAAACTCTCTTTGTACCGAAAGGCGAAGATGCTGAAATTTGGGATGTCGTCATTAAAAACGATTCCACTGAGACTCGCACTATCAGCGCTTTTTCGTTTGTTGAATTCTCTTTTAGTCACATTCAATCCGATAACCAAAACCATCAGATGTCGCTTTACTCTGCAGGTACCGCTTATCACGCGGGTGTGATTGAGTACGATCTTTACTACAACACCAATGATTTCGAAGGCTTTTACTACTTAGCCTCGACGTTTGATCCAGACTCTTATGATGGACAACGCGATACCTTCCTCGGCTTGTATCGTGACGAAGCCAATCCCATTGCAGTAGAACGTGGTCACTGCTCGAACAGCGCGCAAACCTGCTACAACCATTGCGGTTCGCTGCACAAACAATTTGTGATCCAACCGGGTGAGGAAGTTCGCTTTGCTTATATTTTGGGAATTGGTAAAGGCAATGGCGCGCGTTTGCGTGCTAAGTACCAAGACTTGGCTAATGTCGATGCCGCTTTTGCTGGGATCAAAGCGCATTGGGATGAACGTTGCGCGAAATTCCAAGTAAAATCACCGAATGAAGGCCTTGATACCATGATCAACACTTGGACGCTTTATCAAGCGGAAACGTGTGTGGTGTGGTCTCGCTTTGCCTCTTTCATTGAAGTGGGCGGTCGTACTGGCCTTGGTTACCGTGATACGGCGCAAGATGCCATTTCAGTACCGCACGCAAACCCGAAGATGACCCGTAAACGCTTGGTTGATCTGCTTCGTGGTCAAGTCAAAGCGGGCTATGGCCTACACCTATTTGATCCTGACTGGTTTGATCCAGAAAAAGCGGATGTCAAACCATCAAAATCGCCAACCGTTGTACCAACACCAAGTGATGAAGATAAGATCCACGGCATTGAAGATACGTGTTCTGACGATCATCTCTGGCTCGTTCCAACCATCTGTAAATACGTGATGGAAACGGGTGAAACATCCTTCTTTGATGAAGTGATCCCTTACGCCGATGGTGGCAATGCAACGGTTTACGAACACATGAAGGCGGCGCTTAACTTCTCGGCAGAATACGTAGGGCAAACAGGTATCTGCAAAGGCTTACGCGCTGACTGGAACGACTGCTTGAACTTAGGTGGTGGCGAATCATCTATGGTTTCTTTCCTCCACTTTTGGGCGCTGCAAGAGTTTATCGACCTTGCAAAATACCGTGACAATGCAGAGGACGTTGCGAAATATACCGAAATGGCGGCGAACGTACGTGAAGCTTGTGAAACTCACCTTTGGGATGAAGAAGGCGGCTGGTATATCCGTGGCCTGACGAAAAATGGCGACAAGATAGGAACCGCTCAGCAAACTGAAGGTCGAGTTCATCTTGAATCAAACACACTCGCCGTCTTATCGGGCGCAGTGTCGCAAGAGCGTGGTGAAAAAGCGATGGATGCCGTTGATGAGAATCTATTCTCCGAATACGGTCTACATCTGAACGCACCTTCCTTCTCAACCCCTAATGATGACATCGGTTTCGTTACTCGTGTTTATCAAGGTGTTAAAGAAAATGGCGCTATTTTCTCACATCCAAACCCTTGGGCATGGGTTGCAGAAACGAAGCTTGGCCGTGGTGATCGAGCCATGAAGTTCTACGACGCATTAAACCCTTATAACCAAAACGACATCATTGAAAAGCGCGTTGCCGAACCTTACTCATACGTGCAGTTCATTATGGGACGAGATCACCAAGATCACGGCCGTGCAAACCATCCATGGTTAACAGGTACGTCTGGTTGGGCCTACTTTGCCGTCACCAACTTCATTTTGGGTGTTCGTGTAGGTTTTGATGGCCTCGTCGTAGACCCATGTATTCCTACCAATTGGCCTGGTTTTGAAGTCACTCGCCAATGGCGCGGCGCGACTTACAACATCACAGTGCAAAACCCGAACTCCGTCAGTAAAGGGGTGAAAACAATCACAGTGAATGGCGAAGCAGTAGAAGGCGTGATTCCTGTCATGGCACAAGGCAGTGTCAACGATGTAGTGGTTATTCTCGGTTAACGCGATTTGGGCCTCAGCGCGAAGGAGCTGAGGCTCAACATTCGTCCCACAAGGATTTTATTATGATCAAATTTGGTACAGGTGGCTGGCGCGCCTTTATTGGTGAAGAGTTTACCAAAGACAACGTCTGTCTAGTGGCTCAATCACTTGCCAACATCATTAACCACGAAAATGTGGCTAACAACGGGTTCGTTATCGGCTACGACCGCCGCTTTCTTTCTGACAAAGCCGCACGTTGGTTTGCGCAAGTCTTAGCAGCGAATGGCGTGGTGGTAAGTTTTATCGATAAGTTTGTTCCTACCCCTATTGTGATGTTCAAGGCCAAAGAGATGAATTGCGCCTATTCGGCGTGTATTACGGCATCCCACAACCCTGCGGACTACAACGGCATCAAAGTGTTCATTGAAGGTGGGCGAGACGCTGATGAGGTGATCACGCAAAAGATTGAACAACAAATCGCGTCACTGACGCTTGCCGATGTAAAACACGTCGAATTTGAACAAGCGCTGCAAGATAAATCGATCGTCATCATCAATCCAATGAATGAGTTTGTCGATTCAATCATCAACTTTATCGACATTGAAGCGATCAAAAAAGCCAACCTACGTGTGTTGATTGACCCTATGTTTGGCGTCGCGAAAAATGCATTGCAGACGGTTCTGATCAATGGCCGCTGCGATGTGGATGTGATCAATGATGGCAAAAACCCAGATTTTGGCGGTTTAATGCCTTCCCCTAATGCAGCGACTCTTTATCGTCTCAAACATTTAGTGGCCGCAGAAGGTTACGATATTGGGATAGGTACCGACGGCGATGCAGACCGACTTGGTATTATTGATGAGAAAGGCAACTTCATCCATCCTAATGAAGTACTGATCCTGCTTTACTACTACCTGCTTGAATATAAGGGCTGGAAAGGATCCGTGGTGCGTAACATCGCCACCACCCACCTACTGGATAAAATTGCCGCTGACCACGATGAGAAAAGTTTTGAAGTCCCCGTTGGCTTTAAGCACATCAGCTCACAAATGGAAGCGGATGATTCACTAATTGGTGGTGAGAGCTCCGGCGGTTTAACCATTCGTGGACACATCAAAGGTAAAGATGGGGTTTTTGCATCGAGTTTGTTGGTTGAAATGATCAGCGTGACAGGTAAAAAACTCTCCGAATTACTGGGGGAAATTTACGCGAAATACGGTTACGCCTACACCGCAGAAGGTGACTGCAAATTTAAAGCCGCACAAAAAGAGTCGTTGTATAACAAAATCTACGTTGAGAAACAGTTGCCTCAATTTGAGTATGAGATTGAGAAAGTCAGTTACGAAGACGGAGCCAAAGTCTACTTTAAAAACGGCGGCTGGGTTATTGCTCGTTTCTCTGGCACTGAACCATTGCTACGCATTTTTGCCGAAATGGCGGATAAAGACACTGCAGAACGTGTTCTTCAACAGGTGAAAGATTTTCTATCGTTATAGCTTTTACCCACTTCGACTCAAATTTGAGTCGCTATACCCTCACAGTATGAAGAGGTTGTAGGTATATCGATGAAGAACACTTGCCCGGCGTCATGCCGGGCTTTTTTTAAAAAGCCAACACACCTTGCGTATCAATGCTGACTGCAACACTTTGCCCGACGCTCAACGGCTGTGAAGAACTCGCCAGCAACTTACTGCCATACGCATCAATCACATAACGGCAGTGATCGCCCATAAATTGCTGCTCTAACACGCGGACTTTGCTCTCTTGCTGCGCACTAATTTGAATGTGTTGTGGCCGCAGTAGTAATTCGCATTTGGCTTCAAGCTCAATAGGTTGCTGAGCTTTGGCGTCTACTACACCTAAATCGGTCTCAAATTGCCATTCTGAAATTCGTTTGGCGCTTAAATAACTTCCACCACCTAAGAAATCGGCCACAAATTTACTCGACGGTTGGTAGTACAGCTCTGATGCGGTGCCATATTGCTCAATCACACCGTGGTTCATTACCGCCATTTTATCAGCAAAAGCAAAAGCTTCTTCGCGGCTATGGGTCACAAAAATAGCCGTCACACCCTGCTTTTTAAAAATGTTGCGAATTTCGCCAATCAACTCATGACGAACTTGGGTATCGATATTGGAAAACGGCTCATCAAGCAGCAGTAGATCCGGTTTATACGCCAAGGAGCGAGCAATCGCCACTCGCTGCTGCTGCCCACCCGATAGTTGATGAGGATAACGATCCCCCAGCCCCGCTAAGTGCACTAATGCCAACATCTCTTCGACTTTCGCTTTGCGCTCGGTTTGAGAGAGTTGACGCAATCCAAACGCGATATTTTCCGCAACAGTTAAGTGAGGAAACAGCGCATAATCTTGGAAAATCATCCCTATGTTTCGCGCTTCCGGTGGCAACCAATGTTGACCATCATCAATCGTCACACAATTAAGGCTCATCACCCCAGAGCTGAGTGGCAACAAACCCGCAACGGCTTTCAATAAGGTCGTTTTACCACAACCACTTGCTCCTAATAAACAGACGATTTCTCCCTGTTTTACTTCCAGCGACAGTGATTGTAAAACCGTTTGGTTTTCATATTTGCAAGTCAAATCATGAATAGACAGCGCACAACTCATCAGTGATTTTGCTCCAGTGAACGGTTAACAACGATAAGCGGAATTAAACCAACCGCGACCAAGAGTATCGCAGGCAAAGCAGCCACTTCTAATTGTTCATCCGATGCGTAGTTATAAACATAGGTCGCCAAGGTTTCGAAATTGAACGGACGCAATAATAAAGCGGCATTCAGCTCTTTCATTGACTCAATAAACACCAACAACCCAGCGATAAGCGTACCACGGCGGATCAATGGCAGATGAACTCGCCACAGCATAGCGTTCGATCGATAACCCATAGTTCGAGCCGCCATATCCAAAGAAGGTGAGACTTTATTAAGACTACTTTCTATGCTACCAATCGCCACGGCCGAAAAACGCACCACTAAAGCAAAAATAATAGCAAACATCGAACCAGAAAAGATAAGACCCGGTCGCCCCCACTGCATCGCTTTAGCAACATCATTGACCCAATGATCCATAAACAGCACCGGAACCATCACACCAATCGCTAACACGGTTCCGGGAACCGCATACCCCATAGAAGACAAGCGCATAAAGGCTAAAGTCACCCCGTTGGCGTTCAACCGATGGCAAAAATTCACGACCAAAGCAATCAACACCGCCACCAGCGCGGCCGTCAACGAAACCGTTAAGCTATTGATCGCAAAGTCTTGGAACTCCGAAGTCCAACTTTTCGCAAAATAGTGATAAGCGAATGAGACCAACTGCAATAAAGGCAGCAGAAACGCGAGCGCAACTAGCCCCCAACACCAACACAAAGCGGCCCATTTTTTCCACCCTTGCAACTGATAGCGAAAATCTTCATGGCTGTTAAATTGACTTTGAAATAATTTCTGTTTACGACGGCTATAGCGCTCTGCGCTCAGCAGTAATAATACAATCACCAACATGATGGCGGATATTTTCGCTGCCGCATTCAAATTAGAATAACCGAGCCAAGTGTCATACACCGCAGTCGTTAGGGTATTAACGGCAAAGTAACTCACCGTACCAAAATCTCCCACCGTTTCCATCGCCACTAAGGAGAGGCCAACCGCCATCGCGGGCCGTGCAAGCGGCAGTGAAATAAGACGAAAACTCTGCCACGGAGAGCATTTTAATAGACGAGCGGATTGCAATAAGGAGACGTTTTGTTCCATGAATGCTGCACGGCACAGTAGGTAAACATATGGGTACAGCACCAGCGCAAGCACAATGCTTGCCCCGCCCAAACTGCGAATGTCGGGAAACCAGTAATCACCTGCGCCCCAACCCGTAATATCTCTAAGTAACACTTGCACTGGGCCTGCGTAGTCAAACCAACTGGTAAAGATGTAACCGATAATGTAGCCGGGCATCGCAAGTGGTAACACCAAAGCCCATTGTAAAATGCGTTCGGTAGGCAGCTTACACATCGCCATTAACCAAGCACTGGGAATGCCAAATAGCAAAGAAAGCCCCATCACACTGAACGTTAATACGACGGTATTAAAGGTATAGGTGGACATCACGGTTGACATGAGATGAGAAAAAACCTCATCACTTTGTCCCGCAGCGGTAATAAAGATGGTTAAGATCGGCAAAACCAGTAGCACAGTGACACTGGCACTACTGGTTTTCCATAATGTATTTTTTTCTTTCATTGCCTAATTACAATAAGGCTTACTGACACATAAATGCGTTTGCAAATACATCTCATGCCCCTTCAATAGAATAGGGGCACTGTTATACCCCTAGAACCGATTAAAGGTCAAATTTCACTTCATCAAGCAGCTTAATTGCCGCGGCATGATTGTCGGCAATTTTTTCGAGCGGCAGTGGATCCGCTTTAAAATCACCCCATGAAGCGACTAGTGCAGAACGCTCAACACCTGCTTTTACTGGGTATTCAAAGTTGACGTCAGCGTACATGTGCTGTGCTTTATCGCTGGTCAAAAACTCCATTAGCTTAACTGCGTTTTCTTTGTTAGGCGCATACTTCGCCATCGCCATACCACTCACGTTAACGTGCGTGCCTTGCGCATTCTGACCTGGGAAGTTGATGTAGACGGCTTCAGCCCATGATTTTTGCTTCTCATCAGCTAACATTTTCCCTAAATAATAGCTATTACCCAATGAGACATCACACAAACCTTCTTTAATCGCTTTAACTTGGTCACGATCATTACCTTGAGGCTTACGTGCTAAATTTGCTTTGACACCTTCAAGCCAAACTTTAGTGCTCGCTTCACCTTGCTCTGCAATCATGGATGCAACCAGCGCCACGTTGTAAGGGTGCTTACCACTACGAGTACAGATTTTGCCTTTAAATTCAGGCTTCGCGAGGTCAGCGTAGTTGAAGTCATCACCCAGCTTGCCTACGCGATCGCGTGATGAGTAGACGCTACGGGTACGTATTGTTAGTGCAAACCACTCATCTGCGCTATCGCGATATTGGGCAGGAATGTTAGTTTCAATGGTTTTGTTATCCACCGCTTGGACTAAACCTTTTTCAGATAACTCAAAAAGACGGCTAAATTCTGAGGTTAAAATCACGTCAGCAGGGCTGTACTCACCCTCTTGTACCAATTTCTCAGCAATCCCTTCTTTCGCAAACTTCACATTCACTTTAATGCCCGTTTGTTGAGTGAACTCTTTAAACATCGGCTCAATCAAAAATGGTTGGCGGTATGAGTAAACGTTGACCTCCTCTGCCGCCATCGCGCTCGGAGCCATCACACTACATGCCATCGCAGACAGAGTAAGCAGTTTCTTCATTTCTAGTTCCCTTTAAAATTGGTAATGATAATGTTTATCAGTTTCGTTATTATATTGATGATAGATTGAAAAACAATTCAATCAATAAAAAAACCTGCCTTAATCGGCAGGTTTTTAGGTAGGTTATCTGTAAGGAAATATTACTTTATTGTCACGAATTCTGGGTAGGCCCCCACCCCACAGTCGTGCATATCCATCCCTTCTAATTCTTCTTCTTCCGAAACTCGAATGCCTATCGTTGCCTTCAGGATGCCCCAAACCACAAGGCTTGCACCAAATACCCACGCAAAAATCACTGCGGCTCCAAGTAGTTGAGCGCCAAAGCTCGCATCAGTATTGCTGATTGGCACAACCATTAAACCGAACAAACCACATACGCCATGTACTGAAATTGCGCCCACAGGATCGTCAATTTTCACTTTATCAAGGGCAATAATGCTAAATACAACCAACACACCCGCTACAGCACCAATCGCTACCGCATACAATGGTGATGGAGAGAGAGGATCAGCGGTAATAGCCACTAACCCGGCCAACGCACCGTTGAGTACCATGGTTAAATCCGCTTTACCCCAAGTGGTTTTACACACTAATAGAGCCGCGATAGAACCCGCTGCTGCAGCGGCATTGGTGTTGAGGAAAATCTGACCAACCGCTGTTGCGTTTTCAAAATCAGACAGCATTAGTTGTGAACCACCGTTAAAACCAAACCAGCCAAACCACAGGATAAATGTACCCAAAGTCGCAAGTGGCATGTTGGAGCCCGGAATAGGGTAAATTTCACCATTTTTACCGTATTTACCTTTACGTGCTCCCAACAAGATGACCCCAGCTAGCGCCGCCGATGCACCCGCTAAGTGAACAATACCAGAGCCGGCAAAATCACTGAAACCGGCAGCTGAAAGAAAGCCACCACCCCAAGTCCAATAGCCTTCCATTGGGTAAATGAATGCGGTCAAAATGACGGAAAAAATAAGGAACGACCACAATTTCATTCGCTCAGCGACAGCGCCAGAAACCACCGACATCGCGGTTGCCACAAACACCACTTGGAAGAAAAAGTCTGATTCAAGGGAGTGATCCGCGCCTTCTGCTTGGCTACCTATCAAGGAGCCGAATGAAGGCAGCCAGCCTGCTTCTGCGTTATCAACATACATAATGTTGTAACCAACCACTAAATACGTGGTACAGGCAATCGCGTACAAACAAAAGTTTTTGGTTAAAATTTCAGTGGTGTTTTTAGAACGGACTAAACCCGCTTCTAACATGGCAAAGCCAGCTGCCATCCACATGACCAACGCACCCGAAATTAAGAAAAAAAACGTATCGAGTGCGTAACGTAGCTCTGTTACCGTTGCTGCTAATTCCATAATGGTTATCTCCAATCCTTTGAATCTTTACAGTGCTTCACTGTCCATTTCGCCAGTGCGAATACGCACAGCTTGGCTGAGGTCATACACAAAAATTTTTCCGTCACCAATTTTTCCGGTGTGCGCCGCTTTGATAATCGCTTCTATCACGCGATCGACATTTTCAGCTTGTGTCGCTATTTCTAATTTCACTTTAGGCAGAAAATCGACTTGATATTCCGCGCCTCGGTAGAGCTCGGTGTGCCCTTTTTGGCGACCAAAGCCTTTCACTTCGGAAACCGTCATCCCTTCGATGCCGACATCGGCCAAAGCTTCACGCACATCGTCTAACTTAAATGGTTTAATTATCGCGTTGATCAGTTTCATTGCATCCTCTCACAAGCAGTAGTCCGTTTACGATCAATACAATCCAAGCTGCGTGCCAACTTTTTAAACCAATGTTTTTAAAAGATTTTTAACCATTTCCTATGCCGAAAAGAAAAGGGTTGCACAAATGAGGTGCAACCCTTTCCCAAAAATAAAGCGAAGTGGTTAATCTTCACCAGTTTTGTGCAGCGCTAAGTGAAGTCCGCAGGTGAGTAACGTACAAATTCGCACCACTGCTTGATCATCAAAGCAAAATCATCAATGCCGCAGCTTGCAGTGCTTTCACAATCGTAAAAATCAAACTCACTGTCACTATCAAGCGCTTCACCATGCGTCAAAACATTGGCCTGAACCGTGACCTCATCGGCAAGAATCATCACGCTGATTTCCTGCCCCTCAAGCGTCTGCTCTTGATTAAATGCACGTTTCGATGCTGCCATTAGCGCAATAACTTGATCTATTTTGGGAAGATCGTTGCTGATCTCCTCTTGTAGCCAACGGCCAATAATTTCGTGCCCCATCGAAAAAGAGCAGTAATAGCTCCCATCTAGGGTGTTTTTTTTAAATTCGTAGTCCATCGGGTTCTCGATATTGGTGCTTGGGGATACGGATAACTTTGTTATTATCGGTGATTATGGCTAACGAAACCACTTGAGATTATGCAGATCACAGAAACCACCGCACGCCAGATTGTAGAAAGAGCGATGAAGATCATCACTTATTCAGTCAACGTAATGGATGAAAAGGGACGCATTATTGGCTCAGGTGATCCCACTCGTTTGCACCAGAAACACGAAGGGGCGATTTTAGCCATCAATGAAAATCGAGTGGTTGAAATTGATCATGCCACCGCCAGTTACCTAAAAGGCGTTAAACCCGGCATCAATTTCCCCATCATTTATCAACAACGAGTGATCGGCGTGGTTGGAATTTCCGGTAACCCAACGGAGGTTCACCGTTATGGCGAGCTGGTCAAAATGACGGCGGAGCTTATCGTTGAACAAGCCGCACTGATGGCACAAGTACAGTGGAATAAGCGCCACCGTGAAGAGCTGCTATTACAACTAATTCAAGGTGCCACTCTCAACGAAACACAGCTCAATTCAATCGCCGAGCGATTAGGGCTCGACCTTTCCCAGCCGCGTATCGCTGCCGTGGTCAAATTGATCCCAGATAACGATACCGCCTTATCGCTAGAACACTTACAGCAGTTGGTGCATCTGCTGGAATACCCTGAACGGGACAATTTGGTGGGGATCATTTCAGTTTCTCACAACGAAGTAGTGGTTTTAAAACCCATCTCACTCACCGAAAAAGGTTGGTCACAAGAGGCCGAAACTAAACGAGTCAATCAACTGTTGAAGCGAGTGAAAAAAGAGGGCAAATTCACCATCAAAATTGCACTAGGTGATTATTTTCCAACGCTCTCTGGGCTGGCTCAATCTTATCAAACCGCCAAGTTAACGATGCAAGCCTCCCACCATAAACAGGGAGACGTCTTCTTTTATCAAGATGATAAGTTACCTGTACTGCTCAATAGCGTACAGCATGAGCCATGGAGCCGCGAGCAGTTACGCCAACCCTATACCCTGCTGGAACGGTATGACACTAAGGGAATATTAATTAAAACCCTCCGCCATTATTTTGAGCAGAACTGCGATGTTCATCAAACTTGCCAAACACTGCATATTCACCGTAATACCTTGCGCTATAGGCTTGAAAAGATTGAGCAAGTAACCGCTTTGAAATTCAATCAGTTAAATGACATTACTCACCTTTATTTGGCTTTATCTTGCTTCAAATAAAAACATAAAATTGTGCATTTGCACAATTAATCAGTCGCATCAAAGCCAGTAATCTGTGCAATAGACTGAAGACTCTTTTATTTTTGCTCCCTATATTGCAGCCAATCACTGATAAAAAATATGGATATAGAAGATGATTGAAGTTTCAACTCTCGGAGCTCTGGCCGCATTAGTCGTGGCTATCACGCTCATTCTAAAAAAAGTACCACCCGCCTATGGCATGATCATCGGCGCGTTGGTCGGTGGCGTGATCGGCGGTGTATCGCTGACCGACACCGTTGCTCTGATGATTGGTGGCGCACAAGGCATTGTGACCGCAGTGCTACGCATTCTTGCAGCAGGTATTTTGGCTGGTGTATTGATTGAATCAGGCGCTGCCACTTCCATTGCAGAAACCATAGTGAAAAAGGTTGGAGAAACTCGCGCTTTATTTGCCTTGGCCTTAGCAACCTTAATTTTGACTGCGGTCGGCGTGTTTGTCGACGTGGCAGTAATCACCGTATCTCCTATCGCTCTGGCGATCGCTCGCCGTGCCGATCTCTCCAAGGCGGCCATTCTGCTAGCGATGATTGGCGGCGGTAAAGCGGGTAACGTAATGTCACCTAACCCTAATGCGATTGCCGCAGCCGACGCGTTTAACGTGCCACTTACTTCTGTAATGGCGGCGGGTATTATTCCTGGGATCTGCGGGCTTATTATGGCTTACTTGATTGCCAAACGTTTAGTCAATAAAGGAAGTAAAGTCTCCGTCAGTGAAGTCGTTGCGGTGGATCATTCTAGGCTCCCCCGCTTTAGCTCAGCGATCATCGCACCATTAGTGGCGATTGTGTTACTCGCACTACGCCCTATCGCTGGCATCAATGTGGATCCTTTAATTGCACTCCCATTAGGCGGATTAGTCGGTGCGGTCGTGATGGGACGATTTGCAGACACTAACCACTTCGCGGTTTCAGGTTTAACACGCATGGCTCCAGTTGCGGTTATGCTGCTTGGTACTGGTACTTTAGCCGGCATCATCGCCAATTCAGGTCTTAAAGGCGGTTTAATCGAAGTACTGACCGCTTCTGGGTTGCCTTCTTACCTGCTTGCACCGATCTCAGGTGCAATGATGTCACTGGCAACCGCTTCAACCACCGCAGGTACAGCCGTTGCCTCCAGCGTCTTTAGCTCCACTATACTCGAACTAGGCGTACCCGCACTGGCAGGGGCTGCCATGATCCATTCAGGTGCGACCGTACTTGATCATATGCCACACGGTAGTTTCTTCCACGCCACGGGCGGAGCGGTACATATGGACATTCGTGAGCGTCTCACCTTAATTCCTTATGAATCGGCAGTAGGTTTAGTGATTGCCTTCATTTCTGTGATGATTTTTGGCGTATTTGGTCTGTTTGTTTAACGCAGTTAAGGTGTTAAAAAATGAAAATTGTTATTGCTCCAGATTCTTATAAAGAGAGCCTAACGGCAATGGAAGTCGCCACCGCGATAGAGAATGGATTCAAACAAGTGTTGCCCGATGCGCACTACATTAAGTTACCGATGGCTGATGGCGGCGAAGGGACGGTCCAATCACTGGTTGATGCCACTAATGGATCGATTGTTACCACAACCGTAACGGCGCCGCTAGGTGAACAAGTCGAGGCTTTTTATGGCTTAATGGGTGATGGTAAAACAGCGATCATTGAGATGGCGGCCGCATCGGGCTTACACCTGGTGCCGCCAGAGCAACGCAACCCAATGAACACCACCAGCTACGGTACTGGTGAGCTGATTAAAACCGTGCTTGATCAAGGTGTTGAACACATCATCATCGGCATTGGTGGTAGCGCAACCAACGATGGTGGCCTCGGCATGGCGCAAGCCCTCGGCATCCAACTGCTTGATTCAGATGGCAATCCATTAGGCTTTGGTGGCGGTGAATTGTCAAAACTGGCCTCGATTGATCTCACACTACTGGACCCACGTTTAGCCCACATCAAACTGGAGGTCGCCTGCGATGTCGATAATCCACTGTGCGGCGTACAAGGCGCTTCGCACGTCTTTGGCCCACAAAAAGGAGCAACACCCGAGATGGTCGCGCAACTTGATGCCAACCTTGCGCATTATGCAAACATCATCAAAACGCAATTAGGTCGTGATGTTAAAGAGATGCCGGGTGCTGGCGCGGCAGGCGGTTTAGGTGCGGCGCTGGTTGGTCTACTAGGAGCGAGCCTTCGTCCGGGCATTGAAATTGTGATGGATGCCGTGAACCTTAGCGATGTAGTAAAGGATGCCGATTTAGTCATCACTGGGGAAGGACGCATTGATAGCCAAACCATTCACGGTAAAACGCCAATCGGTGTTGCGCGCACTGCCAAACTTTTTTCCGTGCCAGTGATCGGCATTGCAGGCTGCTTATCAGCAGACTGCGCCGTTGTTCACCCACATGGCATTGATGCGGTATTCAGTGTCGTTCCACGCTCGGTCGACTTGCCTACAGCCCTTGCCGAAGCGGCGCAAAATGTAGAAATGACCGCGCGTAATGTCGCGTGTGTTTTTAGCTTGTCTTACAGGCAATAACTATTTCGCTGAATACCATATGACGTTCACACTCATGTTAACTCCATTGACAGAACAACGTTATAAATTATGGGTCAAGTCATTGCTGGCGGATGCAGCCACCGATCGAACTTAATCTAATGCTATTTCAGCATTGAGTGAGAAGCTAGAATGGTAAAAAGCCACCGAATCGGTGGCTTTTTTGTTAGGAGGTTAGCTTGGATAGCTCTTACACCGCTTGCTGGACAATCACACTGTCCGCTTTTTTAGTGTATTGCGCCATACGATGGAAGTTGAGGTAGCGATAGGTGTCAGCTGCAGTTGCGTTGATCTGCTTCGCGTACTCTAGATACTCTTCCAGTGTCGGAATGCGGCCTAAAATGGCACCCACGGCCGACAGCTCTGCCGAAGCAAGGTAAACATTCGCGCCGGTCCCTAAACGGTTCGGGAAGTTACGGGTCGAAGTCGACATAACGGTCGCTTTATCGGCAACACGCGCTTGGTTACCCATACATAACGAACAGCCTGGAGTTTCAATACGTACCCCAGCGCGACCAAAGATGCCGTAATAGCCCTCTTCGATAAGCTGATCTTTGTCCATCTTAGTCGGTGGCGCAACCCACAAACGCGTATCTAACTGACCATTGAACTTCTCAAGCAATTTACCTGCCGCGCGGAAGTGACCAATGTTGGTCATACAAGAACCGATGAAGACTTCATCAATAGGCGTACCTTGTACATCAGAAAGTAAGCGCGCATCGTCTGGGTCATTTGGCGCACATAAAATCGGCTCTTTAATCTCAGCAAGATCAATCTCAATCACATGTGCGTATTCTGCATCACTATCCGCTTGCATCAACTCAGGATTGGCTAGCCACGCTTCCATCGCCGTAATACGACGCTCAATAGTACGGCGGTCACCATAACCTTCGGCGATCATCCACTTCAACATAGTGATGTTAGAGTTGAGGTACTCTTCAATTGAGGCTTGTGACAATTTAACCGTACAACCCGCCGCACTGCGTTCTGCCGAGGCATCAGAAAGTTCAAACGCTTGCTCAACCGTTAAGTGCTCAACCCCTTCGATTTCTAGCACACGGCCAGAGAATTCGTTAATTTTCCCCGCTTTCGCCACTGTAAGCAGGCCTTGCTTAATCCCGTAATAAGGAATCGCGTGCACTAGATCGCGCAGCGTGATGCCCGGCTGCATTTCACCTTTGAAACGCACCAAGACAGATTCTGGCATATCCAGTGGCATCACACCCGTTGCGGCCGCAAAAGCAACCAAGCCAGAACCGGCTGGGAATGAAATGCCAAGCGGGAATCGTGTATGCGAGTCACCACCAGTACCGACGGTATCAGGTAACAACATGCGGTTTAGCCATGAGTGAATAACTCCATCACCCGGACGCAGTGAAACACCGCCACGGTTCATGATGAAATCAGGCAAGGTATGGTGGGTATTCACATCGACAGGCTTTGGATAAGCCGAGGTATGACAGAAAGATTGCATGACTAAGTCAGCAGAGAAACCAAGACACGCCAAATCTTTCAATTCATCACGTGTCATCGGGCCAGTGGTATCTTGCGATCCAACCGTGGTCATTTTAGGTTCGCAGTAAGTCCCCGGGCGAACACCCGTCACGCCGCATGCTTTACCAACCATTTTCTGAGCCAGTGTATAACCTTTGCCTGTATCAGCCACTGCTACTGGGCGACGAAATACTGTTGACGCTTCTAAACCTAGTGCTTCGCGTGCTTTATCCGTTAAACCACGACCAACGATCAGTGGAATACGGCCGCCAGCGCGCACTTCATCAATCAATACGTCGGTTTTAAGCTTGAACGTGGCAAGCACTTCGCCAGTGTCGTGGTTACACACTTTGCCTTCAAATGGGTAAACATCAATCACATCACCCATGTTGAGCTTGGTAACGTCAACTTCAATCGGCAATGCGCCAGCATCCTCCATGGTGTTGAAGAAGATAGGTGCAATTTTACCGCCGAGCACGTAGCCACCCGCGCGTTTATTAGGCACAAATGGGATATCGTCACCCATAAACCACAAAACAGAGTTAGTCGCGGATTTACGAGACGAGCCTGTACCGACCACATCACCCACGTAGACTAGCTGATGGCCTTTCTCTTTTAGCGCTTCGATTTGAGTGATAGGGCCAATGCTGCCTGCTTTATCGGGTTGAATGCCTTCACGTTCATTTTTCAACATAGCCAGTGCATGCACTGGAATATCTGGGCGTGACCATGCATCTGGCGCTGGTGACAAATCATCAGTATTGGTTTCGCCAGTAACTTTAAATACGGTTAGCGTGATCTTCTCTTGAAGCGCCGGTTTTGAAAGGAACCATTCCGCGTCTGCCCATGATTGCAGCACTTTTTGTGCATGTGCATTACCCGCTTTTGCTTTCTCTTCTACGTCATAGAACGCATCAAACATCAGTAAAGTACGCGATAGTGCATCAGCCGCAATCGGTGCCAGCTCAGCATCATCAAGCAATGAGACTAGCGGCTCTATGTTATAACCACCTTGCATAGTTCCGAGTAGTTGCGCAGCTTTTGCGCGGCTCACTAACGGTGAAGAGACCTCACCTTTAGTGATGGCGGTTAAAAAGCCCGCTTTAACATAAGCGGCCTCATCCACACCGGGAGGAATTCGATTTTCAAGGAGATCAAGCATGAACGCTTCTTCACCTTGAGGGGGATTTTTCAACAGTTCAACAAGTCCTGCGACTTGTTCAGCATTTAGGGGTCTAGGAACAACTCCTTCGGCAGCACGCTCTGCGACGTGTTTACGGTAGGCTTCAAGCACGACTTTTTCCTCTCATTGCGGTTTACCCCATTATTATTGACATGATGGGCAAACATCCTTGGAAACTTGGCTCTCCATTGCCAGATATTTTTATGTAATCAGCGGCAGAGAGGCCAAACTGTGGGACGAAGAATAGCAAATTTAACTTTAAATTAAAATCTTATCATTTTGACCAACATAGCAACTTAAGACTAAAGTTCTATGATTTTTGAGTCACTTACCGCCCACTTTTCAGCTCAATTCTCGCTAAAAGGTAGTGCCAATACTCAAGTATATCGAATCAAAATTATCTTCGGTTCGACCATAAGCAAACATAATCGGTCCAATCGGCGAATCAACCCCGGCAAACACCGATCCCGCACCGTATAATGGGGCGGTATCAAAGCTTAGATCAGGATCAGACCATACACCGCCGTATTCTATTGATGCACCGACATAAAATGGGGAACTGAACAGGCCAAAGTCATTATCAAACCAGCGATAACGATACACTAAACTGGTGAACGCTTTGTTCTGGCCAATTAAGCTGTTACGAGGGATACCCGATAAATTTAAGAAACCACCAATCGATTTAGGGTTTATCGGTTCACTGGAATTTTTACTTTGTACCACACCGTAATCAAGATTACCGACCAAAGTATGGCGACCAAAGCTGTAAGCGGCGATCAGTTCACCGGAAAATTCATACACGGTATCGTTTGATTCAAGATCAGAAGAGACGCCAGAAACTTTATCGTGCGATGCAAGATACTCAAGATCAAGATAAACACCGCGGGTAGGCAAGCTAAAGTCATCTAAGGTATCAATGCGATAGTTAGCAAACACACCAGCACGGGTGTAATCCATATTTCCCATGGATGGCCAATTTGACACTTCAGCCTCCCCATCGGTATAGCGGATCCCTAACTTAAACTCTCGCCATAATTTATCTTGATAACCAAGCGACAATTCTCCAATCCATTCTAAATAGCTGATCGGTAAATAGTCTTTACTGGCTTCTAGACTGGTGTCATCAAACCCTTGCATTGGCTTATTACGTTTATCATTACTAAACGAAATCAAAGCTGAGGTAAACGCTTTTTGCCCTGAGAACAGAGGAGAAAAAAGCTCCGCTTCGATGATCTTATCGGTGCCCATTTCTAAATTGAAACGTAATTCAGAACCAAACGAATTTAAGTTAGTGAAATTGGAAGAGATACCCAGCGCATATTGACTATCCGTATGAAAATCATCTTCTAAGAAAAAGCGAAAATTGAGGTAATTTGGCCCCCAAGATTTCTCTTTTACATCGATGACCAGTTGGTTCTTTCCTTCAAATTCTCGGTATTCATAGGTCACTAACTCAAAGCGATCCAATGCATAGAGATTTTCGACCGTCGCTTCAATCTGCTCGGTTGATAGCGGTTGTCCTGTCTTTAAATGTAAACGGTTTTTTAACAATTGATCGCTGTAATGACTGCGGTTGTTGAGTACGATTTCATCAACCTGCACATCATCGCCATAAATTAAAGCCCTGCGGCGAGCCTGTTTTGCTTCCACATAGCGTTGATAACTAGCACTCGATAATGACAACGAAGCCAATACCGATTGGTTCGCCATTGCGATATCGTACCCTTTCCTATAAGCCGTAGGCATTTTATCAAATTCAGTGGTTTCCATACTGCCGACATCAGGGCGTAAAAAGACATCTCGCTCATTCAATAAACGTGCTTGTTTTTGAGTGCTTCTTTGTACGAGATAGTTGGAAAGCTGATCGGCTACCGTCAAAAAGGTGGTAAAAGCTTCTTGGTTTTTGTAATCGGTACTGATATCTATCGCGATAACAATATCAGCCCCTAAGGCACGTGCAACATCAACAGGCATGTTATTGGTCACACCGCCATCGACTAACCAACGACCATTAACTTCGTAAGGTGGTAGTGCTCCGGGTACCGACATACTCGCCATCATCGCATCCACTAAATAGCCACGATCCAGCACTACTTCCTCAAGAGCAATGATATCAGTGGCTACCGCGCGATAAGGAATGGGCAGTTGATCAAAGGACTGAAATTCAGAGAGATTGCCCGACGTTTCTCGCAAAATACGCAACATATTCTGCCCTTGCACCACACCGCGTGGTGCGCGGATCTCCCCCCAACGCAGTCCAAGGTCGGTGGTCAGTTGATAGCGGTCTTCGTACTCTTTATCCCGAACACGACGTTGGCTACGGTTGACCCGGTCACGATAACCTTCATTCCAATCTACGCTGTAAATTAAACTTTCAATTTCATCAGCGCTCATACCACTGGCATAGAGGCCGCCCACATAAGCGCCCATGCTGGTACCAGTAATGAAATCAACGGGGATGCGCATCTCTTCCAACGCTTTGAGAACGCCAATGTGCGCTGCACCTTTTGCCCCTCCTCCCGCAAGAACGACGGCAACTTTGGGGCGCGCAGCCCTGTCCAGCATAGGTTTTTCAGCTTGTGGCTCATCAGCCACCGCGAAAGTCGCAGGAAACATGAATACCAAGAACAATAAGTTACTTAAAAACTGTTTCACGACTCTTCCTTAAATCCCTTTGAAATCAATTTAATATAAACTCCCCCAGCTACCACTGAAAGAGATTTTTTAACCATTGTCCTGGCTGTTTATCACAGCTCTGTTTCAATGCGCCGTTTTTATCCCACATGGGCAGTTTAAATTCGTTGTGACAATCTTGGACTAATTCCCCTTCGGCACTGGTTTTAAAGCCAATTGTAGTAATGCCTTGCGGCCAAGGAAGAAGTAATTTTTCTGGGATCCGATGTTGTAAATATTCCGCGTACACCCGTAATGCACCACTCGAACCCGTAAGTTTGATCGGCTGATTATCATCGCGGCCAAGCCAAACCGTGGTAACTTCACGACCATCGACGCCGACAAACCAACTGTCGCGGCTATCGTTAGTGGTGCCAGTTTTCCCCGCCAATGCTGCCCAAGCGAACTGGTTATTGAGATAGCGCCCAGTCCCTTCAAGTACTCCTCGCTTCATCGCATAAGTGGTAAGCCACGCCGCTTGCTGCTCAACGGCTTGGGATACTTTGGGAATCGATTGATAGAGCACATTGCCCTCTAAATCCAATACCGAGCGCAGCGCCGATAAGGGCGCTTTTTTACCCGAGTTGGTTAAGGTTTGGTACATCTGCGCCACTTGATAAGGCGTCAGAGAGAACGCGCCAAGAAACATCGACGGTACAGGACGGATCTCCTCTTTGTTGACACCGAGCCGCACCAAGGTGTCAGAAACTTGTTCAATCCCAAGCTGCATGCCCAATTGTACCGTAGGCACATTCAGTGATTTGGCCAACGCGAGATACAGCGGCACTTCACCACGGAACTGACGATCAAAATTGCGCGGTGACCACACTTCGCCTTTGTTCCCTTTGAGTGTGATGGGTTTATCGATAAGCGTGCTGGCTAAGTTGTATTTATCTGGCTGTGCGAGTGCGGTGAGATAGACCGCTGGCTTGACTAACGAGCCGATAGGACGGCTTGCATTTAAAGCGCGGTTAAAGCCGTCATAACCGGTCTGTTTACCGCCAACCATAGCGCGGATCTCACCACTGGTTCGGTCAACAGCAATCGCCGCCGCTTCTAAGTTTTTCCCCGCTGTTTTGGAAAGCACTGGAATTTGTCGATCAATCGCCAGCTCCAATTTGGCTTGCGAAACAGGATCGAGCGAGGTAAAAACGCGCAAGCCAGTATCCGCTTTGAAGGCGTCGCCCACTTTCTCTTTCAGTTCAATTTTTAACTGCTGAAAATACGCTGGCTGGCGGCTGGCAATGTGAGGATGCTTTTGCACATCTAACGGTCGACTGGCCGCTTGTTCAAACTGTTTAGCCGTCAAAATATCTTGCTGCATCATCAGTTTTAAAACCAAGTCGCGACGCTCTTTAGCACGTTCAGGGTAACGCGCCGGGTTATAATAAGAAGGCCCTTTAACCATGCCCACCAACAACGCTAGTTGATCAATACGCAATTCTTGCAATGGTTGACCGAAATAAAGCCGTGAGGCGAGGCCGAAACCGTGAATCGCCTCACCGCCACTTTGCCCTAAATAGACCTCGTTTAAGTAGGCTTCTAAAATGCGATCTTTGCTGTAGCGATAGTCGATAATGAGCGCCATATAAGCTTCACGCACTTTACGCCATAAGGTTCGATCACTGGATAAGAAAATATTTTTTGCCAGCTGTTGAGTTAACGTGCTGCCGCCTTGCACGGTGCGCCCAGCCTTAATGTTGGCTACTAAAGCACGGGCAATCGCAAATGGAGAGATGCCATCATGTTGATAAAAATAGCGATCCTCGGTCGCAAGCAACGCATCCACCATCACTTCAGGAAACTGATCACGACGTAAAAATAGCCGCTGCTCATCGTTGCCTTTTTCAAGCATGCCGAGCATTTTGGGCTCAATACGCAAGTAACCTAAATCCCCTTTTTGCTCAAGAGATTGGATACGAACTAAACCGCTGTCATTAAAATGGAGCATCACATGGCGGTCAGGCTCAGGGCCATCGGCAAACTCAAAAGGGCGGCGGATGATCTCAATTTTGCTTGATGATGAAGAGTACTCGCCAGCATAGCGTGGCTGGTTCACTTTGCGATAGTTGAGTACATCAAGCTCATTGCGCAGCTCTTGCAGCGGGATGTCATCACCGGGTGCTAAATTCAAAATGCGCGCATACACGACGGTCGGTAAATCAAAAAGCTGACCTTCGAAGCGTTGTTTGACCACGCTATTTAAGTAAATACCAACAAACAACAGCACCGCAGCCAGTGCAAGGCTTAGTTTCCAACCAATACCCCACACAATTTTCCACCATGCTTTGCGTGGCGGTGAAGGCTTCTTGACCGGGCGACGTGAAGGTTTTTTTACGCTATTTTTTTGAGTGCCCGTAGGCTTTTTCTGAGTTGTCATTGTGCTAATTGCCGCTTAGTTTTCGTCGTCGCGATGTGGTTGGCAGGATCATCAGGCCAAACGTGTTTTGGGTAACGCCCTTTCATCTCTTTTTGCACTTCTTTATAAGCACCCTGCCAGAAACCGGCGAGATCTTGAGTTACCTGCAAAGGTCGCTGCGCAGGTGAGAGCAGTTCCATCACCACTTTTTTGCGCCCTTGAGCGATGGTGGGGGAATCTTGCTCGCCAAACATCTCCTGCATACGAACCGACAACATCGGCTCCGCGCCCAGTTGATAGCGAATGGCGGCTCGATTACCTGTGGGTAGCGGGTGGTGAGTTGGAAGCCAGCGATCAATCTCTTGGTTTAATGGCCAGCCTAAATAGGCATTGAGTGCATCAAGAAGCGGTACTTTCGCTAACGCTTTGACCGATTTTACTCCGACTAAATAGGGGGCTAACCAAATTTCAAGATCATCAAGCAGCGCTTGTTCCTCGACAGCAGGCCACGCCGCTTCCGGTAGCCATTGCGCAGCGCAACGTATGCGCGTTAATAAAGCGCTCGCCGCTTCGCTCCACTGTAATACCGATAGCCCCTTGCGACGGACATAATTGAGCAAGGCTTGCGTCATTTTTTCATGAGCAGGCTCTGGCAGCGCTTCACGCTCAATAACCAATTTACCGCACAGGGTTAGCCTTTCCGCGCACAGTTTCCCCGCTTTCTCATCCCAATCGACTCGTTCTTGTGTACTAAATAGCTCTGGGAAATGGGCTTGCAGTGCATCAATATCCAACTCTGTCGCAACAAAGATTTGGCTCGCTTGTGAGCCGCTGCGCATTAAATCCACCACCACTAAATAGTGCGCGCCCGCGAGGCGTTCATCGTCACGCATTTGCGCGCCGTGACCATTCGCCAGTAAAAACTGCCCCCGTTGCGACTCGCTGCGACGCTGGGCAATGCGATCGGGAAAAGCCAAACTCAGCACTAACGCCAACAATGATTCATCCACTTGTGTTAGCTGAAATTGGCCACCGAGTGCGCGCGCAAGCGTCGTGGCACGCTGATGTAGGTTTTGTGTTTTAGGGTGAGTCGCTTGCTGCCAACGCATTAAGCTATGTTGTAAATCCAGCACATTACGCTCAGGCTCTTCTAATAAAGCGGTCACAGCGAGCGCCGTATTGAGCATTGAATCACTCGTTTCATGGGCTTTGAGCAGCATGCTCACCAGCCTTGGTTCCACACCAAGTGACTGCGCTTTTTTACCCAATGCGCTGAGCTGCTGTTTGCTGTCCATCAAACCAAGCGTATGCAATAGACTCCAAGCTTGCTGCATCGCTGCTGGTGGTGGTGTATCCAGCCAAGGCAAATCGTTGACCGACACCACACCCCACTGCGCAAGCTCCATCGCTAAAGACGCTAAGTCACTGTGCAATATTTCCGCGCTCGGCACTTGGGGTTGCTGCTTATATTGTGCTTCGCTGTAAAGGCGCAAACAGATACCAGGTTCTAGGCGTCCGGCGCGCCCCGTGCGTTGCTGCGCCGATGATTGGGCAATTTTCACTTGCTCTAAACGAGTGATGCCCGTTTTAAGATCAAACTTCGCTATCCGCTCTAGCCCTGCATCCACGACTAAGCGTATCCCCTCAATGGTCAGCGATGTTTCGGCAATATTGGTCGCTAGCACAATTTTCCGTTTGCCTGCTACTGCAGGCGCAATCGCTTTTTGCTGCGCTTGTAGACTCAACTGCCCGTATAAAGGACAAATATCAAACTCATCGGCTAAGTGTGCGAGCTGCTGTTCAAGCTGTTTAATGGCTAAAACGCCAGGTAAAAATGCCAGCAGAGAGCCACTTTCAGCTCGCATCAAGCCTTCAATCTGTTTGCTCATCGTCGGCACAAGATAATCATTGGCTCGCAGCGGTGCATAGCGCACTTCAACTGGATAAGCGCGACCTTCAGATTGCACATAAAGTGCTTGGGGTAATAATGACTGCAATGCCAGTTGATCTAAGGTTGCTGACATTACGACGATTTTAAGATCTTCTCGCAGCGCTGATTGCACTTCCAAACTTAATGCGAGAGCCGTATCCGCGTGAATACTCCGCTCGTGATACTCATCGAAGATCAAGAGATCGATGCCGCTTAGCTCAGGATCGGTTTGAATCATACGTGTCATGATCCCTTCTGTCACAATTTCAAGCTGCGTCGCTGCGCTGACTTTACTCTCACCACGCATACGATAGCCGACGGTTTGCCCAACACTCTCACCTAATTGCTGTGCTAAATAGCAAGCAATACTGCGCGCCGCCAAACGACGCGGTTCAAGCATGATGATCTTACCCGTGAATAATTGCGCTTTTAATAGCTGTAACGGGAAATGGGTCGACTTACCCGCGCCGGGAGCGGCTTTGACAATCATCTGTGGGTGAGCTTGTACTCCCGCCAGCAGCTCGGGCATCACAGCTTGAATGGGCAATTGTGACAATGTGCAATCCTTATGGTTAAATGGCGGCAACATTGTACATAAAAACAGTAGATAAATGCAGTTCAATCCTCCACTTCGATCCGCGACCTTGCTCAAACGCTACAAGCGTTTTTTGGCCGACATTGAGTTTGCCGATGGTCAACAAGAGACTATTCACTGCGCCAATACTGGCGCGATGACGGGCTGCGCCGAGGCGGGTAATCGTGTCTGGTTCTCCACCTCGGACAACCCTAAACGTAAATACCCACACAGTTGGGAGCTGACTGAAACCCAGCAAGGCCACTGCATTTGCGTCAACACTGCTCGGGCGAATACGCTGGCAGTAGAAGCGATTCAAAACGGCATCATCAAAGAGCTGCAAGGATATGAGCAATTACAAACTGAAGTGCGCTACGGCCAAGAAAATAGCCGAATTGATATCTTGCTCAAATCACCCTCTAAACCGACGTGCTATATAGAAGTGAAAAGCGTCACCTTATTGGATGAGCGTTACTCTCCACACGACGATGTCGCCTGCAATTCAGGGCAAGGTTATTTCCCCGATGCCGTCACAACGCGTGGACAAAAGCATTTGCGTGAATTAACGGAAATGGCAAAAAGTGGAAGCAGAGCAGTACTTTTGTTTGCTGTTTTGCATTCAGGGATTGAAAAAGTCTCGCCTGCACTCCATATAGACGCAAACTATTCACTATTATTGAAACAAGCGCAAAAAGAAGGGGTGGAAGTACTGTGCTACAAGGCTGTACTTTCAAGGAATGAAATCAAGCTCGTTAACACTGTAGAATTCGCCCATTAGTGACAAAAAATTGATGGCGCCTTCACATTGACAATAAGTTTACGATTGAGTGTTTGCCTCCTATAGATCTTTTTGCTATAGATACCCGCCTAAAATTAGCTGCTCGCGCAGTTGACTAGGTGTTAGTAGGAGATGCTGCATGCCGGAATTAAAGAAAAAAGCGATAGGCATCCTAGCCATTGCAGGTGTTGAGCCGTATCAGGAAAAGCCAGGTGAAGAGTATATGTCACCTGAGCAAATAGCTCACTTTACAAAAATTTTAAGTGCTTGGCGCAACCAACTTCGTGAAGAAGTTGAGCGTACCGTTCACCATATGCAAGATGAAGCCGCAAACTTTCCCGATCCCGTTGATCGCGCTTCTCAAGAAGAAGAATTCAGCTTGGAATTGCGTAACCGTGACCGTGAACGTCGCTTGATCAAGAAAATTGAAAAAACATTAAGCAAAATTGAAGAAGATGATTTTGGTTTTTGTGAATCTTGTGGCGTGGAAATCGGCGTTCGTCGCTTAGAAGCTCGACCAACGGCGGACCTTTGCATTGACTGCAAAACGCTAGCCGAACTTAAAGAAAAACAGATGCAAGGTTAATCTTACCTTTTGTTTGTGTTAAAAAAGGGAGCTAAAGCTCCCTTTTTGTTTTCACTCGATACCCAAATAACTTGTAACTTGGATGAATCGCAATGCACTATATTGGCCGATTTGCCCCATCACCTTCAGGCCCACTTCATTTTGGTTCTTTGATCGCTGCACTTGGCAGCTACTTTCAAGCAAAATCACAGCAAGGTAAGTGGTTGGTTCGCATCGAAGATTTAGATCCGCCAAGGGAAATGCCAGGAGCCTCCACCCTGATACTTGAAGCCATCGAAGCCTATGGTTTGCATTGGGATGACGAGGTGGTTTATCAAAGCCAGCGCCACACTTTATACCAAGAGCAAATTGAGGCTTGGCTTGAATCAGGGCAAGCCTATTATTGTGATTGCACGCGTAAACAAATTAAACAGATGGGTGGCTTTTATCCCGGTACATGCCGCTATAAAAAACCAACATTAACCGAAGATTGCGCGGTTAGGTTGCGTGTTGATACACCGGTAGAGTCATTTTTCGACCAAAAACATGGCGAAATTCACATTCCTAAAGCATTAGCACAGGAAGACTTCATCATTAAGCGACGTGACGGTTTATTTGCTTATAATCTTGCCGTAGTGCTCGATGATATCGATCAAGGAGTGACGGAAGTGGTGCGGGGAGCCGATTTAATTGAACCAACAGGACGACAAATCAGCTTGTATCATTGCTTACATAAAACTCCGGTAAGCTACCTTCACCTGCCGCTCGCGATGGATGGTAATGGCAATAAATTATCCAAACAGAATCATGCCACTGCCATTGATATTCAAAATCCTAAACCTACCTTGCTTAAGGCAATGCGCTTTTTAGGGTTTGAGATAAAACAAGAGATTAGCGACGCTTCCATCGATGAAATTATCTTTTGGGGCAGTCAGAATTGGCACGTTGAACAACTCCCTCGGGAGACCGAGATCACACCGTGATTCTCAAAAGGCTATCCTTACGCTATGATTAGCCGCAAAATCGTCCCGAACGGGCACTTTAAATAACAAAAGCAAGGTTGGCAAAAACCAATTATTGCCAGATGCACATGAATAAAAACGACTATACACCACGCGAAAATCGCGTTTACCAAGACTTAGCTCTAAATATTATCACTCGTGATGAACACAATATTTCGCGCAAGCAAATCAGCGATAATGCGCTCAAGGTGCTATACCGACTTCATGGCGCAGGTTTTGACGCCTATTTAGTCGGTGGTGGAGTACGCGACCTACTATTAGGTGAAACACCAAAAGATTTTGATATCGCCACTAATGCAACACCAGAGCAAATACGCCAACAGTTTCGCAACTGCCGCTTGATCGGCCGTCGCTTTCGCTTAGCGCACATCATGTTTGGCCGCGACGTAGTGGAAGTGGCGACTTTCCGTGGACACCATCAAGAGCCGAGCCAAAACGTCTCAGCACAATCTGAAGCGGGTATGCTGCTGCGTGATAACGTCTACGGCACCATTGATGAAGATGCAGAACGCCGGGACTTCACGATTAACGCCATGTATTACAACATCGGTGATTACAGCATTCATGATTATGCTGGCGGCATGGACGACTTAGAAGATAAGCTCATCCGCTTAATTGGCGATCCTGAAACGCGCTACCGTGAAGACCCAGTGCGCATGTTGCGTGCGATTCGTTTTGCGGCCAAGCTCGATTTCGATATCGAAGAAGAGACTGCCGACCCAATCGAACATCTTGCTCCTTTACTGCAAGATATTCCTGCGGCACGTTTGTACGAAGAATCGCTAAAGATGCTGCAAACCGGCCACGGTTTAGAAACCTACCACTTAATGCGTGAGTACAACCTGTTCCAGCAGTTGTTCCCTGTGATAGCTCAAGAGTTCACTCCAGACTACGACTCGCACACAGAACAGATGTTGGATCTGGTCTTAGATTCAACCGACCTGCGTATTGAAGAAGGTAAACGCATCAACCCAGCCTTCATGTTTGCTGCCATGTTCTGGTACCCGACAGTGAAACTGGCTGATGCGTTAATGCAGCAGCGTAATTTCGCCTATTACGACGCCGTCATGGAAGCGAGTAACCTCATCCTTGACCAAGTGGTCAAAACCCTCGCGATACCTCGTCGTCATACCGCGACAATTCGCGAAATTTGGCAATTGCAGTTGCGCTTACCACGTCGCAATGGGAAACGCGCCTTCCGCCTCATGGAGCTCAACAAATTCCGAGCGGGTTTTGATTTTCTACAAATGCGTGGCGAGATCGAAGGCGGAGAGACGAAAAAGCTGGCTGACTGGTGGACAACGTTTGAAAGCGCCGGGCGGGATATGCGCCAAGCGATGGCAAATGATTTGGAAAGTGGCGCAAGTAACAAGCCGAATGTACGCCGCCGCAGAAGCCCACGTAATAAAAAGAGCCGCCCAGAATCATGATTCTCGTTTATATTGCTGTTGGCAGTAATTTAGGCGACCCAATCGCGCAAGCTAAGCAGGCCATTGAAGCCTTGAAATGTTTGCCACACTCTCGATTTTTAAGCGCCTCATCCTTGTACAGTAGTACACCGATGGGGCCACAGAACCAGCCCGATTACATCAATGCGGTGGTTGCGATAGAAACCGATTTAACGCCACTTGAACTGCTCGATTGTACCCAAAGCATCGAGTTAGAACAGGGGCGTGTTCGCAAAGAAGAACGTTGGGGGCCAAGAACACTCGATCTGGATATTCTTCTTTACGGCAATGAGGTGATCGATTCCGAGCGATTGACCATTCCTCACTACGGAATGAAAGTACGTGAATTCGTGCTCTACCCGCTCGCCGAAATCGCACCAAGTTTACAGCTCCCTGATGGGACTGAGCTCAATCAACTGTTACCGCTCGTCGAACGTAACGGGCTCGGTATTTGGCACTCGCCAGCGCCTCGTAAGGACATTTAATGAAAAAAATCACCATAAACGATCTGATCCAATGGAAACAACAAGGTCGTAAATTTGCAACCGTCACCGCGTATGACGCAAGCTTTGCTCAGCTTTTTGAAAGCCAAGAGATGCCTGTATTATTAGTGGGCGATTCTCTGGGTATGGTGCTACAAGGTCACACAGATACCCTACCCGTCACCGTTGAAGAGATTGCCTACCACACACGCAGCGTGCGTGCCGGTAGCCCTAACTGTTTATTGATGGCTGATATGCCTTTTATGAGCTACGCCACACCACAACAAGCCTGTGAAAGCGCCGCTAAATTGATGCAAGCGGGTGCAAATATGGTCAAAATCGAAGGTGGTGATTGGCTGGTCGAGACGGTGAAAATGCTGACTGAACGCGCGGTTCCGGTTTGCGCACACCTTGGTTTAACACCACAATCGGTCAATATTTTTGGTGGCTATAAAGTACAAGGCCGCGACCAAGAAAAAGCAGACCGAATGGTCAAAGACGCGTTGGCGCTCCAAGAAGCGGGCGCACAAATTGTGTTATTAGAGTGTGTACCGGCCAGCCTAGCAGCGCGAATTACCGAAGTGCTTGATGTGCCAGTGATTGGCATTGGCGCAGGTAACGTGACCGATGGACAAATTCTAGTAATGCACGATATGTTCGGAATTTCGGCGAATTACATGCCAAAATTCTCGAAAAACTTTCTTGCTGAAACAGGGGATATGCGTAAAGCCGTCGCAAAATACATCGCAGATGTAGAAAGTGCCGCTTTCCCTGATGACGCTCATACCATCGCCTAAAGGAGATATTCATGCAAACTTTTGCTGACATTTCAGCTCTTCGCGAGCAGATCAAACAGTATAAGCGTGAAGGCCGCCGAGTCGCTTTTGTACCGACCATGGGCAATTTACATGAAGGCCACTTAACCCTAGTGCGTAAAGCACGTGAAGAGGGCAATGTGGTCGTGGTCAGTATTTTTGTTAACCCGATGCAATTTGACCGCGCGGATGACTTAAATAACTACCCGAGAACACTGGATGAAGACTTAAGTAAACTCAACGCGGAAGCGGTTGATTTGGTCTTTACCCCAACCCCAGAAATAATGTATCCGCAAGGATTAGAAAAACAGACCTTTGTTGAAGTACCGGGGCTTTCTCATATGCTCGAAGGCGCATCAAGACCAGGGCATTTCCGTGGCGTTGCAACCATAGTCGCTAAGCTGTTCAACATAGTGCAGCCGAATGTTGCCTGTTTTGGTGAAAAAGATTTTCAACAGTTAGCGGTGATCCGCCAAATGGTCAGCGATCTTTGTATGGATATCGAGATTGTCGGCGTCCCTACCGTCCGTGAAATGGATGGCTTGGCGATGAGTTCACGTAACGGGCTGCTGACGTTGGATGAACGCCAACGTGCACCTGTCCTTGCTCGCACCATGCGTTGGATAAGCAGTGCACTGCGTGGTGGCCGCGACGATTACGCGTCGATCATTGAAGATGCCAGTGACCAATTGCGCGCTGCTGGGCTACAACCTGATGAGTTGTTTATTCGCGATGCCAAAACGCTGCAACTAATCTCTAATGAGACCACACAAGCGGTGATCTTAGTGTCTGCATTTCTGGGTAAAGTACGCTTAATCGACAACCAAGTGTTAGAATTTAGCGCAGAAACGAAAGCGGACCCTGAAGAAGAGTAATTGCTATTTCAAGTGATGAAGTGATGACTCATTCTCACTTCAAAACCATATATTTAAAAGGTCGCCCATAAGGAGCGACCTTTTTTGTCTCGTTATTTAACTGAGGTTAACGCGATTATCGGAGAACAATATAGTTTGATCATTTTTGAGGTTCGTTACTACTACTGAGATTAATGAAATGACAATAAATAGAGATTAATTTCTAGCTCATTTTTGGACAAAAACTGTTTCAGCAAACCACGTCGATCATCATAAATGGCTTACTCTCAACGCTCACAAAACTAATTCCCTCCCCCTAAAAGGGGGAGGAACTATTAAGTCCTTAACCCAATACCACGCGAAACCAGATAATGCGCAACCCCATACAGCGCCACTACAAAAATACCAAGCACACTGAACGAAGTAACAATTCCCACATCCGACACACCAAGAAAACCGTAACGGAAGGCATTAACCATGTAGACGATTGGGTTGATTTTCGATACCGCTTGCCAAAAATCAGGCAATAGGCTGATCGAATAAAACACCCCACCCAAGTAGGTTAATGGCGTCAATACAAAGGTAGGAATAATCGAAATGTCATCAAAGGTTTTTGCAAAAATGGCGTTAATCATGCCGCCTAAAGCGAACACAACAGAGGTGAGAAAAACCGTCGCCACAATGATTCCCCAATGATCGACCTTGAGATCAACAAAGAACAGCGACACAAGGGTTACTATCGTGCCCACCAGCAAACCACGCACTACCCCACCCATAACAAATCCGGCGATAATGACGTAGTTAGGTACAGGTGCAACTAACAACTCTTCGATGTTTTTCTGAAACTTCGCACTAAAGAAAGAAGAGGCGACGTTAGAGTATGAGTTAGTGATCACCGACATCATGATTAAGCCCGGGACAATATATTCCATATAGCTAAAGCCGTTCATCTGGCCAATACGCGAACCAATTAGGTTGCCAAAAATAATGAAATAGAGCGTCATGGTGATGGCTGGCGGTACTAAGGTTTGCACCCAAATACGCGTAAAACGGTTAATTTCTTTAGTCAGTAAACTGCAAAAAGCCGTCCAATATAAACGATACATCATGATTATCCTCGGCTTTGCTGTTGAACAATGCTGACAAACAGCTCTTCAAGGCGGTTCGCTTTGTTGCGCATCGAAAGCACCGTAATTCCCTGTTCTGTTAACTGTGAAAAGACTGAATTTAGCCCTTTCGTTTTCTCCAACTCAATTTGTAACGAACCGTTGAGCATGGTCTGCGAGATCACACCACTGAGTTGTGGCGCTGGCGGAGAATTCTCTGCGATATCTAAAATAAAGGTTTCGAGCTGTAATTTGGCCAGTAAATCCTTCATCGAGGTATTTTCAATAAGCTCACCTCGGTTAATAATGCCGATATTGCGGCACAGCATCTCCGCTTCTTCTAAATAGTGCGTAGTTAAGATAATGGTGATCCCTTGCGCGTTAATTTCGGTTAAGAACTCCCACATCGAACGGCGCAGTTCAATATCCACCCCGGCGGTGGGTTCATCTAAAATCAACAACTTAGGCTCATGCATTAAGGCTCGAGCAATCATCAAACGGCGTTTCATACCACCAGAAAGATTACGTGCTCGCTCTTTACGTTTTTCCCACAAATCGAGTTTTGAGAGGTACTTCTCTGCCCTCTCTTTCGCTAACGCTTTCGTCACGCCGTAATACCCAGCTTGCTGCAGCACTATTTGCTCAACCGTTTCAAACTGGTTGAAGTTGAACTCCTGCGGCACTAAACCAATGTGTTGTTTGGCAAGCTCAAGATCTTTATCAATATCAAAACCAAACACTTTAACGGTGCCAGAGGTTTTATTGACCAGCGAAGAGATAATGCCAATGGTGGTTGATTTCCCGGCTCCATTGGGCCCAAGCAGTGCGTAAAAATCGCCTTTTTCAACCTGTAAACTCACCCCTTTTAGGGCCTCAAACCCACCAGCGTAAGTTTTTCGTAATTGTTCTATTTCTAATGCGTACATTCCACGGATCACTCTTTGTGATGTTAACCTATCCAATGTGCTGCTAAGGCTCGCGTTTTTCAACCCAATATTAGAAATTGATAAAATAAAAAAACGCAGATCCAGCGATCTGCGTAATTCATTCTTGCACAACCTTAACGCTTAACGATTTTGGGCTACCTGCTTAACCGCAGCATTGAGCGCTTCATAACGAAACGAAAAAGTCTGCTCGGTTGGCACCAAATCCAAAATATGAAACTTTTCCAGTTGCTGTTTGGTGTGCACATTTGGGCAAAGTAAGTAGACCGCGCAGTGGGCATCTAAGGCATCATTAATCGCGTTTTCTAAAGCAAGCCCAACCGTCACATCAATCATAGGTACATCAGTAAGATCTAAAATCATCGCTTCATAGTCACTGATGTGATTATGCTGGCGAGCGATCGCTTTAGATACACTAAAAATCATCGGCCCTGAGAGATAAAAAAACAGCACCTTACCATTGGCTTGATCCAATAAAGCTCGTTCGCTGTCAGTCAATGGCACATCGTTTTCATCAGCATCACTAATGGCTTTCACTTGGCGAGCTTGCTCGCGGCTCAAGCGTTCTATGATCAAAATATTTGAGATAAAAACGCCCAAACCAACCGCAACAATCAAATCGACAAAGACAGTTAACAGCATCACGCCATACATGATGGCCATCCCCTGCACACTCACTTTATGCGCGCGTTGGATAAAGCTCCAATCAAGAATATTGAAACCAACATACACCGCAATCCCTGCCAATACCGCCATTGGAATCGGTTCGGTTAAGCCTCCCGCCACCAACACCACTAAGGCTAATACTAAAGCACGAACTACACCCGACAGAGGAGAACGCGCGCCGACCTGAATATTGGTCACCGTACCCATGGTTGCGCCAGCACCCGGCAACGCCCCAAATAGCCCTGCTATCATATTGGCGAGCCCTTGCCCTCGCAGTTCTTTATCGGAATCATGCTCTTTACGCGTTAGAGAATCGCCAATTACCGCGGTGAGCAACGTATCAATGCAGCCAAGCGTACCGAGTACTAAAGCGTCAATCACCATGGTGGTGAACATCTCGGCATTAAAGGTTGGGATAACAAAAGAGGGTAAGCCTGCGGGTATCACACCAATACGGCGGATCTCATCGCTATCAAATAACAGTACTGAAATAAGCGTCACCCCAACTAACGCAATCAACTGAACGGGCACTTGTTTGCGATATTGAGCCGGGAGAAAAAATAAAATGCCTAAGGTTAACAAACCAAGAAAGAGCTCACTGAACTTCATCTGGCTAATGATCTCGGGCAACGCGGTTAACGTTCCCATCACTCCCCCAGCGGGAGCCGCCTGACCAAGCAGCGGTGACAACTGCAGGATAATCAAAATCACCCCAATTCCTGACATAAAGCCAGAGATCACGCTATAGGGCATTAAGGTGATGTATTTCCCGAGTTTTAAAGTGCCAAGTACAATCTGAAAAGCGCCTGCCATCATGACAACCGTGAAGCTAACTGCAAGCCCCGTTTCAGGGTAACGCGCCACCATGCTGGTTAAAATGGCCGTCATAATGACCGTCATTGGCCCTGTAGGTTCAGAAATTAATGTAGATGAACCACCAAACAAGGCAGCAAACAGCCCCACCAATATTGCTCCCCAAAGCCCTGCTTCTGCCCCCGCACCAGACGCCACACCAAAAGCCAAGGCAAGTGGCAGTGAAATAATCGCGGTCGTGACGCCACCAAAGACGTCACCTTTTAGGTCGATATCGGCAAAACGGCCTCTAAACACAATGCTTTTCCTCATACTCAAAATAGGTTGTCTCACTCTAACAAATCATCATTCTAATAATTAACCATTATTTTACATATGATTGATTCTCTGTTGACCATCCAAATAGCGATGGAAGCAGTTTAATTTTTTTACTAGGAAAACTCGTCAGATGAGTGAGTGTTTTGTCATTTTATAAGAGAACAGAATTGTAACATTGTGTATAGTCAGGCCTATTCTTGCGCATTACCATTAATGCGATTGAACTATTTTTAAGGGAAGTGAGATGCCAGAACTGAAACAGCTTTTTGAAAATAACTCACGTTGGTCTGAATCGATTAAGGCTGAACGTCCTGAGTACTTTGCAAAACTCGCTCGCGGGCAAGACCCAGATTTTCTATGGATTGGTTGTTCTGATAGCCGAGTTCCGGCCGAGCGTTTGACTGGGCTTTATTCTGGTGAGCTGTTTGTACACCGCAACGTTGCAAACCAAGTGATTCACACTGACCTTAACTGCCTTTCTGTGGTGCAGTACGCGGTTGACGTACTGAAGGTCAAGCACATCATCATCTGTGGACACTATGACTGCGGTGGCGTCAACGCAGCGATTGATAACCCACCGCTGGGCTTGATCAACAACTGGTTACTGCACGTGCGTGACTTATACCTTAAGCACCGTACCTACTTAGATGCAATGCCAGAACAAGATAAAGCCGACAAATTGTGCGAAATCAACGTTGCCGAGCAAGTGTATAATTTAGGTAACTCAACCGTACTGCAAAACGCATGGGAGCGCGGCCAAGATGTCGAGCTGCATGGCGTGGTCTACGGTATTGAAGACGGACGTTTGGAATACTTAGGCGTTCGCTGCGATTCACGTGAGCGAGTCAACGACACCTATCAAAAAGCGATGGAAAAAATTCTTAATGCGCAACATAACTTGCTGTGTCGATAACTGCGTGTTAATTGCCGTTAAAACTGATAGTTAAAAATACAGAATGCCCACTATTTAGTGGGCATTCTATTATCGCTGGCAAAATTACGCTTGCGGCACAACTTTACCAATGTAAGGTAGGTGACGATATTTTTGCGCGTAGTCGATACCTACGCCCACGACAAATTCATCTGGGATTTCAAAACCGATCCACTTGACCTCTACAGGTACTTCACGGCGTGAAGGTTTATCCAGTAAAGTACAGATGTGAATCGATTTAGGTTCACGCAAAGACAAAATTTCTTTTACTTTATTTAGTGTATTACCCGTATCAATAATGTCTTCTACCAGCAACACATCTTTACCTTTAATGTCATCATCCAGATCTTTCAGAATGCGCACATCACGTGAGCTTTGCATCGTGTTGCCATAACTTGACGCGGTCATAAAATCGACTTGATGAACTAAGTCGATCGCGCGAGCTAAGTCTGCCATGAAGACAAATGAGCCGCGCAACAAGCCCACCAGCACCAGATCTTCACTACCTTGGTAATGTTCTGTGATTTGTTTGCCTAATTCACGAATTCGTTCCTGAACGACTTGCTCAGAAATCATCACTTCAACTGTATGTTTCATACTGTTCTCTTTTCGGGTGATGCGACACGCTACGATCATCGCAGTTTAATGATGGCGTCGCGTAACTAGCTTGGCGCGTATAGTACCACTGCCACACAGGATAGTTAAATAATTAGCAAAACTCTGGATATGATGAAATAAAGCTCCTACGCTGCCGCAGATACGCTCACCACAAATACGCCACATCAATAAAAGCTACAATAAAACACGTTGAATCTGATGGGATTTAACACGATCGCACAAAAAACAAACTCGAAACGTTGACCTCAACCATATGCAGCAGTACACTCATAAAGCTTTAAAGCAACTAACAAAATAATCATTAGAGCGAAAAGCTCAATTCAACAGTCATTGGCAAGGATTAACAACTCATGGAAACATCGATAGAAAAACGCCCCAGAACTCGCTTATCACCACAAAAACGCAAACTTCAACTGATGGAAATCGCCCTTGAAGTGTTTGCAACACGGGGAATAGGCCGAGGTGGCCACGCAGATATTGCTGAAATCGCCCAAGTTTCAGTCGCTACTGTCTTTAACTACTTTCCAACCCGAGAAGATTTAGTCGACGACGTACTCACTCATGTTGTACGTCAGTTTTCAAACTTCCTCGCAGATAATATTGATCTTGATTTGCATGCGAAAGATAACTTAACCAACATCACCACTAAGATGATTTCTCTTGTGATTGAAGATTGTCACTGGTTAAAAGTATGGTTTGAATGGAGCGCTTCAACGCGCGAAGAAGTGTGGCCACTTTTTGTCTCCACCAACCGTACTAATCAACTTTTGGTACAAAATATGTTTATCAAAGCCATTGAACGTGGCGAAGTGTGCGATCGGCATGAACCAGAACATCTTGCTACGCTCTTTCTTGGTATCTTCTACTCACTATTTGTACAAGCAAATCGCATACAAGACGAAGCCAGCATGGGTGTACTCGTGAAAAGCTACCTCAGCATGCTCTGCATCTATAAAAAAGATCACTAGGCTTAACTTCCTAGTCTCTGAATTATGAGCATAAAAAAACCGCTGAATTCAGCGGTTTTTTACTATGTTACGAACCGGCAATTTAACTAACCAGCAATTTAACGCATCAGCGTTGAAGTTACTTTTTCTTTTTCGCTTTTGCGTTTGGCAGATCAGTAATCGTGCCTTCAAATACTTCCGCAGCAAGGCCTACCGATTCATGTAACGTTGGGTGAGCATGAATCGTCAAAGCGATATCTTCTGCATCACAACCCATCTCGATAGCCAAACCGATTTCACCAAGCAGTTCGCCGCCGTTAGTACCAACAATAGCGCCACCAATCACGCGGTGAGTCTCTTTATCAAAGATAAGCTTAGTCATACCGTCAGCACAATCAGAAGCGATAGCACGGCCAGAAGCTGCCCATGGGAATGTCGCGACTTCGTAGTTAATGCCTTCTGCTTTGGCTTCTTTTTCAGTTTTACCAACCCAAGCCACTTCTGGCTCAGTGTACGCAATTGAAGGGATAACTTTAGGATCGAAGTAGTGCTTCTTACCAGAAATTACTTCTGCCGCTACGTGGCCTTCATGCACACCTTTGTGCGCCAACATTGGTTGACCAACGATATCACCGATCGCGAAGATATGAGGAACGTTAGTACGCATTTGCTTATCAACATTGATAAAGCCGCGCTCATCCACTTCAATACCTGCTTTTTCAGCATCCATCAGCTTACCGTTTGGTACGCGGCCGATAGCCACAAGAACGGCATCATAACGCTCAGCTTGTGCTGGTGCTTTTTTGCCTTCCATTGAAACGTAGATACCATCTTCTTTTGCTTCAACAGCGGTTACTTTGGTTTCAAGCATCAGGTTAAATTTGTCTTTGATGCGTTTGGTATAGACTTTAACCATGTCTTTATCCGCCGCTGGGATAAGTTGGTCAAACATCTCAACCACATCAATCTTAGAACCTAGCGAGTGGTAAACCGTCGCCATTTCTAGACCGATGATACCACCACCCATGATCAACAGTTTCCCAGGAACTTCTTTCAGTTCAAGTGCATCCGTTGAATCCCAAATGCGTGGGTCTTCATGAGGAATGAATGGCAGTTTAATTGGACGAGAACCAGCTGCAACGATGGCGTTATCAAAGTTAACCACGGTTTTGCCGTCTTCACCTTCAACTTCAATAGCGTTAGGGCCAGTAAATTTGCCGAAACCGTTCACGACAGTCACTTTGCGCATCTTCGCCATGCCGCCAAGACCGCCCGTTAACTGGTTGATAACTTTTTCTTTCCAAAGGCGGATTTTATCGATGTCCGTTTGTGGTTCACCAAACACAATACCGTGCTGGGCCAATGCTTTCGCTTCTTCGATAACTTTTGCAACGTGCAGCAACGCTTTTGATGGGATACAACCCACGTTCAAACACACACCGCCAAGGGTGCTGTAGCGTTCAACAAGTACTGTTTCAAGACCTAAGTCTGCACAGCGGAATGCAGCGGAGTAACCAGCAGGACCGGCACCAAGTACGACGACTTGGGCTTTGATTTCTTTGCTCATTTTGACCTCTTGTAGTCATTATCCCTAACAGGCTGAGTGGATGTTCTCGTTGTTTTTAGTGTTTAATCCAATGAATTAAACCCATGACTGAGCCAATTACTTAAAACAAATGAATTAAAACGAATTATTTTCAGACCGCAACAGTTTACAGAGATGTTAATGGTGTGAAAAGTAAATCCATTTAGCCTGTGAGCTAGACGACAATTCGATTAAGAAAAAACCCTTCATAATCCAATTGTTCAATTATTCGTGTTAACAAGGGCGGCTTTAACGGCCGCCCTCTCTTTCACTAAACTTGGCTTACAGAACCAGACGACGAATGTCTGATAGCGCGCCATTTAGGAATGTGATGAAACGCGCACCTTCCGCACCATCAATCACACGGTGATCGTATGACAGTGATAGTGGCAGTTGTAGGCGTGGTTCGAACTCTTTACCGTTCCACACTGGCTTAAACTCAGACTTAGATACCCCAAGGATACCGACTTCTGGCGCGTTAACGATAGGCGTAAACGCTGTACCGCCGATGCCACCTAAGCTAGAGATAGTGAAACAGCCACCTTGCATGTCTGCAGCGGTCAGTTTACCTGCACGGGCTTTCTTCGATACTTCAGCCAGCTCTCTTGATAGCTCATAAATGCCTTTTTTGTTCACATCTTTGAAGACAGGAACAACAAGACCATTTGGCGTATCAACAGCAATGCCCACGTTCACGTACTTCTTCAGAATCAAGCTTTCGCCATCTTCAGAAAGTGAAGAGTTAAACGATGGGAATGCTTCTAGTGCTTTCGCTACCGCTTTCATAATGAACACCAGTGGGGTGATCTTCATGCCAGTGTCGTTCTTCGCTTCAATCGCATTTTGCTCTTTACGGAAGTTCTCAAGCTCGGTGATATCCGCATTATCCCATTGGGTAACGTGTGGGATCATCACCCAGTTACGATGCAAGTTAGCACCAGAGATCTTCTTAATACGTGAAAGCGGTTTTACTTCTGTGTCACCAAACTTGCTGAAGTCCACTTTTGGCCAAGGTAGCAAGCCAAGCGCGGCGCCATCACCTTTACCAGAAGCCACTGCGGCAGAACCCGATTCAAGACGCTTAAGCGCTTCTTTCACGTAGTTTTGCACGTCTTCTTTTAGGATGCGGCTCTTACGGCCAGAACCTTTGACTTTCGCTAGGTTAACACCAAATTCACGCGCAATACGGCGCACAACCGGTGATGCGTGAGAGTACTCATTGTTCTCTTCAAACTCGGCAGGTGCTGCCACCGCTGATTTTATCGCTTCCGCTTTTGGCGCTGATGCGGCTGGAGCCGCTGCTTGCGCAGGGGCCGCTACGGCAACGGGCGCTGCACCGGCAACTTCAAACACCATGATAAGAGAGCCTGTTGACACCTTATCGCCAGCTGCAACTTTGATCTCTTTCACAACACCAGCAAACGGCGCAGGAACTTCCATTGATGCTTTATCGCCTTCAACGGTGATAAGAGACTGCTCTTCACTCACGGTATCGCCAACCGCCACCATGATTTCCGTCACTTCGACTTCATCACCACCGATATCCGGTACGTGGATCTCTTTTGCTGCCGAAGCGGCTGGTGCTGCAGCTACAGGTGCTGCCACTTGAGCAGAGGCTGCCGCCGGAGCAGAACCCGCCACTTCAAAGATCATCACCAGTGAGCCTGTCGATACTTTATCGCCCGCGGCCACTTTGATCTCTTTCAGTACACCAGCAAATGGAGCAGGTACTTCCATTGAGGCTTTGTCACCTTCAACCGTCAGTAGAGATTGCTCTTCTGCGATTGAATCGCCGACTGCGACCATGATTTCAGTGACTTCCACTTCATCACCGCCGATATCTGGCACGTGAACTTCTTTAAGTTCAGCGACAGCCGCGGCAGCAGGAGCCGCAACCGGTGCAGCTTCCACTGCTGGAGCTGCGACCGCAGCGCCTTCTGCTTCAAAAATCATGATAAGTGAACCGGTCGATACTTTATCGCCCGCGACTACTTTGATTTCTTTTACAATACCCGCTTGAGAAGCTGGTACTTCCATAGAAGCCTTATCACCTTCTACAGTAATAAGAGATTGCTCTTCTTCAACCTTGTCGCCAACGCTGACAAGAATCTCAGTAACTTCAACCTCATCCGCACCAATATCCGGTACATTAATTTCGATTGCCATTATTCTTTCCTACCTTAATTAAGCGTATAGCGGGTTTGTTTTTTCAGTATCGATGTTGAATTTCTTAATCGCTTCAACCACAACTGATTTCTCAACATCACCACGTTTCGCTAGTTCGCTTAGCGCGGCAACCACCACGTAACCTGCGTTCACTTCGAAGTGACGACGTAGGTTTTCACGGCTATCAGAACGACCAAAACCATCAGTACCTAGTACTTTGTATGATTCAGCCGGGATAAACGCACGCGCTTGCTCAGCGTAGTTCTTCATGTAGTCAGTTGCTGCGATGGCAGGCTCGTTACCCATTACCGTTTGAATGTAAGGTACTTGCGGCTGCGCTTCAGGGTGAAGCATGTTGTAACGCTCACATGCTTGGCCATCACGAGTCACTTCGTTGAATGATGTTACTGAGTAAACATCAGAAGCCACGCCGTACTCATCACTTAAGATTTGAGCCGCTTTGCGTACTTCGTTCATGATCGTACCTGAGCTCATTAACTGAACTTTACCTTTAGAGCCCGTCGTTCCTTGTGGAGCGTAGCTTTCTAATTTGTAGATACCTTTACGAATACCTTCTTCAGCGCCTTGTGGCATCTCAGGCATTGCGTAGTTCTCGTTCATCAGCGTTAGGTAGTAGAACACGTTCTCTTGATCGCCATACATGCGGCGAATACCGTCTTGCATGATGACTGCAACTTCGTAAGCAAATGTTGGATCGTAAGAAAGACAGTTAGGGACCGTTGCTGCCAATATGTGCGAGTGACCATCTTCGTGCTGTAGACCTTCACCGTTCAGCGTCGTACGACCAGCGGTAGCGCCCAATAGGAAACCACGTGCTTGTTGGTCACCTGCCATCCATGCCATGTCGCCAACGCGTTGGAAACCAAACATAGAGTAGTAGATGTAGAACGGAATCATTGGCAGATCGTTTGTCGAGTATGAAGTTGCAGCAGCAACCCATGAAGACATAGCACCCAGCTCGTTGATCCCTTCTTGCAGTACCTGACCTGAAGTCGCTTCTTTATAGTAAGAAACGATGTCGCGGTCTTGAGGAGTGTAGTTCTGACCGTGCGGGTTATAGATACCGATTTGACGGAACAGACCTTCCATACCGAAAGTACGTGCTTCATCTGCAATGATTGGCACAATATTTTTACCAATGCTCTTATCTTTGAGCAAAATGTTCAACGCACGGACAAACGCCATTGTGGTTGAGATTTCACGTTTTTGCTCTTCAAGCAGAGGCTTGAACTCTTCAACCGCTGGAATCACAAGTTCTTGAGTGAACTTAGGCAAGCGTTGAGGTGTGTAACCTTTTAGCGCTTTACGGCGAGCGTGTAAGTATTCGTGCTCTTTCGAGCCTTCTGCCAATGTTAGGTATGGCAACTCTTTCACAGCTTCATCCGTCAGAAGATCTTGTAGACCAAGACGATCACGCAGTTGCAGCACGTGAGTCATGTCCATTTTCTTCACTTGGTGAGCGATGTTCTTACCTTCTGCCGCTTCACCCATGCCGTAACCTTTAACGGTCTTCGCCAGAATCACGGTTGGCTTGCCTTTCGTGTTTTGAGCATTAGTAAAGGCGGCGTACAGTTTAGAAGACTCGTGACCACCACGCTTGAGCGCGAAAATTTGATCGTCAGTCATGTCAGCAACAAGCGCCGCTGTTTCTGGGTATTTACCAAAGAAGTGTTTACGCACGTAAGCACCATCTTTCGCTTTAAATGTTTGGTAGTCACCATCGATGGTTTCGTTCATCAACTGAAGCAGCTTACCTGTGGTGTCTTTCGCCAGTAGAGAATCCCAGTTGTTACCCCAAATCACTTTAACAACGTTCCAACCTGCGCCTTTAAATAGACCTTCAAGTTCTTGGATGATCTTACCGTTACCCATGACTGGGCCGTCTAGACGTTGCAAGTTACAGTTGATAAGGAAACATAGGTTATCAAGCTTCTCACGAGCGGCGAATGAAATCGCACCGCGTGATTCTGGCTCATCCATCTCGCCATCACCTAGGAACGCGTATACACGCTGTTCAGAAGTGTCTTTCATACCACGGCCATCAAGATATTTGAGGAAACGCGCTTGATAGATTGCAGAAATTGGACCCAAACCCATAGATACGGTCGGGAATTGCCAGAATTCAGGCATCAATTTCGGGTGTGGGTAGGAAGGAATACCTTTGCCATCCACTTCTTGGCGGAAGTTGTCAAGTTGCTCAGCCGTTAAGCGGCCTTCAACGAACGCACGTGCGTAGATCCCTGGAGAGATGTGACCTTGATAATAAACCAAGTCACCGCCATCTTTTTCATTAGGCGCACGGAAGAAGTGGTTAAAACATGTTTCGTAGAACGAAGCAGAAGACTGGAATGACGCCATGTGGCCGCCAAGATCGAGGTCTTTTTTCGATGCACGTAGAACGATCATAATCGCGTTCCAACGGATGATTGAGCGAATGCGACGCTCAAGCGTTGTGTCACCTGGGTATGCTGGTTCTTGCGCAGCTGGAATGGTGTTGATGTAGTTCGTGGTAATACCGGTTGGCATATCAACACCGTCTAGACGTGCTTTATCTAGAATTTGCTCAAGTAAGAACTGAGCGCGTTCTACACCTTCTTCACGTACAACTGACTCAAGGGCGGCTAGCCATTCCTGAGTTTCCAGTGCATCTACGTCATGCTTCATGTCAGACATGGCGATCTATCCTTCTATTGGTTGGATCTATAAAACAAGCAATTCGCCGTAGGTTACGACTCATTACCCTGCTGAATTCGGCGCAACGAACGCTCACGACGAGACTCTTCTTTGGTCAAATCCAGCAATGTTTCTTCGATATAAGCTAAGTGAGAATGGGACATTTCGCGCGCCTTTTCCGGCTGACCAGAAACGATCGCATCCACGATATTAGCTCGGTGTCTACTTACTTTCTCCACCACTTCATGGCGGCGGTGTAATAGTTTTAAATTCTGTAGAACATTTTGCTCAAGCAAAGGAGCGAGGCTGCGAACAATATGCAAAAGCACCACGTTGTGGGCCGCTTCAGTGAGAGCGACTAAAAACGCGACCACCGCAGACGCTTCTGCTTCGACCTCTTTTTTCGCTTGTTGTTCACCAATTCTCGCCAAACAGGCTTGAATGCGAGCAAAATCCTCCTCAGTACCACGCAATGCTGCGAAATAAGCTGAAATACCTTCCATCGCGTGGCGCGATTCCAATAGATCGAGCTGGGTTTCAGAGTGGCTAGACAATAAATTTAGCAGAGGATCAGAAAAACTCTGCCAAATGTTCTCACTGACAAACGTACCTCCACCTTGACGGCGGGTTAATAAACGCTTGGCTTCGAGGCGTTGAATGGCTTCACGAATGGATGGACGAGACACCTCGAACTGTTTTGCCAGTTCTCGTTCTGGAGGCAATTGTTGCCCCGGAGAGAGTGTTCCTTCCACTATCAGCCTTTCTAACTCCTGTTCAATTACATCAGAGAGTTTTGGCTGACGAATCCTTTGATAAGCCATAATTTATTATTCTTCTACTCTTTGCAGTCAATTGGTAATACCAATTTCAAGTTGGTGCAGAAATTAACATAATTAAAACGTAGCTGTCCAGCCAAAAGTTGACCTAAATCATAGAACAGCCCACGCTTAAACACTTTGATAACAATAGTCGATTAAAACAGCAATATTATTGGTCAGACCAATTACAAAATGAATACAGATGGGGAAATGATGGGCTAGAAATGGGGAAACATTCGTTGTCATCTAACCTTTCTAGAGGAAACATTCTTTGGCTCCTCCCCCTTCTAGGGGGAGGCTGGGAGGAGGTGTAATTCGAAAAATACAAAATCAATCAAAAGAGACACCCCACCCTAACCCTCCCCTTATAAGGGGAGGGAAGATCACTTAACCGCAATCTTTCAAGAGGAAACATTCTTTGGCTCCTCCCCCTTCTAGGGGGAGGCTGGGAG
>Ga0075011_10000005_pt1 | contig 157422 bp, 128 predicted proteins | sample TARM_MetaG_T_14_FD_72354 | JGI IMG/M metagenome (GOLD analysis project Ga0075011, IMG submission 72354) | Freshwater microbial communities from Pennsylvania, USA, analyzing microbe dynamics in response to fracking - TARM_MetaG_T_14 | ecosystem: Environmental > Aquatic > Freshwater > River...
TGCGCGCTATCAGACAGCGATTCCACGCCTTGGTATTCACGCACCACTAACGTGTCGTCTGCCAAACCCTCCACGGTGAGCCTAAAACTTAACCTTGCCATTTTTTTCCCTTCCACTCTTTTATCGCAAAATGACACTAGTACAGCAAGTGCAGTGCCAGATATTTTTCTTTGGTATTCATGAGCTTATAAATAGCTCAATTGACAAAGGCAACAAACTGCCTGATATGAGCAAAAAGTTGCCCTCCAATAACCAATTGTTGCTCAGCTTATTGAGCCTGAACTTCCTGATTATGTGTCACAGTCAAATGCTCAAACTGCTTGTCGAGCTCGGCCATTTTCCAGCTCAAATTATTAAGCCGCTGCTTCAGAATCATAAACTCCTGTTCAGCCTGTACAACATCACCTTTTTTGAGCAACTCTTCGACATATGCAGCTCTCCCGTAAATAGGTGACAGGCTAATAGCGAACTCCTCAAGCGATTTGGTTTGTCTTTGCAGTTCGGTTAATTTTCCTTTTTGCGCGAGCAGCGCGATGTTGGCCATCTTGGTTCTCGTTTCACTAAAACGCTCCATAAAGCGCTCAGTTTGTTGCAGAGCTTCACGCTTAGCATCGGCAAACGCTTGATCAACCTCCAGCACTGATTCGGTTTGGGGATAAAGTTGCAATAACGCATCCAACACTTGCTGGGCTTCAACACGAGCCGATTCAAAAGAGCGCGCCATTTTTTGCTCAATCGCCTCTCGGTACAATGGCACAATCTCATTTGACAACTGTTCAAGCTTGGCTGGCGAGTTAGTCTGTTGAAACGCATTGACCTGCTCTGGCGTATGTAAAGCAGGTAACCTTAGGTTGGTTGCATAAGATATTGAGTTGAAAAACGGCAAATAAGTGACGGCCCCATACACCATCACAACACCAAGAACACCGGATATAAAAGCGGCCACATGCGTAATACGTGAGCGCTTTTGATTACGCACCTGCTCAACTTGTTCGGTTTGAGTATGGCGCTTTAGTAGCGAATGATATTGCGTTTCTAAACGATCAATATGTTCAAAAATAGCAAAACCTACTCCTTCGAAATCAACCAAATAGTCCGGCTGTTGCAGCTCTAAAATGGTATGCATGCGCTCACAAAAGCGCTCACAACGGTATAAATCACGCAGCGCTTCATGATTCGGACGCAGATCTTTTAACTCCCGTACTACACGAGCATTAACCCAGTCGAGCACTTCCTTGCGCATTTTCGCCGATTTTACGTCCGGTTTTGGCAAATTACTTAAGCAGCAGCACAACAGTTCAACACCATTGGCGTATCCCGCTAAACCCTGCATTTTTAAACAAGCTACGGTGTAATAACCGCACAACAAAAGGTCAATCCCCGGGCCTTTTGCTAATGTTTCACAAGCAACTTTCACCACAGCCCAGTCTGGACCACCTGATAATGGGTTGTTACGACGATTGATCTCATCTCTCACCTTTTGGTAGGCATCAATGTGACGAACAGCAGCAGCATCATCTATCAAATGAAAACGAGCGTGGTCGATAAATACAATATTGGACATGACTACAGCGTCCTAAGTGAGTTGAGGAGCGATGACCAATCGCTCCTCACTATTATTTTAGTAAAGGGTTTTCGAGAGTTTGAATGACTTAAATAACCGCTCGGTGAATGGGTTAATATCTGCCTCTGAATTGAGTCGATAAATCATCTCACCACCGTCAACTGCAAACTTAAAGTCAACCGACGTGGAACTAGCACCCACCACATCACCTTGTTCAAGCAAGCGGAAAAATGCCCACGGGCCTTGGATATTAATACTTCGTGGCGACATATTATTTTTAGTCGGCACTAACGTTACTTTAGAGATCGCAGAATCACGCAGCGTATTTGGCCAAATCAACTCGACACTGTCTCTTGGGCCGTGACTGTAAGCGAGATATTGACCATCAACATTCAGCACACTGCGGCGTTTGTTGTTGCTCAAGCGTAGTGGTTCAACCGAGAAACTAACGTCTAAGACCCCTTTGCGGTTAAAGAAAGCTTGCTGAATTTTCTTCGCCTGCTTGAGCTGTTCTAGAACGTCTTTGCGAATAATCGACTGCGCGTTATCGTCATCATTGACCGCAATATTTTCTTCCACAAACATTCTTAGCTGGTTGTTGTAGAAGTTGTCTAATGTGCCATTGGGCGCAAAAAACGCTTCAAAGTCAGAAAGAGAACTGTCTTTGTTGGATAACTCATTAAATGGATAGCGACCAGCTAATTTCTCTTCAAAGGTTTTGTAAACATCATCATGCCAACGAACTTCAAGGTGCTTAATCGCTTCTTGTTTGACAACATACCAACTCTCATCCGCCAGTTTAGACACCATAGTATCGAGCGGTTTAGGCAAACCTGATGCAATACGCTTCACCGTGTAAATTGGATCAGCGTTCACTAATTTTACGCGTGCTTTAGTGGCATCAAGCGCAGCCATACCAACATCTGGCGCTTCTTGAATAGATTTGAGGTAATTTTGTAACTCTTCCACCGCCACTAACACTTCATTGATGTACGCTGGCTTATCACCGACTGGCTTGAGCATAGCGTTTAGTTCAGCAAAGGGAGCATCAATCTGCGAAGCAACTTTGTATTTTGGATTTTTTAACAGCTCTTTTTGCGCGGCTTCATCTTTAGGCACACTGGCATACATTTGAGTATTGCTTTCTAAAGTGCGAAGCAAACGCTGCATCGGTTCAATGTTGCCGGTAAAGTTTTCTAATACTGACACCGCGTCATTGATGTCGCTAAAATACTTAACGCTGATTTCATTAAGAGCCGCACGCCAGGTATTGGTGTAGTCCGCCACATACAAGCTGCGGATTTTGTTACGAAGGTCATGCTTATCCGCTTCGCTAAATTGAGCCGATTTGGATTGCCCTAGTACCCAACTGTCGATCAAGGCCAGCTCAGAAACGGATTCTGATTGCGGCATAAAGTAATCTTCAAACCCTTTTTTGGTAAGCATTTGCGGAATATACAGCGAGCTGCTGTTGACCACTCGCTCTTCAAAGACCACATCAAAGACGGGGCCAATCAGGTTGCGTAAATTGATCGAGGGGCCAAGAACCGTTTGTGCATTCAACTTCAAATTACGGTAAACACGTTGATCGTTAGGCATAGAACCAAGATCAGACTGCACTTTCGCCACCACCTGATCATAAGGCTTCATCACCGACTCTGCATTGCGATCACCGCGCGCGCGATCACCCGCTAAATCCGTGTGTAACATGGCGTAGTCTAAATGCCCCAGTAGTTCTTCTTGGATCACGCGTTGCCCAGCGAACTCTTGCTGCCAGTATTTGGAGAAATAATCGAGTACATAATCCTTATAGCGGCCGCTTTTATCTACCATCATGCGATAGACGCGCAGCACGGCCAGCTTCTCTTCATCTGTTTTGGCTTGGTTAAGCTGCACAACGACATCAGCCATTAGCAGAGGTAAAAAGCGGTTTTCCAATAAATTCAAATAGGTCGCTTCAACCATTGGACCAATCGTGTGGCCTTGGTACAAACCAAAATCGGAAATGTACTGTGGTTTATCACGGAAGAAGCCAAACTCCAATGTCGCCTCTCGAATTTTATTGAGCGGCACGAGAACATCTTGCTGAGAGGCTAAATAAAGATTAGAGGGGAACTCGTTTTTGTACTCGTTTACTTTCGCTAACACCGCATCAGAATGCTTCACGTTACTAAGGTAATAACGATGCCAAGTGCCGACTAATAACACAGTTGCAATAGAACAAGCCACTACTGACAAACCAATCAAGCGCCGTTTTTGCTTCGCAACACGAAAATTATCTGAGGCAAGCCCAGCTTCAGGATAGATGATGTTATTAAACAGCTTTTGTGTGAAATAAACCGTTGAGTTTTTGGCTTGCTGCGCTTTGTTGATGGCATGATCTAGCCCATAACGACGTGAAGCGGCATCATCAAATGCGTTTGTGGGTACGCCCTGTTGATACACAGAAGTGAAATACGCACCACGCACCAAAGCCGACGTAGAGAACTGATCACTGGCCAATGCATCGTTGAAAAATTGTAATAAGATCTCTTTTAAACCAGAAATTTGACGCGTGAAGCTATAAATAGCATTGCGCTCTTCGAGATCCATAGGTACAGAAACCGCATGCGGCAGTACATCATTAATGCGCTCAACAAACTGACTGTAGTCTTTTGAAAACTCGTTGAGCCAGTTATCCAAGTCATCAATAGAGTCGAGCGAAAAGGTAAAGCCCAGCACATCTTCACGCTGACTGCGCGAGTAATGTTTAAAGAAAGGTTCAAAACCGTGTAACAAATCCAATTTCGTCAATGCAATATAGACAGGTAGACGCGTGGATAACGTCTCCATCAATTCACGTAAACGAGCACGCAATAAATTGGCGTAAGCTTTACGCTCGGTTGCAGTTGCGGTTGCTAAGTGAGAAACGTCTAACGCTAAAACGATACCGTTGAGTGGACGACGGCTACGCGTTCTCTCCAACCAATTAACAAAATGAAGCCATAAACGGCGCTCCATCGCACCATCGTTATCATTGCTGTGGTTACCTTGTGTCAGTAGCTCTCCATCAGGATCAATCAGTACCGATTCATCGCCAATCCACCAATCAAACGAATACGGGTTTTCACTTTTTTGACCCGAGGCTCGCATTACCGAAGAAAAAACAAAGTTTTGCCCAGAGCGGTTGATGAGGCTGGTTTTACCGGCATTTTCCAAACCGAGCACTAAATACCATGGCAACGCATAAAGATAATTACGTTTATTGAGGTTCTCTTTCATGCTGACCATCACTTGGTTCAGCTCAACCTCTTGGCGCTCTTCATAGGCTTTAATTGGATCTTGGCGAAGCTGATCTTCACGCTTTTGCTCGGCTTTAAAACCTTGCAATTTTCGCCACTGCCACACACCCCAAACGGCCAATGCACCTAAAGTGAACAAGCTACTTGCCACTGCGCGAGCGGTTATCGATTCAAGTGGCTTATTACCCGCGATCTCTAGCCAAGGGCCTGCCCACCAAATCGCAACATTCAATAAAATGAATGTGCTAAATAGCAAAATAGGCATCGCCGCGGCAATGCCCGGTGTTAACTTTCTTGCGATCCCAACAATAAATTTCCACATGGGTTTGTGTCCTTCGTTTACTCTGACGTTGTGTATTGTTCTAATTGCTCAACTAATGAGGGTTCCCAATCGGTAACGCTCATGGTGCTAACCTGAGCATGTAACGTTTGGTACTGTTCTTTCGCCATCGCATCTAAATTATTGCTATTTAACAAATCAGCCGATAATAACCGCCAATAGAATTTATCCCTTGGCTCACTGGCGCTGACCAGACCATCGTTGAGCATAGAGAGCGCCACCGCAATGCCTCCCTCTTTCGCTAAGCTAAACGCCTCTTTGCGTTTGTCTTGCCAATCACCTGCCACTTGGCCTTGGGCGCTACTTTGCTGCTGGCTGAGTAGCCACTCTTTTACGCTCGCATTGACAAAAGGCTCGCCTCCTTTGAATTTCAACTCGAGCAGCGCAGGTAGACGTGCCACAAACTGCTGGCTTTCACTCAAAATGGCTTCACTCCACGCCTTTTGGCCTAAACTTTGCGCGATTTGATAGCTCATCATCTGCCCTTCAAACCAGTAAGGTGCCATGGTCAAACTCTGCTCTACCTTGCGCCATAAGGCTAAATCTGGGCTACGCATTTGGTCGTGATACTCTTTGATTCGTTCTTGCGCCATCGCCCGTAACAGTGTTTCACCGCTGACGTCGTGCTCAGGTAATGAGGTAATACTTGACCACACGGCAAAACGCCTGACTCGTATTGCCAAGGCAATGCCGAACTCTTGTTCAGACAAAAACTCAGCTACCTTTAGTAAGGTCTGCTTAGTGGCTTTGTCACTTGAACTGTCGACTGAGATGGCGCTCTGGGTGGTGGTTTTACGTTCAACCGCCGGAGTCTCTTGCACATGTTGAGTCGCTTGCTCACGTTCTGTTGCACGGCGCAGTTGAGCTTGAACTTTAGCCACTAGACTTTCAACGCTTTCAGACATCAGTCCGGCTTGAGTAGTCGCTTGCTGTAGCGCGTCGATCGCGGTGTTTAACTCATCACGATCTGGTCCATCAAATTGTGCGAAATCTAACTTGTCGATGACTAAGGCTAACCGCTGCACAATCTGGCTGAAGAATTTGCGACGTGGCAAACTGCCTCTTTTGCCTGGCGCAGGGAAGCAATCTTCCCAGTAAAGGGACATGAAATCGCTCAGCAGCTGCAGCGACGTGGTGAAACGTAGCGGTGTGACTTGGTTATGCAGACACTGCAACAGGTAGATCAATAATTTGAGATCTTTACTTTTTTCGCTGAGCAGTTTGAGCGTACTGTGTTCGACTTCATCCCATTGCACGCTAGCGTGGGAGAGTGACCCCACTTTCATCATTTGATCTTCAACAAAATCAAACAGTGGATCATCAATCAGCCGCTCACCCACAGGGTTATCGGCTTGAATAGGCTGAGTAATACAGCGGCGATAATCGGTTAACTCCATTGGAACTCCTTACCAACCACAGCGTGTTTTTAGTGCCGTTAATGATTGCGAAAGCTCGCTCGCATCAAACTGCAATCCATCAACAAAAGGAGAGTTTGAACGCAGCACAAGGCGATTTTCTCGCGCCATCGCTTTCATCATCTCAATCGCTGGCATGCCTCTGCCTGAGGAAAAGAGCAAACCTAAATCGTCACTACGCCAAGATTGTGCCTGCATATTAGCAATCGACACTTGGATGCGAGGATCATCAATCGCGCTAGGAAACGCCAATTCCACTCGACTCAAATTGTCGATACAGCTCATCAGCAGCACAGGTTTAGCGTTATCGTCAAACTTTGTATTTTGATTTAACGCAACCAAAGTAATCCACGCATTCCCTTTATCATCGTCGCCCTCAACGGTTAAGTGACTTGCTTCCCCGTCTTGATACTGGCTGATGCTATCAAAGGCGCGTTGCCAAGATAGCGGCGCATTGGGCGTTGCCGCTTGAGGCATCACCACGTCAGAAGGCGTTTTAAACAGGTGGTCAAAACAGCTCAATCGCTCTAACCGAGATGTTATCGTCGTGCATTGCTCTGCTTGTGCTATAGCGTCATTTTCCGCATTCGCCATGGGAAAATACAGCGTCATAGAGAGGCAAACTGTGAGCCTAAACAACCGTTTATTCATGGTGTTTTAATCTCCAATTTTTGGCATTTATAGGCCAAGGTCCGCTTGGGAATACCGAGGCTTTGGGCCGCTTTGGCCCTGTCACCAGCAAAATATTGGAGGCGCTCACGGATAATACGAGACTCAAATTCATTCACCGCTTGTTTTAAATCATCCACCACTCGGCTGACACCTGGCTCAGCTTTAGCGACCTTATGCCCATGTCGTTCAGTCTCTGGCTGCTGATCGGCTTTAGTGTATGCTAAACGTTGTGTAAAGCAGGACTCCTCCACCTGTGTGCCATCCAGTGTTTGCGCACAACCAAATTCAATAAGGTGCTTGAGTTCACGCACGTTACCGGGAAAGTCATAACGTTTTAGGCAATCGATCGCTTTATAGTGTACACCCCGAATGTTGGTTGCATGCTGCTGATTAAAGCTGCGCACAAAATGTTGGCTAAGCCGTTCAATGTCATCCATCCTTGCCGCAAGGCGTGGCAAAGTGATCGGGTACTGAAATAAGCGGTAATAAAGATCCTGACGAAACGATTTATTACGCACTTGTTCGAGGAGATTGACATGCGTTGCTGAAACCAAACGAAAATCAGAAGATTGTTCGTTTTTACCGCCAATCGGCCGAAAAGATCGAGATTCCAACACCCGCAGTAATTTGGCTTGCAGGCTCAAGGGCATATCACCGATTTCATCCAAAAACAGGGTTCCGCCATCGGCTTGCGCAATCAACCCTTGTTTATCGCTATCCGCGCCGGAAAACGCCCCTTTGCAGTAGCCGAACAGTTCACTTTCCAATAAGTTTTCAGGGATAGCCGCGCAGTTAATAGCAACAAATGGCGCTTGTTTACGGGGCGAGAGTTGGTGCACCGCTTGCGCGACCAACTCTTTACCTGTCCCTGTTTCACCTTGCACCATCACTGAAAGCTGTGATGGCGCGGCGTTGATGATCTGCTCTCTTAATTTTCTCATCGCCAAACTGTTACCGATTAAGGTTTCAGAGAGGCTCGCAATTAATGAGCGACGAGCGTTGTCTCGCTGGACGTCAGACAAGGATTCCGATAAGTTTTGTCGATTTTGTTCTTCCCGTTGCATCTCATTAAGCAACGACCACTGATGGCAAAAAACATCCACATACTTGATAAAATCTGGCTGCTCAAATAGGCCTTCCAAGGTATGGGTTTCACCAATCAACAGCAAAATAGACTGAACTTGTGTATCCCCATTCGGTAACGGGTGTACAACCACGCTATCTAACATGCCGACCCGGCTAGTGAGTTGACTAAACAGGCGATTAGATTGCCAAAAAACCAATTCATCAGCGGTTAAGTGCATCGATTTGGCTGATTGCAATACATGGGCAAACGGACAATCAAAATCGGTGACCGACCAGCTTAAATTCAGCGGGTTATCCTGTGGCACTAAGGTACGGCCGTCTGAACTGGGAACCAGTAACGAGCAAGTATCGAGCCTTAGCTCTCGGCGCAGCGTTTCTACAAACAATGCGGCCAATTGGCTAGGCTTTCTCGCGACAACAAGCTCGGTTGCGTAAGCTAACCAGTGACTCATGATCACTCAACCTCTCCAATAAACTCACCCTCTTCCGCCGCTAAATAGATGCGTTGCACTGGTTGTTTATCAGCCAATTTATTTAACAAAGCTAATGAAATCGGTGGTAGTAATTGACCTTCGATGATCGCTTCCAGCATACGAGCCCCATTTTCAGAGCGCGTGGCACGGCTTAAGATCTCTTCGATCAAGCTATCTTCAATCACCACGTCAGCGGCATAACGCTGTTTAAAGAGCTGCTCAAGGCGGGTTAACTTGCCACGCACAATCTGCTCTAGCACTTCTTTGCTGAGCGGTAGATACGGAATAATCTCCATACGAGCCAGTAAGGCGGGTTTGAAGAAAGCCGCAAGTTCTGGGTAAAGCTGCTCATCAAGCAACTGAGGCTGCTGCGCGTAATCGACTATGGTTTGGTAACCTAAATTCGAGGTGAGGAAGAAGACGATGTTTTGGCAGTCGATCACTCGACCTTCACCATCGGCCAGCTCACCTTTATCAAAGGCTTGGTAGAAAATATTGAGTACTTCTGGGTGCGCTTTTTCAACTTCGTCTAACAGCACCACAGAGTACGGCATTTTACGAATCGCTTCGGTAAGAATGCCACCCTCACCATAACCAACATAACCCGGAGGCGAACCAATCAGGCGTGAAACGGTATGCTTTTCTTGATATTCCGACATGTTGATAGTGGTTAAAAATTGTTTACCACCATAAAGTTGTTGCGCCAGTTGGACTACCGTTTCGGTTTTACCAACGCCACTTGGACCCACGAGTAGGAAGGAACCTTTTGGACGCCCCGGACGGCGCAAATCCGCGCGCGCCGTTAATAAGTTACGGTGAACACGCTCAATCGCAGTATCTTGCCCTTTGATTGCCTCACCTAAAATAGCCGTTAGGTGGGTGATTTTATGCAGCTCATCGCTGTTCATTTGGTCAACGGGCACGCCCGTCCAGTCCGCAATCACTTCCGCGATTTGCTGAGCATCGACTTGTGGATGCATGAGGCGATCATTATGAGGGATCTCTTCTAAAGCTCGATATTGCGCCTGCAATTGAACAAGTAACTCATCGCGCTCAACTTGGGTCTGCTCACCATGATCCTCAGCGCCATCTAAGAGCTGATCGCGTAGGGTAATAATGCGCTCAATGATCGCTTTTTGCTCTTGCCAGCTTTGAGTCAAGGTCGCTTTTTCAGCTTCATCGGCCACTTCTTGGCTACATAGCTCATCCAAGCGATGCGAATCAACCACTTGACCTAAATATTGAGCACGCTCAAGCATATCAATTTCAAGTTGACGTTGATGGCAAGCGGTCTCTAGTTGCGCTAAGCGCTTCGGCGGTGTGGTGATATTAATTGCAATACGCGCGCAAGCAGTATCCAACACATCAATCGCTTTATCCGGCAGTTGTCTACCTGAAATGTAACGCGCTGAAAGCTCGGCGGCGGCTTTCAATGCATCATCAGTAATCAATACGTTATGGGCTTTTTCGTAAACACGATTCAAGCCACGTAGAATATCTACTGCTTGGCTGATGCTCGGCTCTTCTAATTTCACTAACTGGAAACGACGAGTCAGCGCAGGATCTTTTTCAAAATACTTTTTGTACTCTTTCCATGTGGTGGCTGCGACAGTACTGAGCTCGCCTCGCGCAAGAGCCGGCTTGAGCAAGTTGGCCGCATCACTACCACCCTCTTGGTTGCCAGAACCAATTAAAGTGTGCGCTTCATCGATAAACAAAATGATCGGTTTAGGCGAGGTTTTGATCGCGTCAATCACGCCTTTAAGACGTTTTTCAAATTCACCTTTGACTGAAGCACCCGCTTGCAACAAGCCTAGATCGAGTGAGCACAACTCTACATTTTGCAGCTGTGTCGGCACATTGCCCGCAACGACGCGCAATGCAAGTCCTTCAATCATAGCGCTTTTACCGACACCAGCATCTCCCACAACGATAGGGTTGTTTTTACGACGACGACACAAAATGTCGATCATCAAGTTGAGTTCGTTTTCACGACACAATACTGGGTCAAGTTCGCCGTTACGCGCTTGCGCCGTGACATTGGTGCAGTATTTATGCAGTGGCGAAGATGACGCTGCATCCAGCGCGGCAGGAGCTTGAGAACCCGCTTTGCTTTTTTCAACCGCCGACTCGGAAGAGTCTTGCAACAGCGTATCAAACCCTTTGTTTAGGCTCTCTTTGTTGATGTGTTCAAAAAGACGGATTAGTTTAAGTGGTAGGTAACGATCAGCGCGCATCAACGCGGCTAAAAACACCACACCTGAACGAAGCTGATTCTGATTCAGCTCAGTGGTAGAAAGCAACCAAGCTTCCTGCAATAGCTCAACCAACAGTGGCGAGAATGCTGGATAGGTATCTAACACTTGTTCACGAGCGTAACTTGCACTGATGGCTTGTTTTACGGTTTCCACATCTAAGTTAGCGTGCTTAGCTATCACACGCACATCCGACAGTGGGTTCTCTAGCAACACATGTAAGAAGTGCTCATAGGTCACTTCTGGGTGCTGACGTTCAATACATAATGAAGCGGCTTGCTCTAGGGCTAGCTTACTCTGTTCATTGAGTTTTGAAATTAATGTGGGTAATTCAATACGGATCACTACAATCACCTAGCCTTTTATAATTAGAGTATTTGGTTCAATTGGTTTAATACGTCTGCCGATTGGCTGTGCAGTAAATAGGAATAGCCTAAAAACACACCGACCCAAATAATGACAAAACCAAGCAGTACTGACCAAACCGGTAACTGCCTGCTTAACTTATATTTTGATTTCACCACATGGTCGGTGGCGGAGGTCAGTTCCTTCGGCTCGTTTTCATCCAACGAACTGACGGTGTCATGTAAACGACTGATCACCTTTTCACGCTCGTTGTGGCCGCTTTCCATCACACGGTATTTACCTTCAAAACCTAACACTAGGCATTGATAGATAAACTCTAGCAACGCGCGATAACGTTTAGGTTCACCTTCCAAGCGACTTAAGATGGTAAACACTTTTTCGCCGCCCCAAGTCTCACTGTGGAAACGAGACAGCATAGAATGTTCAGCCCACACACTGGATGCACCCCACTCGGTTCCCATGACCGCTTCATCCAAAAACGCACACAGAATGTAGCGATAAGCCATCAAAATCGCATGCTCAAACCCTTGCTCGGCAAGCTCGATTTCAATCGCTTTAATCTCTTCCACCGTCTGTTTGTAGATCTGCTCAATGTTGTCGCACTCTGACAAGCTGCGTACCCGCAGCGACAAACCAAACAGAGGGGTAGCAGCATCAATCAAAACATTAGGGTTATCACCACGCAGTTGAAACCAGTAATCTTGGTCGTGGTTGATCTGCTCGACGCTGTCAAAAAGCAGACCGCTGTATTGGGTGTTTTTTTTATCAATTGCCATCATCAGCTCCTAATCGCCCAGAATTGCAGGTCAAGATCTTCAAACGCACCCGCGACATGGAAAGCAAAACCACTTGAGCGACCTAACATCGACCATGCTGAGCTGGTTTTATCCAATTGGTAATAGGTATAACCGGCGTGGTAAGGCAACTGCCTTGGTGCCACTGGTAACGGTGTAATTGGAATGCCCGGTAATTGCAGTGAAATGAGCTCGCGGATTTTCTCCACTGACGATACTTTGGTCTGCTGAGTAAAGAGACGACGCAGTTCATCTAATGGCATGCGTGCTTTCACCGCGATGATGAATTCTGCGCTTTCAACCAGTTGAGGGTCGTGGATTGGGGCAACCATCAGGCCGTACTTACGTTTATCCAACTGAATCGAGACCGCTCTAGGCTCAAGCACGATACTTAGGCTCTGTCTTAAGTTGCGGATCAGCGGCCCAAAAGAGTGGGTCGGCATTTCATGGTTGTAGCTCGGGATGCTCGGTGGTAAACGACTTTCATCGGTAAATGTAGCCAATTCTCCACATACGCATGACAGGCACTCAAATAAACGTTCCGGGTGCAAACTGCGTAGCTCTGCCAAGTGTTGCATCTGGGGTTGTAAGCGATTCAGGGCTTGCAACAGCATAAAATCAGACACATCCGCGACCCCGCCTTGAGAGGGAGAGCTGATACGTTGAGCAATGTTTTTGGCACGTTCGCGCATTAACCCGGATATTTCGTTAATAAAACGGTGCAAAGCCGCATTGCTCGCAACATTAAGATGGCACGGAATAAAGTCCGGATCGAGTACGACACTACCATCAGGACGTTTTTCTAAAATACGAGCGATCGCAATTGAGGCGTAAGAGCTTCTGTCTTCTTTTTCAAGCATCAACTGCACACGAACAGGTGAGACATCTAGCGTCGTGGTGTCACCGCGCACGGTATGTACGTCGCGCACTTCTAAACGATTGCTTAAGTAACGCCCGGTTCCACGCTCTTCGGGCCAGTTAATCTCCATTAACGATTCACTGCGAAGCGGCACCGCTAAATAGACCAACTGGTTTGCAAGCGAAGCATCGGCAATCTCGAGCGCATCTGGCAACACATCTTCCTGAGGAATACGGAAAACGGTTCCATCAGGCATAATACCAACCGCACGTTCGATCGCGATACGACCAAAAGAGAGATATTCAGGGTTAAGTGATAACTCTGATACTCCGTAAAGGTAGCCACTGACTGATGAGATGCGTTCATCAATATGATATTCAAAATAGCGTTGCTGCTGCTGGAAATGCTGCGGTTTAATGAATAGACCTTCATTCCAAATGACACGATTACGCGCAAACATCTTGTTATTCCACCCTTTCCAGTTTTACATCGTAGTCTTTGAAATACATCAAAAGATGATATTCCCTACCTTTGTTAAGCACTTTGACGGCCTTTTTCCATTCACTCAGCTCAGGTTCAGCAAAATGCGCCATGACCCCAATGTAGTTCGTGCCTTCATCAATCTCGAACGCGTTCACAAACTTAAACTGGCCTGGTGTCATTACATAATCGTAATTGGCGATAAAATTGCTGCGTAACGCTTTTTTGTAGTCTGCTTTTACTTGGTCATAATCGGCAGACATAAACATCGAATCATCTTTGAGCTCAAACACTTGAACCTCTATCGGCGACGCTTCACCCCAAATATTAGGGTTAGTACCTTCATCACTAACGAGACTGAACGTTACCTTGGTCGGCTGTGTGGCTGGCTCATACTTTTCTGATGAGCTACAGGCGGTTAATACCGTCAGTAGCATCAGCAGGACAAAAGACCGCTTGTTCACCGTTATAGCTCCAGCTGTTTTTCACGAATTTTCTTGTCGTAAGACTGCTCGAAAATTTCCCAAAACAGTTTCTCAAATCCTTTTTGGCGATTAGAAGTGAGCTCTTGGTAGTAGTGGCAATACATCTCCCACGCCCAAGCATCTGAAGAGTGGTTCTGTGCATCACTATTGCGCTTGTAATGTTGGAAACGGCGCAGTAGCACTTGAGGAGAAAAGGCATTAAGAATCTGATTTAGGGCTTCGCTAGTGGCGTGCTGCATTGCTTCGTTATGGTCGCGCACATTTTTTAGGCTTTCGGCAATCGCCGCTGGGGCAGACAAGTGCACCACACTTTTATCAGCATCATACAGAGTACGAATGGTTTCTTCGTATGATAGCCCCAAGCGAAGTGGGTTATCTTCAATCGGTTGCAAGTTACGATTCATCATACCAAAACGCCCTTCACTCACTTGCTGGTGAAGCTCAAGCAAACCTTGCACACAAGCTTGCAACGATTGCCCAAGCTCTTCTGAAAGCATGTGCATTTTCGCCATATCGTGGCTATTGCCAACGTCAACACCTAGCCCGGTGAGCATAGGGCCGGTCAATAAGTGTGATGCATTGTTTGACGAGCTGTTGTGTTGCTCGGAGTGAGGGTGGTAGCTTCTCGCCACTTCTTCCTCAAGTAGATCTAATACTTTATCGTCCATCGCTAAGCCCTCAGGTACGTTGTAAATACTGTTATTAATGTTCAAATGAGTCGGTGGTTGCGCAGTCTCATGGTGCTCAACAGCCGGAATAGGTGGTAAATCGGTGGAGGTTTTGCCAAAACCGAGAATTTTCTTTAATCGAATCGATGACGTCATCTCATACTCGCTGTCAGCTTGAGGCGTAAACTGCAGTTGCGACTGCTGGCTATCGTATTCTGGCACTAATGAATGTTGTGCTTGTGCGAGTGGTTTTTCCGTCTCTTCAAGCAACGACTCTTCTTGTTTAATGCCTTGCAATAAATCATCTAAAGCGGCGATAGGGTCCATTGAACTCGGCTCTGGTTCATCCTCGTCGCGGCTGATATCATCCAATGGACCATCTTTGAGTAGATCGAGCCCCTCTTTAGCAAACAGCTGATCCAAAGAGCCATTAATCAGAGAATCGTCTTCACCCACTTGACCAAAAATGACACGAATTTGGTAAGGTCCAATGGCCACTTCATCTTTATGCTCCAACTTAGCCGAGGCACCTTGCCCTAACGGCTTATGGGAACCATTAACATAGGTATTACCAACCAGATCTTGAATGCAAAACGCACCATCAATCACACGGATGGCACAGTGATGATTTTGAATTTTCCCTTTACCGTCACGAAGCTGCCAATGCGCATCACTTGCAGAGCCAATCACACCGCCTTGCACATTAAACATCGCTTGTGCGGATAATCCTGATTCCAGTAGTTGCACATTCGTCACTACCATTGAAAGCGTTTGCTTCTTCTGCATATCGCTATTGCCTTACTTGTATAAGCACGCTTTTGTCCGCCAAATCGCGCCCTAAAAATGATGACCAACCCAAAGCCACACCACTGCCATGGCATAAACTCATCACCGGAGCCTCGCTCTCGTGCATGGTCAGCTCAAGGTCGTAAGCCATCTGCTCTCGTAAAATAAACTCCACCAACTTACACAGCGGTTGATGTTCTTTGCCTGATGGCAAAAAATCGGCAAATCGTTCTCGAGTTAAGTTTTTGATACAGATAACAAACTTACCGTTACAGTCCATCACTGACTCACCCAACATGCTGTTGATCCCAAGCTCACCATTCTGCTTACCTAAGCAAAACTGCTGATAAGGCTCTATCCGGACTTTGCGTCGAACCCACTGGCGAATACTGACTTCTTGCAGATCAAAACAGTGCGCGATGATGCCAGACACCACTTGCGGTGAACGACTTCGGCCAGCCAAAGTGCCCGCATAAGCCAGCATCTTGCACCAATTTATCGGTGTTTCGCCGCGCAAGTCCGCATCACCCAAACCGACTAAAGCAAACAGCTGTGATGAAAATTGATCCTGCGCACCCGCTTGAAAACGGACGTAATAGCGATACTTTCGCCATACGCGATATACAAGGTTAATCAACCGGTTATTGAAAAAATCTAAAAAGGGCCGCTTGAAACCACCGGGATCTTCTTCGACCAATTGCTGCAAAATAAAACCAGGCAACGGTGACTGTGCCCCAGTTAATCCGAAAAAATTGGTTTGTAAGATCAGGCGCTCATCCGCGAACTCACGTAAATCCGTTACGTCCGCTGGTGCAAAGCCTAAACTGGGGTTGGCACTGAATACCAACTGGCATGTCCGCTCCCAATCTTCTGATTCAGGATTAAACGCATTAAGTTTTTGCAGCAGTTCCACCAACTGATAGAAGTTGTACGTTCGTACATCGCTTGGTAAACCCAGTAGAGGCTCCGGCACAGCCGCCGCAGCCATCTCTAGATCAATGGCTGCATTCCTGTCTGTGTTCCCCATGTGTACTTCTCTTGATTGGACGCGTTAATAACGATCAGCTCATGAAACGAATTGATGCTGGCATATAGGGCAAAAAAGTGGCTAAGCACGGTGCCAAAGAGGTAAAGCTCCCCTTCTGAACCAAAACAGTTTTGATCAATATGAATCGTCGATTGCAGCCCTCGCACTGGCAAACCGCGCAATATTTTATCCACGGGTTGCGACTCAATTTTTTGGATCCCTTCAAGACGCAAACGCGCAACACGCTCCGCTTGGCGATCCACCAAGGCTCTGAAATCGTAAGCTCGCAACACACTGCTTAAGGCATCTTTGGACAGCAGCGATAAATAATTCAGCGATAAGTTAGAAATCAATACCCACAATAGACTGCCATCCAGTACTGGGCGCAGAGATTGTGAAGGCACGGTAATATTGCTGAAAGTGGCAAAGGGGGGGGAGCTGTCTGTCGGCTCACAAATGTCACCGACACCGAGTTCGAGCGGTAATAAGCGATTGGTGCAGGTGAGTTTGAGCGAGATGGCTTCATCGACATGCATGGATTGCGTTTCATCTCCGCGAATGAAAGAGATGAAATTATCAAATCCATCGCCACGGATACTGTCTCTCACTCGCGTGCGGTAATAGAGCGCTTCACGATTTCGAACCCGCTCCACTTCATGCTGAAAACTTTCAAATGCTGAATAGACACGTTTTTCACCCCGAATTCGTTGGCTGGCTTGAGTTTTGTCTTGCCAACCGAACACGCCGTCAACGCTGAACACTTCATAGTGAGAAGGGTAACGACTAGAGGGAATAATGCGATACTCTGAACGCTTGCCCGTTAAATCGATCGGATCGGCATCATGTTCAAACAAATTAATGACAGGGGTGCAGTACAACTGGAAATTATCCTGACGCACTCGAACGTCCGCTGGCAAGGTTTTCGAAAAACTGATTTTCAGTTTGAACGCACCATGCACTGATTTCGGCACTACGCTAGCCAGACGGGTAATGTCAACAAAATGAAATGCTTCAGGAAACGACAAGTATTCCTGCAAAACGCGATAACCTTCATACACATTGGAAGGATAGGGCAAAAGCGACTGCTCGCTATCAAACCCGACCGTTTGGAAGCTATTGCGCGGCAGCGTAAATTCTACCCCCGCGACTTCAACAGAAATCTTATCGAGGTAGTGGTTGAGCCATAGATAGAGCATTTGTGAGCTGTATTTATCACCACCTAAGTAAAAGCGCAGATCATCAAGATGCGCATCACCGACGCTTATCTCACCCAACATATTAAGCGACACTTCGATGATGGTCGCTTCTCTAGTATGTTGCGCAGTGACGTCAGTACATTTCAGTGGGTAAATCTGCACGTCACGACAGGTTCTAAAGTGACATTTGGTGCCGAAAACAGGCTTGCTATCGAGCTGAGTGCCACGAGCGATTTGCTGCTTATCACTGACACTTTTATCCGGTGTGAACGAGACAATACTCATGCTTGGCACAGGACGTAAGTAGTTTGGCCATAGCATGTTGATGATGGAGTGCGTTAGCTCAGGAAATTCATCTTCAACTTTTTCGCGCAAGCGAGCGGTGAGAAAGGCGAATCCTTCCAATAAACGCTCGACATCAGGATCCGTCGTTTTACCGTGTAAAAAGCGAGAGAGTTGAGGATGAATTTCAGTGAAATGCTTTCCTTGTTCTTTAAGGAAAGCAAGCTCTTCTCTGAAGTACTTATCTTGAGCCATAATTTTCTAATACACTCGGTACTTTCGGTTTTGATCCAGTAGCAGGTTGAACTGCACTTTCTCATGTAACGCATCACTGTTTATTTCGGCCACAATATGGAAGCGCAGCATCAAAGGGCTCAACACGTCCGACTCGGATCGAATCACAATATTTCGTAAACGGGGCTCATACACATCTAAGCAGCTTTGTATCGCAAGCTTAATCCGCAGCGATAAGTCTAAGGTTTCTAACGTTGCATCGTTAAAATCCACTAAACCTAACGTTGGAGCACTTTGTGCCTCACCCATGCGAGTATTCAAAATATTGGAAACATTGCGTTTGATTGATTGGAGCACATCCCATGCATTTGGCCCTTGAGTCAAAGACATAGGCTTGGTGCCAGCTTCTAAACGTTCAAAGAAGCCGACACCAAATGCACTCTCTTCAGGTGCAATATAAGTCATGGTTATGCTTGATCTAATCGACCAACCAATGACAATTCAAAGTTCGCGCCCATGTACTTAAAGTGAGGACGAACAGAGAGAGAGACCTGATACCAACCTGGTTCACCTTCAACATCCATGACTTCGATTTTTGCAGCACGAAGAGGACGACGGCTACGTACGTCTGCTGGTGGATTTTCTTGGTCAGCCACGTACTGTTTGATCCAGCCATTAAGCTCACGTTCAAGATCTTGACGCTCTTTCCAAGCACCAATTTGCTCACGCTGTAGCACTTTGACGTAGTGTGCAAGGCGATTGATGATCATCATATATGGCAGTTGCGTACCCAACTTGTAATTGGTTTCCGCTTCTTTGCCTTCTTTGGTATTCGGGAATATTTTTGGCTTTTGGATCGAGTTTGCAGAGAAGAATGCGGCGTTATCACTGCCTTTACGCATGGTTAAAGCAATGAAACCTTCTTCTGCTAATTCAAACTCTTTACGGTCAGTGACCAACACTTCAGTTGGGATCTTACTTTGCAGTGCACCCATCGATTCAAACACATGCACTGGCAGATCTTCAACCGCACCGCCACTTTGTGGGCCAATGATGTTTGGACACCAACGGTACTTGGCAAAGCTATCGGTTAAACGAGTAGCGAAAGCAAACGCGGTGTTACCCCATAGATAGTGTTCGTGTGAAGCGCTGACACTTTCCACATAATTAAATGATTTAATTGGGTTTTCTGTTGGATCATAAGGTACGCGCAATAAGAAACGAGGCGCAGTCAAGCCAAGGTAACGCGCATCTTCTGATTCACGTAGAGAACGCCATTTAGTGTATTTAGGGCTTTCAAATGTTGACTTAAGATCCTTGATATTTGGTAGCTCTTCAAAAGAATCGATACCAAAAAACTCAGGGCCTACACTAGAAATGAATGGAGCATGAGCCATCGCACCAAGTGCACCCATGTATTGCAGTAGCTTCATGTCAGGGGTTGATGGCGTGAAAGCAAAGTTACCGATGATAGCGCCAGTCGGCTCACCACCAAATTGGCCATAACCAGAAGAATAAACGTGCTTATAAAGACCAGATTGCGTCGTTTCTGGTGCAAATTCAAAGTCTTCAAGCAACTCGCCTTTCGTTACATGCAACAAATCAACCTTGTTGTTTTCACGAAAATCGGTACGGTCAATAAACAGTTTCAAACCACGCCATGACGATTCCATCTGCTGGAAACGCTCTTCGTGCAAAATCTCATCCATTTGAGCACTGATTTTCTTATCAAGCTCAACCAGCATTTGATCAACGAGTGATTTGTTAACCGGCTCTTCCGTTTGATTCGAACCGATGAGATTCTCAATAAACGCAGCAACCCCTTTCTTCGCAACATCATACCCTTCTTCAGTCGGTGCAATGCGCGTTTGTGCCATGATTTCATCAAGTAAACTGCCTTGGGTGGCACTTTGTCTCTCTAAGACGGCTTCAGTAGTAGACATCAATTTCGTTCCTAAATTTGATTAAATAAAAAGTTGGGTTGATCAAGCCTTATGCTTGAGGCTCTTCTTCTTTGCCGCTCACTAGGCTTAGCTCAGATAGAAGTTTTTCACGCGATTCTTCCGAATTTAGTAGCTCTTGTAGACGCTCTCTAAATGCGGGAATATTGCCCAAAGGACCTTTTAAGGCCACAAGAGCTTGGCGTAGCTCAACCAATTTATTTAATTCTGGAACTTGTGCTGCCACTGAATCCGGTTCGAAGTCAGCAAGAGATTTGAAACTAAGCTCAACAGGAAGCTCAGCATTTTCATCGCCACTCAGTTTATTGCGCACTGTAGTGGTCAGTTTCAAATCGCTTTCACGCATAACCGCTTCAAAGTTGTTCTTGTCCACTGAAACGGTTTGTCTCTCTTCAAGTGGGGTCTCTTCGGTATGGCCTTTAAAATCACCCACCACCAGAGTTTTTAGCGGTAACTCAACTTCAGCCTGTGCATCTCCCGTTGCTGGAATATACTTAATATTAATCCGCTCTTTAGGAGCTACACTTCCTTCTTTAGACATATTACGTCTCCAATACCTATGCCAATCATTGTCAAAATTACGGACAAGAGCGTAGCTAAACTTAGTTACCACTTACTCAGGCCGAGGGTTACATAACGTTGTAAAAATTAAAGTTAAATCTATTGGACTTAAGTTCTAATAGAACTCAAGTCTCTTAATATTTATTATCTGGTAGATTTTAATGAGCATTTAAACAATAAATCCCATTAATTAGCATTAGCTATTAAATTCTTCCCTAAACTACCCCATCAGATTTATCGATATTTTCATGGGGATTTAAAATTCTCGGCACATTCTATTCATATAGGAGCATTTTAAATATAAAAAATCACAAAAACATGATCTTCACCCAAAAAAATATGCCGTTTCTAATACTGTATAATTTAACTAATTAATATCCCAAAAGACATCATGATAATAAAAATTCAGACTATTCTTATAGTTAACAAATATGCCATTAGCTTGTGCTTTTTCTTCCTCACTCATCTTACCAGCAAGGCTTTCTTCCTCTAATTCCAATATTGAGTAGAGCGACTGCATACGTTCAGTACCAGCAGCAGAGAGATATAAATCTAAATAGGCTTGCGCTTTGATCCGATCGGGAGTCACAAAATGATAGGATGCGCTATCGCCGAGCAGAATCTTAACTACCGTTGCCAAAGAGGTAATATCACCTTGCTCTAAGGCCATCAGTCGCCATTGATAGGCATCTTCAAAACGGCCTTTGCTCTCTAAAATACCGATGTAGCGTCTCATCGCAGGGATATAGTTTGTCTTCGCAGCCGCGAGATAGAGCTCTCTCACCTTGGTCTCCCTTTCCCCAGGCATTAAAAACAGGCCTCCACCAGCTTGAACTTGCTTTGCTTTATCCATCAATGCTCGTGGATGATTAAAACTGACCGCTTTATCGAGATAGTAGCTATACATCCCGTTATCCATACCTTTGTAAAACTGGGCAAGCTCGTAAGTGGCTTGTGCAGGATCATCTCGTCCTAAACGAATCAAACTATCGTAATACTGGCTTTTCCAATACTGCACATCGCGATCTCTTAACCACTTGGCATCAGTATAAAGATGTTTCATGGCGCGACGATTGCCTAATTCTGCGGCTTTAAGCAGATATTCACGCGCTTCAGGAGGCGTTCTAATGGTCGTTTTGTAGTTCGAAAGCTCCATCGCGTAGAGAAAGGCGGCATCCGAATTGTCGTTGTCTGCCGCGTACTGGAGGTATGGTCGCGATTCCATATTTTTGTATTGCGCTCGAAGCAGTCGTCCGGTAGCAAACGCTTTTTCTGGAGACATATTTCCTACTTCATACACTTCTGCTACAGACGTTTCTTGCTCAGCATGTAACACCATCGAAGGAAATAAGGAGAGCGCTAAAATGGCATATGTTTTATTAATCCACATTGACGCGGCTTCCAAACTTGACGCTTGCGGAACACACAATGATAGACGTTGGCAGAAATCCATCATGAACCGTTTCCATATTACCCACTACAATACTCTGACTCATTATATTTCCTTAACTGACTAACCATTTATCCATAAACACGTAAGCAAAAATCATTCCCTTCAATTACGCTTACTTAAGAATAAAGCCCCACAGCCCGAGCGGGCAACAAATTGCCCAACCGAGCAACAAATTGCCCGAGCGGGCATAATATTGCCTATATGATAATCAATACTCAGCCTTTACCCATCAAAATTAAAAACAATACACTCATTAAATTAAATAGAATCAGGAACCAATCACTACAAATAGAATTAATGACAAAAAACTAACATAAAGCTGACATTGTTTTACATAGAAATAAAATGAATTAATCCTCCAATCATTCTATATGTTTTAAATAAACGCATAGCATCAGGTTAAATCGACACTGTTAACTTATTTCTTTGGGATTCACTAAGCTATATTAATGATATTAATAAGCTAGTTACATTAATTAATCGTATCATCATCGCCGTTCAACCAGAAACTGGCATTTCTAGGTCAAATCAGTACAATTCTGCGTTCTCCACCACCATCCACTGCGAGCCAGAGAAAATGCCGACACCAGCGCCCTGTTTTACTGCCTTTAAAAAACCTATTGAAGGCTACTCTCTGCCTGAGCGCTTTACTTTCCCATTTTGTTACGAGCCGCATCCGCTAAGCGAATTAGCGGCAAGCCAGCTGCAACAACACCTGCTGAACCAGCAGAATTGGCAACATAATTTTGGGCTCGATAATCACGGCGTGCTAAACCAGCATCCGGAAGCTATCGGGAAAATGTTTGGCGTTTTAGTGGTGCGTAAACAAAGTGGAGAGCTAGGGTACCTGTCTGCATTCTCGGGGAAGTTAGCTGAGCAAAACCTGCTGCCGCATTTTGTGCCGCCTATATTTGACATGCTCACTAACGATGGTTTTTTCTTGGAAGGCAGCGTGCCAATCAATCAAATTAATCAGCAAGTTGAACAATTGGAGTGCGATCCACAGCGTGCGCTACTTCAGCAGCAATGGACCACGGCCCAACAGCAGGCGCAAGATGAATTAGAAGCGCATCGCCAACTGATGATTCAAGGTCGTGAACAGCGTAAACAGCAACGCATCCTTGCCGAACAATCAAATGATGCCCAACAATTGCGTGAAACCTTAGATTGTCTCGCCAAACAAAGTGTGGCTGAAAAAACGTTCCTCAAGCAATTAAAACGCAAGTGGGACGTCAACCTCAACGAACTACAAGCGCAAATAGACGCATTTCAAGAACAAATTGATGCGTTAAAAGAGCAGCGTAAAAATCTCTCTAATGCGTTGCAGCAACGACTTTTTTCTCACTATCGATTTCTCAATCAATACGGCACTGAAAAATCTCTGGGGGAGATTTTCCGTCTTACGGCTAACCCTGTTCCACCAGCAGGATCTGGAGAATGCGCCGCACCAAAATTGCTGCACTACGCGTTTCAACATCAGATGACACCGATTTCACTCGCCGAATTCTGGTGGGGAGCGTCACCAAAATCTGAAATTCGTCAACACAAGAAATTCTATCCTGCTTGTCAAAACAAGTGCCAACCGATTTTGGCTCACATGCTTGATGGGCTGAAGCTCGATGATAACCCGCTATTGCATAACCCAGCGCAAGGCAAAGAGATCGACATCATCTATCAGGATGAAGCCATTATTGTCGTCAACAAACCTGCCGAGTTTCTATCCGTTCCCGGAGTCAACATTCAGGACTCTGTTTATACTCGTCTGCAACAAACGTTTAGCTCAGATGAAGGGCTTTTTGTGATCCACCGCCTCGATATGTCTACTTCAGGTTTATTGGTGTTTGCTCTCACCCGCCGAGCCAATAAAAGCCTGCAGAAGCAATTTATTACTCGCGGCGTTGAAAAACGCTATCTTGCCTTACTCGCTGGTGAATTACAGCAATCGCATGGTGACATTCGCTTACCGCTGCGGGGCGATTTAGATGACAGGCCGCGTCAATTGGTCTGTTTTGAACATGGCAAACCCGCTGACACTCACTGGCAATTAATTGAATGCCGAGATGGATTCAGTAAAGTCTACCTCTACCCCAAAACAGGACGAACCCACCAATTGCGCGTGCATTGCGCTCATGTGGAAGGACTCAACCTGCCCATCGTTGGCGACGATCTTTATGGCACGAAAGGAGCGCGTTTACATCTACATGCTGAGTCACTGAGCTTTGATCACCCTTATACCAAGCAAAGGATGACATTCATGGTGGATGCCGAGTTTTGATCGACATTCCGCTTTAGTGACATTGAGGTGACAAATCCTTACTTAGCACAGCTATAATTTCGTGAATGCGAACCTTTTTCTAAGTGCTTAACGTTGAGAACACGGCTGCTGTACCTTTTGATCACACTCACCGCAGTGCTAGGGCAATCAAACCTAGCACACGGGCAAGAGCAAACGCTGCAAGATCGTTGGCAGCATTTTCTACGCCAAGCCGAATCGCTATCGGCTGCGCGAGCCTTGCCATTGCAAAGCATTAACTCATACCCTGTCGATCTTCTGCTCAGCGCCAGCGCCTATCCTGATTTTTCCCGTTATTCATGGCAAACCATAACTGAGCTCAAAGCGATAGCCTCACAGTGCGCACTGTCGCCCGGTTTATCAAAAATCTTGGCATCACGCCCTGAATTGCAAAAAGCAGCGTCGTTTGAACTCGCTTTGTGCCAAGGCGATGAATTGCCCATCCGTTGGTTTAAGACTGCTCCGTTTCTGCATCCTGCAGGCGGGAGCTACGCAGAGCGATACTTAGCTTTTTCTACTCATAACATAACGGCCGAGCAAAGCGCCGAGCTACAGCCCTACACGACTCTCTCTGACCCTCAGCATCCGCTGTACACCTTTTTTACCGATTTAGAAACGGCAGGGCGAGATGCCTTGGTCAGCGGTTATCGCGCTTATATTGACCGTCAACAACGGCTATGGATCAGTGGCGATTTCGGTATTCGCGTACTGAGCGCATTGCAATGGAAAAAAGTCGCGCTCGATCAGCAATTGGTATTGTCGGCCATCACAGCGGCTACTCAAAGTTGCCAATTACGCTACAGTAATCTGTGTGTCTCTAGCCAAGAAAAACCCAATATTTCACTGTGGTTATCAGTCATATTACTGCTGTTGCTCGCAGCAACGCTGAGTAGGACGCTCTGGTTACGCCGCCAACAAGCCAAAGAAAAACGCTTTATTTTACAGTTGCTGACGCATGAACTACGCACCCCTATCACCAGTCTTGGCTTGACCGTTGAGCAGTTTCGCCAGCAATTTGATACTCTGCCAGAGCTGGCCCAAGATACATTCGGCCGCTTACTGGCCGATCACCAACGTTTAGCTCAGCTTGCTCAGACCAGTAAAGGATTTTTGAGTAGCGACCCAAATGAGCCGTTTCAATGTCAAACCGCTTATCTCTCAGATTGGTTAGATCACTGCGTAGCGAAACACGAACTTAGCTATGAACTGACACAAGATATCGAGCTCACACTGCCGTATTACTGGCTTGGGATCTGTTTGGATAACTTGATCCGTAATGCCAAGCAGCATGGTCAAGGAACAATCTCAATAACGGCCAGCGTGACTGACACTCAACTGCGGCTTTGCGTTAGTGATGAAGGCGAGTTTCCCTCTCGTCTCAAACGGCTATTTTCCCGTTCTCGCACAGTTTCCAATATGGGGATTGGACTCCGTCTTGTGAGCCATTTGATGCTTAAAATGGGCGGTAAACTGACTTGTAAAGCCCACCCCACTCGCTGCCAATTGGAATTACCATTATGAACACACTGTTATTGGTCGAAGATGATCCTCTACTCGGGCAAGGTTTGCATGATTACTTGCTACAGCAAGGTTTTGATTGTTTGTGGGTACAGCAGCTCTCACAAGTCAAAAAAGCATGGTTTCGCGCCGATTTGGTGATTTTAGATAGACAACTGGCTCAAGGAGACAGCTTGGATCATCTGCCTCAATGGCTAATGACCAAAGCCGTGCCAGTGATCATCCTGACGGCCAAAATCGAGGTTGAGCAAAAAATAGCAGGTCTGATGGCGGGGGCGAAAGACTACGTCACCAAGCCATTTTCGCAACAAGAATTACTGGCGCGAATTCAAGCGCAACTGCGACCATTAGGAGAAAGCTTGCTTTCCTACGCTGACATTGCCATTGATCTCTCAAAGCGCAGCGTTACCTTAGGTGAGCAGTTGATGACGCTAAAACCGAAACAGTTTCAGCTATTACTGCTGCTGGTTCAAAACCAAGGACGTGTTTTTCACCGTGATGAACTACTCAATAAAGTGTGGGGCTACCAAGCCTTTCCCTCAACTCGAACCGTCGATAATCATGTTTTACAGCTGAGGCAGCAGTTACCCTCACTCAATATCGAAACCGTTCGTGGCGTTGGGTATCGTTTAGTCGAGGTGTCCAATGCGTAACCTTTGGCTGTTTGCACTGTTCGTCGTTAATCCAAGCCACGCCGTGAGTGATGATTGGTTTATGGCCACACCACTGCAATCAACCTATCGCGCTTTAGCGAACCATCAGCCACAGCTTGCCTGGCAAGAGTTGATCCTCGCACTCAATAACCAAACCATTGCCACGCCACACTGGGCAAGCGTCAAGCATGCCATTATTGAACAAACCCAATGTGGCCAACAGCTCTTAAGCGATGTGGTACCAAATGCGGCGCTGATCAAAGTCTCGATACAAAAAAAAACCAACGTGATGCAGCAAGGTTACCAGTTCAAATTATCAATGGAGGGAGCGAAGCTGCCTAGCCAGGTTGAACTTCTTGGCCCTGACAATGGCTTGTTCATCTCACAGAGCCAAGTAACGTCATCAGCCCCTTACATAGAATTAGAAAGCCCAGAACTGCTCTTTGCTCCACAAGATGGCGTTTATCGACTGACACTCGACAAACAACACTATTGGTTAGTTCTTACCATGCCTTTTGGCTCCACATGGTTGCAATCCGCCTCTCCCAACGGTGGCTACCCACTAGCGCTTGAGTCCCCCACAGCATTGACAAACTGCCCCCCAACAAGCCTTGCTTGGCAATGGTTTGACGACCAATTTCAGTTAATCAAGCAGCAAGATATGGTAGCTATGAGTAATACTCAGCAATTATTGGACAAACCAAGCTCATCCCCCAGCTCGGCTAAATGGCTCAGTACTCTGATCAAAACTGTCGAATATCAAGGAGCAATCAAAGTGGAATATGTACAACGTTTGACTCTGCCAAATCAGGCTCAATGAAGACATCAGGGTGACAATTGATTTGTCGATTTCTTATGTAATCAACACACCGAGACACACTGGAAATGACAAACCATGTATAAACCACTTTGTTCTTTATTGATCACTTGTACGCCACTTTTGGCGTTGGCTAGCCAATCACAACCGGCGTCAATTACACTGCATAATCAAAACCAAACCGTGCAAATAGAGCCACAAAATTTTGCTATTGATTGGCAGCAAAATGCCCAGCTAACCATTAACCAAGGCCAGCTAACCGTTAACGGCCAGCCACAGCAAGTCAGCCAACTGCAACAAGATAATCAACATCACGCCTCTTGGCTGCTTGTTCCTAGCCAGTTAAAGGTCGAGGCCAATTTACAACAAACATTGAAGCTGTCGATTACCGCGAGCGCTGAGAGTAAGATCTCTCGTGCTAAACCGTTAACCGTGCAGTGGTTTGAACTGCCGGAGCAGCAAAGCAAAACGCTCATTCTTCCTTTTAGTGAAGGAATGCGGATTCCAACGGATAACCCACAGTGGGTGAACTACCTCATAGCGGAACGCTCTGCCAGCAATACCACGCAAGATCTCAAAATGCCATTTTGGAGTGTAGAAGCTGGCAATGAGCAGTATGTGAGCTACCAACTCAATACCGCCACCAACAACAAACTCAATTTTAGCGCCAAGCAAAACAAGCTAGACATGCAAGCCACGCACGCTTTCACTGTACTCAATAAAGATGAGCCTTTTGAGGTGGAAATCTCCCTTGGCAACTCACCACTAGATGGTGCCAAACGCTACCGTCAGTGGCGAAAAGAGAATGGGCTATCACAAACGCTCGAACAAAAAGCGCAGCAAAACCCAGCCATAAAACAGCTTATCGGCGCAAGCCATGTCTATCTGTTTGGTAGAGACTTACTCTCTGAGCAAGATGTTAGCGACTTCTGGGCATTGAAAGCTTGGTATTTTGAGCAGCCGCAGTGGACAGCATCAAACGAAGCACTCAAAGAACTCAAACCGCTCATCAAGGGCAAAGATTTCTTAAGCCGCTATCATAAACGTTTGCTGATTGAAGAGGTGAATAATGGGCTGAACTCTTGGATCAAAGAGTCGCCCTCAAATAACGAGGCTGGGATCGCCAGCCAGTATCAAGCCGCTCAGGCACGAAAAGCATGGCTCGCAGAGCAGAAACTACCGTTTCTACGTGATGCCAGCACTTGGGGACAGGGGCTATCGACATCCATGATTGACGCACTCAGCTCAGCTGGTTTGCAGCACCTCTGGCTAGGTTTGGATAATTGGATGCCCGCCTTTTACCAGCCACAAGTGGTTGATCAAGCGAAACAGGCTGGCTACTTAGTTGGGGTGTACGACTCCTACAATACCGCCATTGCAAAAGGCATCAACGATGGTTGGCTTACCGCGCAGCTACCAGATGCAATGCGCAAGCAATGTGCGATAGAAAACGCCGACTGCAAAAAACAAAAAGGGTTTCGTGGCAACGGCTTTTATCTCAACCCTGCCTGCCAATTAGGTTTTGTGCAACAACGTATTGAGGCGATTTTAAAATATGGCCGCTTTAACAGCCTGTTTCTTGATGTAGATGGAACCGGAATGGCCCGTGAAGATTACTCATACCAAGAGGGCCAAGGAATGAAAGAAAGCGCGATGCTGGAGGCATTTAATCAACGCATGTGCTGGATAGCCAATGAACAGAATGTGGTTCTCGGCTCTGAAGATGGTAACAGCCTGACGACACAAGGGCTCGCCTTTGCTCATGGTTTAGAAACGGTAGGATTTGGCTGGACAGATCCGGATATGAAAACTAACCGTCAATCGCCTTATTTTCTTGGGGCATGGTTTCCAGACAATAAGCCCGATTTTTTCTTCAAACCCGCGCAAGTCAAAGAGCCGTACAAAACACTGTTATTTGCACCGCAATACCGTATTCCTCTCTATCAAACCGTGTTCCATGATGAGGTGATCAACAGTCACCACTGGCACAGCGATAGTTTGAAGTTTTCCAACGTGCAAGCGGAGCGAGATTTAATCGCCATGCTGTATAACACCCCAGCGATGATTCACCTTAGCCGTGATGAAGCGACGCCTAACAGCGCTCGAGTCAACGCATTACGCCGCTATCAACAAGGGTTTACACCAATCCATGAAGTCGTGTGGAACCAACCTTTAGTCGATTTTAAATGGCTTGATGAACAAGGGATGGTACAACAAACAACCTTTGGTGATGGCAGTAAAATTACCGCCAATTTCTCTACGCAGCCATATAAAAAAGAGGATAAGGAAATAGTTCCAGCCTTGAGTATTCAAGCTGAACTCAGCAATGGGCAAAACCTCATTTGGCCATCGGATACGCTAAAGACAGAAAAATAGTCTCATCTCTCACTCATTAAAAGATAAGTAACTCATTAAAAGATAAATAATAGTGCGACACTTCAAGGAGGAAGTGTCCATTTCTGTTATTCAACAACCATAGCCAGTAGCACAAATACAATATGGGCAAACAAAACTAGACGACTGGTCTAATTTAAATTATAGTGCCGTCCATGAATACAAAAACCCATGATACTCGCCAACACATCCTTGAGGTCGGTTACCAACTGGTCGTAACCAAAGGCTTCACCAGTGTAGGCTTGTCTGAATTATTAAAAACCGCTGATGTGCCCAAAGGCTCTTTCTATCACTACTTTAAGTCAAAAGAGCAATTTGGCGAGGCACTGATTACGGACTATTTTCAGCACTATTTAGTACGGATTAATGCCCTTTTTAACCAAGAAGAAGGCAACGCCTATCAACACTTGATGCATTATTGGCAATGTTGGTATGAGCAGAGCAATGGCTTATGTAACGCACAGCGCTGCTTGGTGGTGAAATTAAGCGCTGAAGTTTCAGACTTGTCTGATGCGATGCGTATTGCTTTACTTAAAGGTGCAGATAGCATTATTGATGCGGTCGGAAAATGTATCCAACAAGGGATCGACGACGGCTCCATTCACGTACAACACAGCCAGCAAACCGCAGAATTGCTTTATAACCTTTGGCTTGGCGCAAGTTTGCTCAGTAAACTGCGTCAAGATAACCAAGGGCTTGCACAAGCGCTTACGAGCACCGAACACATTTTGCAAGGCCAGTGCCCTAGTTAAGATTTACCCCGCTATTTCGATAGCGGTTTTTTTGAAATCCAGACTAGACGACTGGTCTAATTTAAAATAATAAAGGACTCTCCAATGACTGAACAAACTAACCGCCGCATTGTACTCGCTTCACGCCCTGTCGGTGCACCAACGCCTGCTAACTTTCGCTTAGAACATGCGCCTAAACCAACACCTGCCGCTGGTGAAGTGCTGCTGCGTAGTGTTTATCTTTCACTTGACCCCTACATGCGCGGCCGCATGAGTGACGCTAAATCGTACGCCGATCCTGTCGCAATTGATGATGTCATGGTAGGCGGGAGCGTGTGTCAAGTGGAAGTATCAAACCACCCAAAATTTGAGCAAGGTGAGTGGGTACTCGCTTATACCGGATGGCAGGATTACGCTATTTCTAATGGCGAAGGTTTACTTAAACTCGGTAAAAATCCAACCTCACCCTCATACGCACTAGGCATCATGGGAATGCCCGGTTTTACCGCTTATATGGGTTTGCTAGACATCGGCCAACCGAAGCAAGGTGAAACTGTGGTAGTCGCCGCCGCCACTGGCCCAGTAGGGGCAACGGTTGGTCAAATTGCTAAAATCAAAGGCTGCCGCGTGGTCGGCATTGCTGGCGGTGAGGAAAAATGTCGTTACGCTAAAGAAGTATTAGGTTTTGATGAATGTATTGATCACAAAGCTGACGATTTTGCAGAGCAATTGGCTAAAACATGTGCTAAAGGGATTGACGTTTACTACGAAAATGTCGGTGGCAAAGTCTTTGATGCGGTTTTACCTCTGCTTAACACAGCAGCGCGAGTTCCGCTGTGTGGCTTGATTTCTCAATACAATGCAACGTCGCTGCCTGAAGGACCTGATCGTCTCTCTATGCTGATGGGCACCTTACTTACCAAACGTATTCGCATGCAAGGTTTCATTATTTTTGATGACTACGGCCATCGCTATAACGAATTTGCTACTGACATGACTCAATGGCTAAGTGAAGGGAAAGTGAAATACCGCGAGCAACTGATTGACGGTTTAGAAAACGCACCACAAGCCTTTATTGGTCTATTGGAAGGCAAAAACTTTGGCAAACTGGTTATCCAAATCAACCAACCACTTTAATAAGGACAGCACAATGATCAAACTTCATCACCTTAATAAATCACGCTCTAAGCGCATTATCTGGTTACTTGAAGAGTTAGGGGTTGAGTATCAAGTGGTTCCATATCAACGTGATAGCGTGACCTTTCTAGCACCGCCGGAGCTAAAAAGCGTGCATCCGCTAGGTAAGTCACCTGTGATTGAAGACAATGGCTTGGTGATTGCTGAATCTGGCGCCATTACCGATTACTTGATAGAAAAATACGGCCAACACTTTGCGCCTCAGCGTGGCAGCGTGGAATATGTGCAATACCAGCAATGGCTCCACTTTGCGGAAAGCTCTGCCATATTGCCGCTGCTATTAAAGATGTTTGTTGCCAAAGATGGCTGCCAAACCAATTTCCTTGGTGGCTATGCAGAAAGCGAAACGGCCAAAGTGATGAGTTATTTTGACCAGTGTTTAGCGGGTAAACGCTACTTAGTGGCCGACCAACTCACTGGCGCTGATTTCATGATGTCATTCATTGCTGAAATATTGCTGACCAACGGAGCGATTACTCACTTCCCGAATATTGAACGTTACTTAAAGCAGCTCGCCACTCACCCTGCTTATCTAAAATCGAACCAAATCGAAGCGCAATACGCCTAACCTTAGGTTCCTGATGACGCCACTTCGACGATAACGAAGTGGCGTTTTAATTTCCATTATGGAAATGACTACTTGATGTATTATCAATAGTGAAAAGTAACCAAGCACATTAGGATTAAACCACAATAATATAAGGGTTTAATTCATGAGCCATCCACTCGATACACAGCAACGCTTCCAAGCCATCGTCACTGACGCACACCTCTCGCCTAAACAAAAGTCGCACTTCCTTGCGCTAGAGGCCGAAGCAAGCTTGCCCTATCTGAAACTCTCTCCTGAGTTAGCTCGTGCAATGGAACAAGGCATTATCTGCGATATGTTTGAAGGCCATGCCCCTTTTAAACCACGTTACGTGTTGCCTGACTACGCAAAATTTTTAGCACAAGGCAGTGAGTATTTAGAGCTTTCGCCTGCCAGTAATTTTGATGAAGCACTCAATATGCTGACCATTTTGTACCATCACGTGCCTTCAGTGACCTCTATTCCTGTCTATTTGGGGCAATTGGATAGCGTGTTATTGCCCTATGTGGGCGAACTGAGCGAAGCGTCGATTTATCAAAAATTGAAGCTGTTTTGGATCATGCTTGATCGCACTCTTCCCGATGCTTTCATGCACGCCAACATCGGCCCGAGCGACAATATTATTTGTCGTACTATTTTACGTGTCGATGCTGAACTGAAACAGATCGCTCCCAACCTTACCTTCATGTATGACCCTTCTATCACTCCTGACGATTTACTGCGACAAGCGACCGATAATATCTGTCAATGCAGTAAACCGCACATCGCCAACTATCCGATTCATGCCACCGCCTATGGCGAGCAAGGTTTTGGTATCGTCAGTTGCTACAACTCACTTCCTTTAGCGGGAGGCTGCAATACTTTAGTCAGAATGAATTTAAAAGAGGCCGCGAAAAAAGCCAGTGACCGCCAAACATTTTTAGATCAGATTCTACCCACTTACAGCCAATATATGATTGAGCTGATGGATGTTCGAGCTGCTCATCTGCACCAACAATCTCATTTTTTTGAAGGTTTTCTGACTCAAGAAGGGTTGATTGAAGAATCTCGTTTCGCACCGATGTTTGGCATTTATGGTATGGCTGAAGCCGTTAATCTATTACTGGAAAAGGAGCAGAGTAACGCTCGTTATGGCCATGATGATATCGCCAACCAATTAGGCATCGCCATTTCCGCCAAGCTGGCCAACATTGTACAAAACTCACCAGTCAAATATGGCTTCAACGGCCGTGCTTTGCTGCACGCGCAAGGTGGTATTAGCCTTGATCTTGATGTTACTCCGGGCGTGCGCATCCCTTATGGCACCGAACCCAACCCGATTGAATATGTACAAGCAACGGCTGGACATCATCAATATTACACCTCTGGTATCAGCGATATTTTAACTCTGGATGAAACCATAAAGGCCAACCCAGAGGCGATGTTCAACCTATGTAAAGGAGCCCTCCACTCTGGCTATCGCGAATTTACGGCCAACGTGGCTTCGAACGATTTAGTTCGCATTACGGGTTACATGGTGAAATTGTCTGAAATAGCGCAATTTGAGCAGCGCGGATCACGCACCAACACCACATTTCTTGGGGCAGAAGCGGCCAAAAACACGGCCGTGCTCAAGCGAAAAGCACGCGTGGTTAGCCATGAAATGCAATCGGCTTATCAACCAAACTCTGTCAACTAATGGTGAGTGGAAAACAGCCGCTCCGAGCAAAAGTCAGCCGAGTGCTGACTTTCTCCTGCGTTGATGGCCCGGGCAACCGACTGGTCATTTTTATGCAAGGTTGCAACTTCAATTGCTTGTCTTGCCATAACCCACATACGATTCGTCACTGTCACCATTGCGGTGATTGTGTGCCAACCTGCCCATCGCAAGCACTGCGCCTCAATGCTGACCAGCAAGTCGAATGGCTAGCGGAGAAATGCACTCACTGCGATCGCTGTATTGAGCACTGCATACACCAATCAAACCCCAAAATTCATCACTACAGCGTTGAACAACTCGTGGAACTTATCCGCCGAAATCATTATTTCTTAGCCGGTATTACCATTTCAGGGGGGGAAGCGACACTACAGCTTCCGTTTATCATCGCTCTTTTCAAAGCCATCAAACACGATGAAGAATTGAAACATCTCAGCTGTTTTATTGATAGTAATGGCTCACTATCAGAATCGGGATGGGACAAAATCTCGCCCTATTTGGATGGCGCAATGATCGATTTAAAAGCTTGGCAAGAGGAAACGCATCGGTGGCTAACCGGACGCAGTAACCATAGAGTGATACGCACTATTTTCCACCTCACTACACTGAATAAACTGCACGAAGTGCGACTCCTGCATATACCGGACAAAAGTGATTTAGAGACTGAAATTACCGAAGTGGCGCATCTGATTAACCAGTTGCCTGCGAACGTCAGCATTCGGCTCAACGCCTTCCAACATCACGGTGTGGTCGGCAAGGCCTTAACTTGGCAGCCATGCAGTGAAGGTGCAATGCTGCAGTTTCATCGAAAACTGGTCGCTCAAGTACAGCGAACTGTTTACCTGCCGACACGCTACGCCTAGCGTCGAAAACCACCATGCCCATAGGCTACCTATATTAGATTAATAACCCGTACCATTTTGCCTAATGCATAACGCTCACCTATGCTTATCCAAACAGGCACTAACCGTTTAGCAAAAGGCCGAGCACTCGCTCTCATCACATAAAAAGGAAAGCATCATGATTGAATGGGATTTCTTACATCTTTTCGATACTCAAGAGCTCTTTATCTTTTATTAACGAGAACCAATATTATTAACGAGAGCCAACCTCATTTTAAATAGCAGCCGCAATTTCACCTTCAATATCCTTTTGCGGCTCTTTTTGTACTGGTGGAACTTGCCCTTCTTCTACAGCGTGTTGGTAACATCCACTTAGCTTAATGGCTAAATACATGTCCGCACGAATCACCACGCCGCCATCACCCGTTGAAATTCCAGCGATCTCACACCATTTTCTCAAACTGCGTTTACGCCCCGCTAGCACTAAACGAATACCTCGTTTTTTCAGAATGCTTTGCACGTCCGATAACATCGCCATGACGCTTAAATCTAAATGGGTAAAACTCGACACCGCATCAATAATCACACACCCCACACTCATGCCCGCCGATTCAGTGTGAAATAAAATACGACGTTTAAAGTAAGGTGCATTGAAATAAGTCAGCGGAGAGTTGAAACGATAAATCACCAAACCCGGTATTGGTTTCGCCTTCGCTGACGTATCAATCGTGCGAATCGTTCCTTTATCATCCAAACCCAATGTTTGATCACTTGGCCGCATCACTGTGCGTAAGAACTGGAACAGGCCCAGTAATACCGCAAGAGTGATGCCGGGGATAACGCCAATAACCAATACAGCGATGAAGGTTAAGCTTGCCAAATAAAAGGCGTCTTTATCACGCTTGTGTAAACTCCAAATCCCTTTCAGATCCAGCAACGAGATAGACGCGATAATCAACACCACCCCCAATGCAGCAATCGGAATGTATTGTAGTGGCTGATACGCCACAATCGCGACAAATCCAATCACAATCGCTGCAATAATCGAAACTAATTGCGATTTCCCACCATTAGCGTCATTCACCGCCGTACGTGAATCCGCCCCACTGATGGCAAAACCTTGTGAAAATGCAGAAGCAATATTAGCTAAGCCAAGCGCGCGAAACTCTTTGTCGGCGTCAATATCGTAACCATTTTTTGCCGCAAAACTGCGCGCAGTGAGCATCATACTGACAAAGCTCACCATCGCTAAGTTCAAAGCGGGCATGACTAATTCACGGCTCACCCCTAGATCAAATAGAGGGGTTTGGAATATCGGTAACCCACCTTGGATTAAACCAACGACTTTAACGCCAAGATGTTCAGCGCCAAAAAACCACACCCAAAATGCAGCAGCGATGATAGCCAACATCGCTGCTGGCCAATTGGGCCTGACACGCTTACACAGAAAATAAACCACCACTGTCAGCGCACTTATCAATAAGGTTTGCCAATGCAAATCAATCAGCAAGGATGGCGCTTCCACGATACGCTCTAGTAGATATTGCTGCTCATATTTCAGCCCAAATACTTTAGCAAATTGACCCACGATAATGGTCAGAGCAACACCGTTTAACAACCCAAGTAAAATAGGGCGAGAGAGAAAATCGGCTAAAATACCGAGTTTGAAACGACTGGCCAGCAAACACCATACACCAGTCATTGCCGTCATTGTCATGACCAACTGCCAGTGTTTGAGAGGATCGCCCATCGCCAGCGGTGTCACTACCGCCGCAATCACTGCGCAAGTTGCCGCGTCTGGGCCTAAGATCAACTGTCTAGACGTGCCAAAAATCGCGTAAACCAACATCGGCAATACGCAGGAATATAAGCCGACAATCGCACTTACTCCAGTGAGCTGCGCGTACGCTATCGCGACAGGCAGTGCAACCGCAACCACAGAAAGCGCCGCACGTACGTCATCCATCAACCAGCGAGTTTCATAGTCTTTCAGTTGGTGTAAACCCGGCATCCACTGTTGTACAAATGCACTATTCAAATTGCTTCCCCCTCTTCTCGCAACAAGGTTTTCACATTAAGCATAACTCATTGCTAACAAACTAGCGCTTATAATTGGCTGATTTTATTGAAGTATGAGAAAAAGAAAAAGTGCAGGAAAAAGATCGCCTCCATAGGTCGACTTATGTGAAAATAGCCCACTCCATTTCACTCGCCTAAAGTTGTACTTATGAAATTTCAAGCTGCCATTTTTGATATGGATGGACTGTTACTCGACACGGAACGTGTCTGCCTTACAATATTCGAACAAGCTTGCCACGCAGTTGGCGTCCCATTTTTAAAAGAGGTTTATCTCTCGGCTATTGGTCGCAATGCGGCAGGTATTGAACAAGCACTGCGCGCAGGCTACGGGCCAGAATTAGACTATCCGGTATTACATACGGAGTGGCGTAAACGTTACGATGCCGTGGTGAAACACCAGGCGATCCCAGTGAAAGAAGGGGTTATCGAGTTATTACAATGGTTAAAAGCCAATCGTGTTCCTACTGCCGTCGCAACATCAACCCAAAAAGACGTGGCACAAATTAAGCTGCGCCTTTCAGGCCTTGAGCAATATTTTGACTCGTTCACAACCGGTTGTGAAGTGACACATGGCAAACCCGATCCTGAGATTTATCTACTCGCTGCGCAACGTCTTGGCGCTGAACCGACCCAATGCTTAGCCTTTGAAGATTCTAATAACGGCGTGCGATCCGCCGTGAGTGCGAATATGATCACCTACCAAATTCCTGATCTCGTCGAACCCAGTGAAGAAGTTTTGGCGCTTGGACACCAAGTGGTCCCCTCACTACATCACGTTTTAACGGCCCTGAAAAACAGTAATTGAGCGGTTTTTCAGGCGTCGGCTGATTTTGATTACCACAGCCAGGCAGCGTGGTATTGCAATTACAGGTAGCTAACAAGTAAAAAGGGGATATCGTTGATACCCCCTTCTTTAGTCAATAATAAAGATTCGTTAATGTTTAGGTGGCGTACCTTCACAATTAGAAACCACCGCGTCAATTTGTATTAACGCATCCATAGGCAGTTCTGAAACACCAATCACGGTTCTCGCAGGTAGCTCATGGTTAAAGAAGGTTGTGTAAACTTCATTGACAATATTAATGTCATCCATATTTTTTATTTGAATATTGACTTTAACAATATCATCCATAACATGCTCAACACTTTCTACAATATTCTTTATATTTTCCAAACACTGCTTAACTTGTTCTTTTATTCCACAAGCAACAACTTCATTATTTTTTGGAGATAAAGGTAACTGACCTGAAATATGATTATAATGAGAAAAAGCAACAGAGTGGGAATAGTCGACTTCAGGTGCATTCACGGTATTATTTGCTTCAATCACAAGTAAGCGAGCATCTTCAGGAAGCTGTGGCGGTGTACCATCACCATGTGACACAACAACATCAATTTGCACCAATGCATTCATAGGCAAGTCAGCAACACTAACTAGGCTTCGCGCAGGCACATAACTTGGGAAAAATTGTCCACAGACTTCATTGATGGCTTCTGCATCAGATATATTTTTAATAAATATCGTTGTTTTAACGATATCAGCCATCGTATGACCAATACTTTCTAAGATAGCATTAATATTATTCAAACACTGTTGACTCTGTTCTTTAATACCACCTTGTACTATTTCTCCCGTTTTAGGTTCAATCGGCAATTGAGCCGAGAGGTTATTATAATGAGAGAAGGCCGCGGTTTGAGAGTATAGACCTTGAGGTGCATGCTCAGTATTCCTTGACACTTTGATGAGCTCACAAGGCGCTTGTGGAGCAGTGCCTTCACCGTTTGAAATAAGAGCATCAATTTGCACTAAAGCATCACTGACAGGTAAAGCCGCAACCGCCGCTATAGTCACTGTAGGAAGCGGCCCCTGAAAAAAAGTGGGGTATACTTTTTTGATGGCATCAATATCTGAAATATTCTTTACAAAAATATTCATTTTGACCACATCATCCATAACGTGACCAATACTTTCTACGATAGACTGTATATTATTCAGACATTGCTTGGTTTGGTCATTTATACAACCAATAACAATTTCACCTGTTTTAGGATCTATCGGTAGTTGTGCTGAAATATTATTATAATGAGAAAAAGCGACAGTTTGTGTAGAGACAGCACATATAGGTGCATTTTCTGTGTTTCTTGAAACCTTTACAATATCGGCAGCCATATCGAAATTTATCCTATTATTAGTAGAAATGCGTATTTATATTTAATAAGTGTTTTTTGATAAAACAATCAAAGTGGCGAAATGGTAAGTTAAAAAAATTTTAGTAAATGTGACATACATTAAAATATTATTTGACTAGAAAGTCATCGCTTATATTGATAATGATTGATTAACGACTAATTATCCACAATCGTGTTAATAACGTGGATTAAAGAATATTTATCCTAGAAATGATTCTAAAATTGTGAATATAATCTCATGAAACTGAATACTGCATTTTCTTGATTTAGTCCAATAATGATAGGTTGTTCACAATAAGCTGCTGAAAATTTACACATAAACTCGATTAATGTGCCATTTCAATCGTAATAAATGCATAAATTTCCTGAGTCACTTAGTTTCCTTACTCCATCAAAACGCACAATAGAATGCGTATATTGAGCTACTTAATGGCTTGTTTTCTGTTGAAACTGCTTCACGCTGCGCTTTTGAGCACTGCGGCGGTTGGCTTGCTTATCACGCGGTTTGCGCTTCGGTTCACCGCTGGTCGGTTGGTCTGTCACTGGAAAATCGGTCAACGCCTGCAGCGGTAAAGCGCGCTGCGTTAAGCTGCGGATTGCCTCCAGCGCTTGGCTTTCACCATGGCAGACCAGTGAAATCGCCACACCACCTTGACCAGCACGCGCTGTGCGGCCAACGCGGTGAATATAAACTGGCGCACTAGGTGGTAAATCAAAATTGATCACCACTGGCAGCGCGTCAATGTGAATACCACGCGCCAGTAAATCAGTGGCCACCAGCACATCCACTTGATTCGCTTTGAAATCGGCTAACGTTTTCTCGCGAATAACTTGATCTTTTTCACCATGCAAAGCTGCCGCACGAATACCCGCTTTGAGTAATTTTTTCGCGACCGCGTCAGCACTATCACGAGCGCTAATGAACACTAATACTTGCTGCCCAGCCCGCTGTTTAATCAGAGCAATTAATGCTTGTGCTTTACTGCCCTTATTCACAAGGTAGAGCTGCTCTTCAATTTCTTCCACCACTTGATTGGCTTGATTCGCCTCTATCTTTACCGGGTTATTTAACACGGCCAATGCCACCTGTTCGAGATCGGCGGCGAGTGTGGCGGAAAACAACAACGTTTGTTTGGTTTGGGGCATAAAACTGAGCAGGCGTTGTACATCCGGCCAAAACCCCATCTCTAACAGTCTGTCAGCTTCATCTAACACCACACAGTGCATCGACTCCAATGAGATCAGTTGCTGTGTGAGTAAATCAAGCAAGCGGCCCGGTGTCGCGACGATTAAATGCGGTAATTTGGCCAACTGCGCAAGCTGCTCTTCTTGGGCCACTCCCCCGCATAAAGTGCATAAGCTAATGCCCATTTTGCTTGCCACGGTACTCAGCTCTTGGCTGACTTGTTGTGCTAATTCACGGGTAGGAACAATGACAACCGATTGAATTTCAAAAGTATTAACTTCAATCCGTTGCAGTAAAGGCAAACCATAAGCTAACGTTTTACCACTGCCCGTCTGCGCGAAGGCAAGCACATCTTGCCCAGAAAGTACGGCTGGAATAGCCAATTGTTGGATTTTGGTCGCCGTGTGTCGCGACGCAGGCAGCGCAGCCATCAAAGGGGCGCTTAAGTTAAGCTTAGAAAAATTCATAAACGACTAGCAGGGTGAAAAAGGTTGCGCCGAGTCTAAAGCTATTCATTCTCCATCACAACTGTCGATACGGATCAGGACTGAATCTGGCCGCCAGTACTCAAATTCACAGTCCATGATCTCGCCATCTTGTTTGTAATTAACTCGACAAATTTTCATTACAGATTGGCCAGCAGCCAAGTTAAGCGCTTTTGCCACATGAAGAGGTGCAGCCGTAGGGATTACTTCAAAACGAGAACGCGTGGTGATGTAACCGTATTTTTGCTGATAGAGATGCGTTAACGAAGCGGTTAAATTTTCCTCTAATATCTTTGGGAACCACTGCGCAATCAGGCAGTTTTCGACAAACAGTACCGCTCGCCCGTCAATCGAGCGCAACCGTTCAATAATATGAATGGGCGTAATTCGGTCAATATCCATCGCTCTTGCATACTCACGAGAAGCCATCACGCTGCGTACCGCAACTAGCTTAGTTTCTGCGATTCGGTGCTGCTCGCGGATCATCTGGTGGAAGTGGCAACGCGATAGCGGGTTATAATGAATTCGCGCCGGAGAGACAAACCAGCCACGCCGCTCTTCTCGGTAAATCAACCCTTCTGTTTCCAGTGAAACCAAAGCGTCTTTAATTGTAATGCGGGTTGTATTAAACAATTCACTCAATTCACGTTCAGATGGCAGTTTTTGTCTGTCGCTCAGCATTCCACTGCAAATTTGCTCACGAAGGGTGCCTTTAATGTTACCAAGTTGAGTCTTTTCTAAAGGAGCATTTGCCACTGGCAAAGGGCTGCGAAATCTCATGCGTGACCTAGTCCAATATTATACAGAGTGAATAAACGTCTTTTAGACTACATACGGCAGATAACAGATTTATGACAGGCTAATTGATTGAATTTGAAATAAAAGTGCAATAGAAAATCATCAAAAATGTCAAATAACTACACCGAAAACGTCACAGTTCTTCTCTAGGATAAAAATCGAACTTACTGACCTAGTCCAGAAGGATAGCGACAATGAAAACCTTATTTACCCGCGCAACGACTGCCACAGCACTTGCGCTGACTCTTTCAACTTCGGCTTTTGCTAAAGAGGCTGATTTACAATCTTTGATCAACGCAGCGAAACAAGAAGGCCAAGTGTACAGCATTGGTATGCCCGGCAGTTGGGCCAACTGGCAAGACACGTGGAGCGATTTAGGTAAGATTTATGGCCTAAAACACCAAGATACGGATATGAGCTCAGCGCAAGAAATTGCCAAGTTTGAAGCCGAAAAGAAAAATGCGACCGCCGATATCGGTGATGTTGGTTTTGCATTTGCTCGCGTGGCGGTGAAAAAAGGCGTAACTCAAGCGTACAAACCGAGCACTTGGAATGAGATCCCGGACTGGGCCAAAGATAAAGATGGCCACTGGGCTCTGGCTTACACGGGCACCATTTCCTTTATCTCGAACAATAATCTGGTCAAGAATACGCCAAAAACGTGGAACGATTTGCTCAAAGGCGATTACAAAATCAGTATTGGTAATGTAGGCGTTGCCGCGCAAGCAAATAATGCCGTACTAGCCGCTGCTTTTGCTCATGGTGGCAGTGAAAAGAACCTCGATCCGGCAATCGAATTTTTTGCCAAACTCGCCAAGCAAGGGCGCTTATCATTTACAGACCCAAGTATCGCTAACCTCGAAAAAGGTGAAGTTGAAGTGGCCGTATTGTGGGATTTCAACGCCCTAAGTTACCGTGACCAAATTGACCGTAACCGCTTTACCGTTAACATTCCGCAAGATGGTTCTGTGATTTCCGGCTACACCACCATCATCAATAAATACGCCAAAAACCCAAATGCGGCCAAGCTAGCACGTGAATACATCTTTAGCGATCAAGGCCAAATCAACCTTGCACAAGGCTATGCTCGCCCGATCCGCAGCAACGTTGCACTGCCTGCTGCGGTACAAAGCAAATTGATTGCTAACGATCAATACCAGAACGTGAGTCCAATTAGCGACTTTAATGCTTGGGAAAAATCAGCTCGCCAATTGCCACGTCAATGGCAAGAAAATGTCATTATCCACCAGCAGTAAGAGGTAACCATGAACAATAAGGTGATCCTTGTTGTTCTTGATGGACTCAATTATTCCGTAGCCCGTGATTGCATGGGCTACTTAAACGGCTTAATTGAGCAGCAAAGAGCAACCTTATACTCCCTACAATGTGAATTGCCTTCGTTATCGCGTCCTTTGTATGAATGTCTACTCACTGGCGTAAAGCCTGTCGAAAGCGGCATTGTTCATAACCACATTGTGCGCCTTTCACATCATCAATCCATCTTCAGTTTGGCAAAAGAGCAAGGGCTGACAACAGCCGCAGCGGCGTATCATTGGGTCAGCGAGCTCTATAACCGCGCGCCTTTTGATGCAACGCGCGATCGTTTTACCTGTGATAAAACACTCAATATTCAGCATGGCTGTTTTTATCACTGGGATCACTATCCCGATGAAGCACTGTTTTTAGACGCCGAACACTTACGTCGTACTCATCAGCCTGATTTTTTACTGATCCATCCAATGAATATCGATGATGCTGGGCATAAGTTTGGCCTTGATTCAGGACAGTACCGTAATAGTGCACGCATGGCCGATGCACTGTTATCTCACTTTTTAGAAAGCTGGCTAAACGATGGCTACCAAGTGATGGTGACCAGCGATCACGGCATGAACAATGACAAGTCACACGGCGGAATATTAACCGAAGAGCGCAACGTCCCGCTGTTTGTATTGGGCGATCAATTTTCGCACCAAGCTTGTGAGATCAAACAAACTGAGCTCTGCGGCCTGTGCTGCCAACTGCTTAATCTTAATCACAATAAGCCCTTTTCTGCGGAGTGCTTAGCATGATCAGTAGCCAAGTTATTAGCAAGCCTAGCGCCGTGCTGAGCCAATCAACGCACTGGGCACGCAAACTCAAACCTGCGTTATGGCTTACTCCTTTTGCGCTGTTTTTCTACTTATTTCAGCTCGCCCCCATGCTGTGGGTTCTGTTCAACAGCTTTATCTCTGACGATCAATGGTCACTGGACCATTATCGCGAAATCTTCAGCTCATCCTTTATTTTGCAAGGGTTAGGCAACAGTTTGTGGCTCGCCATATGGTCCAGCGTCGCGGGCCTTACGATTGCGGCAATGTTGGTCGCCTCCTTACGCCGAGTCGATGGCAAGCTGCGCGATGGTGTGATCGCCTTTACCAATATGAGCAGTAATTTTGCGGGCGTCCCTTTGGCATTCGCTTTCATTATTATTCTTGGGGTCAACGGCGCACTGACTTTGCTGCTAAAGCAATACGGTTTGATTGAAGAGTTCAACCTGTACGGCAAATGGGGACTGCTGGCGATGTATATCTACTTTCAGATCCCTCTTGGCGTGCTGCTGCTCTATCCTGCATTTGATGCGCTCAGTGATGACTGGCAAGCGGCGGCGTCTACTCTGGGCGCCAACGGATGGCAATATTGGCAGAAAATCGCCTTGCCTGTGCTCTCACCAGCCCTACTCGGTACCTTGATTATCCTAATCGCCAATGCGATGGGCGCATATGCCAGCGTCTACGCACTCACATCCGGCAACTACAACGTCATTACGGTACGCATTGCCAGTTTAGTGGCGGGAGATCTGTTCTTAGAGCCCAATTTAGCCGCCGCCATTTCCGTGGTATTGATGCTAATTTTAGCCTTCATTACTGTGATCAATCAGTGGCTAATTGCGAAAAGCTATAGCGCAAGGAACACCCATGCAAAACGCTAATCCTACCCTTGATAAAATCACCTTTCATAAAAGTGTGGTCTATTCCATCGTGGGAGTGATGTTGCTGCCCATTTTGGCCACCTTGGTTTATTCCTTTTCTTCACGCTGGGGCGCAACGATTTTACCCGATGGCTTCACCTTTGACTGGTATCTCAAACTGCTGACCGACCCTCGCTTTCTCGATGCATTTGGCCGCTCATTGCTGATTGGCATCGCTTCCCTGACACTCAGCGCGGTTTTGATTATTCCGGCGATCTTCGTGGTGTTTTACTATTTCCCTCGTCTCGATAAAGTAATGAATCTGCTGATTTTAATCCCTTTTGCAGTGCCGCCTGTGGTCTCTTCAGTTGGATTACTGCAACTGTACGCCGATAGCCAATTTCCAATTGTGGGTACACCTTGGATTTTGATTGGCACTTATTTCACCATTGCGCTGCCGTTTATGTACCGTGCAATTGCCAACAGTTTTGAGGCGATCCATCTACACGATCTCATGGACGCCGCGCACCTGCTCGGCGCAAGCACCAGCCGTGCTTTTTTACTGATCGTACTGCCAAACATTAGAAAAGGGTTGATGGCTTCGCTGTTTCTATCCTTCTCTTTTCTACTTGGCGAGTTTGTATTTGCGAACATTCTGGTCGGCACGCGCTATGAAACCTTGCAGATTTATCTCTACAACATGCGTCAGACTAGTGGTCACTTCACCTCCGCATTAGTGATGACTTACTTCCTATTTATCTTTTTACTGACTTGGCTCGCCAGTCGTTTTAGCCGAGGATCCACTCAATGAATTCCACGACCCACACAACCTCTCGCTCTGATTACGTCCACGTCGCCAACCTCACCAAACGCTTTGGCAACAATACCGTTTTTGAAGGGATTGAATTTTCCATTGAGCAAGGGGAATTTGTCACGCTACTTGGTCCGAGCGGCTGCGGGAAATCGACTCTATTGCGCAGTTTGGCTGGCTTAAATCCCGTCGATGACGGCGAAATTTGGGTCAACGGTGAAAACATCACTAACCAAACACCACAGCAACGCGGCATTGGCATGGTGTTTCAATCCTACGCTCTGTTTCCGAATATGACGGTGGCTGAAAACATCGCCTTTGGCCTCAAAATGCAAGGGCAAGACAGAGCTTACATCGCGCGCGAAGTACAAAAAGTGGTCGAACTGGTTTCGCTGATAGGGAAAGAAAAACACTATCCCAACCAGCTATCGGGTGGGCAGCGCCAACGCGTCGCTTTAGCTCGCGCCTTAGTGGTCAAGCCGCGTATTTTGCTACTTGATGAGCCCCTTTCAGCACTGGATGCCAAAATTCGCAAACATTTACGCCAGCAGATCCGTGATATTCAAAAAGAGCTCAATCTCACCACCGTATTTGTAACCCATGATCAAGAAGAGGCGATGATTCTCTCTGATCGTATTTTTTTAATGCACCAAGGTGAAATCGTTCAGCAAGGCTCCCCAGAAAGCATTTATACTCAGCCAGCCAATGAGTTTGTGGCCGGTTTTATGGGCCATTACAATTTAGTAGAGGCGGCCACCGCCAAGCAGTTGTTTAACATAGACACGGCTTGGAAAGTGGCTATTCGCCCCGAATCCATCTACGTCAAGGAAGCTGGGCGGAGCTATGGTGCCCATGTTTCTGCGCCGCAACATGGCACCATCAAGCATCACCAATTACTGGGTAATGTCATTCGCTACCATGTGGATGTGCGAGGCTGCGAGCTCACGGTCGATTTACTCAATCGTTCGTCAGAGCGATTATTTGCCACTGGCAGTCAGCTAGAATTACTGTTTAACCTTAACGAAATACAACCTGTGAGAGCCTAAATAGATGCCGACACCTCTATACGTTTTTGATATGGACGACACATTGATTGACGGCGACTGCGCAATGATTTGGAGCGAATATTTGGCCGATAAGGGCATAGCGAGCGACCCTGATTTTGTCGCGCAGGATAGACTGATCATGTCACGCTATGCCAGCGGTGAAATGGACATGGAAGATTACCTCGATTTTGCAATGCAACCGTTGCTCACCCTGCCCACAGAGCAAGTCCAGCGCTTAGCGGACGATTGTGTCGCTACACGCATCGTACCTAGGCTATTTCCTCAAGCCAAAGCACTCATTAAGCAGTTAACGGACGAGCGTATTCAAATGCTCATTATTTCGGCGTCGGTCAGTTTTTTGGTTAAAGCTGTCGCCCGTAAAATAGGCGTTGCAGAGGCGATGGGTATCGATATGGTTATAGAAAACAACCATTACACCACGCATATTTGGGGAACCCCCACCTACCGAGAGGGAAAAGTCACTCGCTTAAATGAATGGCTAGCTGAGCGCCCGCAATACGTGGGTCAAGTGCATTTTTTCACTGACTCGATCAATGATTTACCTTTGTGTCTACACGCCGATTTCACCTATTTGGTCAACCCATGCACGCGTCTCATCCAATACGCGCAGCCCCAACAATGGCCGATATTAAAGTGGGGCTAATCACATCCTCTACTTTTGATGAATCATGTAACTTGAGGCGCTGGCGGTAAACTTCTAGTATGAAGACAATAAGTTAACCGAGCCTCTCGCCATGAGCATGAAACATCGCATTGCCTTTATCTCTCTTTTACTGTCAACTCTCAATGCTTGCTCGCCGGAAAATAGCGCGCAAGCATTGGGCACTTTAGAACGAGACCGCATCACTTTTTCCGCCACCGCCAATGAGATCATTCGCGCGCTTCCTGTCGCGGAAGGCAGCGCAGTGCATGCTGGCGAAGTATTGGTTCGACTGGATACCAGAAATCAGCAGGCGGTGCTGGCCCATGCACTCGCAGAGGCGGCCAAAGCGCAAGCGTATTTGCTCAAACTGAGTAATGGTGAACGCCAAGAAGACACGGCAGCCGCACAAGCCAAAGTCAATCGCGCACAAGCCAAACTGACAGAGGCGTTGCAAAACTTCAAACGTGTGGAAGAGCTGGTTGGTAAAAAGCTCCTCAGCCAATCAGAAAAAGACAGCGCCACCGCCACGCGTGATGCCGCTCGCGCCGAACTCGATTCTGCAAAAGAAGAGTTTGCTAAACTCACCGCTGGCACTCGCCCTGAAGATATTGAACAAGCGCAAGCGGCGCTGACCGCCGCCAAAGCCGACGTCTCACTGCAACAGCAAAAGCTCGACGAGTTAACCATTGTCGCAACCCGCGATGGAATTTTGGATAACCTCCCATACAACTTGGGTGAGCGCGTCCCAAACAACGGCATTGTCGCTATCATCCAAGCCAGCCGCATCCCTTATGCTCGCGTCTACGTTCCCGCACCACACCGTTTAGCTGTCGTGCCGGGCGCACAGTTTCCAGTGCATATCGACGGTATAAAAGAGCCGCTGCAAGGCACTGTGCGTTGGGTGGCAACGGAACCCTCTTTCACGCCTTACTACGCACTGACCGAAAATGAACGCGCCCGCTTAATGTATCTAGCCGAAGTGGATCTGCCCGAATCCGCGCAATCGCTCCCTTCTGGCATTCCGGCGCAAGTCGATTTAGCGAGGCAAAAATAGTGACTGAACTCGCCATTCACGCCCGTAATGTGGTCAAAAAATTTGGGGATTTCACTGCGATTGAAGGCATCAATCTGAGTGTCCCCAAAGGAACCATTTACGGTTTTCTCGGCCCAAATGGTTGTGGCAAATCGACCACAATTCGCGTACTCACGGGTTTATTAAGCCCTACCTCCGGCAGTGTTGATGTGCTGGGGTTAGCGATCCCAAAACAATCCGAGCAATTGCGCCTAAAAATTGGTTATATGGCGCAAAAATTTTCGTTATACGATGATTTGACCGTAGAGGAAAACCTACAATTTATTGGGCAAATTTTTGGTATGCCGCGCAAAGCATTGGCACAACGGCTCAATGAACAGTTGTGCACTTATGGGCTTGATCAGCGCCGAAAACAACGCGTAAGTGGGATGAGTGGCGGCCAAAAGCAGCGCTTGTCACTAGCAGCCGCCACGATGCATAAACCTGAACTGCTGTTTTTGGATGAACCAACGTCGGCGGTCGATCCTGAAAATAGACGGGAATTTTGGGAACAATTGTTCGATCTTTCAGACCAAGGCACCACCATTTTGATCACCACTCACTACATGGATGAAGCGGAACGCTGCCACCGTTTAGCCATCATGGAATCGGGTTTAATCCGTGCAGATGGTGAGCCAGAAACCTTAATGAACACGATGGGCGTCAACATTGTCGAAGTCCGAGCCCATAATTTGCGCCAATTAAAAGAAAAAGTCATGGCTCGGGCGGAGGTTCGCTCTGCTGCGCAACTTGGCATCCGCTTGCGGATCCTTATTCATCAACAAGTCACACAACCTATCGCGTGGCTAAAAACAACCTTCCCTGAACTGGCTGAAGCTGAGATGAATCTAGCTCGCCCAAGTTTGGAAGATGTCTTTGTCACTGTGACTGGCAAGGGGCGTCAATGAAAGCACTGTTTCGAATGAAAGCGGTGATGGTGAAAGAGATACGCCAACTCTCGCGAGACAGAATTACGTTTGGCATGGTAGTGATGATCCCACTGATCCAGTTGTTGCTGTTTGGCTTTGCCATCAATACTGACGTACGCAATATTCCGATCGCCATCGTTGATCAAAGTGAAAGTACCCTCGGACGGTTAATTGTAGAGTCAGTCAAAGCCACACAGGTTGTGAGCGTCAAACACACTTTTGCCACAGCAGAGCAAGCTGAACATGCAATTGAACAAGGTAACGTGAGAGCAGCGCTGATCCTGCCAAAAGATCTCACCCAGCGCGCGGTGCAAAAACGCGTGTTAGGTCAGTGGATTGTTGATGGCTCCGATACGATGATCAGTGCCTCCATTTTAGGTCTGCAATCCATGCCGCTGACCGATTTTGATTTTGACATTCGTCCAGCCACCGTCAAAACCTTTGAAGTCACGCTGTTTTATAACCCCACTCGCCGCTCTGCGGTTAATATCGTGCCCGGTTTACTGGGGGTTATTTTAACCATGACGATGATCCTCTTCACCAGTGCCGCGATTGTGCGAGAAAAAGAGCGCGGCAATTTAGAACTGCTGATCACCACGCCAATTCACTCTATTGAGCTTATGGTCGCCAAAATTGTGCCCTATATTTTTGTCGGATTAATTCAGGTCTTCATCATCTTGGGCTTAGGGCATTTTATTTTTGACGTGCCCATTAATGGTGCGATCAGCCAAATTCTCTTCGGTACGCTGCTGTTTATCGCCGCCAGTTTGACCTTAGGTTTGGTGATTTCAACCATTGCTTCCACTCAACTGCAAGCCATGCAAATGACTGTTTTTATTTTACTGCCTTCGATTTTACTTTCTGGATTTATGTTTCCCTACGAAGGCATGCCAGTCGCAGCGCAGTGGATTTCTGAAGCGTTGCCCGCGACCCACTTTATGCGCATGATCCGCGGGATTGTGTTGCGCGGTGCTAACCTCATGGATCTATGGCGAGATGCATTATGGATGTTAAGCTTTACCGTCGGTGGGATTATCGTCGCGTCGTTGAGATTTAAGAAATCCCTTGATTAACGCCATTCACATTTGAAGGCTAATTTTTAAGCCAAAAGAAGGAAACTAACATGTTAAAGTCACTGATGACCAAAGCGTTATTGTGTGTAGGCCTGATCTCCAATACCTCAGATGCATTGGCATCAGAGCGCTCAACGATAGCATGGCAATGGATTGAAAATGGCGCGCTTTTAGTCGATGTTCGAACCGCAGCAGAATTCGCAGCGGGCCATATTGAAGGTGCGTTAAACTACCCACTTGATACTGTTAGCCGTGCTTTTTCTCACATCGATAAACAACAACCGATTGTGGTTTACTGCCGCAGCGGCAATCGATCGGGCCAAGCCATGGCCTATTTACTCGAGCAAGGGTTTACTCAAGTACATAACGGCGGCGGTTTAGAGGAAATGATCATTCATCCTTCGGCAATAAAGCCGCTCAATTGATGTTAGCCTACTCTCATTCACGTTATCGCTCTTGTTTGTTCTTAATTGGCTCTCAAAGCGCAACAGGAAGACAGCGCTTGTTATTCGGCAACAATGATCGATTTTTTGATTGGAACGTAGAAGATGTTCGATAACCAATCTTAACGGTATACCGCATGCGAACGTACAAAACCTTACGCTTGATCCTAGGCGATCAGCTCAACATCAAGCACTCTTGGTTTAACAAAACGGATGATTCCGTACTGTACGTGGTAGCTGAACTTAAACAAGAAACAGGCTATGTAAAACATCACATTCAAAAAATCTGCGCCTTTTTTGCCGCGATGGAAGCTTTTGCCGAATTATTGCAAAGTGAGGGACACCAGGTTCTCTACTTGACCCTTGATGAAACTGCCGATTATTTGCAGCTACCACCATTGATTAGCGATCTGTGTCATCAGATCAACGCAGAATACTTTCACTATCAGCGACCTGATGAATACCGAGTTTGGCAACAGTTGCAGGAGTTAAACCTCTCTCATGCACAAGTGACTTGTTTTGATACTGAACACTTTTTATTGCCTTTTGACGAGATCACTCAGCATTTTAACACCAACAAAACCACTATTATGGAGCCGTTTTATCGCAAAATGCGTAAGCGATTCGGTATTCTTCTGCAAGATGATCATCAAACGCCTTTGGGTGGGCGTTGGAATTTTGATCACCAAAATCGCAATAAGCTCAGCGTGCAAGACATAGAAAACCTACCCAAACCACTTAGCTTTCAAAATAATGTCAGTGCAATTTATAACCGTTTACAGCATCATAATATTCACGTTTTCGGCCTGTATACTCCTTCATTGTTATGGCCGATTAACCGCTCACAAGCGCTGTCATTATTGGCCCACTTTTGTCAGTACGGCTTGCCGCTGTTTGGTCGATTTCAAGATGCAATGACGGCAAAGAGCCCACATCGTTGGAGCCTCTACCATAGCCGGCTCTCTTTTGCACTCAACTGCAAACTACTATCGCCTACAGAAGTCATTCAAAGTGCACTCATGCGATTTGAGAATGACAATACGATGGATTTAGCACAAATCGAAGGATTCATTAGGCAAATTTTGGGCTGGCGTGAGTACATTCGAGGCATTTATTGGGCGAACATGCCCCAATACGCCAAGCACAACGCCCTTGACGCTCAACGACCTCTTCCTCACTATTATTGGACAGGGAATACTCGTATGCATTGTGTTAAACAAGCCGTAACTCAATCACTGGAATTTTCCTACGCACACCATATCCAACGTTTGATGATCACGGGTAATTTTGCACTCCTATCAGGTTGCGAGCCGGATGAGGTGGATGACTGGTACTTAGGTATTTATATTGATGCATTGCAATGGGTAGAAATGCCCAATACCCGAGGTATGGCTCTGTTTGCTGATGGGGGAATTGTTGCCACCAAGCCTTATGCCGCAAGCGGCTCTTACATCAATAAAATGAGTGATTACTGCAAAGATTGTCACTACCAAGTAAAGAACCGTAGTGGTCTAAATTCATGTCCATTCAATAGTTTATATTGGCAGTTCATGCTCACTCATCGTGAACGGTTAGCCAAAAATCCAAGGATAGGCATGATTTATAAAAATTGGGATAACACTGAAAACGCTACTCAACAAGCAATCTTAGATCAAGCTCAATACTATCTACACCATATTGAAGAGCTGTAGTTCATCGGCTTACTGGTCACGTTTTGATTTATGCAATTTGGTGAGCACGCAGCAAGTAACTATAATCATGCTATTCGATTAAATATCAGTGAGTGATTATGCAACAACAGCAAGTCCATATGGACCAACGTATTTGCCAGCAATGCTCAGAAAAACAAAGCTTGCCTTTTGACTTCACCATGGCTTTCCAACCCATAGTTAACGTTGCAAATAACACCATCTTTGGCTACGAAGCACTCGTACGAGGTCTGAATAATGAATCAGCTTACTCCATCATTGAACAAGTCAGTGATGACAACCGATACCGCTTTGACCAACTTTGTCGAATCAAAGCGATTAAACTCGCGGCTAAACTAAAACTGTCAGGTATTTTGAGCATTAATTTTTTACCTAATGCCGTTTACCAACCAGAGCGCTGTATCCGCACCACATTAGAGGCAGCAAAGCAGTTCGGTTTCCCGACAGAACGGATCATGTTTGAATTTACTGAGGTGGAAAAAATCGTAGACACAGCGCACATAAAACGGATCGTCGCTTATTACTCCAACCTAGGATTTACTACCGCGATTGATGATTTCGGTGCAGGCTACGCCGGGCTTGGGCTATTGGTTAACTTCCAAACTAAAATAGTAAAATTAGATATGTCACTGCTGCGTAATATCGATCAAGACATCACGAAGCAAGCAATCGTCCGTCATACTGTCGCAATGCTCATTGAGCTAGGGATTTGTCCACTCGCTGAAGGTATTGAAACTCAACAAGAAATGTTATGGCTAAAACGACTCGGCATTGAACTCATGCAAGGCTACTATTTTGCGAAACCTGAGTTTGAAGCGTTACCTACAGTGACGTTTTGAACCATAATATCAGCCTCTAATTTTGTGGATCCATCAAACCACGAAATGCTTGGGCATAAGTTTCAACTGTTCAATACGGCCCGACATGGCTGTTTCCACCTCGGCTAACCACTCATAACGTTTAGTATATAGACGGCGTTTATTGCGATTTAGCGTCTCAACGCCTTTACGGTTTGGTGTGGTTGGCAAACGGTACAAATATTTGCTCATTTTCTCTGCTTCGTACTCTGTCCACAGTTCATCGTAATCAAAGCTTACTGATTTGCGCTTTGAGCCAATATAACGCAACGCTTGATACATATGGCCGCGGTTAGAAATCGCATACAGGTTTTCAACCCCTAAGATACGCGCTAGCGTCATGATCATTTCAACCATCAGTGCTTTGGTTCTTAAACCGTGAGTCGTGCGCGTCAAATCTTTAATGATTTGATTACGATCGGTCACACCACTGCTTGGACCTTGTAGTGAACCAATGTAAATACTGCGCCCTTGATCAGAAACATTGAAACTGATCGAGTAAATTTTCTGCCCTTTTTCATCCGTCAGTTGCAGCCCCAACGAACCTTCTCTTATCTCTCCACTGCACAGGCTTAATGAATAACTCGCCCCATTTTTGTCGTAAAAATCAAAAATAGAGAAGCCTGATTCTGAGAAAAACTTCGCAGCATTAAAGCCAAACTGTTCAACTAAGTAGATAAAATGTTGATTAATGTGCCATGTACGCTCTTTGGCAGACCAATTGACGCAGAGATAAGGTTTTAATGGTTTTTCCAAAAACTGTGGACATTGCTTCAATACCTCCGCTAACTCGGAGCACGAAAACAGTCTCAGCATACTTTTTAGAGCATAGGCATTGGTCACGCCCCATAAACAAAAACGGATATTCTTCCTGATTTTAGACCAGCCTTTGGTATTGGGGTAAATCGTTTCGGAGAGTTCAGACAGGCTAAACAGGTAGTCGAGTTTATTTTCAATTATCATAGTATGGACCAGAATTTCAGCAGCTAGGACAGCCTCAAACATTGGGGAGTCGCTCATTGAAAATAATGTACAGTGTTTCATTGAGAGGTGCTGTCCTGAGTTTGTATGAAAATGTCAGCCTTCGTCATTAGCTATTTACTTAGCGCGCTAACTAAATTATATTACTTAGCACGCTAAGTAATATATGACTCGTTATGATTGAAAATACGCACACCCTGAAAGAATTATCACTCGCTGAGCAGTTTGCTCGTCTCTCTCGCTTATGGAAAATGGTGGCGGACCGAGAACTCTCACCCTTGGGCCTTACCCATCCTCGTTGGACCGCATTGTGGAAATTACAGCGTCTCGGTGACAACGTCAGTCAAAAAACCTTAGCCGAAGCGTTAGAAATAGAACTGGCTTCTTTGATGCGAACTTTAAAGCAGCTCGAAGAACAATCGCTGATCGAACGTCACTGCTGTCACAACGATAAGCGCGCTCGAATCGTCAGTTTGACGAGTAACGGGCGTGCTCTTATCAAGCAGATGGAAACCCGTATTTTGCAAGTTCGCCAAAACTTACTGGGTAATATTGACGATCAACAATTGCACCAACTGACTCTTACGCTCGAACAAATCTCACACAACGCTCTAGATACGCTCAGCAAACCGATAGCAACACCTTCAAAGGAACAATAATTACTTATGACACCTGATCAAAAATTTGCACTTTGGATCAAATATTCCATCGTCGCTTTTGTGGCGCTCTTTGCCTATTTTTTGGTGGCCGATTTGGCTATGCCTTTAACACCGCAAGCCATGGCAACGCGGACTGTGACCAAAATATCTCCCCGAGTTAATGGTCAAATCAGTGATGTTTTTGTCACTAATAATCAAACCGTACACAAGGGTGAAGTACTTTTCACCATCGACCCACAACCCTATCAACTGGCGGTAGAGCAGGCCCAACTCAATTATGAACGTGCGGTACAAGGTAACGCTCAATTGGATGCATCGATTGCAGCCGCAGAAGCTAATGTTACGGCAAGCCGTATCGTTGCCGCTCAAAAGTTGCGCGAAGCTAACCGATTAAACACTCTGTTTGCACGCAATGGGACTTCTCAACAACTTAAAGACGATGCACAAAGTGGCGCTACCGCCGCGAAAGCCAATTTGGTTGCAGCGCAAGCTCACCTGCAAGAATTGCACGTTAGTCGAGGTAATAGTGACGAAAGTAACGTCAGCATCCGCGCCGCTTTGAACCAATTGGCGCAGGCCAAGCTAAACCTTGCCTACACACAAACGCTAGCTGAGCAAGATGGCGTCATTACCAACTTACAGCTTGAAACGGGCACCTACGCCGCAGCAGGTACGCCGTTAGTTGCGTTGGTAGCGACGGATGTAGACGTGATTGCTGATTTTAGAGAAAAAAGCTTACGCCATTTCCCAGACAATAGCCGCGCCCTAGTTGCTTTTGATAGCAAACCCGGCGAAGTCTTTACCGCGCGTATTCGTAGCCTGGATGCTGGGGTAAGTACTGGTCAGTTTGATGCGAATGGGCGTTTAGCCACTCCAACAGAATCTAATCGCTGGGTGCGTGATGCACAACGCATGCGTGTGCACCTTTCGCTCGATGAAACGATGTCAACATTGCCTTCCGGTGCTCGTGCGACGGTACAGTTGCTACCAGAAAGTGGCCCGTTTGCTTGGCTGGCAAAAATGCAAATTCAGTTTCTGAGCACTCTGCACTACGTCTATTAAGCGGAGTAAAAAATGCGACTTTGGGATCATCCATTATCTGAAAATGACTTTCGCCAATGCGTCAGAATAGCAACAGGTGCGACGCTTGGTTTTACCTTTTGTAAACTACTGGGTTGGAACTACGGGGTATTTTTTACCGTAACACCGATGCTGTTACTGGGCATGGTGCCCGTCATGAATGCGCACGCCGCAAAGCAACTGCTTGCTTCCGCCGTCGTTTGTGGCTTAGAAGTAGCCATTCTCGGGGGGCTGTTTGGCGCTCATCCGGCACTGATGACAATGATCGCTTTTGTACTGTTTCTCTACAAATTTGCTTGTATGTCGAAAGGCAGCTTATTCTTATTTGGAGCGAACAGCGTATTGAGCTTGAGCATCATGCTGCACTTTGCAAGCTACCCCACAACTGATCTTAACGATCTGATTACCAGCAACTTTATCGCGAATTTGCTTTCGGTAATGGTCGCTTATCTGGTGACATTCTGTATTCCCGACGCACAGAAAAGGCAACCTCCCGCTCATGCAAGCGTGGCCAAAGAGTCACATCGTATGCGCCATGAAGCGCTCATGGGCGCAACCATTGCCACACTCTCTTTCGTTGTGTTTCAAATATTCGATCTGCAAGATTCAATGTCCGCGCAAGCCACAACCTTGTTGCTACTTTTCCCGATGCATTGGAACGGAGCGCTAGGCTACGCACGCAAACGCGCGATGGGTACTCTGCTTGGTGTCACTTTCGGTATTGCGGTCCAACTGCTGCTCTACGATTGGTCAGGTCAGCTTTTATTTGTTACTCCGCTGCTGTGGATAGGTGCGATGCTCTTTAGCTACTGGCATGTAAAAGAATCCAGCGGTTCAGGGGTCGGCTTTGGCTCATTGACTACCTTGGGGATCTTGTTTGGTCAATATTTGACGCCGGGCAATGATTTAATTTTCAGTGCCCTGTACCGAGTCGGCAGTATTTTGTTTGCTATTGTCGCCACATTACTTACAACCTATGTGATCCATCGATTGCTGAATCAATTCAAAGCCACCCAATTTGGCCAGTAATTAAAAACCCTGCACATAGGTGCAGGGTCAACATCACAGCAAACCTTTATTCAAAGGATAAGCGTGCCGAATTTAATACACCCGTTAAACCTTGATAGTGATCCGCCACGACTAAACGCCACTGGCCTTGCACGTTCATTTGTTGCATTCCGCTGAGTGTAAAGCGAACACGATAAGCCGTATTACGATCATACTGGTTATACGATTTTAAGTTCCAATAGCCACCATCAGGTGCATACAACTTGACTGAAACATCACCCACAAATGGGTGTTCAATATTAAGTTGAATAGTGGCCGTTTCCGCATTTCCTTGATAAGTCACATTAATCGGAAGTGCTAACTCTCCTTGTGCATGATCGGGAATGGCAAAAGGCCCTTGTAAATCATAGATGGCTTGTTGGGGCGAAGTCGGTTCAGTGGGTGACGTTCCTCCGTCATTACTCCCATCTGGACGTGCATAAATCGCCGCAATGTGTGGTGCGCTCAGGCCAATCGCTCGCACCGAGTTCGCGTAGTCAGTGACACCACATGCTTGACCTTTACACACTTTGCTTGGGTTAGAGAATGTGTAAGAACGGCTATGAATACCAAATAAGAAACCATAGGCCATGGTCGTCGCAAATTGGCCTTGAACCCCATAACCATACGCATCTTGCTCTGTACCATTTGAAAGATGGGGTTCGCCATTGTACTGTTCATGAGCATGGTTCAAGCCCAAATTGTGGCCTAATTCGTGAATAAACGTATCATCGCCACACTCATTCAAATAGCTATGACTGTACATTCTAGATTGCGCATAACGCGCACTATTGTTCCAATACGCGGCAGGGATTATCCATGCTAGACCACAGCTCAGCATGTAAGTACCATTGCCTTTATCTTCATAATCAGGAGAATTTTTAATATCTAGATTACGAAACAGCGCCACCATATCCGCGCCAACCTGCTTACGATATTGCTCAATATCGGCAAACGCCGGATCTTGTTTATTGCCGGGAGTAATCGCATCAAGCGCCTGCCCTTGCGATTTTCTTAGCCCTCTTTGCGTATCGTATTTTACTTCTTTCGTGCCAATTAAGTTGACTTTGATGTCCAGACCACTTTGACGCAGAATTTCATTTCCCACGTTAAATCGGTGCTGGATTTGAGCCACGTGATCTTGCTGAAACCACTCAGCCGTGCCGGGTGTATAAACACCTAGAATATCAATTTCAGTGGTTGCACTACTCGGTAACGCATGTGTTGCTAACACCACGGCTAATGCCAATGACGCTATTTTCATAGAAAGCTCCTACATTATTTATTTTATTAACACACAAAGCCGTGCGTTTTAGGTATCAATGGCTGGTCGAGGTTTCGTCATAGCCATGATTCGGTGGTACTCGGTAAACCCATGCTTCACTGCCGTTGCCTTCAAGCTTCACTTGACCACTGGGATGACCAATAAAACCAAGTATTGCCGTTTTGCCGAAAGTGAATGTGGCCGGGTAAACTTCCCCGTCGAGTTCAAACTGCCCAGACCAAGTCCGGACGCCTTCATTCTGAATTTCTGATGAAGTGACTTGGATATTGACTGGCTGGTTATCAGGCATAGTGACCGTGACAGCATCGCCCGTTGCCAGAACTCGGAATTGTTCAATATTTTCGATTTCGATCGCTTTGATTTCCGTCACTGCATCACTTTTTGGCCTAATGGCTTGCAACGCTGGGCTTGGGTTGATGTCATGCCATACTTCATCAACGGTTTGTGCCGCAAGCATGCGCTCTTCAGTAATAGGCTCTGAATTCAGAGCAGAACCAGCATCTCCAGCGCTCGATGCATCTTCTCGTGGTGGCTTCATCAGCTGACGCTCATCAGCAACTGTTGCGGCTTTAAAATCAGTATCCTCGTTATTATTCGGTGCTTTTGGAGCAGGCACTAATGTTAATGAACTATGGCTAATGTAATATTTACCAACAATGAGACCGAATATTACTAATAACAAAATGGTCATTATCTTAACTTTCAAACTTTATATCTCCGACAATTAGACGTGCATATATATAGATACATAAGATGTATGAATACAATTAAATAACGTGATCTTAAGTCAATAAAGTTAAGGTTAAATATAATCAAACTTTATAGATTTGAATGATGATCTAATTTTCAAAAAAATGAATGCAATGCGCTAAATAAAATATCAAGCCAAAAAAAAACAATAATCCGTAATTAATAAATTAGTTATTATTGTTTGATGGCAATAAACAGAGAAAATTAAAGAAGAGATGGTACTCTTGATAACGACGAGTCTTATGAAAAAGGCACTTAAAAGCGCAAAAATACAGTTTAGGCTGTCTATGACTAAACAACTTGAAGTTGCAGGTCGATATGGTAAGTGAGCACCCCATAGCAATAGCTAAAAATGTAGCCAACATCGCTACAGCTTTCAATGGGAAGGAAAAAGCCTTCATTCTCGAAGCTCTTTAATCTATGGCTGAGCACTTTTCTGGAACTGTAAACCAACTAATTTGGTATTTTATCAAAACGTAATTCACTATTTATCCTCATGACCAAAAAATGAGATATTTATCTACTCGGACATAAATCTGATTATTTCTTGACACTTATTCCATTATTTTAATATTTGCACTTTTTATAAACCATGGGAAAGAGAAAACAGATGATGGATGACATTGTAAAGAAAGATATAGCTAACGACCCAAAGGTAGCCCGTTTATTTTAGTAACCTTCTTCGTTTTTTAATTCATTATCTGCTCCTTTGAAAAGACACTACTATGAAATACAGGTCAATCCGAATGCTATTAGTGTCCGTATAAATGATAATATTGTGTATAACTAAACAACTTGAAGTGGCAGGTAGGTTGGAAAGTAAGTTTCCCCCATGAGTATAGATAAACGATTTGATGAAGTGAGCGAACGTAACCAACACCGCTGCAGCTTCAAGTAGGAGGGGGATATCAGACGATCAATCGGCATGATTCATCATAGATAGAAGGTCACAACATTCCCCGCGCTAAGAAAAGTACTATATAAATCTTGTTCAATTTTTTCGAACTTAATCATCAAACGGAGTGAGTTATCTCAGGTTACGAATCACTCTACACTGGCTCCAACAGCTAGGAAGCCGCTGAGCACCTACTACCTTTTAATGAATCTGAGGACACTTTAATGAAAGCACTATTGAAACAACTAACCACATCAACTTCTGGATTTTCTGCGCTTGCGCTTCGTTTCCCAATTGGCATCATTTTTATCGCGCACGGTGCGCAGAAACTCTTTGGCTGGTTTGGAGGATATGGATTAGAAGGCACAGGTCAATGGATGGCTTCAATTGGCTTAAACCCAGGTGCGCTGATGGCATTTTTAGCGGGTAGTGGTGAATTCTTTGGGGGCCTATTCATTTTACTTGGCTTACTAACTCGCCCTGCCGCCTTGCTTCTTTCTATTACGATGATCGTCGCAATCGCTTCTGTACACTTAGGTAACGGCTTATTCATGGCTAATAACGGTTATGAGTTTGGCCTTGCGCTGCTTGCAGCCAGTGTATCGTTGGTTTTCTCTGGTGCTGGCAAATTGGCACTTGATAACTGGTTAAATAAAAAGCTCGCATAATCTATGCCTAAGGCCAGCATACCGTTTCATTGAAGGAGGCCAAGCCTCCTTCAAACGTTAAGATTTTCAGTCGATAACATTCAACTTAGTATCACTTTCCTTCCTTTCTCTACTTGTGTTGCATGCCCTTCTTTTTATGCTACATAAAAGTGCCGTTGAGACCCTATTCATATAAAGCAACCTTAATGGGTAAATATGCAACCAAACGAGCTTAAAATTGAATGAAAACTAGCGAATTACCATTAGATGAGAATAGTGACATTTGTTAACACAAAAGACTCATGTGTTGCCAAATGATAAAAAATAAAAATTTAAACCCAAAAACAGGTTATTAAAACGTAAAAGATGGGCAGTTTTAAGTGATAAAGATCACAGCAATTAACCGTTAACATTATTTTACTTTTTGATTTGCACTCAGCCCTGCTAACCTGCGGCACGCTTTGAAATGATGTCGAAGTGCATAAAATAAAGGAGTGTTCACAATGAATACCAAAAAACCGATGTCGCTTACCGGCCGTGTTATTTTAGGTATGGTAGCGGGTATTTTGACTGGCTTTGCCATTCGAGCCCTATTTGCTGAAAACGGATTTGTTGACGCGTATATCGTTAACGGCTTATTCGATGTTGGCGGAAAAATCTTTATCGCCAGCTTAAAAATGTTAGTTGTACCCCTCGTGTTTGTTTCTCTCGTTTGTGGTACGAGCTCACTGAAAGATCTCACCACACTTGGCCGCATGGGCGGTAAAACCCTAGCCTTTTACATCGCAACCACCGCGATTGCCATCACACTGGCACTGACAATGGGCACTGTGTTTCAACCTGGGTCCGGAGCCGATTTAACCGCAGCAAGCTCATTCCAATCTGCGCAAGCCCCTTCTTTGGGCCAAGTGTTTATTGATATGTTCCCGACCAACCCAATCAGCGCGATGGCAGAAGGTAAAACACTGCAGGTCATCGTCTTTGCAGTACTATTTGGCATAGCCATCAGTGCCGCGGGTAAACCGGGCGAGCGTATTGCGGGCGTTTTTAATGACTTGAACGAAGTTATTATGAAACTAGTCGCTTTGTTGATGAACCTTGCTCCATACGGCGTATTTTTCCTGATGGCGAAACTGTTCACCAGCCTTGGTTTAAGTGCCATTTTGAACCTCGCAGAATACTTCGTAGTACTGACGGTTACCCTGCTGCTACACGGTTTTGTCACCTATAGTTTGATGTTGAAAGGCTTTACTGGTTTAAGTCCAATCACCTTCTTCCGTAAAATGGAAGATGCCATTATGTTCGCTTTCTCTACAGCCTCTTCCAATGCGACTATACCCGTCACCATGGAAACGGCTAAAAACCGCTTAGGGGTTGATAACAAGATAGCTTCTTTCACCATTCCGCTAGGTGCGACCGTTAACATGGATGGCACAGCGATCATGCAAGGCGTTGCGACAGCATTTATTGCCCAAGCGTTCAATATCGACCTAACCATGGGTGACTACGTGATGGTCATCCTCACGGCAACACTAGCCTCTGTTGGTACAGCAGGCGTTCCGGGTGTTGGTCTTGTCATGCTAGCGATGGTGCTAAACCAAGTCGGCTTGCCACTAGAAGGTATTGCTTTGATTATGGGTGTTGACCGCTTATTAGATATGATCCGCACCGCAGTCAATATTACTGGTGATAGCTGTGTGACTCTTATTGTGGCGAAAACAGAAGGCGCGTTAGATGAAGCTCGCTTTAATGATCCACAAGCTGGCGTGAAAGAAGAAGAAGTCCATTTAGCAAAAGCTCAAGCCTAACTTTCTTCACTTCCACTCATCAAAATCAAACCCTGTCGCTATTGCTACAGGGTTTTTCTTTATTCGCTTTACAGGTCAAGAATAAGATTAAAAATCAAGTAGATCAGAGCTATCTCACACCGAACTATCTTCAATAGATCTAGAATTTTATCAGCCTAACTTTCTAGGAGTGAACACAATGATACCTCGACGCACATGGCTTCTTTTGTTCTGCACTTTACTCTTTCCTTCAGTCGCTCTTGCTTCCTCTAACGATATCGATTCGTTAGATCTAACACACTCAACGATTGGTTATGCCTCTTTAGTCATTTTTACTCTGGCATACACTTTGGTCATGATGGAGGAGTACCTTAAGCTACGAAAGTCTAAACCTGTGTTACTTGCAGCTGGTTTAATTTGGGCCATGATTGGTTATGTTTATCAGCAGTATGAATTAACCGAGATTGCCAAAAACGCGCTAGAGCATAATTTGCTGGAATACGCCGAATTATTGTTGTTTCTGTTAGTCGCGATGACCTACATCAGTGCAATGGAAGAGCGGCGATTATTTGATGCATTACAAGCGTGGATGGTGGGAAAAGGTTTTGATTTTCGTGCTCTTTTTTGGATCACGGGGCTGCTTGCATTTTTCATCTCGCCAATTGCCGATAACCTAACCACCGCACTGTTGATGTGCGCTGTCGTACTAAAAGTGGCAGGAAACAACCCACGTTTTATCAACATTGCTTGTATTAATATCGTCGTAGCGGCTAACGCCGGAGGCGCTTTTAGCCCTTTTGGAGACATCACCACCTTAATGGTTTGGCAAGCGGGCCATGTGCCATTTTCACAGTTCCTTTCTCTGTTTCTCCCTTCTGTGATCAACTACCTTGTTCCTGCATTGCTGATGTCATTTTTTCTGCCCAAGGAAAAGCCAACCACCCTGCATGAACATGTCGAGCTTAAACGCGGAGCCCGCCGTATTGTCGTACTTTTCATGTTAACCATTGCTACCGCCGTAGCATTCCATGCTGTGGTGCGCTTTCCACCCGTGATAGGCATGATGATGGGGCTCGCTTACTTACAATTTTTTGGCTATTTCCTCAGGAAAACCTTACCTACTTCGCTGGCCAAAAAAACCGTAATTGCGATTGCAAATAATGACGAGGCCGCCCTAAAACGTATTGGCTCTGTGGTGCCATTCGATGTCTTTAAGCGAGTTTCACACGCCGAATGGGATACGCTACTGTTTTTCTACGGGGTGGTCATGTGCGTAGGAGGGCTAAGCTTACTGGGTTATTTAGGCATGATCTCTGAAGTGATGTATAGCCAATGGAACCCCATATGGGCAAACGTGATGATTGGTTTTCTTTCGGCAATTGTCGATAACATTCCCGTCATGTTTGCAGTACTGACGATGGAACCCGATATGTCCACAGGAAACTGGCTGCTCGTCACATTAACAGCGGGCGTCGGCGGCAGTTTACTCTCGATTGGCTCAGCCGCTGGAGTGGCTCTGATGGGCGCTGCACACGGCAAATACACCTTTGTAGGCCATCTAAAATGGACACCGATTATTGCAACAGGCTACGCCGCAAGTATTGGTGTCCACTTACTACTCAATCACGCTTTGTTTTAACGAATTTGCTTCGCAATATAATGACACAACGCCTCTGCCAGCTGGTGCGAGGCCAAGTTACGTGCCACCACTTCTGAAGCCAGCTTTCCGCTGTTTATCACGCCAATCCAATCGTCAATCATGGCGCTAAAGCCTTTACTGGTCAGCATTGGCGTCCAATCTTTTAAACTAAGGGCTTGCTCTTGCCCTTGATGCCAACGTTTTCCTTGTGTAAACGAATCAAACTCAAAACCTTCATTCACAAAGCTCGCGCTGACTCGCTCAGCGGTTATGCCGAACTGGCGATTCATTGAGGCATGCAGCAAACTTTCGCCGTGTTGCCATTGAACATCCAAGCGGGATAACTGACCTTGATGCTGCTGGTAGGTAATATAAGCATCATCCAATGTGGCTTTAGCATTCACGTTTACGCTGTCTAGCGGATGGATAAAATCATCAAAGATAAAGGTGCGCACATCACCGGGCAGATCATAGCGGTGCTTTTCCCAACGAAGCGAACGTAAGTCGTTTCTATTACCAGTTTGCACTGCATTTAGGTGTTGGTTATAGAGCGGAATATGACGGCGATTAAACCCCACATACAAAGGTTGACGATGCTTTTCTGCAAGCTCATACAACATTTCACAGGCGCTTGCGCTGTCGGCTAGCGGCTTATCAACAAAGGTTGGAATTCCGTGTTCAAGGAAAAATTGGGCGATTTGAGGGTGAGCCGAGGTCGCCGCATGGATCATAACCGCATCAACGTTATAGCCAAGTAGCTCTCGATAATCCGTGCAATTCTCTGAAATGCGGTAACGCTGCGCTAGTTGCGTAACAAGAGCTGGATTACGAGTACAAAATACCAATTCTAAATCTGGGCGTTGTGTGATGACCGGAAGATACGCCTTTTGCGCGATATCACCTAGACCAATAATGCCAATTTTCATCATCAAATCTCTTTTCGTTAGATGAAGGTTAGGCTAACACAAGAAGATTAAAAAGGGAGGTGTAGAACTCAGTGAAAAGGCAATCCTTGCCTGTCTGGGATGAGGCTAAAATGGGCTCTCTTTGTTCAGTTCATTGCAAATTTCAACAATCGCTAATGAGAGCCCGGATTTGATGATTTGTTGCTGACGCTGAAGTTGAAGCTGGTAAAAATCCAGTTCAATGTCGCCATCCGGTTCCAATACTTCCAACTGCACCATGCCCATTTTGGCCACCAAATGGAGCTTTTTTATCGGCACCAAAATTTTCGGGTCGGTGAACTCGTATTCAGCACCATCACTGTTGAGTTGATTACGCAGTTTGATGATATCTTCAATATCGTGGTAAACATCATCAGGTAATACCCCAAGGCCAAACAGCAGTTTTAGCCTGACAGACAAGTTGCCGAGTGGTCCAGAATCTTGCAATAGAGGGCCAACTACTGATTGGACAGCGAAGTTATCTTTGCGAAAAATGCGTTGCATTAATGCGTCAATCGCCTCATTGAACACTTCAACCGTCGTAATAAAGAATCCGCGCACCGAATGGGCACTATTCAGTCGTTCAATTATATCGCTTTCGTTAATTCTATCTGCCATACGCTGTACTAATTGTTGTTATAAAGGGAGGGCATTAGCGCCCTCCAAAGTATTTATGTGATTAAAGCTGTTTGTAGATCGCTTCAATTTGCTTAACCTGCTCGCTCTGCTCATCTAACCCTGTGTAATGGGCCAGTGTTTTACATACGCCATATTGGTTCAATGATGTTTGAAGCTCGACCGCTTGAGGATCGCTGTCGTTGGTATACTTAAGGGCCGCCGCAATCCCTTTCAATAGCATTTTGTTTTCAACACCGTACTCGATTGTACCGAGTAATGGCTTGATTAATCTATCATTGGGGCCTAATTTTCGTATTGGCTGACGACCAACGCGAACCACTTCATCCACCAAATATGGGTTGGCAAAGCGGCTCAATATTTTTTCGATATAAGCGGCGTGCAATTTAGGGTCAAAACCGTAACGACGAATGAGTACTTCACCGCTTTCATGCATGGCTTGCTTCACTTGCTGACGAATTGCAGGATCTTCAATTGCTTCACGAATCGTCTTATGACCACTCAAACAACCCAAATAGGCGGTAATGCAGTGCCCAGTATTTAGAGTGAAAAGTTTACGCTCAACAAAAGCCATCAGATTATTGGTTTTTTCCATCCCTTCAATGTCGGGGATCTCACCTTTAAATTGCTGTTCATCAACAATCCATTCGCTGAAACTTTCAACCGTCACGGCCAACGGGTCATCGTTCGCGGCTTCGACAGGTGGCACAATGCGATCCACCGCGGAATCGACAAAACCAATTAACTCATCGGTTTTAGCATGCAGCGATGGGTCTAGATATTTATACACTTCGCCTTTCAGGTGTGTTGTACCGCGCACCATGTTTTCACAAGCGATCACATTGAGTGGCTGTTCATTGCCCGCTTCAAATCTTTTGGTGATGCCTTTGGCGATCGTTTTCGCAATGATATCAAGCACTGCAGGGCCGACAGCTGTAGTGACTAAATCCGTTTTTACAATGCGATCAATCACATCATTACTGGCTGAATTCACCGCAGTGACATGAGTGACAGTATCAATTTTGCACTCAGAACCCACTACCTTTACTTTGTATTCTTGACGATGACTCAATTGATCGACCAAAGGTTCATTGACATCGGCAAAAGTCACTTCAATGTCTGCATCGGCCAATAATTTACCAATAAAACCACGACCAATGTTACCCGCGCCAAAATGTACTGCATTTTTCATAATCTTACCTACCAAAAACTTATCTAAAAGAGAAAAGAGCGCTTAATACTTCAATTGAGGTGAGGTCAGCAGTATAGGGGAACAGCCGACCTCGTTTTGCCTCAGGAGCAAAAGCGTTACGCTGCTTGGTTACCCGATAGGATGGCCAAGATATCGCTCACGTCTCTGGTTGAGGTGAGCTTCTCGATAGCATCAGGCTCATCGAGTGCGTTGGTAATGGTGGTAATAACTTGAATATGTTCATCATTTTTGGCGGCAATACCGATAACCAGTTTCGCTACGCCATCTTGGTCGTCCGTAAACTGCACACCAGCAGGATATTGGCAAATCACAATACCCGTTTTAATCACACGGTCTTTGGCGGCGACGGTACCATGAGGAACGGCAATCGATTCTCCAAGATAAGTGGATACCATTTTCTCACGTTCAAACATGGCATCAACATACTCAGGCTCCGCATAGCCAAGCTCAACTAACTTATTGCCAGCGAAACGAATGGCTTCTTCTTTATTAGCGGCATTCAAACCTAAGTGAATGTTTTCTTTTTGGATTTGAAAAACGGACGGTTTTTGAATTTCAAAGCTGTCGTCATTCGCAGCGAGGATGGATACTTTAACCACATCGCTATCATTCGCCGCCTTAGGGCGTTGAGCTGCCAAAAGCTTAGTCACAAGCTGGTTGTACATTTCACTGTCTAAAAAGTTGCTCAGTGAAATATGCTGTGCACTGGGTGCATGTGTGCGTGCGCGGCCAGTCAGGTCTTTATGAGTAATCACGATTTCTGCGTTCTCCGGCAAACTATTGATGGCAAGGTTAGTGACATGAATCGCTAAGCCCGCATCTTTGATTTTTTTACGCAGCATGCTTGCGCCCATTGCGCTTGAACCCATACCCGCATCGCAAGCAACAATAATGCTTTTCACGTTGGCTAAATCAATATTGCTTTTTTGAGAAGCCGTCGTCACATTGCCCTTTGCGCTCGATTTCATCTCTTTCATTTGTGATGTGGCTTTTTCTAACGCCGCTTCATCACCTTCTTCCTCGGTGCTGCTCTGTGCTTTCATCAATAATGACGCAACGGTAAAGGACACACCTGCCGCACCAAATATTGAGCATAATACGCCAACAATCGATCCTTTCTGTGTCATCAGTAGCACTGCAAAGATAGAGCCAGGAGACGCTGGAGAAACAATACCTGCATTGAAGAGAGTCAAAATGAACACCCCTGTCATACCACCAGCAATCGCTGCAAGAATCAGACGTGGATTCATCAGTATGTATGGGAAATAAATCTCATGGATGCCGCCGAAGAAGTGAATGATGGAAGCGCCACCAGCTGTTTGACGTGCTGTACCTTTACCAAACACCATGTAAGCCAACAAAATACCGAGACCAGGGCCAGGGTTTGCTTCAATTAAGAAGAAGATTGACTGCCCCATTTCACTGGCTTGTTGAATACCTAACGGTGAGAAAATACCGTGGTTAATCGCGTTGTTAAGGAACAAGATCTTCGCGGGTTCAACAAAAATAGAGGTGAGTGGTAAAAGGTGTGCTGAAACTAGGAAGTTTACGCCTGCCGCTAAACCACCAGAGAGCACTTTGACAAATGGCCCAATGAGGTAAAACGCCAAGATTGCGCCAAGCATACCAATAATACCTGCCGAGAAGTTGTTTACCAACATCTCAAAACCGCTTTTTACTTTACCTTCAACACGTTGATCAAAGGTTTTGATCGCCCAACCACCCATAGGACCAACCATCATGGCTCCCATGAACATGGGAATGTCGGTTCCGACAATCACACCCATTGTGGTGATGGCACCGACAACAGCACCACGTTCTCCACCAACCAATTTACCACCCGTGTAACCAATCAGCAGTGGTAATAAGTAAGTAATCATCGGCCCAACCATAGATGCTAACGTTTCATTCGGTAGCCAACCTGTTGGGATAAATAGTGCGGTTATAAAGCCCCACGCGATAAACGCGCCAATGTTTGGCATAACCATGTTAGATAAGAAGCGACCAAAATTTTGTATCTTGATCTTTGCATCTGGTGATATCATGTGGATTCCCCGTTCGATGTTCTGATGAATATTGTTGTTGTAACGGTTCTGCGAAAAACCGTTGATTGCTTAGTACACAATCAATTTACCACACAATTTCATTCTGGAACTGACGACGGGTTTTTCGTGATCAGCCCCTCATAAATCCTAGCTTACAAATCATTTCTTCGTGATCATGATCATTAAATTGACATGTAAATTTACAACAAAAAACAAAAATACAACTTGTCAATAAGATTTAAACGACCAATGCCATACTTTTTGAATTTTAACTTTTAATAAAAAAGAGATTAAAATCACACTTTCACTTTAATTATTAAAAATTAAAGAACCAAAGGTGATGAACATCACAATTACATCTTTATTTTACTAATCAAAATAAAGCCACCACTTCCATATTGTCTATTTTGTAACTTATATACACAAAACCATATTAATATGAGCTCATACATTAATATGGCTTTTTTTACTAACAACATCGGATCTTCCTCTAAAAGCAGGCCAAGGATACGCTCCAATTCACAAACCGAACAATAAGAGGTGGGACGAGTATAGCCTTACAACGCAAAATGTTTTGACCCTGAGCATTCCCTGTTAGAATCGGCTGTACTGTTAACCATAGACGCTGTGAACGAATTCATGAAAGAAAGAGTGGTTGTTTCCGTTTCATCCATCCATGGGACGAAGCACTTTCATCTCGGTAAATGGTTCCGACATTTTTTAAAAGGTTTTGGCTATGTGCTGGTTGCCAGTATTCTCGCCACTGGCGGCGTTATCTATTACCTTCTTGATGAAGTTGATTTTGCTAAACTCAAGCAACAAGAGTTAGAGAGCCAGTCGATGTCACTGACCGAAGAAGTCACCTCTTTAAAGGAGCTAAAAAACAGCTTAGAGAATGACCTGCTCGAACGAGAAGAAAAGATGCAGGTTGTTTCAGACAGGCTCGGCGATCTTGAAAAAGTATTGGGTATGGATGAAAGCGGAGCGGAATTAGAATCACGTTTAGACACCGCCGCTATCACTTCTTCAGTTAGAATGGTGATGCTGACCCAAATACCCAGCGGTGCACCTGTGCATAATGCGAGAATTTCGTCAGGATACGGTGAGCGTATTCATCCTGTGACCGGCAACGTCAAAATTCACCGCGGGCAAGATTTTGCGGTTAACATAGGCACGCCAATTTATGCACCAGCCGATGGCGTTGCCGAAGTCACTCGCGCCAGTGATAAAGGGTCAGGCAATTTTTTACGCTTACAGCACTCTTATGGATTTACCAGCTCCTATTCTCATTTGCAAAAATTTGCCGTGAAAGGGGGCGATTTTGTACAGAAGGGCGACTTAATTGCTTATTCTGGAAACAGTGGGTTATCTTCTGGCCCACATTTGCACTATGAAATTCGATTTGTCGGCCGTTCATTAGATCCAAGACCTTTTGTTGATTGGGGCGTGAATGATTTTGAAACGATATTTAGTAAGGTAAGAGGTATCCGATGGGAATCTTTAGTAAACAAAGTCGAGCTAAGAGTCAGCACTCAGCTACAACTCTCATCGCAAAAGGCTGTTCCATTAGTGGGGAACTCAGGTTAGAAAGCGACATTCAAATTGACGGGTCGGTAGAAGGTCAATTGCACGTTGATAAAACCATCGTCATTAGTGAAACAGGCACGGTTAATGGTGAGCTGTACGCAGGCCACATAATCATTAATGGCGAGTTCCAAGGCACATGTCACGCGACTAAAATTGAAATTTTAAGCAAAGGGAGCGTCACAGGGTCTATTTATAGCGACGACTTGAGCATTGAACAAGGTGGGCGCTTTAATGGAGTAACCTACCCTGCCCCGGAGAAACAAGTAGTTGAATTAAAAGAAGCGAAAATCGCTGCTGAAGGTTAATTCAACTACCGATTTCGTTCGCACTTCCCCATTTGATAGAAAGTCCCATTTGCTACAAAGTGTAAAAAGGCCTGCTGATGTTAGCAGGCCTTTTGTCTATGAATGTCCTTTCCCAACTGGGAGAGACTTAGAAACCTTCGATATTTTTTGCTTCTAATTCCGCAAAGTATTTTACGGTTTTCACTTTTAGTTCTTGAGTCGATGGTTCATCACATACAATGACTGATTTCGCGTGAAGTTGTAGTGCGGAGACTGTCCACAAATGGTTGACGCTTCCTTCCACGGCCGCTTGCAAAGCCAGCGCCTTATTGTGGCCTGTCACCAAAATCATGATCTCTTCTGAATCTAGCAGTGTGCCTACACCAATCGTTAGCGCGTATTTAGGAACTTGGTTGATATCACCATCAAAGAAGCGAGAGTTTGCAATGCGTGTATCTTCTGTCAGTGTCTTAATGCGAGTGCGTGACGAAAGTGAAGAAGCAGGCTCGTTAAACGCGATGTGCCCATCATTACCCACACCGCCCATAAATAAATTAATGCGGCCGTATGATTTAATTTTATCTTCATAGCGCTTACATTCTGCATCAACATCTGGTGCGTTGCCATTCAGTAAGTTGATATTTTCTTCTTGAATATCAACATGATTGAAGAAATTGTTATACATAAATGAGCGGTATGACTCCGGATGATTTTCAGGAATACCAATGTATTCATCCATATTAAATGTCACGACATGCTTAAAGCTCACCTCGCCTGCTTTATGCATTTCAATCAGTGCATTATAAGTCGTCAATGGTGTACCACCAGTAGGTAAACCCAATACAAAAGGACGGTCTGCCGTTGGGTTGAATGCGTTGATACGTTTTACGATGTGTGCTGCTGCCCACTTGCCGACTTGTGCAGCCTGTTTTAACGGGATAAGTCTCATGATTGGCCCCTAGTTATTGGAATATTATGGTGTAATAGAACATTAATTCGCATTATAAAATAAGTGTTGGGTAACTGCCATTGTTTTAGGTCAAATTTTCGCTCTTTCTTCAAATCTCAACCAGAAATGCGCTTAAATTTGTAGCAATTTCTACAGGTAAGCTTAACTAATACGGCACATGCTATAACCAAATGAGATAAAAATTCATCTATAAAATTAAGTGAAGTTTGAGTCGCTATCACTCCACTATCTGGCGAAGCGTGCATTCATTACCCATACTTGGAGTAACAAGCAAGAAAGGAGCAAATGCCATGAAAAACGAACTTGAACCCGCGAAAATTCTCCATGCTTATGAAACAGTAATGGCGCATGGTACACCGACTGAGTTCGGGAAAATCTATGAAGGTATCGAAGCTTTTTCAGACTATGACGGCTATAACATTTACATGCGAGGAAATGGTGTGGAGCTAAAAGTTGGCTTCCACAATACCTACCATCTCGATTATGACCAAGAGCATCTACGCGACAGCTTTTTGAAAAAAGTAGCCATTTTGGCTAAGTAGCGGTGTTGACCCAGCTCATGGATTGGCTAAGCGCGACCAAATGAGCAGAGTGGCGATAATGCAAAGCCCGAGTGAGTCATCAATACTAGGGCTTTGAGCGAAAGCACTTTTCTCATCTTGATTGAGTCACACTCTTTTGCACAGAGATCTCTTATATGAAAGGCGATGCGAGCAAGTTTGTCAGCCTTATTAAGACAATAAGGCTGAAGAAATAAATGAGAAAGCTGACCAAATTACGGCTTAAGATCCTGCATTAGAGATACAGATTAATCTTCTTCCGTTAAGCTAACTTCTTCATCATTATAGTCATCACCACTTTCAGGTTTATTGCGACCGTTCAACGTATGGAAACGCTTACGACCACGAGCAAGTTGAGTGTATTTTAACCAGACACGCTCTAACTTAGATTTCGCTTTACCTGGGTTTTCAATCGCCTTAACAAAATGAGCTTCTTCGGCATTCTCTGGCGTGAGTTCACCAGATTCAAGACCAAGCATGGTACCACCATAAATGGCGAGAAGTTCTTCTTCTGCAAGAGTAAAATCACCAGACTTAGCAAAGCCTCGTGGAAACTTTGTATTGTCGTAAAAACGTTTTTTTCCGTGACGGAATTCAGTCTCAGACATATCAACCTCATGTGAATGGCGCTACTACCATGTAGCGATAGATCACGCGAAAATTAGGCGTAAATCTCCGAAAAGAAAAACAAAAATTTTTTATCGTCATAATTGCACTTCCTTGTTAATCTGACGGGGTAATTTCAGAGGATTTAATATGGATGTAAAAGTTTTTCGCACTTTTCTCGAACTCGCCAAAGTACGTCATTTTGGGCGAGCAGCTGAAAACCTTTATTTGACCCAAGCCGCCGTCAGTGCACGCATCAAGCAATTAGAAAATTATTTTGATGCTCAACTGTTTACGCGTGATCGCAACAACATAAAGCTCACATCGGCAGGAGAACGACTCGTTGGCTATGCCGAAGTGATGGTGGCAACCTTGCAACAAGCCAAGTTTGAGCTCTCTTTGGAAAATGGCCGAGCTTTACAGCTGACATTAGGGGGAACGCCCAACGTTTGGGATGCTCATCTACAAAACTGTTTAAGCGTTGTGACTGATGCTTTTAGCGGTTATGGCTTTATGGCGGAAGTTATGGGGCGCGAGCAGCTCAACCGCAGCCTACTGGAGCGTACCTTAGATATGGCGTTTGCCTTTGACCCAATTAAAGCCGAAGAGCTAAACTGCAAAAAAGTCGCAGATTTAGTACTGGTGTTGGTTTCGACGCGTCCTGACACACTGGAAACCGCCTTTGATAATAAATACGTGTACGTCGATTGGGGAAGCCGTTTCGCTTCCGAGCATGCTGAGCGACATCCGAAGACGCCAACCCCCTATTTGCGCACCTCGACCGCTCGTATCGCACTTGATTTCATTTTAGAAAAAGGGGGAAGTGCTTACCTTCCTACCTCACTTGTTGAACCTTTTATCCACTCTGGCCAATTGTATCGAATTGACAATGTGGAAGATTGGCAGCGTCCCATCTTCCTCAGCTACCGAAAAAACAGCTCATCGATAGAAGCCATTATGCAAGTGGAAAAGTTAGTCAAAAACATCAACCCTAGTAGTGCTTACTCATTACAACAAGCGGGTGAGGTCATTCTCGACTGACCCAACAAATTCATAACGCTGTAGCGGGTATTGAATACAGCGTTATGAATATCCTTTTTCAAGAGAAACCGCAGGAAAATCCATTCAGTTCCGAAAATGGCTAGTATCGACAGAATTCATGCATACACTTAGCTTATAAAAACTGCATAAGGCTCGTTATACCAAATGACACCATGGATGGAACTCGATAAGGAACAATGCCAACAGGCTCGCACTAGCCGTGATCCGCGATTTGATGGACGATTTTTCGTTGCCGTCAAAACAACCAACATCTTTTGTCGCCCAATATGTCCGGCAACCCTGCCAAAAGAAAAGAATGTTGAATACTTCGCCAACTCCGCACTGGCTCTACAAGCGGGTTATCGGCCATGCCTACGTTGCCGCCCAGACAGTGCACCTCATTCTTGGGCATGGAAAGGAGTTGAAACCACCTTCTTGCGTGCAATCAAGCTTATTGAGCAAGGTGAATTACAATCGAGCAATCTGGCTCAATTTGCCGAACGTTTGGGGATCAGTGACCGCTACCTACGACAACTGTTTCAAACTCATTTAGGAGTGTCACCGAAACAATATGCTCAGTACCATCAGTTGATGTTTGCTAAGCAGTTGTTGCATTCCAGTGCTCTGTCCATTACCGATATAGGATTCGCTTGTGGGTTCAACAGTACCCGCCGCTTTAACGATGCGTTTATCAAAACGTTGCAACTGACCCCCAGCCAAGTGCGGCAATCTAAAACTGCATTGATGACAAAAAACCTATTAACACTCTCTTTTCGCGGCCCTTTCGATTGGCAACATATGCTAGATTTCTATCGATTACGTGCAGTAAACGCCATTGAACAGGTCAGTAACAATCATTATCAACGCACCTTCAACATACACAATACGACTGGCTGGTTTCGTGCCAGCTTAACCTCTGAGACCCATTTAGAGGTTGAATTCGAGTTGCAAGACATCACCAAACTGCGTTACTTGGTGGCAAAACTACGCCGCCTATTTGACCTCGAAGCCGACATCAGCCACATCGAGGCCTATTTGGAAGACTGCGCTCCGGGTTTAGTCACTCGTTCAGGAATCCGCATTCCCGGCGTTTGGAATTGTTGGGAGGCGGGAGTCAGAGCTATTTTAGGTCAACAAGTTTCGATAAAAGCAGCCATTGGCCAGCTCAACCTGTTAGTCGATGCGGTAAACCCAGCTCAAAATACGAGCAGTTACTTTCCAAGTCCGGAACAAATCGCACAGCTTGATTTGCACTTTTTAAAGATGCCACACAGCCGAAAAGAGACCTTAACACGCTTTGCTCAATTCATGTGCCAACACCCTGAAGCCGATGTGGATGCTTGGCTTTCACTAAAAGGTATTGGGCCGTGGACCGTAAACTACGCTAGGTTAAGAGGTCAGTCCGATTCAGATTGCTTTCTAGACACTGATTTGGTGGTTAAGAAGGCCTTAAGCCATTTTCCTGAGCTGAACGCAGACAAGGTTTCACCTTGGGGAAGTTACGCCACCTTTCACTGTTGGAATTACTAATATGAATCGCTTCACCCACTATCACAGCCCCTTAGGAATCATGACATTGCAAGCCTGCGAGCAAGGTTTATTGGGGGCTTGGTTTGAAACCGAAACCACCATGCCAACAGAGTTAGGGGTAAAATCCGAACACTGCACTATACTCATCAATACTATCAAACAGTTAGATGAGTACTTTTCCGGGAAACGGACTATATTTACTTTACCTTTAGCGGCAAAAGGCACCGAGTTCCAACAATCTGTGTGGCAAGCATTATGCAAGATACCTTATGGCGAAACTTGGAACTACCAACAGATTGCAGAGGCGATCGGTAACCCCAAAGCCGTAAGGGCTGTCGGCTTGGCCAATGGTAGAAATCCAATTTCGATCATCGTTCCTTGCCATAGAGTGATCGGAAAAAGTGGTAAACTCACTGGCTATGCGGGGGGCTTAAACCGTAAAGCGAGCTTATTAGAACTTGAGCGAACAACAACAGAGGTTGCAGCAACATGATAAGATCTACGGCAAAATCAATCAGTATTCTCGTCCTTACAGCCACTTTGCAAGGCTGTTTTCAAGATGACCTTGAACGTTGGTTAAACCGTGAAACTTATGAGTTCAAAGGGACTTATGACAACCAGTTCAATGATGACTTATTGATTTTCGAAGAGGGTGTTGTACGTGCTGAATCTGAAACTCAGCACTGGTCTCGCGCTTACAGCGTGGATGGTAATCAACTGACGATCCAGCTACGCAATAATTCGAAAGAAAAACGAGAAGATATCGTGCTTGTGATCCATGGCAAAGGAGAAGTGCTCACATGCAGTGTCTGCGCCATGTATAAATTGAGTAACGTATGGGTAAAAACAGGCAATGTTGAAGCCAAACCGTCTGGAGTAGAAAACGCGAGCCAATAACTCGCGTTGATACTGTTACCAAGTACGCTCACCCATATTCACTTGCGCACTTAATTCAAGGTCCTCTTTACCTGGAAGCGCTGGATAAGCTGCGACCATTTTAGATACTACTTGTACCGAGTCTTTCGAGGTTGAAATAGCCTGTTCGAATTTCGCCAAGTAGGTTTTAGTAAATTTTACGGCTTCGACACCCTGCGGTATATCAGCAAAATAATGTCCAGGAATGACTTTCTTTGGCTTAAGCATCTGCATTTTCTCTAAAGCTTGAACCCACTCACCACGCGCTTTCGGGGTTTGGCTATCAGCCGTCCAAACATGCATACCAGAGACAACCGCTACACCACCGACAATCGTTTTCTCAGAAGGCACCCATAAGTAAGCTTGGTGTGTATTAAGCTCTTTCACTTCGATCTTCTCACCTTCTAATGAAAACTCGCTGTGGTCAAAAATCTTAGGGACAATAATTTTATTTGGCGCACTCTCTCCTAGTATCGGGCCCCAAAACTGTAGCTTAGCGTCTTTCGTCGACTTGATATGCTCAACAATCGCTTGGCTTGCTAAAACATCAACGTTAGGAAACGCCGAAACCAACGGTTCTAGACCAAAATAATAATCAGGATCACCAGCGCTAATATAGATGGCCTTAAGTTCTTTACCTGACTGCTTAATCATGTCTACTAAAGCTTGGCCATCTTTTGTACCAAACTGAGCATCAATTAAAATCGCTTGTTTCTCACCACTGATCAGTGTTGAGCTAACTGGAAAGACTCCATTTTCCCCTGGGTTGTACGTTTGAAACGTCAATGCGGCTAAACTTGAGAAAGAAGTGCTTGCTAGCAAAAAACCCGTTATCAACGGTTTTGAAATTGTCATTGTGTTTACCTTTCATTCATTGTTCGAAGTAATAACATCTTATTGTTTTTTATTTAGAACAAATAGATCCAATAATGAACTTCACTGATTCAATTTAAGATACTAATAAAAGCATTATTCACTCAAACCACTCCGTTTTTTAAAAACGATCTCATGCTCTCACACTGTCATTTATTAAAAATTCAAGTAAGGTAGGGATATCAATCTGTTGGATCGATTTCAAGAGAGATAGGAGAGAACGATGGTAGAAAAACATTCAACCTCGGCACTGGCTAAATTGCGTAATACAGACGCTAAACAACTATTCAGTAACCTCCAAAAAGCAGGGTACATTAACCGCTTCGACAACAAGTGGGTATTAACAGAACTGGGAGCAAAATTTGGCGGCGAATACGCCCAGCACACACAATATGGCCAATTTATTGTCTGGCCGGAAAACTTGCTCGTCGACACACAAGCCACCAGCGGGAAAACGTTAAGTGCCACTCAACTTGGCGATCATTTCAGGCTCAACCCCAAAAAAATAAATCAACTATTGAGTGAGTTAGGCTGGATATCTAAAACAGAAAAAGGCTGGCAAGTAACGGAGGCTGGGCTCAGAGCTGGCGCCCAGCAACGTGAAGATAAATCTTCTGAGCAATTTTTTGTTGTTTGGCATGATACGGTGACTCGCCATAAACGTCTGAAACAGTCCATCGTCGAATTTTTAGGGCAAGAGGCTCACAGCCAATCGACCGATAAATCATTGTCCCACTTTCGCCAAAAATTTGAGGCAAAACATCGCACCTTAGACGGCCACTATGTTCGCTCAACCGGCGAATTATTGATCGATAATTGGCTCTATTTGGCGGGCGTCGTCCACGCTTATGAGCGTCAGTTGCCGATAGAAGCTGATGTGATGTGCGATTTTTATCTGCCAACAGGGAAAGTCTATTTACAATATTGGGGTTCAGATAATGGCGCAACCGACGAAAAAACGCGCTTACAAACTCAAGCGATTTACCACGATCACGGCTTTGCTCTGATTAATATTCACCCGCAAGACATTGCGCATTTAGATGACATTCTGCCTAGAAAACTGCGAGAGTTTGGGATTAAAGCGTATTAATCGCGTTGGCAAGATGCCCCCTTCCCCTCGTCACTGAGAGAGCAACACGAGAGAAAAGGAGCAAAAAACAAAACCTATATTAACGATAAGAAGAATAGCGAGCTCTCGCCGCCTCTTCTTTCGGGACGATGGTTTTACCAATCGGAGCCAAAGAAATAACCGCGAGTTTCAAATGCTGTAGTGCGAAAGGGATGCCAATGATGGTAATAAAACACGCCACCGCCGATAAAATATGACCAACGGCTAACCAAAAACCAGCGAAAACAAACCAAATCACATTGCCGATTAAGCCAAATGGGCTGGTACCAATATCTTGCTGATTGGTCAATTCATCACGGGAAATCGCCTCTTGTCCAAAAGGAAAAAACGAAAAGTTACCGATAACAAAGCAAGCACGCCCCCATGGAATGCCAATAATGCTGATAAAGGCAAGGAGACCAAAAAACCACCAAGCGAGCCCCATAAACACTCCGCCCAGTAAAAACCAAATAATATTGCCGATTGTTCTCATCACTACTACTCCGTACAAAATAGATCCATAAACCCTTTCAGTATCATTGCATGACCTGAACGGAAGATTAACGCTAGGCTAAACCATGCCATACCGCCGTAACGCCGCTTATCGTACAAAGCAGCAACGCAGCGAAACGGATGTTATCTTTGGGCAGTGATTGCGTGGTCATCATCGCCAACTTATAGCCCAACCAAGCTGAGGGGATAAGCGGAATCGTTATCCATAAATGATGCAACGTCAGAAAACCTGCCGGTATTTGAATGATCAAAGAGATAATCGAGCTAAACACAAAAAATGCCGAAAGATTACCACGCAACTGATTCGCTTCTTGATGCTGTAGGATCAACGCCATCGGCGGCCCACCAATCGCGGAACTGGTGCCAAAGAAGCCGGAGAAAAAACCCGCAATACCCATTTTTATCGGGGTAGGTTCGATGTGATACGGCAATAAACTAACAGCCACGGCAAATAACACCAATAAACCAAGCCATAACGCCAGTACATCCGTCGAGACTAAAACCAGAAGGATACCGCCCGCAATTGAACCGGGAACGCGACCAATCAGCGCCATTTTTAAACCGCCGAGCTCAATGTTCGAGCGATGCTTTAAGGCGTTCAAGATAGAAATAAACAGCGCCACGATACAAATGGGGGCAGGAACGTAATCGGCGGAGATCAAAAACAGCAAGGGCGCTGCGACGATCGCTAAGCCAAAACCAATCGCCGTTTGCACAAATGAACCCAAGAAAATAAGAAACATGGCGATAAGCGCCGTACTACTGAACATTTCCATTAAAATGCCTATAAGCGAAACAAAGAAAAGTAATGCCCATAGAGAGCATTACTTCGTTCACGTTATCAGCAATTTTCGATCATGAGAATAGCCAAATGGATCTATCGGTCTGGTATCAGTAAGCAACACCAATACGTTGACGAGGGTGAGCGGCACTTTCTAACTCATCGATCATCGCGAGGGCATAATCACTGACTGAGATTTTGCTATTACCTTCAGCATCAGACAATAGAGCGTCACCGCCCACACGGTAAGCACCTTGTTTCTCACCCGGAAAAATCTCAGCGGCCGGGCTAACAAATGTCCAATTAACCTTGCTTGTACTCGCACGGAAGAGATCCAACGCTTCGCCTTGCGCTAATGCTTCCCCTTTGTACTCTTCAGGGAAACCTTCTACGGTCACCAATTTGATACCGGGAGCGACTTCCAATGAACCCGCACCACCAACCCACAGTAGGCGATCCACACCCACTTGCGGTAGATCTGACAGCAGTTTTTGCGCTGTAGCTGCAACAATATCGTGGTTGCCAGCTGCACGTCCGCCGATAGAAGCGATCACGACATCAACACCAGCTAACGCAGCGCTAATTTTTGACAAAGGCTGTTGTAAGTCAAATGACTGAACGCTAACGCCTTCAGCATCAACTTTACTTGGATCACGCACTAACGCTACCACTTCGTGGCCCCGTGCTTTTGCTTCATTGACAATGTGACTACCAATCCAACCTGATGCGCCTAATACTGCAATTTTCATAATTTATTTCCTCATTCGGTTTCTGTTTCTCGACAACAATTGTAGTCTAGTAGTTAAACGAAGGAGGAAAAACACTCAAAAATGATGTAGATTGTATCAATATTCGTATCTAATAAAGGTCTACCATGGACAGACTAACCGCCATGCGCAGTTTTATCGAAGTGGCAAATACTGCCAGTTTTACCAAAGCCGCAGACAACTTGAGCTTAAGTCGATTACAAGTGTCACGTCATGTCCAAGAAGTTGAGGATTGGTTAAAGCAGAGGTTACTGCACCGCACGACACGCAAAGTCAGCCTAACCACCGCCGGTGAAGAGGCTTTAATCCGTTGCGAACAAATTTTGCACCAAACTGCCGAACTTGAAACACGGGCGTTGGAACAGTCACAACTCTTAAACGGTACCATTCGCATTGCCGCGCCGATAGGCCTTGCTCAAAACATGTTATTGGCCGTTGTTGAAGACTTCACGCAACGACACCCCAATGTGTTAATTGACATTGTCGCTTCAGATCGCCTTTCACAACTGGTCGATGAACGCGTGGATATTGCCCTGCGTTTTACCCAACAGCCGGATGATACGCTCATCGCTCGCCGTTTAATGAGCGTCGGCACCGTCATATGCGCTTCCCCTAGCTATCTCAACCAACACCCTCCTATCAATACACCCAATGACTTAACCCAGCACAACTGCTTTGTGCACATGAGTAATAACAAGTGGGATGTGGTTAAAGACAATGAACAGCTCTCTGTCACCGTGAATGGCAACATCCGCGCTAATGATATGGAAATTTTATGCCGTGCTGCCCTACATCACAAAGGCATCGTACGGCTACCATGCGATCTTGCAAATGTCTTTATCGCCTCAGGAACACTAGTACGCGTTTTGCCAGAGTTTCACAGCCCAAGCAGCGCACTATGGGCTGTGTATCTTTCTCGTAGCTATCAAACCCCATTAGTTCGCCAATTCATTGATTTCATCGCTCAAAGCTGGAAAAACGATCTCATCGCTTAGCGTTAAGTCATTCTAGCTAATAATTTAATCAATATTATTAGCTAGATTAAACATAGTGTTAATGCCAAAAATGAAATTATCTATAATTAATATTGTAGATGACCTCATTTATCTCACAGACATACTATCTACCTATTAAAAAGTTAAGTAAAAATAAAAATATATTTTTACTTACACTAAAACAATCAACAATAAATGTTGATAAGTTACTTAATACTATTAGTAAAAATAACCAGTATTGTTGAAATCATCATTTAACCCTGAAATAAAAATTTCATCAAGTAAATGAGCGTTTATTATCCCTTTCAATATCTCACACAAAAACATGATTAAGCTAGCAAATTAAGTGCTTAATAAATAACAAAAATGAAATTAAACTTAAGATCTATCTATGAATATCATTATAAAATTATTTTATTTACATACTGATATGTACATATTAGTTATGCAACCTTGATTAACTGAAATCACTAACTATATTTATCCACATAAAGATTATAAACATGCAAATATCAACACTAATATCAATAAGATTTAATAGATATAACCAAAAAAACCATTCGAAATGGTTAAATCAGTACAGTGATATTCTGTGGATCCATAAATAAACGTCAGTAGGTATTGAATGAAAAAAATAGAAATACTTATCGTGGTTGATTGTGCCGGAGCATTAGCAACCACGAGCTTAATGGATAACGTTTACTTAATTGATAGTAACCAATGGCTTGGTTCTTGGGATGAAGGAACGTGCCAACTCCACACGGTATCTCAAGATGGTCAGTTTATTTGCTGGCGTAGCTGCGCCATTTCACCAGATGACGGAGTCAATATAACGGGATTCTCTGGTGATATGATTGATCAAAAAGCTTGCTTACCAAGCCCTGTTAATGACGCGTGGGAAGGCAGAGTTCAGACTCGCGGGGATACTGGGCGTTATCTATATACCATTTCTCTTTCAATAAACGGAATAACAATGAATTTTTCACCTTATCTCGAAGTTCAATAACTCCATCTAAATAAGGAACATTGTATGAAAAAAGTAGAAATACTCATGGTCGTAGATGCAGCAGCAGCGCTGGCAAGTCGAGATCTGCAAAGTAACATTTATCTCATTGATACAAATAAATATATGGGCTCGGGTAATGAAGGCCAAGCTGAGTTAAAAACAGCCTGTAAAGACGGCCAATTATTATGCTGGCGAGTTGTCGCTATTTCACCAGACAATGAAGTTGATATTGTCGAGTTTAATGGGCAAATGATAAATGACAGAGTTTGTATACCCACTAAACAAGGACTAAGCGGTGATGAATTCTGGGAAGGCCGAGTTGAAGCGCAAGGACAAGCTAGCACACAACAATACAATGCGACCTTGTCTATTGATGGTGCAAGATTAACGTTTGATCCTTTCCTCGTTATTTCACTGTAGAGGGCGAACTCATGTTAAGCCCAAATGTTGATACCGCATTAAATATGCTGACCGACGTATATACTGATTTTTTAGGTATTAGTAACTACGATACAACGTGCAACTCTCTCTTTATTGGCCATGTAGCAAAAGATCCAAACTGGCTCGTAGAAGTTCGAAGCAGGACTGAGATCTTAAGAGCGGTAATGAATGAGTTTATGCAACAAAAGCCTAAAATTTTTGCGCAAATTATTACATCGTTTATTAATTATCAGACCACGTTCGATGCCTGCGCACAAAACAGTAAGGCGATAACAAGTACGAAGCAATGGATTGAATGCTTACAATTATTGCAAAAAACGTTAAAGCAAAATATCACGTTAACAAATGAAGCTCAGCAAGTTTTCACGAAATCTTACAGCCAAGCGAAAAATGCAGAGGAGCTGCTCGCATCCAGCATTCAAGATGGCTGGAATGAACTTGCGAGCGAAGAACAAGCAATGGTACGCATTGCAACAGAGATAGGCTCTCTATCGCAATCCATTGCCAGTTTAGGAGCCAATGTCACGGCGGCCCAATTAAGAGCAGGAAAAGCTTACATACAAAGTATGGTCACTATTTCCTACGGTGTCGTAATGGGAGCAACGACGTCTGTGCCATTCCTTTCCTTTGCTGGTGCGCTATTCACGGTTGGTTACAGTGCATACAGCACAATATCGAGCGCGAAAGAGGTACAACAAGATTTAGACAAACTCACTCAATTACAAACACTAGCCAGTGAAGAAGCACAAGCGGCTGCCATTACTAAAGCCATTATTCAAACCCTCAGCAACATGAGCGAAGAATTCCTAAAGATTGATGATAACTTGCCAGCACTTTCATTGTTATGGCAAGACGAATTAGACAAGGTAAACGAACTGATCAACGCCTTACAAAGCGGTTCAGACCCTGCCCTATTGACTGATTTGCAAACCATCAAGATTGCTTCAGCCTCATGGAAAACTATTTCAGAATTTGTGCAACTCATTAGTTTACCGCCAAACATTGGAAAACCCGTTTTAGTCAACACGCTAAATAACACCATTCAAGAACAGTAAAGGAGATACACAATGTCACAACAAGTTACTCAGTTGAACCCAACACAGCAAACCACTCAATCTGCATTTTTGGCAACCACAGTCATCACAGCGCAGTGCCATGCCATTTTAAACACACAGTTTACGCCACCTACGGTAAAACCAGATTGGTTTGATGACCTGAGTAAAAAATTAGACTCAGCAAAATTGGTTGCTAAGCAATGGATTGACGATTTGGGGCCACAAGTATCAGCATCGATTCCCTCCAGCGTAATTAATTTTGACGCCACTTTCCAAGCATCAATCGATGCCATTCATGAGTTATATAAAGCGGATCCAACAGCAAGTGGCAAAGACAATACAACGGTTCAGCAAGCTTCACAGATTATGACCGCCCTATCTTCTCAAGTCAGCGGTATCGAAGCCACAGTCAAAGGGATGAATAAGGAACTCTCTGATTGGGGGGTGAAAATGCAAGCAGCACATGATGACTTAGTCAATGGTGCGACCAATATTCAAAAAACAATTATCGATTTACAAACAGATATTGAAAGCATGAATAACGCAATAGACAACAATCGTGCAGCCATTGAGAAACTGAATAAAGATCTAGTCTATGCACAAGTTGCGGTTGGTGTTGGCATCTTTATGCTCGTCGCAGGCGTTGCGCTTACCGTCGCAACCGCTGGCACCGCAGCTGTAGTCTCCGGCGGTATCGCCGCCGTCGGCGCGGCATCGATTATTGCTGGTGGCGTTACATGGGGCGTATTACAAAATCAAATTGATGATGACTACGACAGCATCGCGCAAGAACAAAAGCAAAAAGCTGAAGATCAACAACAGATTATCGCTTTACAGGGGCTTTCCAATGCCAGTAGCGCCGTCGTTTCAGCGATTGAAACATCGACATCAGTATTATCTGATTTTGAAACGACGTGGACTGTCTTTGGCAACGAGTTAGATGATGTAGTAACCAAGCTTAATAATGGTGCATCCATGCAGAGCATTATTATGGAAAAAGTGATGTCTGACGCAGCGAAAAACGAATGGGATGATGCGGTTGAACTTGCTAAACAGCTAGCTAGCGCAAAAATAGCTATCGAAACGAAAGAGTTAGCACCTGCAGTAAAACAAGCAGCTTAAACATTACTAAAGGGGGTTACGCCCCCTTTTATTCTTTTTCGAGGACCATCATGAATCAATCAGCCAGCGAGCAACTTCAAACCGACATTCCTGCATCTATTAGCGCTATGGTGTTACTAAATTCTGCATGCCAAGGCGTTGTTGAAACTTATATTGATCAAGGCAATGCAGAACATTGGTATGCTCAGGTAGAACAAAATTTAAATGCGGTGCAAAAACTGGTACGACAATGGCGTTTGAGTGGTAATTTATATTTTTCAAATGACATTATGGACAGTGTTCTTTCCATTGCGAATACATTCAAAGATTCTAATGTTCAAATTTTAACCTTATTCAAAGCACTAGAAACCCGTTTTGACGCCGCTCAACTAAAGCAGCTCACTTCATTAATCTTAACATTACAAAATCCGATTCAAAGTCTTACATCAAATATAAAACGTTATGATGAGGGATTGAATGCTTGGGCTCGCCAAGTGGAAGATGCTCATAACACATTGCAACAAACTATTGCACAGATCCAGCAAGAAGAAGTTTCCATCCAAGCAGAAATTATCGCCACTAACGCCCAAATTGATCTAATGAAACAGCAGATAGCAGCATTTAAAACCGCCATTGCGAATGCTCAATCGCAGCGTAAGAAAGGGATATTTGAAACGATTTTTGGCGTGGTGCTTGCTCCGTTTACACTGGGAGGTTCTTTGATATTGGCAGGGTTTGGTGTTAGCTCTATTGTAGAAGCACAAAGTGAAATATCTAGCCTGCAAAGCGATATCCAATCATCTTTAAATACCATCAACCACGATCAACAAACGCTCTCTCAAGATCAACAACAAATCGCGTCTCTCAATGCCCTATTGCTAAGTGTCGATCAAGTTAACAACGATTGTGCGGCGATCAGCCGATCCTTAGATACACTACAAACCACGGTGCTCAGTTTATACAATGAAACCAACAACGTCGTTTCTAACCTTACCAAAGCACAAGATTCACAAGCGGTCATTCTGGAGCAAGTTTGGTACCAATCAGCTTACAATGAGTGGCAAGATATTCTGGAGGTAGCATCAACGCTCAATAATGCACAACCTCAAATAACAAAAGCTCAAATCAAGTAATTGATTTGGCTCCAGTGACGGAGCCAATGGCTGATTTAATTGAGCAAATTATAAAGCAATGCCGATACCGCCAATAACCCTATTACCATGACAAAGGGTGTACTCATCTGCTGTTGATACTTCGCCAGCGATGGCACTTTGAATACAGCAATCATCGGCATAATAAACAGAATCATAGCGATCACGGGGCCTGAAAACGCTTCCATCATTCCCAGAATGCTGGGGTTGAGTATCGCGACAATCCAAATCGTGACAAACAAAATCGCAATGGTGAGTCGCCCAGCAAGACGCAATGACAGGCCAAAGTTTTTACACAGCAATCCAGTCAGGCTTTCTCGCGCACCAAGGAAATGCCCTAAAAAGGAAGAGGTAATGGCAATAAACGCCACTAAAGGGCCTAGAGTGGCGATAAAGGGATTATCTGTGACATTGGCAAGGTAAGTCAGCACTGAAATATTTTGCACTTTTGCTTCTTGCAATGCCTCTGGTGATAAAGCCAATACGCAAGAGAACACGAACAACAAGACAAACAGAATCAATACAAGACTGGTGTAACGCAGAATCTGCTCTGATTTTTTATCCGCTAGCGCGCCATAATGACGACGTTGAACATTGGCAAAACTTGAGATCGCCGCTGCGTGGCTAAAAGAAAACACCACGACAGGAATGGCTAACCACACTGTGTGTAAGAAATCACTCGTTTGCGGCAAGACTAATGACGGCACTGACCAATACGGGATCAAATAGAGCGAGAGAAATAATAAAATAGCCGCCAATGGATAAACCATAACAGCAAAAGCGCGCAACATGATCTTCTCACCACCCAGCATAATGGCAATTAACGCAAAGACTAAGCCACCAGAAAGTAGCGCCCGAGGGGGAGCGACCATCTGCGCTTGATTAACCAAAAAGCTATCAACCGTGTTAGTTAGACCGACACCGTAAATCAGTAAGATTGGGAAAATAGAGAGGAAATACAGCAAAGAGATCAAGCGACCAGCCCTTTGGCCAAAGTGTTCTTCAACAACGTCGGTAAAATCAGCATTAGGACGGCGCGATGAGAGAACAAAACGCGCAAGACCACGATGAGAGAGATAAGTCATCGGAAAAGCGAGTAAGACCATTAACACTAATGGCCAGAAACCACCTAACCCAATGTTGATTGGCAAAAATAGAATGCCAGCCCCAACGGCCGTACCAAATAAACTGAGTAGCCAATAGGTGTCGTGTTTAGTCCAATTGGAAATCTGAACATGACTAAAATGAGCCATTTCCTTAGTGTCTTTCACTGCTTTTTCACTTATATAAAAATAATAATGTCGCGAATCCTACTCCTATTAATCATTATGATCATTTTGAGACCTTGGTCATAATCACTATAATCAAGGGACTTGGCTTGGATTGAAAACCATGAAAACACCGAATTAACAGCATATTAAACTGGCTTTGTGTGACTTTATTGAAACTAAAAACCAAATTTTAAGATTTTTCAGTAAATGTAATTAATTGACGATTCATCCAGCACTGTCACGCACAGCAAACAAAAATGAAGGACATTTGTCCTCCCTAATCGGTAGGCGATCATGGTTTTATACAATTGTTTTTCGAAAAGAGGCACACAGATAGACACTGTAGGTATGCGGGGCCAGAAGATAAATAGGAATCGATTTATAGGTTTACAGTGTAAATGGCCCTAAATAGGGCCAATTGAGTCTATCTCTGAGCTGTGATATTTATGAATTAACGGCTTTGATAAGGATAGAAGTATCCATTCTTCCCTCACCTTGCTCAGACAAGGCTTGGTAAGCATGATAAGTTTTTTCTGTCATCGGCAATTTTAGATCGTTTCGTTGCGCTTCATCCAAACAAAAGCCCAAGTCTTTGATCATCCAATCAATGGCAAAGCCGTAATCAAACTTACCTATTGACATATTCACAGCGCGGTTTTCCATCTGCCATGAACCTGCGGCTCCATTTTTCAAACAATCAACCAAAACGCCAATATCTAACCCTGACTTTTCCGCTAAGATCAATCCTTCCGACAGGCCATTTAATACGCCAGCAATGCAAATTTGATTGACCATTTTTGCGCGTTGTCCTTGCCCTGCTTTCCCCATCAGCACCGATGACTTGCCATAAGCACGAAATACGGGTTGCAGCTGCTCAAACAGTTCGGCATCTCCACCACACATAATGGTTAGCGCACCATTTTCAGCCCCTGCTTGGCCACCAGAAACAGGAGCATCCATAAAGCGAATGCCCGCTTTATGAGCCGCAGACGCCAGCTCTTCGGCTAACAGTGCCGATGTGGTGGTGTGATCAACCAAAATTGCGCCGCGTTTCATCGCCCCTATCGCGCCGCCGTCACTGGTCGTCATGCTACGGACATCATCATCATTGCCAACGCAGGTTAAAACCACATCGGCATCTTGCACGCACTCTGCGACTGTTTGCGCTGCATACCCATGATACTGCTGCGCCCACTGCTGCGCTTTAGCTTGAGTGCGGTTGTAGACGCTAACATCAAATCCTGCGTTTTTTAGATGCCCAGCCATAGGGTATCCCATAACCCCTAATCCAATAAAACTGACTTTCATTAACTTCTCCTTTTATTATTACCCAGCAGCCCAAACGGACGAACACACGTAACTGAGTGTGGGCTGTATGTATCCTTGCGTCATTCTCTATGAATAAGACCACGGTTAGCAATGCACAGATAAAAAAAAGCCGAGTCAATCACTCGGCTTCTCATTAATTCGCTCTATTACAGCTCAGCGTTATGGTAAACCTGCTGAACATCATCACAGTCATCTAGCATGTCGAGGAACTTCTGGAATTTCTCCGCCTCTTCGCCCGTGACCGGTGTATGTGTTTGTGGAACGAACGTGATTTCTTCCACATCGATAGTCAAATCAGGGAACTGATTATTTAGCGATGTTTTCACTTTGAAGAATTCAGTGTTAGGTGCAAATACAGTGATCACACCATCTTCCAGTTCAACATCCGTCACATCGACATCGTCCATCATCAGTGCTTCAAGGATAGAATCTTCATCATCCCCTTTGAACTGAAATACCGCTTGGTGATCAAACATGTGTGATACGGTACCTGGAGTACCAATTTTCGCACCCGTTTTAACAAAGCATTGACGCACATCTTGGAACGTACGGTTGCCGTTATCTGTTAAGCAGTCAACGATAACACTTGCGCCGCCAGGGCCAAAACCTTCGTAACGAGCAGGTTGGTAGTCTTCACCACCACCACCACTGGCTTTATCTAGCGCTTTATCAATAACGTGGCCTGGAACTTGGTCTTTCTTCGCTTTTGTGATCAGGTGGCGCAAAGACAAGTTCATGTCTGGGTCCGAACCACCATTTTTCGCACACATGTAAATTTCTTTACCGTATTTGGAATAGACTTTAATTTTTGCGCCTTGAGTTTTCGCCATTGAGGCTTTGCGCACTTCAAAACTTCTTCCCATAGGGATGATCTCTCTAATTCAATTTAACGCGAGGGATTTTAGCAAAAAGTGGGATCATTTCAATTTTCCACTTAGCAAAGACATGAATGCTACGCAACACCCATCACTCTTTTGTATTTGTTCACCGATTGTAAAAACCACTCTTTTTCGGCCTCACTGGCAATTTTAGACTGCTGCTGAGTGATCGCTTCAGGCCCTGCTTTTCCTTGCTTGAGTTTCCAAACAAGAAAGGAAGCTTGTTTATCGAGCTCTACTTTGTTTTTCTCTTCAGCGGCAAGTAAAGATAGGTTGAAGGACATGAGTTAGCCTAGATCGGTAAATACGTGGCACGAAATATAGCATAGGACATAGGAAAATTAAGAGCATAAATGTGCAATTTATCGGTATGAAATCAAGAAAATTGGAAAATATAAAGGGTGGCTATGCGCCACCCTTAGGGGATTAATGGTGAGAACTCGTCAGTGAAGTATGCCTAGCTCCTTCGCTTCTTCAATGGTTAAACCACTTTCTCGAATCTCTCTTAATGCTTCAATACGACGGCGAGCTTCGGCTGATTTAAGGTTTTTAACTGGTTTTTGAGTTTCTACTTCTTCCGTGAAGTCCCACTTATTTGCAATATCAGTCATTTCGTCATGGTCAATAGAATTTATGGACATTGTTACCTCCGAACAAACCACGTAAGGGACATGTAATCTGTAGCAAACGACATTTGATTTGTTAAGCATATTTCGTTCATATTGTGATTTTGGCGATGGTTTAGAAACCTTATTTTTAAAACTATTAATATTACTTTGCCAACCTTGCTAGACGAGGCTAGATTTAAATATTGCATACATGAATTCAAGCGTTTTAGCGCTCATTTTATTCTGTTGCATACTGTCGCAGCCCCCCTACCCCACGCTCTTTCAATGTGCTGATTTTTAGCTCATGGTTCCCCATTTCTGTTTGGCAAATAAGCTTGAAATACACCAGACTGTAGTTAATGCATTTAAAGTTGTAGGTAAGACGCGATGTGTCAGCTTCACGACTGGTTAACTGAGATCCATCAATGGCATCTGAACAAGCGCTATGATCAGGTGGCTCAATTACAACCTCTGATCCTTAATGCTCCACAAGAGATCTGGGGGCCGGATCTGAGTGATGATCAAAGTAAAGCAATTGCTTGTTGGCTTGATGCTTGCCTGCGCCAATATGAGTACTACAAGCTTATTGACGGTGAGCTTGCCTTCCAATATCTGCAGCTTGCTTACGCTCGTTTTCAGCGTTGTGTGTCGGAGCCGGGTAGTGAACTTGAGTTAAAAGCTTGGTGTATAAAACGGATGCAGCAGTTGATGGTACTGAGTTTGGAGCATCTCAACCAACAGCACGTTGATGAGGCCTTATCCCGAAGTTTAATTGATGCTCATGTTCGATTTCTTGCATATTACACGTGGAACGATGATCAAGGTATAAAGCGAGGGTATTAATTGATTGCAGGGATCAACAGATAAAAAAATAGCGAGTTATATAACTCGCTAAAAACATATATGAGCCAATCTATTAATTCATCAGATAGGACAAAAGGTTGTCTATTCGTTTTCTATACTAACGAACCTTCTAAAACAAAATGTCAGCTACATGTCAAGGTTGTGTTGTAAATTGGTTTTAAATACCAATAGCGACTTCATCAAGTGCCCGGAATACGGATTCATCTAAATGCCCCTCGTACACTTGCTTGCACACTTTGCGGCGTACCGCGAGACCCGAGATCAAACGTTCGATCGATAAATGTTTATTCTCGTTTTTCGTGTTATAGAGCTCGATCAATTTACTTAACGTCTCATAAGAGATCGCCTCATTTCCAACCCTCAGCCAATCCAGCTTATCAATCAGCTCTGTACACTCTTCCTTGATGGAGGATGGTGGATGTCCAGTCATTGCTGATAACGCCGTTATACTGCGTTCTAGGGCCTCTGGAGAGGTATATTTAGATAAGGTAATCGTAATTTCATCGGCATTGATCTCTACTAGGTGTTTGCGCTGCTTGACTCTTCGTCCTAGCTTACCCTTTGGAGACGGTGCTTTACGTTGAATCGGTTCAAATTCACCATCAATGATCTCAGAAAGTTCTTCTAATTTTTGCTTAGAAACCATCTCATTGCGCAGTGGGTTAGGCAACGTTGGAGCCATGTTGCGTTTGCCTGCATTGGTGGTACGAGCGCGCGAGTAGCGCAGGACTTCTTCCACATCGCACTTAATGTCGACTTGGTAATCCATCACTTTTTCTTTATCCACCAGTGTGGTGACCGTCAAATGATAGCCCCAAAGATTCACGACAAATAACGAATCGCTGCCCTTTCCTTCCGATAATCGTTTTAGCTCACGGACAAGATCCATCGAAAAACGACGCCATTCGATATTACGGGCCAACTTTTGGTTCAATTCACTCAGTAGCATGCTGTCGGTATGGCGACGCGACATGCGACTGCGAAAATAGGAGTAGAGTTGGAAGACCAACGTATGTTGCTTTAGGATCTCTGGTGGAAACAAGAAAAAGTAATCGCGAGTGAGTAACTCTTCGTAGAATGAAGGCTCCCACACCAAAATGTACAAATTAGGTTTGATCCTAATTTCACCATCAGCGCCTTCCGTTGGCGCTTCTTCAGAAGCGGTGATCGTTCTTGCTAGGAACCGAAAACGATCACTCTTAAATCCTTCTGGCATGTTTTCACTCAGCCAACGGCCGGTTAACTCATGCAGTTGGAAGTCTGTAAATTCAATCCGATCAATACTATCGCGAATAGAATCTCTTGCTGGGCCACTATCTTTTTTACCGCGAAGCGACAAAATGTCAGTAATGTACAATGGGGTTTTATTCGGTGTGTGTTTGGTATTAAGTTGGTAATCTTCTTGGTGATGATCGTGGTATTGCACCGTTAAGGTGAACAGTGCAAACAGTGTCATTAGATCATCCACTGTCATGATATTTTTGGAAGAACGAGTTTCAATGATTGCACGGGTACCAGAAATCGACACCATTGATTTCTGGTAGCTTTTACGAGTCCTCGGTGGAGCTAATGCTTGATCAATGATCCCAGCCCAATTGGTGGGTGAAACCACAAACTGATCCGCTTCGTCTTTCATCGCTGGTGGAATATTTAGCCCATGTTCTGTCAACAAACGCTTATTGACCTGAGTTTGAGCCAGCGCTTTTGAACGCTTGCGTTTTTCTGTCTGTTTTACTGATTCAGTTACCAGACTGGTTGAACCAAGCACAGAGATGAGCTTATTTGGGTTAACAAATTTATGCAGCATTGTCTTGCCAGCTAAACCTTCTTCAAATCTTACCGGGATCTGTTTAAATAAACCAATACTTACTGCAGCACGCAGCCGTTGCTGAATAGCCGCTCTGGTCAATTGGCCATCGGTTGCTTCAATTAACTCTGTTGTTGAGACTAACCCATCTTGGCTGCGGAAACCTCTTAATGAGATCAGGTTAAGAAGTTCAACGATACTTTTGGTAACACCTTTAAAATGTTGGTATTGATCAACCCAATCAACAGCAGTTTCTGAAACTTCAAAAAGATGCCCATCTTTGTGGCTCCTTGGTGCTTTGATCAATATTTTTTCGTCTGCGTTCATTATTAGATCCGTATCACACTAGCCGTAATATCGCTATAGTTCCAATAGAATAAAGAAAAAGAGATCATAAATAAAGAAAAACTTATTGCTTTTAAATAACTGATCTTTTTGATTATTCTGATCTATATTGCTTATATGATCTAATGATCAGGCCTTAATGAGCAGTCTAATTGATTGTTTTATAGGGATAAAAAAAAATCCCTTTCAGAAGCATGATCATAGAAAACTGAAAACATGATCATTGTAGAGAAGAAAGCATGATCAGTCACATTCCGAACGATGATCATCAGACGACTGAATCAATGATCAAACACTTTCTTAAAGCATGATCATGGCTCATGCACAACTTATCCACATGATGAGTTGAAGTGATTATTTTATTTGAGCTAGATGAAGAATATGGGCTTGGTTTTTCTTTGGAAAGATGATCAAGGAAGTGCATTAAATGTTCTTTCAAAGTCGATTTTGGCATAAACACGAATTGAAATGACAAATAACTCTTTTAACGGCTTCTGTTATAAGGAGTGAGAGTGTGTCGAAAGCATGATCAAGAGCGTATTGAAGAAGGTTTTGTTATTTGGTGTGTTTTAAATTTGACTTGTTATGTACTAGGTATCTTGCTCAGCCCCTACTCCATCTGCAATCACCCGTAATTATGCGCTATTTTTACATGCTTCCGAGCTTAAATCACACTTGATCATTGATCCGATGAAGATCCATTTGTTTTCTGATTATTTGCCGATAAGGAAGGCGCTAATTCCTCTTGATCATTGTTCCTGTGGCGAGGGATCTCTTCGGACGCATGATCATCATGTTAGCCTTGATCATGCGTCCTGTTTCCCTGACTAAAAGGATAAGTTTCCCCTGCCCTGTCGCTCTAGTTATTATTATTCATGTTGTACGATTATTTAATTGATCTGCCGGGGGAACATCATTCCAAATGACACATACCGTAAATTATGCTGCTTCTCTAATCGTTCCGGGTATTTTAAGCTCATTTACAATGTAAATAAGTTACGTTGTAATATTTTTAATGTTCAAATAAATAATGGACTAAGTTACCCATTATTTAAGGAAAAATGATAACCATAATGAGGTCAATTCATTAAATTCCGATATGTTTTTCTATTTATTGTGATATTAATCTAAAAGTGAACGTTCACCTTTTTGTTGAGTATTAAATTGTTTGCTGTACAATCTGCGTTAGGTACTTATTATGGAATTTGGCAATGAAAAGAGAACAAACCATAGCGAATCTCTACCAGCTCGCCGAGCAAACTCAACAGGTGCAAGCTGACCGAATTGAAATTGTTTTAGAAGAACGTAGTGATGACCATTTCCCAGCGATGTCAAAAGCGCTAATGGAAACTCGTTCAGGCTTAACACGCCGTAAGCTAGATGATGCCATTTCCAAAATGGAACAAGCTGGCCATCAATTTACTAAAAACAATGCTAATCACTATTCAATTTCTTTAGCGGAAGCCCACATGCTCATGGATGCCGCTGGTGTGCCTAAGTTCCACCAAAGGAAAAAGCATGGTGATCATAAGCCTTGGGTCATCAATGTTCAGAACCAAAAGGGGGGGACAGGTAAATCAATGACTGCTGTCCATCTAGCCGCGTGCCTCGCCCTGAATTTGGATCAGCGTTACCGTATCTGCTTGATTGACTTAGATCCGCAAGGTTCATTACGGCTATTTCTCAACCCGCAAATAAGTTTATCAGAGCACAGTAATATCTATTCTGCCGTTGATATTATGTTAGACAACGTGCCTGAAGACACTGAAGTGGACAAGGCGTTCTTACATAAGAACGTGATGTTGCCAACCCAATATCCCAATTTAAAAACCATCTCTGCATTTCCTGAAGATGCAATGTTTAACGCAGAAGCGTGGCAGTATCTTTCGCAAAATCAATCGCTTGATATTGTTCGACTGCTGAAAGAGAAACTTATCGATAAGATTGGCGATGATTTTGACATCATTATGATTGATACTGGCCCACACGTTGATCCATTGGTATGGAATGCAATGTATGCTTCCAATGCATTACTGATCCCGTGCGCGGCTAAGCGATTAGATTGGGCGTCAACCGTCAATTTCTTTCAACACCTTCCTACGGTTTATGAAATGTTTCCAGAAGATTGGAAAGGGTTAGAATTTGTACGTTTGATGCCGACGATGTTTGAAGATGATAATAAAAAGCAAGTCTCGGTATTAACGGAAATGAATTACCTGTTGGGTGATCAAGTCATGATGGCGACGATTCCGCGTAGCCGAGCATTTGAAACCTGTGCTGACACCTACAGCACCGTTTTTGATCTCACCACCAGCGATTTTGAAGGTGGTAAAAAGACGCTAGCGACTGCGCAAGACGCTGTGCAAAAAAGTGCACTGGAGCTTGAGCGAGTGCTTCACAGTCATTGGTCATCACTAAATCAGGGGTAAGTAAAACATGGCAATTAAAACGTCTGAACTAAATGCGAAACTGTTTGGTAAAGCGAATAAGCGACGTGCAACCACCCCGCAAGAAGCCCAAACGGCAGCGAAAGAACAAGCGCAAATCATCGAATTGGCGGTTGCGGGAGAAGAGTTAGTCACTTTCGAACTGGTCAAGATTCCCGCTGATCAAGTAGCGGAAAAGACGATTGTTTTTACGCAGAATGCGCGTGAACAAGCTTTTCTGAATGAGCATGCTCTATCTGATGTATTGAGTACATTACGCGAGCGTGGTCAGCAATATCCTGCGGTTGGTCGTAAAACCGCTGGGGGCAAAATTGAAGTCCTTGATGGCAGCCGTCGTCGAATGTCTTGTATCTTGGCGGGTAAAGAATTTTTGGTTTATGTCGCTGAAGACATAAACTCGGAACATGCGAAGTTTCTTTCGGATGTGGCAAACGCGCACAAGCCGCTTTCTCTTTATGAGAAGGGTAAAGAGATGCAAGCGAAGCTGGATAACGGTGAAGCGGAAGACCAAAAAGCTTTAGCCAAGATATTTCAGTGCAGTGAGGCCCTAGTAAGTGGTGCTCTAAAAGCAGCGGCTTTGCCACTTGAGCTATTGCAAGCTTATCCAAATGTGGTTGAATTAGGTCGTCCAACCATAGTTAAATTACATAAACAATTTAATGAACTCGATGCAAAGCAACAAGCAAATTTGTTGGAAAAGTGTCAATCTGAAGATGGATTTGTTTGGCAGCGTAGTAGCGTACAAGGTGTTGCCCGATTGACGAAAGAAGTCACAGAGACAATTGAGTCTTGGATACAAGAGTTGTTGCCACCTAAGCGCACTGAGCATGTAAAAATTGATCTGATCAAAGGCCGCGTAAGTTACAGTCGTAAAGGCAGTAATTTAGCGCTTAATTTGAAAAAAGTGGATGATGCTACGGTGCAAGAAATATTAGATTTTATTCAATCTAAGCTTGATTAAGCATCCATCATGTAAAGAATAAAAAACCCGCCACGGCGGGTTTTTTATTAACTAAGTCTATTCAGTTCGAATCTATTGATTTCTTAAACGCTGCCAGTATTTTTCGTAGATAGCGAGCGCTTCAGGCCCAACATCATTAATGAATTCCCCTTTAGCCATATCTTCATCGGCTGGAAAAATCGTTGGATTGTCGCGAAGTTCTGCTGGAAGCAACGCTCGGCCGCTTTTTGTTGCCGATGCATAACCTAAGCTATTCACAATCTCAGCTTGGTTCTCTGCTTGATACATGAAGTTGATGAATTTATGCGCCAACGCTTTGTTGTTGCTTCCTGATGGAATAGTAAAATTATCCATCCACAAGACTGCGCCTTCTTCCGGCATTACAAATTTTAGCTCTGGCATCTCAACTTGGCCTTGGTAGGCATTCCCGTTCCATTGCATCCCTAACGCTGCTTCACCTGAGACATAAGGCACATGTGGCGCATCAGAGTTATACAACAGTACATTATCTTTTAACGCGACCAATGATTGGTAGGCTTTTTCAATCTCTTTTTCATTTTTTGTATTAATACTGAAGCCATTTAAGATCAGCGCCATACCAAAGACATCGCGAATATCGTCAATCAACATCACTTGTTGGTTATATTTCTTATCCCACAAATCAGCCCAGCGAGAGACACCTTCTGGTACTAATGCTTCGTTATAGCTGAGGCCAGTGATCCCCCAAATATAGGGCAGGGAATAACTATTTTTGGGATCGTGTGCTTGGCCGAGTAGTGAAGGCATGGCATCTTTCATGTTCGGGATTTGTGCATGATCCAGCTCGGTTAGTAACCCTTCACGTCCCATTTTTTCAATGAAATACGCTGAGGCAAAAACCACATCATAACCGCCACCTTTGAGCAACTTGAGCTTGGTATACATTGACTCGTTATTTTCAAAGGTCGAATAGTTAATCGTTACCCCTTCCTGCTGCTCAAACTGCTTGAGGGATTTTTCTGGAAGATATCCTCCCCATGCATAAACGTTGAGTGTTTTGTTGTCTGCGCTTACGTGTGAAGAAGTTAGAGCTGCTGCCAAAACCAATCCTTTGATGAAAGTTTTCATTGCATTTGAATTCCTTAAATAGCCCAGAAGTGTACTGGGGTGTAGGTGAATAATTAGTTAAAAATGGTCACGATTAAAGCAAATATAATTTGTCGTAAAGAAAAATATTTTTAACGACGCACAGTGATTATAGCGGCTGTGCTACCATTGCGTTTCAGCGAGGTGGCGTAAATATGAACATGATAGCGGCTTATTTAGATGATTTGATGGTGCAGGCTGAGAATAGCCTATGGCGTATGGGGCTCTTAATCCGTGGTGAGCCTCAATGGCAACAACACGTGCTTATGCATTTTCTCGCAAAAAATGAGGGGCAAGCCATATTTCAGTTAGGCGGAGAACCGTTACCATGCGTTCGTTATGCCTCCTTCAACAAAGGGCAGCAGTTTCTTGGTCAAGAATGCCATTTACTTATTTGTGATAATCACCATGGTTTTGATGCGAACAGTTTCAGTGCTGCGCTGGGTTCACTGGTCGGTGGTGGGTTACTGTTGATCATTGAAGCCCCTCAGCGTAACGACTCTTTTGCTGAGCGCTGGTTAACGCGAGCGTTCGAACAGCTTGTTGTTATAGAACAGAATCAACCTTGCCCTCCTTTACCCGTTTATCCACGAGTCAGCTCTCAATCACCGATTTATGAACAGCAAGTTGATGCGGTTTCAGCAATTCTTCGTGTGATGGATGGGCATCGCAAGCGACCATTGGTTCTCACTGCCGATCGGGGACGAGGGAAAAGTAGTGCGCTTGGTATTGCTGCGGCTAAATTGATGGCGTCTCGTTCATTAGATATTGTGGTCACGGCACCCTCAATCCATGCCGTAGCGCCGATATTTGAACATGCGGCTAAAGGTTTAGCAGGCGCTCACGTCACCAGACAATCCCTTACTTGGCAAAACTCGTCATTGACGTTTGTGGCACCGGATGAGCTGATTTTGCATCGGCCACAGTGTGATCTCCTATTGGTAGATGAAGCGGCCGCGCTACCTTTATCAATGTTAAAAAACTGGGTTGAACACTATCATCGCGCGGTCTTCTCTACCACCATTCATGGCTACGAAGGGTGTGGGAGAGGGTTCACGCTTAAGTTTCAAACTTGGTTAGCACACCATCGAGCTGGGACTCGAACTCTCCATTTAGATCAACCGATCCGTTGGCGTCAGGGTGATCCGTTAGAAGCGTGGCATTACGATACCTTCCTCCTTCGCTATGATTTAGCTACATTGCCGACGATGACATCAGAACAGTTAGCGACACTTAACATTGAGCATCTGGATAAGGCTCAACTCATTGCCAACCCGACACGCTTAGCCGCTATTTTTTCGTTATTAGTGAATGCTCATTACCAGACATCACCGAACGATCTATTTCATTTTTTAGCGGACGATAAAGTTCAGCTAGTTGCTGCAATGGTAGGCGAGGTTTGTGTCGGTTGTTTGCTGACAGTTCGTGAAGGTGGGCTTTGTAGCGCTTTAGTGGAAGAGATCCAACGAGGAAAGCGGCGTCCTAAAGGTCATCTAGTTCCTGTTTGCTTAGCTAATCAAGTAGGTATTGCGCAGGCAGCGCAGAGTGTTTGTCAGCGCATCATGCGTATTGCAGTTCATCCCGAATTACAAAATCAAGGGTTAGGCAGCCGCTTGATTGAAGCGTGCATGTTGGAAAATGATGCCGACTATTTAGCGACGAGTTTTGGCGTAACGAGCGATTTAATGGCTTTTTGGGCTAAGAACCAATTTGTTCCGATAAAACTAGGGAGCCACAGAGACAGTGCGAGTGGCTGTTTTTCCTTAATCATGGTTCAAGCGGAAAAATTGGATTGGTTAACTCGGGCAGAACAGATTTTCGAACAGCATTTCATTTTCTCGCTATCTGATTCGTTGCAAAGTTTAGAGCCGGCTTTGGTTCGGGCCATCTTGCCATTAGTCCGAGATCGTGTCGCATGCGCGGATTCAAATGAAGTTAATTTCCTACCTTATTCATTGCTACGTTGTTACGCACAAGGCGGTGCGGATTATGAGAGTGTGAGTGTATGGATTCATCGGCTAATTACTTCATTGGATAAAGCTGCTCTATCACTGTTATCTGATGTACTTATTGCCAAAGTATTGCAAAGGAAAAGCTGGCAAGAGTGTGCCAGTCAATTAAACCTCACTGGACGGAAAATGATTGAGGCTACCCTCCGTCATGACCTCAATCGACTATTAGATGATTTACACTGTAAAGTTGATCATTCAACGCAATGAACTGCAGCCAATTTACAGTGTAAAGCGTGAATAATGTAAGAGCAGACACTTTCTCCAGGTGTACTGTGCTTGTCATATGACAAAAAAGTCCTACTACTTACGTCTTAAGAGTAGGATTTTTTTGTTCTAGTCACAGAATAAAAAATCCAAATTATATTAATGAGTTAACCATACGGCCCCCCTTATTGTGAGGTTTTTATTTTTGTTCCTAACGTGTTCAATCATTTGCTTAATGAGTATTCCCTCCTACACTCAAAGTCAGGTGTTCTCCTAAAAAATAGAATATAAATAGTACGTAAGGATGAGATATGGATTTTTTGTTGGCGGAGTCTTTGGAAATTTCAACGGTACTAGATTCCAAAGCAAATTATCTTCAATGGCTAAGCCTAACTCCTCCTTTAACGATAGATGCATCACGAGTTAATAGCGTGGATGCTGCCGGTCTGCAACTGCTTGCTTCTTTGTTTATGACAGCAGAGCGAGCTGGAATTGAGATCACTTTAGTTAACGCAACAAACACGCTCAATGAAGGTATTGCGCTACTGGCTTTAGAAAGCTTGTTCGCAGAGTAATGAGATTTTGCAAGGAAGGGGCTATGACAAAGATCCTCGCGGTTGATGATTCGGTTTCAATTCGTCAAATGCTAAGCCATACATTGAAAGATGCAGGCTATGACGTTGAAACCGCTACTGATGGAAGTGATGCATTACGTAAGGCACAACAAACCAAATTTGATGTTGTTATTTCGGACGTCAACATGCCTGTGATGGGTGGTTTTGAGTTAGTTAAAGCAATACGTGGTAATGCTCAATATAAGTTTATACCTATTTTGATGTTAACCACGGAAACGAGTATGGAAAAGAAACAAGAAGGAAAACTCGCGGGAGCTACAGGATGGTTGGTCAAACCGTTCAACCCTGAGACGCTATTGAAAACACTAAAACGGGTCATATAGAACACCGTATTTTATTAAAAGCTTCATTCGTTAAACGACGTTAACTGGCAGGAAGAGCTATGGCTTTAGACATGGAACTGTTGCGCAAGATGTTTTACGAAGAGTGTCGTGAAAATCTTGAAGTGCTTGAAAATGTACTGCTTAATCTTGACCCTAATCAGGTTGAGAAAGAGACTATTAATACCATTTTTCGGGCTGCCCATTCGATTAAAGGTGGCGCTGCGACCTTTAGTTTACTGGATATCAGTGAATTTACCCACTCTGTCGAAGCGTATCTTGACCTCGTCCGTAACGAAAAATCAACTCTCACCGCTCAAAGTGTGGACATTTTACTGAAAAGCGGTGATTGCATTCGCAATATGCTCGCGGGGCATGAGAGCCACGGTGAGGTTGATAGTGAGCTTCAGCAGAGAGTCAGCCAGTCACTGCATGCTTTACTTGCTGACAATTCAACGGTTGATCATGAACTAGCAGACCATCACTCGCTTGACGCCGAAGATGAACAGACGTCATCGCTCTTAAAGGCTTCTGACAACGAGAACCACTTAGGTTGGAAAGTCGTTTTTACTCCGCATAGAGAACTTTATTTCAGTGGTAATGATCCACTTCGGTTGCTGCGAGAGCTTTATGAACTGGATGATCAGTGCAGGGCGGAAGCTCAGCTTGAGCACCTTCCCGAATTAGCGGAAATAGAGGCTGAGCTTTGTTATTTAAGCTGGACTATTTTTCTCAGTAGCCAAGTGCAAGAAAGTGATATTCGCGAAATCTTTGAATGGGTTGAAGATGAATGTGACTTAATTGTTGAACCTTTAGTACAAGAATCGACCACCCAAGATATGGTCAGCGAGAGCAAGGAATCTCCGGCCGAGGTGCTACCTACGTTTCATGCGAACGCTGTTCCCCCTACAGAATCAGCAGAGCAAGTTGATCTCATAAAACCCATCGATCTCATAAAATCAATAGAGTCTACGCCCGCTGTTGCGCCTAAAGTGGCGAAAGCAGAATCCAGCGTAAGCTCTATTCGCGTCGATATTGAGAAAGTCGACAGCCTGATTAATTTGGTTGGGGAACTTGTTATCACCCAATCAATGCTGACCGAAATCGGCAACGATTTCACCATGGATAAATTAGAAAAGTTGCAAGCAGGCCTAGTTCAGCTTTTACAAAACAGTAAAGATTTACAAGAAAATGTGCTCAATATTCGCATGCTGCCGATGAGCTTTGCTTTTAGCCGCTTTCCTCGCCTTGTGCGAGACTTGTGTGGCCGACTTGAAAAAAAAGTAGAACTGAACATCATTGGCGAGCATACCGAGCTCGATAAAACCGTCCTTGAACGTATTGTTGATCCATTGGTTCATTTAGTCAGAAATGGTATTGACCACGGAATTGAGCAGCCACACATTCGCCTTGAACAAGGAAAACCAGAAATCGGCACCATTGAACTACATGCTTATCATCAAGGTGGCTCGATAGTGATCGAAGTGAAAGATGATGGCGCGGGGATAAACTGCGAAAGAATATTTCAAAAGGCGCTAGAAAAAGGTGTATTACCTAAAGATACACGGCGTGAAGAGATCACCGACAAACAGATCCTTAACCTTATTTTTGCCGCAGGGTTTTCAACAGCAGAACAAGTGTCTGATATTTCAGGTCGTGGCGTCGGTATGGATGTTGTAAAACGTAATATCGAAGAGTTGGGTGGGCATATTGATGTCGAATCCACGTTAGGTAAAGGCAGCCATTTCACTATCTGTTTACCACTCACTTTAGCCATCCTCGATGGGCAATTGATCAAAGTAGGCGGGGAAGTTTACATCATCCCACTGCTCACCATTATCGAATCTATCCAAATCAACTTAGCTAATGTGAAGTATGCCGCCGGTGGGGTTGAGCTGTACCGGCTTCGTGACGAAAACATTCCTATCTTACGTCTACAAGATGAACTGGAAATGGGATCAAGTGGTGCTTTGCCCGATAGAATACTCTGCTTTGTTGAAGCCGCTGGGTGCCGCGTTGGCTTATTGATTGACGAGCTGCTAGACCAGCAGCAAGTGGTTATAAAGAGCTTGGAGTCAAATTACTGCAAAGTGGCAGGCATATCAGGAGCTACGATTTTGGGAGATGGTTCCGTTTCGCTCATTTTAGATATTCAAGGGTTAATCTCCACGTACTCGAATCGACGTTCAAGTTTATCTCCCAAGATTATTGCCGCTTAGTGAAGGTGACAGAGAAGAGCCATGGAATATGATTATTCACCAAATCATCAACAAGAGAATCAAACACAGAGTGTTTTGAATGCTGTGTATGAAGAAAGAAGCTGTGAGGCCGATTTTCTGAGTTTCCGGTTAGCGAATGAGTTGTACGGGGTAGCAATTCAAGATGTTGAAGAGATTCGAGTATGGGAGCCACCTACGCCTATTCCTCGAGCGCCTAGCTTTGTGAAAGGTGTGATTAATTTACGCGGCATGATTGTGCCTATTATCGATCTGCGCCTTCGATTTGGTATGGAGGCTTGTGGCTACTTTCCCACGACTGTGGTGTTGGTACTTCGTAGCCTGCAACAAGAGCGGCCTCGTATTATGGGCTTAGTCGTTGATGCAGTGAGTGATGTGATTGGCCAGGGAGATAATGTGCTGTTTCCTGCCGTGGGGGAAACACCTGCCGCTGCGTATTCGCTCGGTTTGCTCAATGTTGGCGAAGAGGTCATGTCACTGCTCGATACCCAAGGGCTCCTTGATATGCACCGAATACTGAGTGAGGAACCCTGATGTCTAAACAAGAGTTCCTTAGTTTCGTGCTGGATAACGATGAGTACGCTGTGCCAATCCTTGAGGTCCGAGAAGTTCGCGGCTGGAGTGATGTGCGCTCTGTACCCAATGCACCGGATTACTTAGTTGGCTTACTCAATATCCGTGGTGAGTATGTACCGATTGTTGATCTTCGAATTCGTTTTCATCTGCCACCTGCACAGATTGGGGCCACGACAGTTGTTATCGTTTTGAATGACGCGCAACGCAATCCGCTCGGCATTATTGTCGATGGTGTTTCAGAAGTGTATGACTTAGCCGCTGAAGAGATAAAACCTGTACCAGCCTTATCCACCACGGTTGAACCACAATTTATGAAGGGAATTGCTAGTGTGGCTAACGGTCATTTGATCCTAATTAATATCGAGACCCTTTTTGATGTACCTGGGTTAAATCAGACATTCGTAGAAGACGCTATTTTGTGAGGGAATACTCATGGCATTTTGGAACCGCAAACCAGAACCAAAAAAATTTGTTGAGCAGATAGAAGATCCATTGGTCGATGAGAATGAAGGGCTCTCCAATCAGCAGCTTCTTTCTGCTCTTAATGCAGCAAAAACCGCATTGATGATGATTAACCGAGATTTTCAAATCACCTATCTCAATAAGCAGTCATTGATTCTACTCAAGCAACATGAAGTGCTTTTTCAAAGTGTCTGGCCGGGTTTTAAAGCTGAAGAGTCGTCATTGATTGGCTACTGCATCGATGGTTTTCACGTCAATCCACAGCATCAACGCCAAATGTTGTCTAATCCAGCCAACTTGCCTTTCACTACCATGATTACTATTAAAGGAGTGAAGATCGAGCTTAATGTTGGCGCCATTATTGATGAAGACGGTATTTATATCGGGAACACATTAGAGTGGCGTGATGTCACTCAAGAGATTGCAAAAGAGCAAGAAATAGGCCGCTTAGCTTCGGCAGTCGAGGGGATGACAACCAACCTAATGATGGCCGATAAAGAGGGTATTATTCAATACTTAAACCCTTCATTGACCAAGTTGATGCGTACAAGAGAAAGTGAGTTGAGGACAGTATTAACAAGCTTTGACGTCAATAATCTGGTCGGACAAAATATCGATATCTTTCATAAAAACCCGGGCCATCAACGTAGCATTATTGCCAACCCTGATCGTTTGCCATTTTCATCCAACATCAAAGTGGGGGCGCTGCAATTTAATTTAACTTGTATTGCGATGCACAATCACAAAGGGGAATACATTGGCCCTGCATTGCAATGGATCGATATTACCGAACAACAAGATGGTCAATACCAAGTAGAGAGCCTCATTCAAAAAGCGATCGCAGGGCAGTTGAATGAACGAATTGATACCACCGTGTACAGCGGATTTATGCGGGAGTTGGGCGAGGGGATTAATAACTTGCTTGATACCTTAGTTTCACCGCTGGCTCAGTGTATTGACGTCATGAGCAAAGTGGCGGATGGCGATTTGAATACCAAGATGGAAGAGGGTAGCCAAGGTGAGTTTGGTCAACTGCAAAATGCGGTCAATACCTCGATTGCTAACCTGCGCGATATGGTTGAAAAAATCACCATTTCTTCTGCCAGAGTGGCTACGGCGTCAACAGAAATCGCGCAAGGCAATAATGATTTGAGCCAACGGGTGGAAGCTCAAGCATCCAATTTAGAAGAAACGGCCGCGAGTATGGAAGAGATGACAGCGACCGTGCGCCAAAATGCAGATAACGCCAAAGGTGCGAACGATCTAGCGAGTGATGCTGCCAAAAAAGCCAGTAAAGGTGGTGAAGTGGTGGGGCAAGCGATCTCGGCCATGTCGGAAATTAATCGTTCGAGTAAGAAGATTGCCGATATTATTGGAGTGATAGACGAGATAGCCTTTCAAACCAATTTATTGGCTTTGAACGCAGCGGTAGAAGCGGCAAGAGCCGGAGAACAAGGGCGTGGATTTGCTGTTGTTGCTGGAGAGGTTCGAAACCTTGCGCAGCGCAGCGCAGCAGCGGCGAAAGAGATTAAAGGGCTGATTAAAGATAGTGTTGAGAAAGTAGAAGAGGGATCGCGTTTAGTTGATGAGTCAGGAGCAACATTGAATGAGATTGTGGACGCTGTAGCAAAAGTATCTGATCTCATCGCCCAAATTGCATCATCAAGCATTGAACAATCGACGGGCATTGACGAAATCAATCGTGCAATTACAGCCATGGATGAGATGACGCAGCAAAATGCCTCTCTTGTTGAACAAACCTCTGCGGCCAGCCAATCGTTGAAAGATGAAGGGAAAGAGCTGATTAGCTTGATGAGCTATTTCACCACCGATGACAACATCAAAACGTTCGAGCCCAAAAGAACAGCCATCTCCGCCCATCAACCCAAACCCAAACCCAAACCCAAGGTCAAGAAAGTGGCAGGCATTAAAGCCACCAATAACGTTGCCAATTCTGGGCTCAACCTCAATGAGGATGGAGATGAATGGGAAGAGTTCTAACAGATAGCCATCCAATCATGATGAACAATGACCAAGAATTTGAACTCACCGCAAAGGATTTCAAATTCATCCAGTGGTTTATGCACAAAACGGCTGGCATTTACTTGTCGGATGCTAAGCGAGCGATGGTTTATGGCCGTTTGAGCCGTCAGATGCGTCGACGGGGGATTCAGCGTTTCTGTGATTACAAGGAGCTTATTGAGCATAATGAGCAAGAGCGGATCCACTTTATCAATGCGTTAACGACTAACAAAACCCAGTTTTTTCGCGAGTACCACCACTTTGAGTTTTTAGAAAAAGTACTGCTCGATGAGTGGCGATCACAGGGCGTGCGTCATCCTAAAATTTGGTCTGCTGGCTGCTCTAGTGGTGAAGAGCCATACAGTTTTATTGCGTCGCTATACAGCAGCGGTTTATTTGATTTCGCAGACAATGTTGATATCTACGCAACAGATTTAGACACACAGGTTTTGGCACATGCGCAAGCGGGCATTTATACCGATGAGGCTGTGGTTACTATTCCACCGCACTATCTTAAAAAGTGCTTTGTAAAAGGGCGCGGTATCAAACAGGGAAAAATAAAAATCGCCAGTCAATTACAACGTTTTGTCCATTTTCAGCAACTGAATTTATTATCTCCTTGGACGTTACCTAAGAATTTAGACCTCATTTCGTGCCGAAATGTGATGATCTACTTTGATAAACCCACTCAGGAGGCTTTGCTCGAAAGGTTCTATGAATGGTTGAAACCGAATGGGATTTTATTTTTGGGTCATTCAGAAAGTGTGGGGCGCTGTGCTGATGTTTTTCATCATCTCGGCCACACCATTTACGTGAAAAAATGAGGAACAATGAATGACCTTGTTGGCGATGCATTTGGCAACCGACAATCGGAATTTCAGCCGATTTTATCATCCCCAACAAAAAGTGGATTGGGTAAAGGTTTTGCCCGGTGGGTTGTACTGTACGATGCGACAAGAGGTCATTTGTACCGGTTTAGGTTCTTGCGTTACCGCCTGTATGTGGGACCAAGCGGCCAAAGTTGGAGGGATGAACCATTTTTTATTGCCTTTTGATCAGCATTCACAAATTGATCACTGGCATCCTGATGATATTGCTTCAACCGCCTCTCGTTATGGTTGCTATGCGATGGAGCTACTGATTAATCAGTTGATCAAAATGGGGGCTGAGCGTCAGCGCTTACGAGTAAAACTCTTTGGTGGAGCACAAATGCTGGGTTTTAAAGCCATGATTGGCCAGAAAAACATAGATTTCATCAAAAACTATGTTGAGCAAGAAAGGCTTATTGTCGAAGCCAGTGACTTGGGGGGGGACGAACCGAGAAAAGTCATTTTCGAACCCATGACAGGTAAAGTGTGGCTAAAAAGAATTCCATTGACCGAAGTGAGCCGGTTAAGTTTTCAAGAAAAGGTTTATGCCACACAGTTGGATCGTAAAGCGCATAAAGAGAGTGATGATGTGGAGCTATTTAAATGAAAAAAATCAAAGTGCTGATTGTCGATGATTCTCCCGTTTTTAGAGCACTGCTCTGCGAGCTGATTAATGCTGACCCTATGTTAGACGTCGTCGCAATGGCACAAGATCCTTACCAAGCCCGAGAGCTTATCAAGCAGCACAACCCTGATGTGCTAACGCTAGATATTGAAATGCCAAAAATGAATGGCGTGCAATTTTTAAAAAATATTATGCGGTTACGCCCTATGCCGGTAGTGATGATTTCAACCTTGACCCAGCATGGCGCTCAAGCCACGTTAGAAGCATTAGAGCTTGGTGCAGTGGATTACTTCCCTAAACCGTCGGTCGAAAACACGGCTGAAATGGCAAGTTATAGGGAACTGGTGAACGACAAAATAAAAATGGCGGCAGGGGCAAATGTCGTTCAATCGCATCATTCTGCGGCGGTTAATCAGGTCGAACTGATAGCGGCTAGCCACCAAGAGGCGCGTTATCAGTTGATCGCGATTGGAGCCTCAACGGGCGGAACAGAAGCATTAAAAAGCATATTCTCTGTTTTACCAGCAGGGTTGCCACCGATCGTGATCACTCAACATATCAGTGCGATGTTTACTCGCCCCTTTGCAGAGCGTTTGAATCTTTGTAGCGCCGTAGAGGTGAGAGAGTTGTCCGCTAATCAAGCGCCTTTAGTGAATGGATGCGCTTATGTTGCTCCCGGAGATAAGCATCTGATGGTGATAAAAAAAGGCACTCACCTTTACTGTCAAGTTGACGATAGACCTGCGGTCAATCGTCATAAACCCTCAGTAGATGTGATGTTTGATACGGTTGCTGAAAATGTGGGAGACAAAGCCATCGGTATCCTCTTAACCGGGATGGGTAAAGATGGAGCGCAAGGCATGCTCAAAATGAAGTTGCGTGGCGCATTGACTTTAGCTCAAGACGAAAAAACATCAGTGGTGTGGGGAATGCCCAAAGCGGCAGTAGAGATTGGCGCAACACAGAATATCAAAGCGTTAAATGCCATACCACAATGGATTTGTGATGAACTCTATCGCTAGTGTTGTCTCATTAAATAAGCTCAACATAGATAAGCAAGGAATGGGTGATGATAAATAAAACAGTGACACCAAAAGCAAAATATATTTTAGCTTTAGTTTTGCAGCTAATGGCCCTTTTTGCCGTCATGCTTCACTCCCCTAATTTATGGAGCATGGGGCTAATGATTTTTGCGGCAGCAATACCTTGGCTAGTATTGTCTATGAATTTTAGTGAACAAAACAAAGCTAAAGCCAACCAAAATAAGGTTGAAGAAGAGTCCACTCTTGAAACGCAGCAACATCTACAGAGTATTGAAAAACTGTTCAAAGAGACGCTACCTAAAGTGAGTAGCCCTTTAACAATGCAGCACACCGTGATTGAAGGTTCAGTAGAGACATTAAATAACGCATTTTTTGGCTTGCAAGATATCAGCCAAAAACAGAGTCACGTCTCAAGTACCTTGGTCAATAACTTATTGGCAAACCAAGGCAGCGAATATGATCTCACCACCGTACTACCAAAGACTGAGGCGATTATTGATGGTTTTGTACAAATTCTGATTGATATTTCGGAGAAAAGTATTTCAGCGGTACACAGCATTCACGACATGTCAGAAAAATTGGATATGGTATTTAAACTGTTAAATCAAGTGAGAAGCCTATCGGAACAGACCAACTTATTGGCGCTGAATGCGGCGATTGAAGCGGCGCGAGCGGGCGAGGCCGGGCGAGGCTTCGCGGTCGTGGCTCAAGAGGTGCGCGACTTGTCGGTTAAAGCAAGAACACTGAATACTCAAATTGAATCAGAAATTAATGTTGCTCAACAAACAGTACAAAGAGCAAACAAAACCGTTGGCGAAATGGCATCGATAGATATGACTCACGTGATTGAGTCGAAAGAGAAAGTGGACCACATGCTGCGTGGTGTCCAACAAGTGAATATAGAAATAGAGCAAGAAGTGCAAAAAATTCAAGAATTAGGACAAGAATTAACCCAGCAAGTGAGTAATGGCGTCCGTGCCCTTCAATTTGCTGACATTGTGGTTCAACAAAGTGATTATGCGCATGCGTCTATTGATTATTTGCAAGAAGCAAATGAGCTATTGAACGCTTTACTAACACAAAGCATGACTAAAGCAGCATGGGCAGAACAACTTCACCAATTGACAGAGCGCCTGCACAATCGAAGTGGTCCCGCCGCAATCCAGACTAATATGGACGAAGGCGAAGTCGAGCTTTTCTAGGAGGGAGTACGATGAGTATAGAAACTGAAATAGATAGCAATGCGAAACACATTACTATCGCGATTGATGGTGCTTTTGGCTTTAACCTAGTTAAGGAATTTCGTAATAGTTATTCACCCTATCGAGGTTTTAGATTCACCATTGATTTACGTAAGGTGGACTATATTGACAGTGCTGGTCTTGGCATGCTGCTCAATATGCAGAAATATCTTGAGCAAAGTGATGGCATGATCCGAATTACCAATACCTTACCCCAAATAAGGAAAATCTTACTGATTTCTCGATTTGATAAAAAATTTAGTATCGAATAATGCTTAAGGAGTGAGCCGATGCGCGTAGCGATTGTTGATGACCATAAATCAAATAGAGAGCTCTGTCGGTTTATTTTATCGCCTATTGTTGAGCACATAGATACCTTCGAAAATGGTGCTGATGCTGTTGAGGCGATGCTCGTCATGGACGTCTTACCCGACGTTATTTTGTTAGATGTGATGATGCCAGTTAAAGATGGTTTCACCACCGCAAAAGAGATCCGCGACTCTTTTCCAAATCACCATATCCCAATTATATTTTTGACCGTGCTTGATGATCATGATTCGTTTGAACGCTGTTTATCGCTGGGCGATGATTTTATTCTTAAACCAGTAGAGCGAAGCGTACTGCTCGCTAAAGTGCAGGCTCATTACCGTATTGTGAAAATGCATAATGAAGTTACTCAACAGCGAGATAAACTCAATTATTTCAACGAACAAGTACAATATGACTACGCCATCGCCGAATCCATTTTCACCAACTTAATGGAGGAGATGAGTGCAAAAGTCAGCAATATCTATGGCATCAGTTATATCTCCACACCTTCGACCATTTTTAATGGTGATCTCATCATTGTGGCGAACCGGCCCTATGGTGGCGTCTACATCATGATCGCCGATGCTACTGGGCATGGATTACCTGCCGCGATTTCAACGATCCCTGCTACGCGTACTTTTTTTTCAATGGCAGAAAAAGGGATGTCGCTTGGCGAAATGGTCGCTGAACTTAATAGTGCGCTGGTAAAGTTTTTGCCTGTTGGCATGATGCTTGCGGCCAGTGTATTTGAGATACGTGCCAACGGCTTCGAGGTTTCGTGGTGGGGAGGTGGTTTGCCTGATGGTTATTTACTGGATGAAGAAAGCAACATCGTTCGTCGTCTCGTTTCCACACATATGCCGTTGGGAGTTCTGGATGCTGATGAATTTGAAGTAAATTTAGTTCATCTCAAATTAAAACCTAACCAAACTATCCTCTGTTATACCGACGGTATTACCGAAGCGATGAATGAAAACGGGGAACAATTTGGCCAGTTGCGACTCGAACAAGTTTTGCAACGGAACGGTAAGACTCAGATTTCAGATTTGTACGATGAAGTATGCCAGTTTTCCAATCGTGGCCATGGTGATGACCTCTCAATTCTTTCAATGACATTTCCAATTACCAATAATAATGAAATATTAGCGTCGCAAAAAAAACAGTTTCTTAGCCATATACCAATGCAAAGCCATCTCTTTTTTCCTGCTTCAATTCTTAAAAAGATTTCAATTATGGTCGAGATGCGTAACATTGTTCGCGGTTTTATCAGTGGTGGCGAGCATCTTGACCTCGTTTGCTCTGTATTGTCAGAACTGTTTGCTAATGCCATTGAGCATGGGTTATTAAAACTTAATTCTTCACTAAAAGATGACCCAGATGGATTTCTCACTTTTTACCAACGACGTGAAGAGTGTATGGATGAGTTAGATGAATCGTTATGGATTAAACTAGACATTGATTATGACCCAACGGTGGGACAATTGAGCTTTTCACTTGAGCATAATGGCGAAGGCTTTGACTACCAACATACGGTTGTAGACGGTAACTGTACACACGGTCGAGGGATTATGTTGGTCTCTAAATTGTGTGAGTCATTGGAATATTCAAAAGATGGTTGCACTGTTAAGGTGACTTACGCCTTTAACAGTAAACATGATTTTCCGATATTGTCTGAATACTGAACAGATTATTTACACTGTAAAATTCCGCGTAACTCATTCTTTCGTTTATTTTTAGGTTATGTGGTTCGTTTCGTCGTGACTAAGTGATGTAGCCCTTAATTTGGTTGCCTAAAGATTTAGTCCATACTGTAAATTGTATACACTGCCATACGAACGGAATCTAACCATATGGGTTAAGTAGTATGTGGAAACGCTTAATTTCGCTTTCAGAGGACAAAAAACAAGTCATTGCCCAGCTGCCTGGGACGGAGTCCATCGACAAAAATTTTGACCAAGCAGGCTTGAAAGAAGCATTGTTTGAGTTATCTGCATCGACATTTTTCTTAAATGAAACTGAAGTTACCCGCTTTATCAACTGTGCAAAAGAGGGTAAGGGTGAAGCATTCTCTGGAATCACCATTGCAGAGAAAAAGAACGCTTCGGTTGAGATTGAATTTAGTGATCGAGATATGTTAGCCAGCATGGTCGTGACGGGTGCATATGGTGGCAGAGCATTGCGCGGTAGTGAGTTGGTGTATGCATTGGCTCATTCCCACGTGACAAAAGGCATCAACAAACTGGCTTTAAAGAAAGTGTTAATGGTAAGTAATACCTTGAAGCCAGGGGAAGTATACACTCAACCTGTTGCGCAGGGGCGCGAACCCATTCAAGGTAAAGACGCACAATTTGTTCCTTTGGTTGAGGATGTCAGTAAGCGCGTGTTAGCACCGACCAAAAAGCAAGGACAGAACAAAATTGATATGCGCAACTTAGGTGAAACCATCACTGTTGGTCAAGATGATGAAGTGATGCGTCGAATTCCTGCAACCAAAGGAACGCCAGGCTATACCGTGCAGGGAAAAGTGCTGGATCCTAAACCAGGTAAAGACTCAGCCTTAGTTGCAGGAAAGGGGTCTTACATCTCACCCAATGACCCGAATGTGCTACTGGCCAGTCAAGCGGGCATGCCTATCCTGAAAAGTAAAACGGTTGATGTCGATAACGCTTTATGTTTAAACAACGTCAGTGTAGCGACTGGCCACGTGAAATTTAAAGGATGTGTTGTCATCACGGGCGATGTCGAGCCTGGGATGATCGTGAGAGCGACGGGCTCAATCACCATCGGTGGGTTTGTTGAGTCTGCTGATGTTCAAGCCCAAGGTAATATTGATGTTGGTAAAGGCATTATTGGCCATACGGTGTTTGATGATGAAGCAAGAACATGCATTATCAAATCAGGAGGCTCTATCACGGCTAACTATGCTCAATTTAGCGAACTGCAAGCGGCAGATGACATCAATTTAGCGGTTCACAGCATGAGCAATGAATTGCGCTGTGGCAATGATCTAAAAGTATTAGATAGTAAAGAGAAGCAAGGCACACTCAGCGGTGGTCACGCGAAAGTTGGTGGTAAGATCGTTTGCTTCAATCTAGGCGTTGAAGGCGATACCGCCACGGCTGTGCAGGCTTTTGCTCGTTATGCTGTGTATAAAGAACGGGTCGCGAAACACAAAGAGCATTATAAACAAGCGCAAGAAGCGACGATGGAAGTGATCCGCCGTGAGATTGAATTTAAGAAAAAGCCTAAAGCGGAACGCTTGGAAGAGGAACTGCTAAAAATTGATGAATTTAAGAAACAGACTAATGATCGTTTAGAAAAAGCAAAATTGGCGTTGGATATGCTGGGAGAGGAATTTGAGCAATTGCTCGAAATGAATACGATCGAAGTCAAAAATAAAGTTTATACCCATGTGTCGGTGCAATTTGATGATGAGCGGATCATCACCAAGCGGGCTCATGGCGCTAGTATCTTCTCATTTAACCAGTATGAGATTAAATGTGCTTCGATGCTTGAAGATGAAGATGTCGGAGGGATCTAACATTCTTATCTCAGAGTGCTAAGCAAAAAACGAGGCATTTTGCCTCGTTTTTTGCTGATTATGCTATTTCTAGTAAGGTAGCTATTGCACTGATCTCACTTTGCCCTGTTTGAGATCGTTTAACACCATCGATTTAGGACCATCGGCAATGACACAGCCTTTCTCCATCACAATGACGCGATCAACCACATCGAGCATTGACGTTTTATGAGTAATTAATATTAACGTCTCACTTGGCGTCAATTGAGACAGTTGATGTTTGATGTGCATTTCAGAGCGATTGTCCATGGCGCTGGTGGGCTCATCAAGTAGCAAAACGGGTGGGCGTCCGAGCAGTGCACGAGCAATGGCTACCGCTTGCCTCTGACCACCAGACAACAACAAGCCGCCTTCACCCACTTGTCGTTCTAACCCCGCAGGGTCTTGCTGTGTGAACGCGGTAACTCCCGCTCGGTTAGCGGCATCCATCACATCTCTATCATCAACTAAGGGACGCCCGAGCGTGATGTTATCGCGAATTGAACCGTAAAATAGGTTGCTGTCTTGAGGTACGCAACCAATATTACGTCTCACATCAATGTGATGCAGTTGCGCGATATCGGTGTCATCAATGCGAACATTCCCCTCGGTCGGTTGATATAACCCCATGATAAGGCGCTCTAAGGTGGTCTTCCCTGAGCCGATGCGGCCTATGATCGCTACTTTTTCACCCGGATGAATCGTTATACTTAAGTCACGTATTGATGCAACAGGCGCATTAGGGTAGTGAAAAGTGATTTTGTCTAGCTCAATTTTACCTTGAACAATCGGACGATGAATATAGCGTTTACCTTCTTCTTGCTCATCGGGCATTTGCATCACTTGCTCAATGATTTTTAAGGACGATTTGGCTTGGTTGTAGCGTGTTGAAAGTAATGATAGTTGCACCATTGGGCCAATCGCACGGCCGCTGAGCATGGTTGCGGCGATGAGCCCACCCATAGTTAAATCGCCGTTGGATATCAGATAGACGCCTAAGATGATCATGCCAACGTTCGCGGCTTGCTGAACAAAGCCGGCAGTATTTTGAATACCATCAGTAATTCTACGGCTTTTAATGTTCCAGTTCGCCATGTGCGCGACCGCTTCTTCCCAGCGATATTGAAACTGACTTTGAGCGCCAAAGAGTTTCACCGTTTCAAGTCCAGCTAAACTTTCAATCAGGTTGGCGTATTTTTGTGATGCCAGTCGAGAGCCCTCTTCAATCGCCCGTCGTAGAGGTGCTTGGATGAGCAGAGAATAGATAGCAATGATCAGTACACCAGCGATAGGTACCAGCACTAAGCTGCCTGCCATTAGCCAGATCAGCACTAAAAAGAGCAGTGCAAATGGCAGGTCAATCAATGATGAGATGGTTGCTGAGGTAAAGAATTCGCGTATGGATTCGAACTCTTGTAAATGTCGTGCAAACGCACCGACAGAAGGAGGACGAGACTCCATTCTGATCCCCATCACTTTACTAAAGAGCTTGGAAGAGATCAGAATGTCAGATTTTTTGCCCGCTACATCAATAAAATAACTGCGAAGTAGTTTGAGGAGCAGATCGAATAAGAAGATCACAAAAATCCCGCTCGCTAATACCCACAAGGTTTCAAACGCAAGGTTAGGCACGACTTTGTCATACACTAAACGGCTGAACATTGGTGCCGCAATGGCAAACAAATTGATTAAAATGGAAGCGATCAACACATCGCGATAAATGTGCTTTGACTGCCATAACGTACCCCAAAACCAGTGGCCATCACGGGTCTTTAATATTTCTGGTGATCGCTCGTCATAGCGAAACTGTTTTTTCACCATGAAGTAGCGGCCAATATAGCGTTCAGTCAGTTCCTCTAAGGGGATAGCAACGGGGATTAGACCAGACTCCGCAGTGACGACCTCAGCTTCTTGATTCGCTTCGTTGATGCTGCTGAGCACACAGGCTTCACCGCCTTTTAAAATTAAGATAACGGGGAAAACCAATTTTGGGATTTGATCCAATGCTGAGCGATTTTCCTTGGCGATTAACCCCGCTCTTTCGGCTGCTCGAGGAAAGAGAAAAGGCGTCAGTTTGCCATCTGATAAAGGTAGGCCGTTGATCAGTGCTTCTGGGGAATTCGCCAATCCATAATAACGACTCACATAGATAAGCGAATTGAGTAGCGTGTCTTGCATTACATCTGACCTTTTTATTTATCCACAATAAAGCCTTGGAAGACTTCTATAAAATGCTCGGAAAGGAAATCAAGTTGAGTTTGCGTTTCTACCCTTGACGCAATTGTGGTGATTCCTAAATTGTGTGCTGTGCGAGAAATCGACGTTAAGGTGAACTTTTGCTTTTCATCGTCGAGATGGTGAGTAAATAGATAATCGAGTTTCACGTATTTTGGACGGTACTCGTTGATGTAGTCTAATGATTGGAAATTCCGGCCATAGTTATCGACACCAAAGTCTGCACCTGCGGCTCTTATGGCATTACAAAACAGCGCCGTATGGTGAGGGGAGTTGAGGAATGCGTTTTCCGGTATTTCAAAGTGTAGGTTCTCACAGATAGAGCGATGCTTCGCCAGAGTCTGAGTGACCCAACGAATAAAACTGGGTTGAGAAAGGCTGCTTTGAGCGATATTAATGGCTAATGGTTCGGCTATCTCTCCCGTTTCGAGCTTGCGAATCATCGTTTCAATAACATATTCATCAAAAATATGGCTGGCATTGAGTTGGTCGAGTGCAAATAAGTATTGGTTAGCGCTGTAGCGTTTGCCATCGTGCTCAATCGCTGAAAAAACTTCGCGGTGGAAAGTTTGTCCCCAGCTATTATTGGCTGACTGCAAACGGAAACTGAACCAATCGTTATGGATAGCTTCTTCAACCAATGCTTTCCATTGCTGTTTACCCATCACAGTTTGTTTGGTTTCACTGCTGACAAAGCCGTAAATCAGCTCTGGATTTGCAGTTGCAATGGCTAACGCGTTGTCGAGCAAGGAAAGTAACTGCGTTGAAGATTTTGGTTCTTTATTATGAACAACACCTAAAGAGACTTTGGCTGATGCCATGCCAGTCGGGTCGGCTAGAGTGTCTTGCACAAAATTCATAATACTATCGGCGATGATTTTAAGTTCACTCTCTTCCATGTTGGGCAAAATAAAGCCAAACTCTTCGGTAGAAATGCGTGCCAGAGTCACATCAGGTGAAGTAATCGACACTTTTAGATGCTCAGCCAAATGGCGCACCATACCATCGCCTGCTTCATAACCCTTTTCTTCGTAAAGCTCTTTGATAAACTCTGCTTGCAAAATAGCAGCGCCACCTATGGCACTTTCTGATAGCCAACTACTGAGTTGACTCATGTAATAGGCGCGGTTGCCAAGTTGAGAAACTGGGTCAATATAAGCACGCTCACGCAGTTGCTGCGCTTCTTGCGCCTGAGCTTTGAACGCTTTTTCAACTTGCGCTGACATGCTATTGATACCATCAACTACATAAATCAGATCTTTGGTCGTTGGCCGCGGTAGCGGTTCACCAAAATGGTTGCGTGCGACTTGCTCCATTTTTTCGACAATCATCTGCAGCGGGCGTAAAGCGCGCTTCAGAATGAAAGCGATGGCGGCAAGGCCAATCACAAAAATAGCGCTAAACGCGATAAGTAGCCGAATCAGCGCCTTCCATAATTGCGCATAGGCCTCGCCAGGGTGGCTGACAATTTCGACTTCAGCAAGCTGCATCCAACCACTGGTTACAACGCGTTGATCATGGATCGGTGCAAACAGGTGTAAATTGGTAAACCATTGCGGAACGTTATTAGGTTTTACAGGGTAAGATCGCAGAATCTCTTCGTCATCGTCTAGAAAAATCAATCGTACGACTGAGTAAGAGCTGCCATCAAACAAGGCATTGATAACCGACTCAACCGCAATCTTATCTTTCTTCTCCAAATAAGGTGCCAGCGCCAAACCGACGGTGTTGATGGTGTTGTTGACTTCAGAGCGCTGCTGCTGCTCTAAGTTGTTGCGGGTCGTATTGAATTCAATAATAAAGACTGAAGTCATCAGCATAATGAAGACGGCAATCATTCCCGCGACAAGTTGTTTATATAGCGTCATATTACTTACTCATCGTAACTTACAATTGGTTTATTCAATTTTAGCGAGCGTTCCCGTTCACGTAAGTCATTCCAAAGACTTAATCGTGAAGAGTCTCCTGCAAGCTGGCCATTTTTGGATTTCATTAGCCATAAATTTTTACCGTTAAAGCTGTAGATCGGTAACAGATCACGGCGTGTTGATGCTGGCTTAATCTCAGGGTTTATATTGTCTAAAATTAAGGGCTCGGCATTGGGTGTTGAATAGTACGCAAGAACCATATGAAACTGATTTAATTCAATGGCTTTAACATACACGAGGCGCAACTTTTTATCATCGATACCCAGTTCAAGCAGGGAGAAGTACTTCGCAATTGTGAAATCTTCGCAATCCCCTGCGTTGCTTCCTAGAAACTCAAGTGGTGTCGCCCAATAGTCATTTTTCCCCCATAAATCGATATCATTAACAAAGTACAGCTGATTGAAAAATCGATTTATTTCGGTCAATTTGTCACGTTCGGGAGCATTTTGGTGTTTGGCAATTTCTTTGCGCCATGTTTCGACGCGTTTTCCCGCTCTTGTGCCATAGGTAAGCGCGACCGCATCGACCCACTGCTGCTCTTTGGTGTTGAGCGCTTGGGGGGATGAGGGCATAAATAGCAATAAAACCAGTGGCAGCCAAAACTTCATCAAAAACCGTCAATCATGAATATATTAAAAAGCATAAGTGAACCTTATTCTCTTAGCGCATTTTTTTGTGCACTGAGTATGGGCTTTAGTAGATAATCCATCACGGTTCGTTTACCCGTAATAATATCAACAGAGGCCGTCATTCCTGAGATGATAGGCAGGTTAGCATCATGCCCTAAGCTGGTTTGATTGGTCCTTACTCGGACTAAATAATAGCTTTTGCCTTCTTCATCTTGAGTGGTGTCGGCACTGATATGCTCAAGTGTCCCTTCCAAGCCGCCATATTTGGTGAAATCATAGGCGCTGAATTTTACGATGGCGGGCAACTCTGGTCTTAAGAAGGCGATGTCTTGTGGGGCAATTTGCGCTTCAACAAGCAAGGTATCCTCTGTTGGGACTACTTCAACAATATCCATACCGGGCTGGATAACACCGCCAACGGTGTTGACGTAAAGCGTCTTAATCGTTCCTGTCACAGGCGATAGCACAACAGTGCGATTTACCTTATCTTCAAGCCCAACGGCTGATTCTGTGATTGCTGAAAGTCTATCTTGGGCTTCGTTCAGTTTGTCTTGCTGCTGTGAGCGAAACTTTTGAGCCGCATCAATACGGTTGAGCACCGCTTCGCGAATCGCTGATTTTAATACTGGGATGTTAAGCTCGCTGGTGGTCATTTCACGGCGAGTATCGTTTACTTGGCGCTGTAGTTTCAGCAGCTCAATTCGTGGCACGACACCTTCGTCTGCTAAAGGTCTAGTGATCTCAAGCTCTTTATTCGCAAAATCATAACTTTGGCGTAAATTTTTCACGCGCGCTTGTATTTCAACCAACTCTTGTAGTTTCTGTTTGACTTGTTGATCTAAAAGAGAAAGTTGGTTGCGTAAGTTATTAAGATCTTGCCGGTAGGCGGCCCTTTGTCTATTAACTAAATCGGGTTGGTTGTCTGTTAACAGCGGTGGAAAGGCGAGTTTGTTATAGTCAATTTTGACGCTATTTTGCCAGTTGTCATCATCAATTTCTTCGTTAATCATCACGCTAGTAATGGAAGCGGATAGCTGTAGAACACTGGCGGTAAGGTTAGCGACTTGTTGTTCACGTTCGCGGTAGTCTGAGCGGAAACGTGTGTCATCAATTAATAACAGTTGTTGGCCTTTTTGCACTCGTTCACCTTCGCGAACCAATATCTGTTTGACTAAGCCTCCTTCCAAGTTTTGAACCACTTGAACTTGCGATGACGGAACGACTTTGCCTTGTCCAACTGTCACTTTGTCGACCTGTGCCCATGAGGCCCAGACGATGGCTAAGAGAAAAAAACAGACCATAACCCAGAGCATCACGCGTGCACTGTTGGGCGTGTTCAGTAGCAGAGCCGCCGTTTTGTCGTCTACGTACTCCAATTCTGTCGAAGAGAGTTTGTTATAACTCTTGTTGCTCATCGCTTATCCTTTGCGCCTAATCGTAGTGTATTTCCCTTTTCTACTTAAAGCTGTAGAGGGAGGCTACAACTGTAAGTTGTTTGGGTATAGTTGCTTGATTTTATTACTTGTCTAGCAAAATGTTAAGGATTTGCCACTCATCATGAGATTACTATTCACCATTTGAATTGATTGTACTTCCTATTGCGTACGTTCTACAGAGTTTAGCTGTGAATTACTGATTTTGTTGAACCTTAGCACTCTTGAGTTATGACGATGATAGGCGCACAATCGTCAAAAATTTCATAAGGAGCAGAGATGGAACTTTCAGACATCCGCCGCGAATACATAAAAGGCGGTTTAAGACGCAAAGATTTGCTTTCAAATCCCATTGAGCAGTTTAACCTTTGGCTGCAACAGGCCATTGATGCCGGTCTTACCGATCCCACTGCGATGACAGTGGCAACGGTTGATGAAAATGGACAACCTTTCCAACGTATAGTGCTATTAAAAAATGTCGAAAAAGACAGTTTTGTTTTCTACACCAATTTAGGCAGTCGCAAAGCGCAGCATATTGAACACAACAATAAAGTCAGCTTGCACTTTCCTTGGCACCCATTAGAGAGACAAGTGCACATCACAGGAACGGCTGAAAAATTGTCGGCTTTTGAAAACATGAAATATTTTACTTCTCGTCCTAAAGATAGCCAAATTGCCGCGATAGCGAGCCGCCAGAGCAGCCGTATCTCAGCTCGTGGTATTTTGGAAGGTAAATACTTGGAGTTAAAAAAGAAATTTGAACAAGGTGAGATCCCAGTTCCGAGTTTTTGGGGAGGATATCGCGTTAAAGTTGAATCGATAGAATTTTGGCAAGGTGGTGAGCATCGTTTGCATGATCGCTTCTTGTTTACGCAACATGATCAACAATGGGACGCTGAACGTTTAGCACCATAAGGCCTACTTGTTAAAAGTCAGTCGCAATGAATGCCTCATTTATATGGGGCATTCACTATTGAGTACCACGGATAATTGCGTTTTGAGCAAGGTCTTGGGGATGTTTGAGCCATAACCTTGGTCTAGAGCCATATCGATAAGTTGCTCTTTACTGTGGGCTGCAAATTTATGTCGCAATTTTGCTTCATAGCCTTCCACTGTTTTTATCGAAATCTTCATTACCCGAGCAATGTGTTTGGGCTTTTTTCCATAAAGCAGAAGAAAAAGAACCTCAGATTCTCTTGTGGTTAGGGGCCCGGAAATGGGCTCTAGAACACCTGTGGAATGCTGTGTGGTCGTTAAACCTGTTGCCCGACATATCCAATGGCCTACTTCCAAAATCGCGGTATCAGTTAGCTCTTGCCCGAAAAAAATTGTACCTTGAACCTCACCTTGTGCGTTGAACCATGGGGTTTTGGTGAAAATATGAGCGCGCCAAGAACCGTCAGCATAGGGGTGGATATCCAGCACTTTTAACGGTTTTTTTGTGGAGATTACACAGCGATCTTGTTGCTGGAATTCTGCGGCGCAAGCGGTTGTCGGGCTTGGCATTTCAAAGTCAGTTAATCCAATGCACTGTTTTGCATCACTAACACCAATTAATTTGCCATAAGCATTGTTTGCGTAAACAAAAACCGAATTAAGATCTTTGCAACCCCAATATCCCGGAAGCTGTTGAAACAATGAAATTTGTTCTGCGCTGAGGAAATTGACCATAGCGGGTTCTCCTAACAATGACATTGATATAATACCAATGGCATGGCGGGTTGTAATCCATAGCGGTATGGGAACATAAAAAAAGCCAGCCTGAAGAAGGGCTGGCATAAATACAAGAATTGCTTCTTGTCGACGTGTAGAAGAGGTTCTATGAATGCTGCGAGGGTGTTGCAAATTCATAGGGATACCACATGGATATCAAATATCAAACGTGTTTGATATTCAACACCACTTTAGACGACGAGAGTGCAATAACAAAGGGGGGAATTCCCCCCTTTGTTATATAAATGGCTGAGCTAGTTCAGCTTACCTAAAGTTCCCTAATGACCCTGAAGCCAACATAATTTGCCGAAGTAGCAGGAGCAATAAACAAATTACCATAAGCCGCCGCCGTTGCAGGGGAGAAGCTCCATGCTCCACCTTTTGCTTGACCTCTTGAGTCATTTGTCCATTCCCACACGTTACCGACAACATCATAAAGGCCTAGGCCATTGGGAGCGAAAGACTTCACAGGAGAGGTGCTTTTATTTGACCAAGGTGTACCACTCCAGCCAGTATTCGCTTTCCCAGTTCCGAAATCATCTCCCCACCAATAGTCTGTTTGTGTACCAGCGCGAGCGGCAATTTCCCACTCTTCTTCAGTCGGCAAACGGTATTTATAGCCAGTTTCCTTACTTAGCCAGCGAGTATAGGCCTTCGCATCATTTTGGCTAATACACACCACTGGCGAGTTGCTCAACTGCTTAAAACCAGGGTCGCGCCAATAGCTACCTGCAATCGGAGTAATTTCAGATTCGGCGACTGCTGTGCACAGTTTTTGTAGCTCAGCATCAGTTTGGTAGGTGGTTTGATTCACAAAGGTTTCAAATTGACCCACAGTTACGGGGGTTGAACCAATTGCGAAAGCATGATCAAGGAAAACTTGTTTCGATGCGTGCTCGCCAATCAAATATTCGCCTGAGATCAAAGTGACTAACTCAGGAGCTTTAATATCCCCTTTGAGGGAATCAGCAAATTTATGTCCAGGTTTAAGTAGGTTGTCTTTTTCTCGTAGGTTCGCTCTTAATGTATGATCTGAGGTGATTTTCAGCTCTTGATTAAATGAGTAATACCCTTCTTTCTCAATCGTAATCATGTGCGGTCCCACTGGAAGCATCACTTCGACGGGAGTACTGCCATAGTTCACATTATCGATAGAGACTTTATCACTGTATTGGTTCGAGCGAATCGATAGGGTAACCCAAGCAATTTCTTTCTGTTTTTCTGTATTGGCTGAGTATTCGCCTGGAGCGAAACAGTATTGTGATTCGACATTCAACAACCGACATGGTGTGTTTTCATCCGGTCTTGCATCAAGTTGAACATCTAGTACGGCTTTGTACTTATTGCCATTGTAGAAACCTGAATCTACGGTTTTATGGCGCAGTACATGAATATTAAAAGAGACATTGGCCAAATGTTGTTGGACGAGCTTGGCCTCACTTGTGGCCTCTATTAACTTGGTTTGATACTGGTTTACCGCTTTCTGGAGCGCTAAGTCAGTGGTCTGTTTCGAGCATTGAGCCAATGTCATATCGGCACTACAAGCGTTAGTAAAGCTAACTTTCTCGGTGCTACTCTGTTTGAGTTCATCTCTTAAGCGCTCAACTCGCGCGCGTAATTTATGCTGTTCTAGCTCATTGATATTTTTGCTGACCGTGTTCTGCTCGGCCCTTTTTTGTGCCAGCAGTGCTTCTGACTCTTGGCGTTTTTGCTCAGCTTCTAAACGGTTTTTTTGATTCTGCTTTACATTAGCCCAAGCTGCTTGGTAGGCATTTTGTGAAGGCATGATGTCCAGTTCAGGATCATCAATCATTTTCATGTAATCGCGTTCTAAGTCAGTTTTTGCTTTTGCAAGTGTCTTATCAAATAATTGGGCTTGCTTTGTTAGCCTGTCTAACTCACTGTTGTGGTTGTTCACAACCACTTGTTGTTCATGGGTGGCCTTCTGAGCTGCCTGTAATTCGGACTGTTTAGTAAACAACGCATCATCAATGGCAATTACTGAGGAAGGCGTTCCTTCTGCCATCGTCGATGTTGCCACTAAGCAAGGCGAAAGTGCTAATAAGAGAGCGGGTAAACCTTGTCGCATTATTATCTACTTCAGTTAAGTTATTAGTTCATTGTGTCTATTCTAAACGAAAACACCATTTTGTCTGAAGTCATCTTTCAATAACTTAATGACAAAATGGCGTTTTAACCGCATCTTTGTGAATTACGACAGAAAAACAGAGTTTTTTTGAGGTAATTAACCCTCTTTATTCGGTCTTAGCTTTATCCAAACCGTATCATTGCCGTTAATTGTTAATACCCGGTTGTAGGTTTCGTAGCCATCTTTAGAGACGGTAACTTGGTGGCGGCCATTAGGCAAAACAATCTCAACAGGTGTACTGCCGTAGTTAATACCGTTGATGGTTACGGCATCGTTGTATTGATCCGACCTTACGGTCACATTTGCCCACTGTTTGTCATTTTTTTGCGTACCTTCAGACACGCCGCCTTTCAAACAGTATCGAGTTGACACGTTAAGCAGTTTACACGCAGCCACCGCTTCTGGTTTCGCTTGAAGCTGAGCTTGCATTTGGGTGAAGTATTCGTTGTTGCCTTCAAAACCACTGCGAATAATTTGGCTATCTTGTACATGGATGTTAAGTTCCACGCCTTTCAGGTTTTGCTTGGCAATGACCGATTCGGTTAGGTCATCAAGCAACTTGGCCCGAAACGTTTTTACCGCTTTTTGTTTGGTAAGGTGCTGTCCTTGATTTGAACACTCACCGAGTGTCATCGTCGTTGAACAGGTAGTTTTATAGCCAGTTTCAAGAACACTACTTTCACGCAGTTCGGCTTCGAGACGTTTGACCCTAGCTTCAATGCGGGACTCTTCGAGGTTCGCATACTCATTACTGAGACGAGCTTGCTTCTGTTTGATTTGAGACAAGCGCATTTCAACTTCGGTCATCGCTTGATTATTCTCAAGGCCTTCAGCTTGGTTCTGCTTCACTGATGCCCATGTTTCTTGGTACTTCTTTTGAAACGAGGCTAAATCTGTGTCTGGATCATCTAAAAGACGGCTATATTGTTTGTCCAAAGCAGACTTGGCTCGATTGCGTTTAGCATCAAGTTCTTCACTTTCTCGTTTAATACGAACATGTTCATTTTTAAGTTGTTGAAGCTTGGCTCCCTCTGCTTCGTATTCTGCAGAAATCGCGTCGATTTCCGTCTGTTTAGTAGTCATTTTTTCATCGATAGCGGTGACAGGATCTACCTGAATAACTTCTTCCGCGTACACCGATGCAGATACCCAAAAAGGGCTTAGCGCAAGCAATAGCGCTGGGATGCGACGTGTGATCATAGGTCCCTGCAACAAATTAACGTTTAACCACAAAAGTGGGAAAGACAAACTTTTGACAGCTTTAATGGATAAGCTGTATTCATAATGCAAAATTTATTCCGAACAATAGCAAAATTCACTTAAATCTATTACTAGGTGACTGATTTTGTAAATTTTATAATTGTGCATCTTCATTTTGAGCCTAATAGCGAAATATGCAAGTCTCTATTTTCGATCTATTTAGGGGTTTTGGGATTGAACACACATTGACCGTAATTTATGTGCACTTGATCATTGTTCCGTTTTGAAAAATCGATCTCATTTCACCCCTAAACTTAAGCTTCATATGCACTTTGATGTTTAATTTTTAAAAAAATACAGCTTTGTTTTCGCTCCTGATAGTTTTGTTATAACATCAGCTTCTAACCTCAACCATGATGCAGCAATATGAGTGACTTTCCTTCGGCTAAGCTATCTAACTATCAACAAAATGACAAAGTTTTGTCGCCTAGGCCAGCAGAGTTAGTGACATTACCCTCGTACATGGAGTGTCATGATCATAGTTATACCCAAGTCGTTATCGGATTAAAAGGCCAAGCTGAGTTTGAAGTACAAGGTGTAGGCAATTTGGTGGGGCCGGGGCAAGGTTGTGTCGTTACCTCTGGAACTGGCCATGCGTTTGGTGGTGTCGTTGGGCAGTCGGATATTTTAGTGCTTAACCTTCCAATCTCCTGTGGAGATGACCCTTTGCTTCTACAAAAAATGAATGAGTTGTCGAATGCGGATATTTACTTTCAACTGGATGGACAAATCCAAAAGTTGATCCAATTGCTAGTTAAAGAGATGCAATCGAGCCCTGATGATTTACTGTTGAGCCGTGCCTGCAATGATACCGTTATGGCATTACTGCAACGCCATATTTCTGTATTTGAAACGCATCGCAAAGAGTCTCGTTTTGATCTTGAAGCGATTGATCGTTATATCGATCTGCACCTTGGTCGTAAAATTTCAGTCGCTCAATTAGCGGGCCGCGTTTATTTAGGTGAAAGCCAATTTCATATGTTGTTCAAAGAGCAAATGGGGATCACGCCTCATCAATATTTGTTAGGTAAACGAATTGATATGGCAAAAGATTTGATTGAGCAAGGTTGTTTGAGTTTTGGTCAAATTGCGGAATTAACAGGCTTTTCTGGACAAAGTACCTTCACTCATTCATTTACTCGCTTGCAAGGTATTTCTCCATCGCAATACCGAAAATTGTGTCGTCGCTAATTCTTTATATCCCTACCTCTTTTTTGTTTGTAATTCCCACATCATTTTTATATTGCTTGCCTTGACCTATCGGCAACACGTGCATCTTTGGTTAAATTTTGGAAACAATGTTGCTATTTTATGCTTTGTACATGATGTCAATTGATGTGATTGTGTTTTTATTTTGTTAATAGCCAGAGTTTTTAGCAAAAAACTCGGAGTTTTTGACAAGTATTTTTCTCGCGCTCAAAATACACTGCCAGCCATTGCAGGAAACCCGACCTTTTTCGGGAGTGAGATTGAGGAAAACGCATGTTTACAGCAACAGATGTGTTGAATGCAGAGTTTATCGAGCAACCGCTTGATAAGCTGTGGTCGCTGATCTCTCCACTTTATATGGTGGACGAATCTCAATGGCTGAAGCAGTTATTACCGCTGGCAACAGCTACAGAATCAGAAAAATCGGCGATATTAAATAAAACAACCCAGTTAATCGAAGCGATCCGAGCCGACAAAAAAGCGGTGCAAATGATCGATGCCTTATTACTTGAGTACAGTTTAGATACGCAAGAAGGTATTTTGTTGATGTGTTTGGCTGAAGCTCTGATGCGCATTCCCGATGCGGAAACCGCGGATGCTTTTATTAAAGATCGCCTCAGCGTTGCGGATTGGAAATCTCATCTGAAAAATTCTGACTCTGTCTTTGTCAATGCGTCCACGTGGGGGTTGATGCTGACTGGTAAAGTGATTGGCCTTGCTGATGTGGATACGACTAGTCCAACGCAGGCGGTTAATCGTCTAGTGAATAAGCTTTCTGAGCCAGTGATTCGTAAGGCGATGCACCAAGCGATGAAGGTGATGGGCCACCAATTTGTGCTAGGCCGAACCATTGAAGAAGCACAAAAAAATGGCCGTCCTATGCGTGATAAAGGGTATACCTATTCATTTGATATGCTCGGTGAAGCGGCGTTAACCACGGCCGATGCCAATAAATATTTCAAAGATTATTTGATGGCGATTGAGGCGGTTGGCCGCGAGAAATATGGCTTATCATCCAGCCCGGCACCGTCCGTATCAATCAAGCTTTCTGCATTGCATCCGCGTTATGAAGTGGCTAATCAAGAGCGCGTGCTGAGCGAGCTTTATAGCACACTGCTACAGCTTTTAGCCCGTGCTATCGAGCTGGATGTGGCGATCACTATCGATGCAGAAGAAGCAGACCGTTTAGAGCTGTCATTAAAGCTATTTGAAAAGATATATTGCAGTGAGCCCGTGAAAGGGTGGGGGAAATTTGGTTTAGTTGTACAAGCTTACTCTAAGCGCGCTTTACCCGTTTTAGTTTGGCTTAATGGGTTGGCGAAACAGCAAGGTGATGTGATCCCACTGCGTTTAGTCAAAGGGGCGTATTGGGATAGTGAAGTGAAGTGGTCTCAGCAAAGTGGCTACAGCAACTATCCGGTATACACACGTAAAGAAGCTACTGATGTAGCCTATTTGGCTTGCGCTCGTTTTCTTTTAAGTGAGGGCGTTCGTGGTCATATTTTCCCTCAATTTGCCAGTCATAATGCACAAACCGTGACCGCGATTGCGGTGATGTCACAACACAAAGATTTTGAGTTCCAGCGTCTGCATGGCATGGGTGATGCTCTTTATCATCATGCAATGAAAGCCTATCAACAATCGGTGCGAATTTATGCTCCAGTAGGTAGTCATAAAGACTTACTGCCTTATTTAGTTCGTAGATTGCTTGAAAATGGTGCGAACAGTTCGTTTGTGCATCGTTTAGTCGATGCCCGTTGTCCTATTGATACGTTAACGCAACATCCCGTCGATATGTTGCTCTCGTTTGATTCTTTACCAAATAACAAAATTCCTTTGCCACCGCACATCTTTGCCGAGCGCGTTAATTCCTATGGCGTCAATATTGATATTGAAAGTGAGGCAACGCCTTTTGAAGCGAAAGTAGAATGTTGGATCAGTAAACAGTGGCATGCTTCTCCTATCATCAATGGTGTTGCTCTGCTCGAAAGCATGATCAAGGCAGGGGCATCGCCGGAAGTTGTGACTGCGCCTTATGACCGTAGGAAGCATGTTGGACAAGTGGTATTTGCCAACCTTGATCATGTTTCCGAAGCTATCTCAATAGCGGAGCAATCCTTTGCTGCTTGGAAGCAAGAAGAGAACAGCGTTCGCGCGGGCAAACTTGATAAACTTGCTGATTTACTCGAAGAGAACTTGGCTGAACTGGTCGCCATTTGTCATCACGAAGCAGGGAAAACCATTCACGATAGCATTGATGAAGTCCGCGAAGCGGTAGATTTTTGTCGCTATTACGCCAAACAAGTTTCCGCGTTAACACCCTTTGAAGTGACGAGTTTTGATAATGAAAAGCGTAAAGTGAGCCGTGAAGGTCGCGGTGTTTTCGTGTGCATTAGCCCATGGAACTTCCCTCTTGCGATTTTTCTTGGGCAAATCACGGCAGCGTTAGTGGCGGGTAATACGGTCGTTGCCAAACCCGCAGAACAAACCAGTTTGATTGCTTCGCGTGCCGTGGAACTGATGTTGGAAGCTGGCTTTCCTGCTGGCGTTATCCAATTGTTACCTGGACGTGGTGCAGAAATTGGTAGTGCGCTGACTTCTCACCCTGCCATTGCAGGTGTCGCGTTCACTGGATCAACGGCGACCGCGCAACGTATCAATCAAGCTCTTGCTCAACGTGACGCCGCGCCAGTGCCGTTGATTGCAGAGACGGGTGGGCAAAACGCGATGATCGTTGATAGTACGGCTTTACCCGAGCAAGTGGTGAGAGATGTGATTCGTTCTGCCTTTGCTTCGGCCGGGCAGCGCTGCTCTGCATTACGAGTGCTATTTGTTCAACAGGATATTGCCGATCGCATCATCAGCTTGATTCATGGTGCGATGAATGAGCTCAAGATTGGTCTTCCTTACCTCCACAGTACAGATGTCGGCCCTGTTATTGATGAAAAAGCCAAACAAAAGTTGCTCTCTCACATTGAACAGATGACCAAGACACAGACCAAAGTTGCGCAATTAGAACTCAGTTCGGAGTGCCAACACGGCGATTTTGTACCGCCAGCGGCTTTTGAAATTTCAGATATTCACTGCTTAACCGAAGAACAATTTGGGCCGATCTTACATATCGTGCGTTTTAAAGCGCGTGAGCTGGCCGATGTCGTGCAGCAAATTAATCAAACTGGTTTTGGTTTAACCATGGGGATCCATAGCCGCAATGAAACGACGTATCGTTGGATAGAAAAACACGCCCGAGTAGGTAACTGTTACATCAACCGTGATCAAGTGGGTGCGGTGGTGGGCGTGCAACCATTTGGTGGGCAGGGGCTTTCTGGTACCGGACCAAAGGCAGGTGGCCCACATTACTTATACCGTTTTACTCAAACTGAATTTTCTCAGTAATAAAGGCTCAGGAGAATTAGCATGGTTCATCAAGTAACACGTTTTTCTGACGCTTTTTCAGCATGGGAAAATTGGAATATCACCGATTTTGATTCTAAATGTGAGTGCTTACTTTCATTTAAAAGTCTACTAGAAAGCGCTATGCCACAACTGGCAACAGTGATTTCTTACCATCTTCATCAGGCATCGGCGCTGTTGGCGCATTCGCATCAATTGATCGGTCCTACTGGAGAAACCAATGAGCTATACACTGCAGGTCGGGGCGTGGCTGTGATCATCCAAGGTGAACACAGTGATAAAGCGCAACAGGCGGTGGCAGCTCAGCTTTGTGCCGCTCTTGTGGCAGGCAATAGCGTCGTCTTATGTAGTGACGATGCGATGTTGATTCGAACACTGCAAGCGGCATTTGAGCAGTCAACACTCCCTACTAATCTCATTCAGTTTACGTCTTTTGATGCTTATCATCCGTTGATGGCATCGGACGTTCGAAGTGTAGGTTACGTTGGGAACACTTCGGTTGAGCGTAGCCTCAACCGTCAGCTAGCTGATCGTAATGGTGCGATTGTCAGCCTAGTTTCTGAAACGGACTTGAGCGCGATCCCCGTGGCTCATGATCCTCACTTATCGTTGCGCTTTATTACCGAGCGTACTCGCACAATAAATATAACAGCAGTGGGTGGTAATGCGACCTTGCTTGAGCTTGGTAGCGAAACCCATTAATCCTTTCTGTTTTATCCTCTTCTTCGGAAGAGGACATGGAAGGCGATCTTTTAAAGAGGACAAACACAATGGAAAATAGCTTTGCTATTACAACCACCTTTATCCTGTATCTTATTTTGATGCTGGCTATTGGTGTGGTTGCATACCTTCGAACGAAAAACTCCGCAGATTATTTCTTAGGAGGGCGATCACTGGGCCCTTGGCCTGCGGCTTTATCGGCGGGTGCATCTGATATGAGCGGTTGGTTATTGCTCGGTTTACCTGGTTACGCGTACGCCGCTGGTATTGAGGCTTTCTGGCTAGCGGGTGGCTTATTATTGGGCACATGGGCGAACTGGTTAGTAAATGCTAAGCGCTTGCGCACTTATAGCATCACGACAGATTCATTAACATTACCTGAATTTTTATCACGCCGCTTTAATGATAAATCTAAACTGATTCAAACCATTTCAGCCTTCTTTATTTTGCTGTTCTTCCTCTTTTATACCAGTTCTGGCCTTGTGGCTGGCGGTAAACTATTTGAAACGGTATTTGGTTTAGATTATTCAACCGCAGTTATTATTGGCACCATTTGTGTGGTGTCTTATACACTGTTTGGTGGATTTTTAGCCGTTTCTTGGACTGACTTAGTGCAAGGCCTATTGATGGCAGCGGCATTAATGATTGTGCCCATCGCGGCAATCAACGGTGGTTTGGGTCAACTGAGTCAAGATCTATCCGCAATAAACCCAGAGCTATTGACGCTGTGGCATGATGTGAAAGGTGAGCCGTTAACGGGTGTTGCCATTATCTCATTAATGGCATGGGGGCTTGGTTATTTTGGTCAACCCCATATTTTGGCGCGCTTTAAAGCGTCTCGCTCAAATAAAGATCTCACCACAGCACGTCGTATTGCGGTCATTTGGACCGGTTTATCCATGGCGGGAGCCTTGTTGGTTGGCTTAGTTGGGCTTGTTTATGTGACGAACACAGGTTCGCTGGAGCTGGCAGATGGTGAAAAAATCTTCATGCTGCTAGTGAATGCGATTTTCCATCCAGTTATTGCAGGTATTTTGCTTGCAGCTATTCTTGCGGCAATTATGAGTACCGCTGACTCGCAATTATTAGTTTCTTCCTCGGCGCTAGCGGAAGATTTTTACAAGCAAGTCATCAAGCAAGATGCAACGTCGGAGGAGATAGTTCGTGTTGGCCGCTTTGCTGTGATTCTAATTTCTATCGTTGCGTTAGTGCTGGCCATGACACCAGATAGTTCCGTGCTCGGCTTAGTCTCGTATGCATGGGCGGGCTTTGGCGCCGCATTTGGCCCAGCAGTGGTATTGAGCCTTTATTGGTCTCGAATGAACCGCAATGGTGCACTAGCCGGCATTATTGTTGGTGGCGTGACCATTGTGGTTTGGAAACAACTGTCTGGCGGTTGGTTTGATGTGTATGAAATTGTTCCTGGGATCATTTTCTCTGTACTTGCGATCGTTGTGGTGAGCTTAGCGACAGCTGAACCCGAAGAGAGCGTGAGAGCACAGCACGTGACCTTTAAAAAGCAGCTGGTTGAACTAGATTGACATTCATACCGTTGTTCAATAACTAGCCCCTTTCTGAGGGGCTTTTTTGTACAGGTTAGATTGTGTAGTGTGCTTAGCAGAAAATAAGGAGATTGGGATGGACGTTTTTTGAAGATAGCTCACGAAACACACACTAAAGTTTGAGAAAAATGAACCTCTAGGCGCAAAATGTGTCAATTATCAATAATGATGCAAATTGTAGGGATTATTGGACCATGTCAAAAGCTTATTGCACCTGCTGTCGTAAAGAGACACCACATAAAGTCGTAATGAAGCGCTGTCAGTCAGAACCTTGTTCAACGTGGCAAGGTGTTCAAAAGTTTTTTGCGCTCATTATACAAGGTGAACCTCATTACAAAATGGAAAAGCAAGGTTTTTGCCGAGTATGTAATCACCCATCAACATTAAGCCACACTGACTTCTCACGCGTCCGCGTTCTCTAAATACTTCCAGCACTGCGCTAAGTTTTTTGGCGTAGTGCGCTTCTCGCTCAAAAGATAATTTTGCTTTTATTCGGCTGACTAAGTTTGATTTAGCGCACATTCACGTGCCGTTCTATTGCACGAGTGTCAAGTATTGGGAACTTAGGCAAAGTAATAATCCATAGTTGTAATACTCTCAAGCCCATTACTTTGGTGAACAAGCTTCAAGGAGCATTGCAATGCAATTGAGTTTAAAGAGAAAAATGGTGTTCTCTGTAGTTGCTGCTATTACATTGACAGCCGCTGCATTGGTTATGGTTGGCTATCAAACCTTTAAAACCGATAGCTGGAGAGCGATTGAGAGTGAAGCGCGTAATACATTACAGGCTCATGCAAAAGGGATTGGTGACTGGTTTAATGGTAAACAAAAAACGCTGCTAGGATTAAAAAACGAAATTGAGCGTAATCCACAATTAGACATTGTTCCTCACCTACGCCAAACCTTGGAGTCTGGTGAGTTTGGGCTGAGTTATTACGGTAATGAACAGGGCGATATGATCCGCAATGACGGATCGCGTAACCAAAATGGTTATGATCCCCGCGAGCGTGGTTGGTATAAAGAAGCCAAAGTCGCGGGTAAACCGATCACAACCGCCCCCTACGTCAGCGTTACCATGCAAACCTTAGTGGTGACATTGGCAGAACCTGTCCGTCAAAATGGCCAACTGATTGGCGTCGCCGCTTCCAATTTAGCTTTGGGTAAATTGATCAAGGACGTTTTAGCCATTGAGGTTCCCGGGAAGGGCAATGCTATTTTGGTGAATACCAAGGGACTAATTGTTGCCCATCCCAATCAAGAGCTTATTTTAAAACCTACCCAAGAGATGGCCTCACAACTGACCATTCAAAGCATATCAGAGGCGGCAAATTCTCAATTACCACTCTTTGTTGATATTGATGGTCAGGCCAAAGTATTGATGGCGCAAAGTATTGAACATACCGACTGGCTGTTGGTTATGGTGATGGACAAAACGGTTCTTGAACAGCCACTCAATGACATGCTATTGAAACAGAGCTTGATTGGCTTGATGATTTTAGTGATCTTGGCATTAGCGACCTCATGGTTCGTCGCTCGTCAGTTGAATGAGTTGAGTAATATTGCTCAAGCTTTGTCAGATATCGCCGAAGGTGATGGCGATTTAACCCGTCGTTTAGCCGTTCGCAGCGATGATGAAGTCGGTATCTTAGCGGATAAGTTCAATAAATTTGTCGATCGCATCCATGTCATGGTGCAAAGCGTGCGTGATGTTTCCGTTTCCCTTAACCAAGGAGCGACACAGGCCGCGAGCTCAGCCAGTCAACGTAGTGAACGGATTCGTACTCAACAAGATGAAATTACTATGGTTGCAACTGCGGTAACTGAAATGGCGTCTGCGACCGCTGAAATCGCGGGCAATGCTGATAATACCGCTAAAAATGCCAATGAATCGGTTGAGCTTGGTGCACAAGGCTATCGCCAGATGCAGCAAAGCAAACAGTCAATCAATCAGTTAGCACAAGAGCTTAGCAGTGCTGTGGGCATCATTGGTGAATTAGAAGTGCACGCTAATGAGATTTCAACCATTCTGTCGACCATTCGCTCGATTGCAGAGCAGACAAATTTGTTGGCCTTGAATGCGGCGATTGAAGCGGCGCGCGCCGGAGAGCAAGGTCGTGGCTTTGCGGTTGTAGCTGATGAAGTCCGAGTGCTTTCTCAGCGTACTCATGCCTCTACCGAGGAGATCCAGTCTAAAATTTCCGGTTTGCAAAAGGTAACGACCAATGCTGTTTCTGTCATGACGGAAAGCCATAAACTGGTCGAAACAAGTGTGCAAGATGTGAACCACACAGGAGAAAGCTTACACGCAATCAGCGAAGCCATTCAGATGATCAGTGATATGGCGACACAAATTGCATCAGCAGCAGAAGAGCAATCTTTGGTGACAGCGGATATTAATGGCAACACCGAATCGGTACGTGAAGTCAGCGACCAACTCGCCAGTGATGCGCAAAATGCAGTGCAACAAGCTCATGAAATGCACCGTTTAGCGAATGAGTTAGATAAAGAAATTTCTCGTTTCAAACTGTAATCATCTCAACGTACTCAAAGTAAAGAGGCGATAAATAGATTACAACCAAGAAAGTGGGTGCTTGCTCACTTTCTTTTCCTTTTTTCTCCTCAGTCTTTTTATTCTAACGTTCCCCTATTCTATGTGATTTATATCACAATGCCTTGTGATGATAGGTTGGTTTAACGCTGTAAGCCATTATTGTATGCCATATCACTTCTTTTGAGAGCGCCGTGCAAAACCATGAGCCTAGACCGCATCGACCAACAGATCTTACGTATTTTGCACAGTAAAGGACGGCTTCCCGTTGTTGAGCTAGCAAAGTTGGTGAATTTAACCACATCTCCTTGTTCTGATCGTGTCAAACGCTTAGAAAAGGAAGGGTATATTAAAGGCTACCATGCAGAACTGTGCCCAGAAAAGTTAGGTCTGGATGTACAAGTGTTCATTCATATTCGATTGGATCAAACCAGTTTCTCTATTTTTGAGCGTTTTTCACAAGCAGTGGCGGACATCCCAGAAATTGAAGCATGTTATTCATTGTCCGGTGATTTTGACACCATGATCAAAGTGAGAGTGAAAGATATGAAAGCCTACCAAAGTTTTATGTCTGGCAAGTTGGGTACATTGCCGGGAGTGATTCAAACGCGCAGTGAATTTGTGATTGAAGAACATAAAGCCAGCTTTGGCATTAATCCTGAGCTCATTTCCAAGACGCTGCCTAGCTGCGAATGAGGTGAAATACGGTGCAAGAAACAGAACAGCAACAGCCCTTAACTAAAGACGTTACGACACTTTTTACTAGGTTAAAACAGCAGACAATAGTAGAGCCGTATCCTAGCCTTGAGCAAAGACGTATTTGGTTGCAGCGCTTAAAAACCGCGTTACTCAGTGAACAGGCCGCGCTCGTTGAAGCCTTAAATCAGGATTATGGTTATCGGAGTCGCTTTGATAGTACGGTTTGCGATCTGCTACCGGCCGTTTCACACATTAATTACACGCTAAAACACCTCAAATCGTGGACAAAATCGCAATCGCGTCATGCAGGTTGGCTATTATTGCCGTCGACAGTGAGCGTTCACTATCAACCCTTGGGCCTTGTGGGGGTGATTGTGCCTTGGAATTTTCCTATCGTGCTCAGTATGGCTCCATTAGTCACAGCATTGGCAGCAGGTAATCGCGCTATGGTCAAATTGAGTGAACATACGCCTTGCACCAACCAAGTGTTGATGCGTATTTTTGCGACGGTCGATGAAGCGGTTGATACTGTAGAAGGCGGGGCTGACGTTGCCGCACAGTTCAGTGCGTTACCCTTTGATCATCTGTTATTTACGGGGTCAACACCGGTAGGTAAATTGGTTGCCCAAGCGGCTGCGACAAACCTAACACCAGTAACGTTAGAGCTTGGCGGGAAATCCCCCGTGATCATTGCACCTGATGCTGACCTTGCGCGTAGCGTTGATAACATCATGCTTGGCAAAGCCATCAATGCAGGGCAGATCTGTGTTGCTCCTGATTATGTTTTACTGCCGGAAGGCAAACAACAAGCCTTTGTGGAGCTCTATCTGCAACGCTTTAAGCGCTATTTTTCCACTAAAGATGGCTATGATACGTCACATATTATTAATCAAACCCAGTTTGATAGGCTGCAGCAATACTTAGACGATGCTAAACAAAAAGGGGCCACATTGCATCCCGTAGAAGGCGATGCAAAAGCGGGAACGTATCAATTTTTGCCTTGCTTAGTGACGAATGTGAAGGTTGATATGTTGTTATCCAAACATGAGATATTTGGCCCCATATTGCCGATATTGAGCTATCACAGTTTGGATGAAGCGATAGCTTATATCAACGCTCGCCCACGTCCGTTAGCTTTATATTTAATGAGTGATGATCACGAGCTGATCAAACAGGTTAGTACACAAACGCATAGTGGTGGCCTAGCTGTGAACGATACTCTGTTGCATGTGGCCGCCGATGATGCCCCCTTTGGCGGTATTGGCGATTCTGGGGTTGGGCACTATCACGGGATTGAAGGTTTTAAGACCTTTTCACACGCCAAAACCGTATTGTTTTCTAAGCGTTGGTTGCCACGTAGCCAGTGGATGCTGCGTTATCGTTTAGTGATGCTGGCAATAATGCGCAGGCTATTTATTCGCTAATCAATGGACCACACATTTTTAATATCAGGCCATCCCCAGTTGGTCAGTGCAACGTCTTTGAGCACTCCCTGAAAGCGTAATGTTTGCTTATGGTGGAACAAAGGGATGAGGCAGTATTCGTTGATCAAACTCGATGCTAGCGGTTCTAACGCGATAAGGTAGTGTGTCAATGGTGTCGTTGACCGAATGTCGATTAACGCTTTGAGCAGCCATTGGCTCTCTGCGAGGCCAATGCAATGGTGTAACATTGGGTTGCCAAATAAGTGGCTAAATGCACTGAAATGCCGGTTGTCATCTAAATTAATATTGGTGATAACTATGGTTTCGTACAATTTGCCTTGCTGGGCCAGAAAATTCAATTCTCGGTAGGAGTAAATGTTGACGGCAGCAGTCAGCCCCATCTCCTCTAAAATATGTTTCACACCGAAGGCGCAATGAATCAGTACCGTGTAGTCATAGACGGCAATTGAGATTTGATTGGGTAGGCTTGCTTGGGGCGCTGGTGGTCGCACCACAGGTTGCCATACTGGCAGTAGGTTACTGGCAACGACGGCGTCAAACTTAGCTGGTTGTTGTGCTAAATAGTGCTCCAGTTTTTCTCCAGATATCTCGGTAGCTAGGTAGCGTTTCTGATTTTCATTGAGAGGTGAATGAGCACCTTGATTGAACAAAATAAACATGCAGCCATCTTCCACTCTTGATGACTGATTAGAGGTGATGATCGCCAGTTCTTCAACGTTACTCAGCTCTACATCGTGGTGGCAAGAGATGTTTTGTTGCTGATTTTTTTGTTTGATATGCATGCCTTGAGGGTACAACTCGTCTTCATTTAAAATCCAAATTGTGACGTGATCCGTTAAAGCTCGGCAGCCATAGAATTGGTCAAATGCGCTTAAAGTGAGTTTGTGAGGCAAGTGATCTTGAACTTGAAATGGGCCACAACCTGTCACCATTGGGGAGTATGCATTGTTCACTTGGCTGGCTGGTTGAATTGAATATTTGACGCCAGAGAGCAACCCTGCAAATCCTAAATCAGATTGATTAAGAGAAAATACTACTTTTTGTGGTTGTGGTGCGCTTACATCAACCAAATGCGCGAGCTCTTTTTTGTACTCTTCCAAACTAGAGAGTTTGGCAAATAAACTCACGATCGTATTAGCATCAATCGGTGAGCCATCGTGAAACGCCAATCCGGGGCGAAGATAAAATACCCACTGAAAATGTTGTGCATCATACTCCCAGTGATGGGCTAATTCTGGATGAAAGCGTCCTTGTTCATCACACTGGATGAGGCAGCAATAGATTTGCCTGAGCAGAAATCGCTCACTACTACGTTGTATTTGATGGGGCACTAGCCGTTCAAATGGTCGTTTATACGTCAGTTGAATGTGTAAGCGACCTTCGCGAATAGATGCGCCGGAAGTACTTTGCAACAAACGCCCAAACACTACCTCATCATTATCCAGTATGGTTAAGGCTTTTTCATATTTCCCAGCCAAAATTTGCTCTTTCGCGAGCGTTTGTTTGATTGTGTCTAAATCGAGGTTCAGGCGCAGTATCGAGCGTTGGTTACGTCCGACTTTGGGTTGCCACTTGAGCCAACCTTGTTGCTGCATTTTAGCCACCAGATTTCGTGCATGACGCGGTGAGGTGAATAAACATTCTGCAACCTGTGTTAACGACACTTTAATCTCTTGACCCACACCAAGCACGGTCAGGCGTGTGTAATAACGTAATAAAGTAAGATCAGACACTCGCAAATCCTCTGGATGAAAGGGAAGAGATAGGCAGTTCAGTTCTTCGCACGGCCTTGCGCTTTGCCCTCCTTGATGGTCAAGTTGTTTGGGTATAGTAGCGAATTTATGAAGAACCAAATAAGAAATATTAATGATTATTTGTTCCTCATTTATTGATTTTTAGTTTTTAAATATCGTTTTAAGGCTAATTTCGATGATATGAGGAATTAAAAAATAAAAAATTCTCAGTTTTTGTATTCCTTGTTTTGATTCACAATCAACGCATCGATAGCTGAGGAGGTGAATGATGAACGACCCCATAACGACTGACACCAAACAGCCAACACCGCTGGCGATCTATTACCGCCAGCGTTTAGAAAAATCACGTAACCCTATAGAGGTAATGGCGATTTTAGCTCTGATTCATTTATGTCACTGGTGACCATGAATAAAGGCATCTTGCATACCCTAAACTCTTGAGTTAGCTATGCTCCTGTTACCCCCAACTGCATAATTGCAGGATGCCTTTCCTTTTCGATATACATCACTTTTTCTTCGTCCTACTTTTCATCTTTATCGTAAACGACTACCATGACATCGCTTTTTTAAAGCCAATTTATATTTTAAATTCTCAGGGCGGGGTGAAATTCCCCACCGGCGGTGTGTTTGTTTTTTCAGTTGAGAAGGCAGATGAGCCCGCGAGCGCTCGATGTATCGAGGTCAGCAGATCTGGTGAAAAACCAGAGCCGACGGTTATAGTCCGGATGAGAGAGAATGAAGAGACGCCAGTTAGTTCGCTAGCTGGTGCAATTTGTTTTGGATTTGATCCCTCATAGCAGCCCTGATTCTGGTGATTTTTTAGGAGTACAACCATGAATCAGCTATCTCTACTTGCCAAATTTGGCGACCCTATTACTCGTGTTGAAAACGCACTGTCTGCGCTTAAAGAAGGGCGAGGTGTGTTGTTGCTTGATGATGAAGATCGTGAAAATGAAGGCGATATCATTTATGCGGTTGAGTCACTGACCACACAACAAATGGCACTGATGATCCGTGAATGCAGTGGCATCGTCTGCCTATGTTTGACCGATGAACAGGCTAATCAACTGCAACTGCCCCCGATGGTAATGCATAACAATAGCGCAAACCAAACCGCTTTTACTGTCTCGATTGAAGCAAAAACAGGTGTAACTACGGGCGTTTCAGCGCAAGACCGAGTGACCACAATAAAAACCGCGGCCCGCTTTGATGCTAAAGCCGATGATCTTGCACGCCCCGGCCATGTCTTCCCACTTCGCGCTCGGGCGGGAGGTGTTTTGGCTCGTCGTGGGCATACGGAAGGGACGGTTGATCTTATGCAAATGGCGGGTTTAATGCCTGCGGGCGTATTGTGTGAACTCACCAATCCTGACGGTTCCATGGCCAAAACACCCGAGATCGTTGCGTTCGGGCAAAAGCACAATATGCCTGTATTGACGATTGAAGATATGGTGCTGTATCGAACAAGACTTGAACTCAAACAGGCTTAATGAATGTCGAAGGGGGCTAGGTGCGTCCCTTCACATTACTCCGATTTAATCTGCTTATTTTGAAATGAGAAGTGCATAAAATTATTAACGTTCGATTAAACTTATGTAGATTGACGATGTTATTTTTGCCGAGGTTGAGCATGCTATTTAATAAGAAAATGCAAAAAGAAAATGATGATTTGAAGGCTCAGATAGCTGCATTACAAGCACAGCAAAGACTTGAGCAACAAAAGTGGCAAGATGAAATTCAGCAGCTAAAAGAACAGCTGGCCTTATTGCGTACATCAACTCAATTAGAGTCTGATTTGATGGCCAGCCATTTGAGTGGTAGCCACATGCTAGAAGCCATCCGTTCTGGTCTGGCTCACAATGCTGAGAATTTATTGCGTGAGAACGAATCACTGAAGCAACTGAATAGTATTTTTGGTCAGACAAGCACAGCAATTAATCACTTATCTTCTCGAGCAGAAAAAATTGCAGAATACGCTCACGCTAGTATGGAGTCGGTGACTGTTCTAGATAAAACAACCATTTCGATTGGCCAGTTAGTCGGCACGATCCAAGAGATTTCGCAACAGACCAATTTATTGGCACTGAATGCAGCTATTGAAGCGGCACGCGCAGGTGAAGCGGGTCGAGGTTTCGCGGTCGTGGCCGATGAAGTACGGGCATTAGCTTCCAAAGCCAATGATGCCAGCACTAAGATTGAATCTTTAGTTGGGTAAGTTCAGAACCAAACGGAAAGTATTAAAGGTTCAGTGAATCAGAGTCAAGAATGTGCAATCGAAGTAGAAAATGCTTCAAATGAATTAAAACAGACGGTAACAATCGTTTTAGACAAATCAAAACAAATGCAAGAAGTTATTCGTATTGCGACGGCGTGTTCTTTCCTTGATACGGTGAAATTGGATCACGCAGTTTGGAAAAATGAAGTGTACGATCACATCCTCAATCGTCGGTTTGAACATGGGATGAATACTCATCAAGAGTGCCGTCTAGGTAAATGGTATTTTGAGGGTGATGGTGCGCGTGAATACAGCCAGCTTCCCAGCTTTGCTGGTTTGAATGCTCCTCATAAATTGGTGCATGATTCAGGAAAGAGTGCACTGAAGTCTGGTCAGAATGGTGATTGGACACAACTGATTAAGCAAGTTGATACTATGGAATTGGCCAGTAAATCGGTGGTTGATTCGATAGACCGATTACTAAAAGAGGTAGTAAACACACATTAAACTCAGACGGTATTACGTAAAATAGATAGGTGTCCGATCGCTCTTCTGCTACAGTGGCGCGCTATTTCTTCACAGTCTGTCATCTTGATGGCACTGGAAATCTAACCCTAGGATCTATTTTGACCAATAACGATATTTTACGCCGTATTCGCTACACTTTTGACTTTAAAGACTCAGCTATGGTTGAGATTTTTGCTGCGGCGGACGGCTGCGTTACTCAAGAGCAAGTGACTACTTGGCTAAACAAAGAGACGGAATCTGTGTTGAGTGATGTGGATCTAGCGATATTTCTCAATGGTTTAATCAATACAAAGCGTGGTAAACGCGATGGTGAACAACCTCAGCCTGAAACACGCTTAACCAATAATATGATTTTCATGAAATTGCGTATTGCGCTGGATATGAAAGCAGAAGATATTTTAGACACATTAGCTTTTATCGATTTTCGTTTAAGTAAGCACGAGCTCAATGCATTTTTCCGCAAGCCTGACAATAAACACTACCGTGAATGTAAAGATCAGATCCTGCGTAACTTTTTAATGGGTGCTCAGCGTCAACTGCGTCCAGAAGATAAACGCGAATATCAAGAAAAAATCGATTAAACCAAAGAAATCTCCTGTAAGTCATTAGGGAGCTCTTCATTGAAAAAAGCCATGTCGACATGGCTTTTTTACTTAGTGATCAACGATCTTCATTCTGACGCTTACAAGTCTCAGTTTTACCTCTTCTTGCTAAACTTTAAAGCGGTCCACCAACTCATAGAGTTCGTTGGCTCGGCTATTCAGCTGTTGGCTACCCGCTTGGTTCTGATTAGCCAGTTCAGCCGATTGGCTACTTTGATCAGATATCACCACGATACGCTCTGATATCTCTTGCCCAACAATACTTTGCTCTTCTGTTGCAGTTGCGATCAGCGCGTTCATATCCATAATCGTGGCAATAGAGTCTTGAATTTTTTGTAATGCTGTCGATGCGGCATTGGCTTTTTCTACGGTGCTTAAGCTACGACTTTGGCTTGAATCCATCGCTTTAACTGCGGCATCAGAGGCATTTTTCAGTTGCCCGATCATGGCATGAATTTGTCCTGTACTGTCTTGGGTACGGCTGGCTAATTTTCGGACTTCATCTGCTACCACGGCAAATCCTCGTCCTTGCTCGCCCGCGCGAGCCGCTTCAATAGCTGCGTTTAACGCCAGTAGATTGGTTTGTTCCGCAATATCTTGGATAACCGCAAGTAGAGACGAAATGTTTTTCACATCGCCTTCCAGTTTTGAAATCACAAGGCTCGCTTCAGCGACCTCTTTGGCGAGATCCTGTACCGATTGTGCGGCCGAATCAACAATCTCATGGGCATCTTTGGCGTTGTCGTCAGCATCTTTTGCTGATTGAGCGGCATGATGGGCGTTGTTCGAGATCTCTGTTGCAGTCGTGGTCATTTCTGTCATCGCTGTCGCTACTTGATCGGTCTCTTCACGTTGCCCTGATGCAATGGCGTCAACTTGTTGTGCTCGTTGTGTCATGTCATTGGTTTCATCCACAACCTGTTGCCCAACTTGGTGCACGCGCGCAATGATACTTTGCAAGCTGGAGACAAAGGCATTGAAGTTATCACTTAATCTTGCAAATTCAGGGGCGTTGAATTTTTCCATTCTTGCAGTTAAATCAGCGTCACCGCTTGCAAATGAACGAATCGATAAATCAAATAGCTCGAGAGGACGCATGATACTGCGATTTAAAATGATGGCGAAAAAACCGACGATGAGGATAATGATCAAGCTCATCAAACCGATATTGACTAAACTGCTTTGCATATTTTCCGCAGCGAGTGTTTCCATGTTGGCGATTACGGCATCAATGTCATCGGTGTAAAAGCCAGTGCCTATCATTAGATCCCATTGTGGCAAATAGGTAGAATAGGCCAATTTAGGTAGTGGTGTCGTCTCTCCCGGCTTGGGGAAATAGTAGGTGGTGAATTTGCCGACTTTGGCATTTTTGATTAAATCTTGGATTAAATAGTTGCCATGCGTATCTTGCATATTCCAAAAGTTATCGCCTAAACCAGCATTACTTTGGCCCAGTAGTAGTCGATCCCCTTTGCTATTGTAGCCAAAGATATAGCCACTATTTTCAAACGCGATGTCACGCAGTATGGTGATGGCTTCGCTGAGGGGAGCGTTCTTTTGTTTGAGTGATTTGAGTGCTGTATCGGCAATTTGCAGATATGAACGCAGCTCATTTTGTTTCATCTCCATCATGCTAGCGCGGGTAGCAGCCATTTGTTCGTGGTTCAGTTTTTGTGTTTCTGAAAAACTGAGATACATCATACTTAACGAAATAATCAGTAGCGGAACAATGGATAGCACGTAGAGTCTTTGGCGAATAGTCAGGCTCATGGTTATTTCCTGTTGTTATGTTATTGGCCTTGGTACTTTAACTGACGGTTGACATGCTCGTTGTTGTTATAAATATAGCTTAGCTAAGTTTGCGGCACCGCGTCTTACAAAGAGCATATTTTCATATGAAAAATGGGTGTTATGTCAAATTGGAATGCTAAGTAGAGTTGTTATGCCCTCTATGACTTGCCAGTGGCTTTCATTTCACCGGTTTAAGCTTAATTTCTATATAGAGTATAGATAGGCTGTGATATACTCCGCGCCCACTTTACTTTCGAAGAGCCAGTGACCATGAGCCTGAAAAATGAAATTCAACAACTCAATAACCGTTTAGATACGTGTCGCCATAAGCTCGATGCGGCTAAAGGTCGTGGCGATCAAGTAATGATCAGCAAATTTACCGATGAAGTAGAACAACTGACGAAAAAGCTCGCCCAAGCAAAACACAAGCAAAATTATACGGTGAGCAAAGAGCGTAAGAGTTTGCTCGATATGCCATTTTCTCGTGAGTTGACCAAAGCCGAACAGGCGGATTTAGGTCAATTGAAAAAGTCAGTTAAAGGTTTAATCGTGGTACACCCGATGACAACAATGGGCAAAGAACTGCGTTTAGAAGTGATGACTGGTTTCGCCCCAAAAACCTTCTAACCGTCATTTTTTACGACAGAAAAGAGCCAGATTATCTGGCTCTTTTTGATCGTACCTGCGACTCAATAGCCCATAAGTTGCAATAAATTCTCGGCGGTGTGGATTGCCTCTTTTCGGTTAGCAATATTCAGTTTTTGGTATAGGTTGCGGATGTGGGTTTTTATAGTGGTTCCTGCGACATCCAACTCTTGTGCAATTTGTTCATTGCTAAACCCAGAGTAGATAAGCCCCAATACTTGCCATTCACGTTGAGTGAGTGGGCTGGTACGAACCAGTTCGGGAATATTTGGGTGATTAACCAGCTTCTCAACAAACTCTTCGTCGAAATGGACTGATCGGCTGCGCTGAGTGGTCGAGATCTCTTTCATTAACTGTTGTGCTCGGTGGCGTTCCAGATCTCCCAATTCGGATCGGCTAGAGAGTTTTTCCAATAAGTGGCCGATCTGAGAACCATCGATTAAAAAGTTACCCACCATACCCGTCTGATTGGTTAGCTGTAGCGCCTCTTTGAGTTTTTCTTTCGCCACTTCTTCGTTGTGCACTGTGGTGGCTAGAACGGCTTCGAGGATCAAATTACGGTTTAGGTCAGTAATCAACTGATAAGTTTGCGCTTCGTGCTGCATAAACGTCAAAGTTTGAGTCGCATCTTCCAAATGACCTAAGTGAATCTGAACTCGAGCAATATTGCGCCATTGAAGCTGTGAAAAGTGATTGCATGCTTTTTCTGGTCGAATGGTGGTCTTGAGCCACTGCAACATTGCTTCATCATTGCCACGAGCTTGCCAAAATAGAATCAGTGAGAGCGAAGCATTCGCCGTCCAGTCTACGTGATAAGTCGATTGTTTCAGTAAGTGCTGTATTTGTTCGATGAACTTACCCGCTTTATCGAGTTCACCACGGCCAATAGCAATACGTGCCAGCATCGAATAACTGTGCAGATGCTTGCTGGGAGAGTGGTTGCCCAATACGCGTAGTCCTTTATAAGCGCACTCTTCCGCTTCATCCAAGCGGTTCCAGCACCACAGGATTTGGGCACGTATCCGTAGTAAGAACTCATGCAATGGCACTTGCTGTAATTGCTGCTCTTCAATTAATTTGAAGGCAATATCTTGTACTTCAAAAGCGGCTTGCACATAACCTTGGGCAATCAAGATCTCGCTTTGCTGTAGTAATGCCCATAGCGCTTGGTGGTAAACCTGATACTGGCGTGCCAGCTTTTCGGTTTGTTGCATCATCGAGAGTGCGCGGCTTAATTGACCGAGCACGTGGTTCACTTCGCCGACGACTGAAGTGGCGACAATACGACTGCGGTAAACGGTGTGATCCAGTTGGCTTAGCGCTAATTCCGCCAGTTCTAAGGCTTTTTCTGGCTCATTTTGGTTGATCGCGACTTGAGCACGCAGGGCATTGAATTCGCCTTGTTCTTTGGTGCTGAGCTGAACATTAAGCGCTTTCATCTCGTTGGTCGATTTGGTCAGCAGATCCCCAACGTCAAAGTAGCGGTGCTGACTTTGAGCCAGCCAAGCTTGTAGCATACACAGTTTAGGCTCGCGATAGAGTTGGGCCGGAGAGAGTTGGTTAATGGCCTCTTCGAGAGCCAAAAGCTCGCCTTGGTTGAACATCTTCCAGCCAAATTGCGTCAAGATAGTAGCGAGTAAGTCAGTATCGTTGGCGAGCGTGGCGTGACGCAACGCTTGATGAGGTGTAGCTTCTTGCAACCAAGCGTGCGCGGCGGCACGGTGCAGATCGTGCTCCTGCTGCGGGATGCGCGCCAAGCGTTCATGAGAGAGGAATTCCGCAAATAAGTTGTGGAACCGGTACCAGTTGTGCTCACCTTCCAGTGGATAAATGAATAAACCATAGCGGTTGAGCGACTCAATCATGCTCAGCGCGTCGTCACGTTTGGTGAGTGCAGAGACTAACACGTCATTAAAGTGATCGAGCACCGAGCATTGCATCAAAAATTGGCGCGTTTCTTTATCGAGTAGATCAAACACTTCCTCAACTAAGTAATCCCATAAATGTGCATGATTAAACTGCGATACCGACTCCGCTGTCTGCGCCAACGTGCGCTTTTGGTGCTGTGCTTGTAAGGCAATCAATTGCAGTGCAGAGGGCCAGCCTTCGACATAGGTGCACAAGTTGTTGGCAGTATCATCATCCACGCCATCAGAGACTCGTTGATTAAAGAAGCGTGTTGTTTCTTCGGTATCAAAGGCGAGTAGCTCATTACCAATTTCGATCATCAAATCGCGTACGCGCAAGTTGGCCGTGCCTAATGGTGGTGTGGCACGGCTAGTGACGACCAGCGTTAGGTTGTCTGGCATGTGTTTGAGGAAAAAGCGCATCGCTTCGTGGATATCGTCATCGGCGATCAAATGGTAATCATCGAGAACCACATAGCACTCTTTGTTAAAGCCAGACATTTCCGAAAACACTTCACTAAATAGCGAGTGTAAAGAAGAGAACTGGCGTCGCTCGGCCAGTTTCTGGGCATTTGGACAACTTTGCTGAGTCGCTTTATTAATCGCTTGCAGTAAGTAGTTGATAAATCGGAACGCATCATTGTCGCTTTCATCGATGCTATACCAACCCACATTGGTCTTGTCTGATAACCATTGCGCTGCCATGGTGGTTTTTCCATAACCAGCAGGCGAGCGAAATAGCACGAGTTTGTAGCAAGGTGCTTGGGCAAGCAGCTCTAACACACGCGGGCGAACGATGGCGTTGTGTAGGCGGCCGGGACGAGTAAGCTTAGAAGGTATCCACATCTTCCAGATTCCATTTATTGTTCTTGTTACTGACTTAAAAGCTGATCGCAGTTTTGGAGGTGCTTAGTAAGAAGAGCATCATTATTTAGGAGTACACAAGTGAACTATCACTCATTTTGTGTGGATGTTACTTGATGTCGTGACGCACGTTTATTGATCCATCCCGAGATTCTTGCAGGATTCACATTTACTCATCATCTACGCCCTGTAATTGTGACTTTAATCACTAAAACTTCTTTGTTATGCGCTATATAAAAACTGAGCATGTACAAAATCTCATGTAATTTGTAAATGAAGCTCATTTTTTTGAGAGCCAATTCTCATATTGAGAGATTGATATTCCCGATCGAAACCTTAGCGTCATGAGCGGTATTTAGGCTAGTGAGCAAGGTGATGTGATCACAATCACTGCTTATGAACCGCTATGTGCAACGAATGAGAGATAGATCACTGCGACTCTGGTGCTCGCCCTCTACGCCCTGAGCCCTCCTCCTAAACGAGGTCATTTTTAGGAGGATGCCGACCTTGCGTAGCTGATGCACGATATGCCGAAGATGAATTAAAACGACTAAGTGAGATTTCGCTAATGAAACCTACGCAACAGAAGAAGTTTGATAAAGCTTCGTTCCAAGACAACGTAAAGAAACACCTGACTGCCACCTACGCTACCACCATTGAAAATGCAGATAGCCGTTCATGGTATCTCGCAATGGGGCGCGCACTGGCTGAATTAACGATGTTTGATCTACTCGAAACTGAGCAAGACGAGCGCATTGTTAACGCTAAGGGTCTGAACTACTTATCACTTGAGTTCTTGATTGGCCGTTTAACGGGCAACAACCTCATCAGCATGGGCCTGTATGAGCAAATCACGGAAGCGATGGCTGATTTAGGTCAGAACCTAACGGATTTATTAGAAGAAGAACGTGACCCATCCTTAGGTAATGGTGGTTTAGGGCGACTTGCGGCATGTTTCATGGATTCGTGTGCTGCGCAAGAGTACCCAACCGTAGGTTATGGTTTACATTATGAATATGGTTTGTTTAAGCAATCTTTTAGTGAGGGCCACCAACAAGAAGCTCCTGATGAGTGGCGTTGTGTTGAAGGCTACCCGTGGGAAGTGGCACGACCACACCTAGCACAAGAGATTGGTTTTTACGGCCATGTTGACGTTATCAATGACAATGGTGTGGAAAAACGCCGTTGGATTCCGAGTATGTTTGTCCAAGCAATGCCTTGGGATTTACCGATCGTCGGCTATGAAAGCGACACGGTTTACCCACTTCGTTTATGGGAATGTCGCGCAATTGCGCCTTTCTCACTGGCTGATTTCAACAACGGTAACTACTTTGAAGCACAGCATGCCTTGATTGATGCAGGCAACATTACCAAAGTACTTTATCCAAACGATAACCACGAAAAAGGCAAGACACTGCGTTTGATGCAGCAATATTTCCATAGCGCGGCGTCAATGCGTGACATTTTGCGTCGTCATGCTGCGGCGGGTCATGACATTGCTGATCTTCCTAAATATCAAACCGTTCAGCTAAACGATACTCACCCAACGATTTCCATTCCTGAATTGATGCGTATCTTGATTGATGAGAAAGGCATGGGCTGGGATGAAGCATGGGCGATCAGCTCAAAAACGTTCGCCTACACCAACCATACGCTACTGCCTGAAGCACTCGAAACCTGGAGCGAGTCGTTGATCCAGCGTTTGCTTCCTCGCCATATGGAAATCATTTACGAAATCAACCACCGCTTCCTGCAAGAAGTACGAGCCAAGTGGCCGGGTGATGTGTCGAAACAGCAAAAACTCTCCATCATTCAAGATGGTTTCCACCGTGTAGTGCGTATGGCAAACCTTTGTGTGGTTGGCTCTTACGCTGTGAACGGTGTGGCAGCGCTGCACTCGGAGTTGGTAAAACGCGATCTTTTCCCAGAATTCCACGAGCTTTACCCAACACGTTTGCACAACGTAACAAACGGCATTACGCCGCGTCGCTGGTTGAAATTTTGTAACCCAGGTTTGTCGGCGCTTATTTCGGAAAAAATTGGCACTGAGTGGCCAGCGCACCTTGACCAGCTAGAAGCGATTGCGCAATACGCTGACGATGCGAAATTCCAAAAAGAGTTTATGGCGGTTAAGAAACACAACAAGCAGCGTCTGGCTGATTGGGTATCAGAGAACATGGGTATTGAGCTTGATACCAATGCCATCTTTGATGTGCAGATCAAACGCTTGCATGAATACAAACGTCAGCATTTGAACATGTTACATATTCTCTCTTTGTATCATCGTTTAGTGAATGACCCAACGTTCGATATGACGCCGCGCGTGGTGTTCTTCGCGGCTAAAGCGGCACCGGGTTACCACCTAGCTAAAGAGATCATCTACGCCATCAATAAAATTGCGGAAAAAGTGAATAACGATCCGCGCATTGGTAACAAGCTAAAAGTAGTTTTCATTCCTGATTACCGCGTGAGCATAGCTGAAATCATCATTCCTGCTGCCGATGTATCCGAGCAAATTTCTACCGCAGGTAAAGAAGCATCCGGTACCGGTAACATGAAAATGGCGCTAAATGGTGCTTTAACCATAGGTACGATGGATGGTGCAAACGTGGAAATTCGTGAGGAAGTGGGCGATGACAACATCTACATCTTCGGTTTGGAAGTGGACGGAGTCGAAGCGTTAAAAGCCAGTGGTTATAACCCATATGATTACTACAATGCGGATCCGCTGCTTAAGGCTTCACTGGATTTGTTGGTGGGTGAAGAATTTACCCCAGGCGCTCCGGGTAAATTGAAAGCCACGTTCGATAGCTTGCTTGATGGTGGTGATCCATACCTAGTGCTGGCTGACTTCGCTTCGTATGTACAAGCGCATCAGGCGATGGACAAGCAGTACCGTGACCAGGCTGGCTGGGCGAAGAAAGCGATTCTTAACACCGCGTTGGTGGGTAAGTTCAGCTCTGACCGCAGTATCCGTGACTACGTTAACAACATCTGGAAATTAGAAACCGTTAAACGTTAATTTTCAAGTAAGCCAAGGCCTTAGAGCCTTGGCTCTATGATGACTCATTATAATAAAACCCTACCCATTTGAAGGGGAAAGAAGTCCCTTCGGAGAAAGCGATGAAACAACTAAACGCATTAAAACAAGTAGCGGCGATGGCGAACATTGCCGACAGCTACATAAGCGCGTGGGGCGACGAAGCGAAAGTGGAAGATGAAACCATTATCCGCTTATTGGCGTCTTTGGGCTATGACACAACCAATGATGAAACGCTGCTGAAATCAGCAGAAAAGAAACACAAGAAAGATGTATTAGATCCTGTTCTCGTTATTCGTGAAGGTGAAGCGGTGGAAGTGCCACTTTATCTAGGTGCCAGCGCACGTGAAAGCGAATTTAACTGGCGCTTAGAAACCGAGCAAGGAGAGGTACTTGAAGGCTATCTTCAATCGCAAGTCGTTCGTGATGAACGCGCTGAGGGTGGCCCTTTAGTGTTTGCATTGCCAAGCGATTTGGCATGGGGATATCACAAACTGTTGGTGACACGGAAACGCCGTAAAGCACCGTATGAGCTCACGCTGATAGTTACGCCAAAAGCCTGTTACAAACAAGCACCTATTACTGAAGGTAAAAAATTGTGGGGCCCGAGTGTGCAGCTTTACACGCTGCGTACTCAGCACAACTGGGGTATTGGTGATTTTGGCGACTTAAAACAGTTAGTGGCGGATATTGCCTCTCGTGGCGGCGATTTTGTCGGCCTTAACCCGATTCATTCTCTCTTTCCTGCAAACCCTGAAGGAGCGAGTCCTTACAGCCCATCATCACGCCGTTGGCTCAATATTTTATACATTGACGTGAGTTCAGTGCCTGAATTTGCTTTGAGTGCGGATGCGCAGCAAAAAGTAGGCAGTGCGGAGTTTCAGCAACGTCTTCAGAAAGTACGTGAAGCGCATTGGGTAAACTACACCGAAGTTGCAACATTAAAAATGAGTGTCTTGCCACTCCTGTTCACCGAATTTAAAAAACGCCATTTAGATAAAAATAGCGATCGCGCACAAGCCTTTTTGAATTTCGTTGAAGAAGGTGGTGAGAGCTTAGTGCACCAAGCGGCATTCGATGCGCTGCATGTCGATTTACATGCCCAAGATCCGAATGTATGGGGTTGGCCGGTTTTCCCTGAAAAATATCGTCGTTTTGAAAACAGCGCAGTACAGAAATTTATCGAAGACAATCAAGATAAAGTTCACCTATACATGTACTTGCAGTGGATTGCTGATGGCCAAATTAATGAAGCCCAAGCACTCGCGGAAGAAAAAGGCATGGCGGTCGGCTTATACCGCGACCTTGCGGTGGGTGTGGCTGATTCTGGCTCTGAAACTTGGGCTGATGCCGGTAACTTGATTTTAGACGCCAGCATTGGCGCACCGCCCGATATTCTTGGACCACTGGGTCAAAATTGGGGCTTACCACCGCTTAATCCACAAGTATTACAAGCAACCGCTTACGATGCTTATATCAAGCTGCTGCGCGCCAATATGAAACATTGTGGTGCGCTGCGCATTGACCATGTACTTGGTTTACTGCGTTTGTGGTGGGTACCAAAAGGTGAAAATGCCACTAAGGGTGCTTATATCTACTACCCAGTACAAGATATGCTCGCGATTTTAGCGTTGGAATCTCACCGCCATCAATGCAGCGTGATTGGCGAAGATTTGGGTACAGTACCCGATGAAATCGTCGATATTTTAGCCGATGCGGGTGTTCACTCTTATAAAGTGTTCTTTTTTGAAACCGCAGAAGATGGCGGCTTTATCTCACCGAAACATTACGCCGCTCAATCGATGTCGGCACTGTGCACACATGATATGCCAACGTTGCGTGGTTTCTGGCATTGCGATGATCTCAAAATGGGGAGCGAAATTGGTTTGTACCCCGATCAAGCCCAGCTCGAAGCCTTGTTTGAGGACCGTTTGAAATGTAAACAAGGCATTTTGGATTCGGTGGCATGGCATGGTTATTTGCCTGAGGGTGTGGGGCGCGACGCAAGCCTTGTTCCAATGGATTCATATTTAAGTGAGGCGCTGCAACTGCACGTTGCATCTGGTGCATCGACCTTGTTAAGTATTCAGTTAGAAGATTGGTTGGAAATGGATAAACCCGTTAATATTCCGGGCACCGTTAATGAGTACCCTAACTGGCGTCGTAAACTTTCAATGAATTTGGATGAAGTATTTGCGCGTGATAATGTCAATCGCATTGCTGCACGTTTAACGGAAGTGCGAGCGAGTGTAAGTAAATAATCACTTACTGAATAAACCTTGATGTGGCTTAGTGTTATCTTTCTTAATCATGGCATGAAGAATTTTAGTCTAGGTCACTCAATGTAACAGCAGAGTTCGGTACACTGAACCTCGCTAGTATGCCCGCCATTTTAGCGGGCATTTTTATACGTTTAAAGAAAGTTAGGTTAGGAGTAGGGATATGAAAACAAAAAAGCTTTCAAAGCTAAAGCAGGCATATAGCCAACTTTCCCATGCATCATTTACAGATCCATTCTCATTTTTAGGCCCTTACCTCGCACCAGATCAAGGTGCGCTACGTGTTTGGATGCCGGGTGCCGAAAAAGTTGAGCTGGTGGTGGAAAATCAACCCCGCATTCTGCTTGGGCGTGAAGATGAGTCGGGTTTCATCCTAAAATCAGATATTGATTTACGTTTTACCCACTACCAATTGGCGGTCGATTGGGCAGGTGTCGAACAGCTCATCGATGACCCATATCAGTACCATGGTTTATACGCTGAATATGATGATTTGCATACGCCGAAATCGATGTATCACCACATGGGTTCGCAGTTCGTGACCATGGAACGTGGTGGTAAACAAATCTCAGGTATCCGTTTTTTAGTCTACGCACCGCATGCAAAAGCGTGCAGTTTGATTGGCGCATTTAACCAATGGGACGGACGTCGTAATCCAATGCAGCGCCTTGATTACGGTATCTGGGGAATTTTCATGCCCGACTTATCCGAAGGTACGCAATACAAATTTGAATTGAAAGGGCCTCATGGTGAAGGGTTACCGCATAAAGCCGATCCTTGGGGTCACTATGCCGAGCAGTACCCTTCATTTGCCTCGGTAACATACGATCATCGTCGCTATGAATGGCAAGACAGTACGTGGCAAGCTCGCCCCATCACCGAAAAGCGCAAGCAAGCACTCTCTTTCTATGAGTTGCACGTAGGCTCTTGGCGTCGTAATTCGGCGGGTGAATTTTTAAATTATCGTGAGCTGGCTGATCAACTGGTGCCTTATTTGGTGGATTTAGGCTATACCCATGTAGAGCTTATGCCCGTGTCTGAGCACCCATTCTATGGTTCTTGGGGTTATCAACCTGTTGGCTTATTTGCGCCAACGAGCCGTTTTGGTACGCCCGATGATTTTAAATATTTCGTTGATCAATGTCACCAAGCCGGCCTTGGTGTGGTGCTCGATTGGGTTCCCGCACATTTTCCTGCCGATAGCCATGGCTTAGCCAATTTTGATGGCACTCCTTTATTCCATGACCCTGATCCACGCCGCGGCTGGCATCAAGATTGGAGTTCATATATTTACGACCTTGGCCGCGAACATGTGCGCCGTTTCTTGGTCTCGAATGCGTTATATTGGTTTGAACAGTTCCATATCGATGGCATTCGAGTAGACGCCGTTGCTTCTATGCTCTATCTCGACTACTCACGCAGCCATGATCAATGGATCCCAAATGTGGATGGCGGTAGAGAAAATTACGATGCGATTGCCACCTTAAAGTGGATGAACGAAGAAGTGTACAAACACTTCCCGAATGCTATGACCATTGCTGAAGAATCAACAGCTTTTCCCGGCGTTTCAGCGCCAACCTTTATGGGCGGCTTAGGCTTTGGTTTCAAATGGAATATGGGCTGGATGCATGACAGTTTGGCTTATATAAAAGAAGATCCCGTCCATCGTAAATACCATCACAACGTCATCACCTTCCCGTTAGTCTATGCACACAGTGAAAACTATGTGTTGTCGCTATCACACGATGAAGTGGTGTATGGAAAAGGTTCGATCCACAACAAAATGCCCGGCGATGAGTGGCAACAAACGGCAAACTTGCGTGCTTATATGGGTTACATGTATGGCCAGCCGGGTAAAAAACTCAACTTCATGGGCACTGAATTTGGTCAAACGGCAGAATGGAATCATGATGACCAACTTCAGTGGTTCTTATTGCAGTTTGAACGCCATCAAGGAGTGCAGAATTTAACGCGAGATCTCAATAAGATGTATCAAGCCGAGCCTGCACTTTTTGAGTTAGACAGTGAGCCTCGTGGCTTTGAGTGGCGCTTACAAGATGCGGCCGATGCGAGCATTCTTGCGCATGAGCGCATGAGTGACTGTGGTGAACGTATTTTAATTATCACCAATTTTACCCCTGTTCCTCACCAAGCGTTTCGTTTAGGTATGCCTGTCAAAGGTGAGTATCAATTACTGCTTAATACAGATGATAGACACTATGGCGGTAGCGGTTTTGAAGTCAAAAACCGTGTACTGACTGAAAACGTTGAGAGTGAGGGTTTAGACCAATCTATTTTGGTCTGTGTACCGCCACTGGCAACTCTCTACTATAAGCTAGAGACAAGGGTATAGTTGTCAACCCCATTGCAATTTAATGAGTTGAATGGTTCCTTGTGAAGTCTCAACATCAAAATCCCGATTTACAGTGTGAATCGGGATTTTTACATCTGGCTGTCTCAGAATGAGGGTAAGTTTTTACCCATCGAAGCAATATCTTGCTCATACTGGGCAGGTTTTTGCTCAATCAAAAATACATACAATATAAGTGTTTGATTTTAAATAGTAATAGAGTTGGCACTGACTTTGCTCTATGACGAGTGAACTTGTTTCATACCATTCATCATTAAAGTAAGGAATTTGCAATGCCAACTCCATGTTATATCTCTATCGAAGGCGAAACTCAGGGCCTGATCACTGCTGGTGCTCTGTCTACTGATTCAATCGGTGATGCGTTCGTTGAAGGTCATGAAGACCAAATGTTGGTTCAACAATTTGACCACGTTGTAACTGTACCGACTGATCCACAATCAGGTCAGCCTTCTGGTCAACGTGTGCACAAACCATTTAAATTCACCGTAGCGCTAAACAAAGCGGTTCCTCTTCTTTATAACGCACTGGCGTCTGGCGAGAAGATGAAATCGGTTGAGCTAAAATGGTACCGCACTTCTATCGAAGGTAAGCAAGAGAACTTCTTCACTACTACACTCGAAAGCGCCTCTATCGTGGACATTCACTGTGAAATGCCACACTGCCAAGATCCAGCGAACGGCGACTTCACACAAAATGTTACGGTTTCTATGTCTTACCGTAAAATCCTGTGGGATCACGTGAATGCGGGTACTTCAGGCTCTGACGACTGGCGCAAGCCTGTTGAAGCGTAATCACGCTTAGTTTTTGGGTCGCTCACTCGTGTTTCATGTCCTTGGGGTGAGTGGCCCACACCAAAACCTTAAGCTCAGTACGTAGCCTAGTTATGTATTGAGCTTAAGGTTTTTCGACATTCAAATGTGGAAGGGAAAAAGATGGCAAGGTTAAGTTTTAGGCTCACCGTGGAGGGTTTGGCAGACGACACGTTAGTGGTGCGTGAATACCAAGGCGTGGAATCGCTGTCTGATAGCGCGCAAGCGGGCCTGCATTGCTACGGTTTTCGCTATGAGATAAAACTGGCCAGTCGCCAATCTGGCTTAACGGCGCTGGAGCTGGTGGACAAAACCGCTCAGCTTGATATGTTGCGTGATGGCCTTGTCGTGCAGCGCGTGCACGGCATTGTGCGCCAGTTCAGTAAAGGCGATATTGGCCATCATCACACCTTTTACTCACTGACCTTAGTCCCGGCATTAGAGCGGTTATCACTGCGCCAAAACAGCCGCATCTTCCAGCTCAAAACCGTTCCTGAAATCCTCTCCATCGTACTGCAAGAGATGGGCATTAATGACTACGCCTTCTCGCTGAAACGTGAGTGTGCGCAGCGTGAATTCTGCGTGCAGTACCGTGAGACGGATATCGACTTCTTGCACCGCTTAGCCGCCGAAGAGGGCTTGGTGTATCACTTCATTCATGAAGAAGGGAAACACACCCTCTTTTTCAGTGACGACAGCCAAAGCCTGATAAAGCGAGAAACGCCTATCCCTTACAACGTCCTTGCGGGTGGCGTGATGGAGAGCCCTTATGTCTCGCAATTAACGCAACACAGCCAAACCGAAGTGAGCCACAGCGCGCTGCAAGATTACAGCTTTAAAAAGCCGAGCTACTCGTTTGCTCAGCAAGCGCAAGGGCGCGAGATGGATTACCAGCAAGCGACCTACGAGCACTTTGATGCACCGGGTCGCTTTAAAGACGACGTTAGCGGCAAAGCCTTTAATCAAATTCGCTTAGAGTACCTACGACGAGAAGCGCGTACCGCGAGCGGAAAAAGTAACCATCCTGGCCTGCAAGCGGGCACAAAGTTCGACTTACAAGAGCATCTTGACGACAGCGCGAACCGCGACTGGGTTGTAGTGCAAGTGCACCACCAAGGGCGTCAGCCACAAGCATTGGAAGAAGAGGGCGGCAGTGGTGCGACCACGTACAGCAACCAATTCACGCTCATTCCTGCCGATGTCACGTGGCGTGCGACACCGCAAGCCAAACCTCAAGTGGATGGCCCTTGCATGGCGTTAGTAGTGGGCCCTGACGGCGAAGAAATCTTCTGTGACGAACATGGCCGCGTCAAACTGCATTTCCCGTGGGACAGATATTCCAACGGCGATGAACATAGCTCATGCTGGGTGCGCGTCTCACAAGGTTGGGCCGGCAGCCAATACGGCATGATAGCCATTCCGCGCATTGGTCATGAAGTCATCGTCTCGTTTCTCAACGGCGACCCAGACCAACCGATAGTGACAGGCCGTACCTACCATGCGACCAACAAAGCGCCGTACATACTGCCGGATAACAAAACCAAAACCGTGCTGCGCAGTGAAACGCACCAAGGGCAAGGGTTTAACGAGCTGAGCTTTGAAGACCAAGCAGCGCAAGAGAAAATCTACCTACACGCGCAAAAAGACTTAGACGCCTTGGTGCTCAATGATGCCACGGCGCACATCAAGCACGACCAGCACCTCACGGTGGATAATGACCAGTTTACGCACGTTAAACATAACCACCACCTCACGGTGGAGGGCGAAAGCCGCGA